>ENA-UOUE01000558-UOUE01000558.1-compost-metagenome-genome-assembly--contig:-NODE-558-length-29176-cov-9.517303_pt1 | contig 29176 bp, 8 predicted proteins | sample MGYA00238146_ERZ747223 | MGnify/ENA primary metagenome ERZ747223 (study PRJEB28781, sample SAMN06268865) | compost metagenome | isolation source: single cell | place: USA: California, Emeryville, Joint...
TACTCGCGCTTCTCGGGTACCAGCCATCCCATCCATAACGACCGCCTTTTCCACCCTGATAGCCAGAAAACTAATGACTACGAATATAAGTGACCTCATTCCCCCCTAACAAATAGATATTATTATGACGAAGTATTCTAACTTTTTTTGGTTAGAATTTACAGCATAACTACTTTCTAGAGCAAAGTAATTTCAACATACAGAAGTAACTCACTAAGCACGCTGTCTCTACGGTCTAGTTCAATGGGTGTTTAAAATAGAGTGAGGCGAAAAATCGAGAGGATAATGGACTTTGCATGTTTGAAAATTTTTTGAAAAATGTGGTATTCCCGGGAGGTGAAAGTAAACAGGCATTCGCTGCAGCTCTACTATTAAGCTGCTCCATGAGAGAAATTGCCTTTCACTAGGAAGCTGAATCAGTAATTTCTTTTTAATTAAAACTGACAAAAGATTTGTTTCTTGTCGAATTAACTGCGTTTAGAAAATTCGGACTTTCTCCCCAACAGTCAGCAAGCAAAAACCCTGTTGATTAGCAATTTTTGAGAAGTTGCTCGTTCAGCCACGGAAGGAGTTGAGATAAATTGCAGTTTTGAAGAGAAAATACATGTATTTTCCATTAAAGCTTCTCTCAAACTTCTAATATTATTTTAATGTAATGTCTCGCCTTCTCATTTCTAAATCGAATTGTAAACGTGTAAAATTCAGAATAGTCGAAGATGATATCTTGAAAAAGCGTAATTAAGTGCTAGTTCTATTATTTAATTTATCCTTTCTCAGCATTTTAAAAGCAATATGTAGAGGGTGCTAATCTTTGTTAACTACTCCAACAAAATCGAAGAAGATTGAGAGACGCTAATTTGTATAATGTTCTTTTTATGATTGACTAAACAAGCCAGGAGTTGTTTCTCTCTCTCTACAATATCAGCATAAAGATACAAAACCAAAATATTCTGATATAGCGTAATCACGTTAATGAGAACCGTTCTGGTTTTTGAAATAATTTCTTCTTAATTGCAACTTCCTGCCATCTAAGCTTCATACATAAGGGAAGTAGTCAACCTTTTTCCTTCCATTCCAGCATAAAGTTGTTCTTATTCACGATATCATATATCTTGCGATATCAAAAATGATCATCGAAAAGGAAGGACACGTTTTCATAAATCTGGAGGTTATCAAGAATTGTTGTCAAGTTCCAGCAAATCACTTCCCTTATTTGTAGAGGCATGGTGATATTGCTTGCGATAAAGTAAGTAATGGTCAGCTGATTAAGAAAAAAGCATGAAAAATTTACAAGATTTGAAACTCTTTTTTTCCTCTCTCTCTTCTCACTTTCTCGTGTAAACTTAGAAATTTAATTCCTTCCTGAATACAAAATGTGCAGTCATAAGAGAAAATCTCTCCTGCAAACACTACTGGACCTGCGATCGCACTTTCATAATTTACTCATCATAGTTCTAAAAATCTATGATTTGTTGGAAGAGCTTTGCTAATGGGCATCCAATCAGACTCATTTTTTTTTTAAATTCTGAAGACTACTACAAGAAATTATTTAAACTTTGTATCTTATATTTCGGAATTATGGAAAAAATAATGGAACATCGCTTTACAGATAAAAATATTGCGAAGATGAAGACCAGAAACAATGAGGAATCGATACCTTGTGAATGTGAAAGGTTGCCTATCCCTATAAGATTAAGTGAGCTCTTCTTTTCCCTTCAAACTATGGATTTAAGGCAGAATTCCTTTGGAAAGGAGGCAATGAAAGTTCTTTGCTCTAATTCTGCTTTCAAAGGGCTGAAATTCATCAACCTAGCCAACAACCCGCTTGGAAACGATGGAATCAAGCTGCTCTCTGACGTTTCAGACTGGAATGAGCTTCAAATTCTGATTTTAGCAAATACAAAGGTTGACTACAAAGGAATGAAATGGCTGGCGATGAATGAGAGCTGGGTTAACCTTACAGAACTTGATTTAAGCCAAAATCCTCTTATTGGAGATTTCGGAGCAGCAATTCTCAGCTTCAATCGCTCATGGACCCACCTCAAAAAACTAGTACTTTGTAGTTGTAATATAGAATCCTGCGGAATCAATTTCCTGACGCGAAATAAGCAATTGAAAAGCCTTTTCATCACTGAAGAAGACGAGTCAAATGAAGAAAATCAGTTTGACTTAGACCAAAAAGAGATGAAGTGCTCTAATTTCAGGAGAAAAAGTTTCAAGCGAGCTGAAAAGACCCTCTTGAATCACTATCAAAGCATCACTCACAACAAAAAATTGAAAGTTGTCAGCAGCCATCGTAGAGGAGGTTTTCCTCAGGACACAACCGGTGAAAATGGGAGTTATTCAGAGTTATTCGCAAAATTCAAGCAATACAAAGAAAAAATCTTGGGAGACGAAACTCTTATAAAAGAATCCCTCAGCTACATTGAACCTCGAGCGAGTTTTCATTCCAATAGCGAGGAGATCTTTGAGCTTACCCCAGCTATCGCCCGAGATTTCCTAGATTCTAATGTCGCAAAGGCTTTGCTTTTGGCAGGTGAGGCTGGATCGGGAAAATCGGTGTTTTGCACTCATTTCCAAAGAGAATTACTAATCGCGGAAGATTTAGACAGTCATGGATTCGGTTCCGGAGCCTGGTTGCCAATTTATACTGATCTTTCGAGATTAAAGAACCCTAAATCCGAAGCCATTTCCGAAACTCTTGCCAGAGAACTCGCTCTAACTAGTGAAGAGATTCATTTATTGCAAACTTTAGAACCAAGCAACGTCTTGTTGCCTCGCCTGCTATTCATTTTTGACGGATACACCAGCATCGAGAACGTTCAGCGTCTTCACGCATTATTCAGTGATCAAGACTACGTCAGCAATAACTTTTGCACTCTAAATCAAATCAACGAAAACTCTTGGAAAAATGCAAAATTTATCATCACATGCAGAGAAGAAGACCTTCAATATGTGAAACGAAGAGATTTACTATTCGCGCCTTTAAGCAGTAGATCGACAGAATTGTCATCAGTTCCAGGATCGTTCTTACAGATGAAGGTTGAACCATTCGCAGATGACCAAATCACCTCTTACCTGAGAAAATACCTTTTTTTGCACTCTTCAGCTTCTGCGAATGGAGAAAAAGAAGCGCAACCTGCAGCAACATCGAACTCATCATTATGGAGTCTGGCTGAAAGATATGAGAAGATGCTTGACGATACTAATTTACGAGAGGTGTCGCGAACCCCTTTTATGCTCTGGGTCTTGTGCCATATCTTGCCTAATATCGCTGAGATGCATATTGAGCAACTTAACGGAATTAATACAATACAAGTGAAGCCCCTGAACCGCCGCTTCATCGTTTCCTACTTTATCGACCAGGTGATGACTTCTATCGCGAAAAAAACCTTGGTACTGCAAGAAAAAACCAAACAAGACCAAGAACAAGAAGATCTTCTCGTTAAGAAAATGTTCCTACAAGCCGAATGCCTTGCTTTAAGACTCAGCAAGTATTCTCGGGACACAGCGATAGCAGAAACAGGGAAAGAAGAGGACAGCGCGAAATTATTGGAGATGTATCCTCTCGTTGAATGGGATAACGCAGCGCGAGAAGATAGATTCCGTTGTCCTCTACTGCTTGAGTTCTTCGTAGCCAGGGCTATAGAAGAGGAAATCATTGGACTTGGCAATCCGCCATTGGAAAAAAGCTTGAAAGGCCAATATGAAATGCTCTTGAACCAAAGGATCCTCACGGGAAAAGCGCTGTATTCTCCAGTGACTCGCTTTCTTCTCGACGCGGTGGAATATGAACGAATTACAAAGGATCAATTACTCACGCTGGTAAACCTCTTATCGAAAGAGAGTGTCGGCGTTGGAGAACCAGAGCAACTAGATCCAGAATCATCATTTGCGATTGCACTATCAAATGCGATGAGTCTTCTAAACGCGGCAAAATATGATTTTAGCAATCAAGAGTTCAGCAATATTTCGATACCTGGAGCTAATTTCACTCATGGGATATTCGAAGGGACTACTTTCTCCAACGTTGACTTACGAGGAGTCGATTTCGAGGGTACCTGGCTGAAAGATGCCACTTTTGAGAAAGCGAATATGGAAAACATTTCGTTCAGAGAAACAGAAGAAATGTCATTCAAAAACGAAAAGATTGAGTGTATTGCAATCTCCTTGGATAGAAAGCACATCGCCGTTGATTTAGGAGATAAGACTGTGATCTACGAGCAGGCCGAAGGGCTCAAGTACCGTTTACGAGAGTCCAAGAGACTGCCTGGCTATTTCTCAGATCTCCGAAGAAGTCCTTTTAGTATTGACGGGAAAAAAATACTAACTATTAAAGGGCAAAAGGTCGAAGGAGAGGATTCAGACGGTGAGTATGAAGTATATTCCGAAGAAGACGATAATTATGATGAAGAGATGCAAGAGGAACAAGCCGAGGAAGAGAAGAAAGAAGAAGGAGAAGGAGAAGGCGAAAAAAGCGATGATGAAGACAATGAAGGCGACGATAACGCTGCAGAAAAAAAGAAAAGGAAGGAAATAAAAGACAAAGAACCTCATTATTCTTTCGCTATTTGGGACATTTCCTCCGGAAAATCTCTTGTTGACTTCGAAGTGCCATCAGTGCCTCAAAAAATCATCAGTTTTAGCCCAGACTTCAAAGAATTTGCTCTGTTCAAAGGAAAAAAGATAGAAAAATATACAGTTGCGACAGGTCGCTGGGTGGGCTATTCGATTCAGGTCTGGCGCAAAATTACAAATTGCGATATCACGAATAATTTGCTCCTAATCGGAGATTATAAAATGAGATTGAGGCTCTGTAACTCGAACACAGGGAAAGCTATATACAAGCAACGTCAAAAGATCACGCATTGCAGATTCAGCGTTGATGGAAAACAAGTCGTGGCTGGTACGAGTAGTGGGTTTATACAACTTTCGGATAGTGTGCGAGGCTATGTAACAAAGTCTTTATTGATTGTAGACGAAGATGATTACTTGAGGACGGTCTATAGTTGCTCTCTCAATTTAGACTCGAAGATAGTCTTGTCGACGACTTCGGATCGACTGACTCTGCAGGATGTTATTACGGGAGAATTTGTTACTTCGTTTCCGTCGAACAGCAAACCTAACGCTAATAAGTACTCCCTTGACCCTGAATACAAGTATCTCGCTCTAATTTCTCGCGGTGACTGCGTGAGATTGAAAAAGATTAGCGATATCATCCAAGCGCCAGATCCGAAGAGCTTTTTGATCCGAGGAGAAAACACACAAGGCTTAGAACTCGAAGGCGTGGTTGCAAGTGGCTGTATTGGGTTGTCTGAAGAAGATATAGCGCTTCTCCAAAAGAGAGGAAATTATGGCGCATTTAACGAAGATATGATTAAAAAACTGTTTCCTCAAAACGCGGAAGAAGCAGCGAATGTCAGAGAGATAGTCCTACTGTCCGAAAATCTTGAACCTATCCATGCAAAGATCATTGGAAGCGATGCGCAATGGATAAATTTAAGGGTGGTTGACTTATCAGGCAACAAGATCGGTGATGAAAGCGGTGCTTTTCTTGGGAATAATAGCACATGGGCTAACCTAGAAGAATTGGTGTTAAAGCACACTGAAATTGGTGATGAAACTGCCACGGCCATCGCAGGCAATGGAGCTTGGAAAAATCTGAGGAAGTTGCAGCTTTCTTCGAATAATATCGGGAACGCAGGAGCCGCAGCTATCGGGAAGAACGAACTCTGGACGAGGTTAGAAATGCTGGATCTGCACCAGAATAATATTGGAGATGAAGGAGCTGCTGTGATTGGAGAGAATCGTCATTGGCAGATTTTAGAAGTGCTCGATTTAAGTACAAATAGAGTCGACGATAAAAAAACTTTCTTCCTCTTCAGCAAGAACACCGCTTGGAAGATGCTCAAAGCACTTATTTTGCACGATAATCCCGTTAAGTTCAACGAAAAAGAGGTGTTTCAATTCTTGAAGGAAGTCTGCTCAAAAAGCTTGGAAGTGTTGAAATTGCCGCACATTACATTTGATAAAGATTTGGTGCGGTATCTTAAATACTCTGAACCAAAGGATGTTAGGGAAATTTCCTTGAGTAATAGAGGATATAATGACCTTGAAGCTACCGTTATTGGAAGTAACGAAATATGGACTGAGCTGAAGAAGCTTGACTTATCAGAGAACAAGATAAGTGATGAAGGAGGCATAAGAATCGCAGGCAACGTTGCTTGGGTCAATTTAGAAGAAATGAACTTCTCCAATAATCACATTGGAGTAAAATGCTCCATTGCGCTGGGAAACAACAAAGCCTGGTCCAAACTGAAAATCCTTAATTTAAGCGGAAATAGCATTTGTATCGGCGGGGCGACTGTAATAGCAGCGAATACAACCTGGAAAGAGCTCGAAACGCTCGATTTGTCTGATAATTTTATCGCGGCTGAAGGAGCCAGCGAACTCGCAAAAAACACGACCTGGACCAAGCTGCAAACGCTTAATTTGCAACACAACTCAATTGGAGCTAAAGGAGCTGCAGAATTAGCCAAGAACACAACCTGGACGAAGTTACGCACACTGAATCTACAACGAAACGCCTTGGGAGCGAAAGGCGCAGGAGAGCTGAGCAAAAACACCGTCTGGACTGAACTAGAGACGCTCAATTTACAAGCCAATTCTATCGGTAATGCGGGTATTGCGGAATTACTCAAGAACCCAACCTGGAAGAACCTCACAGAGCTTAACCTACAGAGCAATTCGATTGACGCGAAAGGCGTTGAAGAGCTCAGCAAGAGTTCGATCTGGGGGAAATTAGAGACGTTAAATTTACAAAATAATGCAATCGGGAACGAAGGCGCTGTTGCTCTAGGCAAGAACATGAGCTGGCCGAGCCTTCAAGTGCTGGCGTTGCAAAATACTGCGATTGGCGCTGAAGGAGCTCTTGCACTCTGCAAAAACACGAGCTGGACTAACTTGCAGGTGCTTGAATTAGAAGGCAACACACTTAGCGCTGAAGCAGTTGGAGAATTGGCCCAGAACCCAGCTTGGGCTAACCTCCAAGTGCTCAATTTACGAATGACGTCTATCGATTCGCAAGGAGCTATCGCGCTTAGTAAGAATAACACGTGGAAGAGCCTTCGAACGCTTAATTTAGCGTCAAACTCAATTAAAAAAGAAGGCACTGCTCAGTTAATGAGGAATACGGCTTGGATAAGTCTCGAAACCTTTAATTTAGAAAAATGCGAGCTAGCTGCTGAAGACGCGATGGCGATGGCGAAAAACTCAGCCTGGAAGAACCTACGCATTCTCGGCTTAAGTTATGCGACTACTGGAGAGGGGGCTCAGAATTTGGGCTATCATAGCAACTGGCTGAGTCTCCATGAGCTCGATTTCGAGCAGTGTTCAATTGACGAAGAAACCATAGGAAGTTTTAACCGAAATAACACCTGGGCAGGTCTGCAATCACTTAATTTGAGAGACACTGGGATAAGCAGTCAAGGGGTCGTTCAGCTGAGCAGGAATATAACTTGGAGGAACTTAAAAGTGCTCAACTTACAGAAAGTCGCTATTGGTAGTGGAATTATTGAGTTCAGCAAGAATACGAGCTGGACGAATCTCGAGTCACTTAATCTGGATCACTGTGGTATCGGCGAAACCGGAGCGATTGCGTTAAGCAAGAATACGAGCTGGGTCAACCTGAGAGTTCTTGAGCTTGCATCCAATAATATCGGAACGAATGGAGTTGCGGAGTTGAGCAAAAACTCCAGCTGGGTCAGCCTCCAAACGCTCAATTTGTCCTGGAATAACATTGGCAACCACGGGCCTCAAGGAGCTGAAGCGCTTGGTAAGAACGCTACTTGGACAAGCCTTGAAAGGCTTATTCTGGAGAGCAATTCAATCGGTGATGAGGCAGCCGAAGCGCTGGGTACAAACACGACTTGGACGAACCTCGAAGAGCTTAATTTTCAAAGAAATACGATGGGTGCTAAGGGTCTCTCTTGTATATGTAGCAATCCGACATGGAAAAACCTGAAATCGATCAATTTAGCTTATAATGGGATCGGAGACCAAGGAGCCATGGAGCTTGGCAAGAATACCCTATGGAAGAACTTACAAATCCTTGAATTGCAAAATAACTCGATCAAGAGTGAGGGAGTTGTAGCGCTGGCGAAAAATATAACTTGGACGAACCTGCGATCGCTTAATTTAGACTGGAATGCCAGTGGGCCTGAAGGAGCAAAGGTGTTGAGCCAGAATCCAGCATGGACGAGGCTTCAGCATCTGCGGTTACAAAGTAATGCGATTGGAATCCAAGGCGCGGTGGAGTTAAGCAAGAATACGACCTGGACGCATCTACATACGCTTAATTTGCATAGCAATTCGATTGGGGTTGAAGGAGTGACGAGTTTGAGTGGAAATACGGCCTGGGTAAGCCTGCAAAAGCTGAATTTAGCGTTTAATGCGATCTGGGATGAAGGGATTGAGGAGCTCAGCAAGAACACAAGTTGGGTGGACTTGCGAGAGCTTGATTTGAAAAAAACTTCGGTTTATTCATTTGAGAAACTACAAAATCCGAATTGGCCTTCACAGCTTGTGATAAATAAATAGATGCTCTGTATGCTTATAAGTCTTATGGTATATTTACCTTCAAATATGTGAGAAATGGCTAAAAGGAGTAATTTATAACCTCATTGATAAATGTTTGTGCTTATTAATGTTGAACCGACTTTAACACAAAACACAATCCAAAAAAATTGAACCTTTCAGATGTAGGTGATAGTCAAAGAAATTGCCTTTAAATAAATCATCATTTTTAGAGAATCATTTGATTTTTACGGTTCTGTAACAGAAAATAATCAGATTAAATGGCTGCTCAGAAGAATCTCTCATAAGAGAGCTGATTTGGTCTCTCTTGGACTCAGAATGGGCTTAATTACAGCATCTGACGTTCGAGTGTCACAAGAAACCGATATAATTTCATCCCTATTTATTTATCAGTTGAGATGCTTGATTAGTGATTTGCATAAACTATTCATCTAATCAGTTCAGCCAATTAAAATGAAAGTTATGAATGTTAGGTAAGTGCTTGAAATAGCAAAATTTGTTTCATAACGTAAACTTTTCCCGAATTTATTCGAAAAATATCTCTCTGAGCTATTAGAAGCCGAGTAAATATATGACTCTTATGCTTTTCCAAGATTCATTCTTTGTTTGAATCTTCTTGAAACATGGGCAACAATTTAAAAAAAAAAAGACTTTACCATTTCGGTTTGCGCAGAAGCTCTCGTAAAGTCACTGCTATCCCTAAAATTCGAAAAAATTTGGTTATTGATGAGGTAAAACCAAAATGCTTAGATTTTTTATGAGTTCAGATTCTCGATCACAGAAACAAAAACAAGCTGACGAGAAATCTACCCTTTCCGCTGAGATTTCGGACGTCAGATTAGATATTAATTGTTCATGAGTCGTTCAGGCTTGATTAGGAGTTTTGTTGAACGTTGCTTACATACTCACTATACAAAGAAAATTAATTTGTTATTTACTATGTTTTAATCGTCGAGCTATGCTTGGCAGTCTGTCTCGGGCAATCTATCACTCAATATGACCTCTATATTGACTTAGTAAAAGGCTCGGATTGGTCCTCTGGATCAGAAACAGAACCTCTGGCCTCCCTTGCTCAAGCTTTCTCAAAAGCTCAAAGCCAAGGCCCTGTAAATGCTACTTTCTATCTCATTATTCCAGAGCACACAACTCGGAATCAGTTTTAATGATTTATTTGGGCAGCACCTGCCCGAGGAAGCCTTTGCGCGATTACCTTCAAAGCAATCAAACTACAAGATGACTCTTCAAGTTTCCAACCAATCCCAAATATACTCCGAGTCAGATTGTAACCCCTGGAGCTGTATCCTGAATGGGAATAACCTTCAACTTAAAGGCTTTGCCAACCAAAGCATCAATTTGACTTTCCACATTTTCAAATCCTTCGTATCCAGAATTTGTTCTAATGACATCAATTAGACCATGTCAAATTGGAGAAATCAATGATACTCAGCAACATATTTGTATCCCTTGCGCTCCGAGAACCTACTCAGTGAACCTATCAGGCCAAACATGTCATAAATGTCCTCCAAATGCTGACTGTCTAGGAGAATGGAGAGTGCATCCTATCGCAGATTATTGGAAACCGAGCGTTTATTCAACGAATATCTATAAATGCAACCAATCAGGTGTTTGTGACCACAGCGCTTATGGAGAAAATATCTGCAAGCAAGGATACCAAGGACCTTTTTGCCTTGCTTGTGATCTAGACAAACAATACGCAGCTTCAGGAAGTACATGCGCCAAATGTCCTCCTCTCTGGTCAGGGCTATTACTAACGATATCTATCCAACTGAGGATGTTCTTATTTGAAATCGGTTATATATGGTCGACCCGAAGAGACTACAATTTGATGATCATTAATGATAAATACAACAAAATATCAGTTGATAAACTATCATGTAAAGGCTATATCGCTATCCTACTTGACTACGTGCAAGTGCTCGCGATCTTGAGAAGCTATCCTCTCATGGTCTCTGGATTCATCGCTGGTCTGATACATTTTGGAGGTCCAGCTCAAACGCTCTTCTACTCGTCAGATTGCGTTTTTATTCAGCTCGGATACTCCTCTGATACTATATTCTATGCGAAATTGACTCTAACCGTCACGCTTCCTTTCTTGAAGATAGGATTGTGCCTACTCTTTGGAATCGTCAAGAAGCTCACCTATTCTAACTATAGTTTCGGAACTTATGCTGCTGTGATGATTCAGACCATTGTTTTGATTGAGCAGCCTTCCATGATTAATATTCTCGCTTCTACATTCCTCTGCAAATCTTCTGACCCTTTGATCGAGAATCAATCAAATGTTGCTTATTTTGTCAAGGATAGTCCTCACGTGACCTGCTATACAAACACATACAATAAATTCAGGAGTCATTTGATCATTCCTATGATTGTGCTGTAGGGTGTTTGCATTCCTTTGATTTTATTCCTAATTCTCTTCTTCAAACGCACCAAACTTCACACGAACTCTTTTGCTACGAAATTTGGAACTCAATATGCGATTTATCGTTCAAAATATTCCTTTTGGAATCAGATCAAATTTATTCAAAAAGTGATACTGATTTTGTTTGCTCAGATCACATTCCTTTCATTGAAAATGATTGGACTCACACTTTTCCTAATCTTGATAGCATTTTTAATAACCACCCAAGAATTCCGGCCCTATAGAAATATTGATTTGCAGAAAACATACATCCAATCTCTCTACGTGTTCCTTTTCACGATATTTTTAGCCGTGTATGGCTATGAAGAAGAAAATCTCAATCGAGTGATCAGTACAATTATCATTTTCATAAATGCTGGTTTTATTGCGATCGTCATTATCAAAATATTGCATTTATTTGGAATTCAATATCCGTCAAGACTCCTCAACAACCTCCTTAATAAGATTGGTGGTAACACAGAAGAAAAGAAGAAGAACTATTTCTTCAAAGAAGCTCCTTATGACAGAAGAGAGCCTGTGAGTTATCACGACCCGTCGATTGACTTGTCGCTTCAAGAGGAACCTAACAGAAAAGAGTCTAAAGAGGCGGGAAAAGATCTAAATCTTTCTCACACCAAATCAGGAGAGTCAGAAGAGCTAGCAGAGCCAGAAGAGCGACGTTATCACCGTTTAACATTGTACAATACCGATAGAAGGTTTATTAATGAGCAGTTGTGTATTGAGCATCCATGAAATGTGAAAGCTACCATCATTATGAGATTTATGAAGAAATTCTATTCCTCAAATCCTTGAAAAACATATCTTTTCATTCAGTTTAATCTAATAAGTCCGGCTGACTAATCACTGGGCAATATCATTCTGTCAATGCTGAAAAGTTGTCTCTTTTCTTTCAGAAATTTCCTATCCCAATCACCTAAAAAATCGTCAATCCTACTCCTGAATATTAAACCAATTAAAGTAGTTAGTATCATAGCAGAAAGTCTGTTTAAAATCATAACTAAGCTTGTTCTAATAATAAGTAATGAAGTGGATAGCTATACTATTCTGCCTTTGTACGGTAACTTGCCTCGAACAATCTCTCACTCAATATAGTCTCTATATTGACTCCGTAAAAGGCTCGGATCGGTACTCTGGATCAGAAACAGCTCCTCTGGCTTCGCTCTCCAAAGCTTTCTCAGAAGCCCAAAGACAGGGTCGAGTAAACGCTACTTTCTACCTAATTCCCAATTATGAGAATTCTTATCTCCTTCCTGACCTCACTATTGATGGAAATACCCTTCCAATCATCAACATCCAAACTAAATTCCAAAATTCGACTGAAAGTGGATACTCCACACTCGTGATAAGTGGCAATGCCCTATTTGACCAAGTGAATCTAACTCTAAATCAAGTCAACCTCACTAGTAACCCTCAAAACAATTATCAGATGCGGTTCAATTCAGGGTTCCTTAAACTTATCAAAACTCTAATAACATATGAGAGGATAAATATCACAACCACTGAACGTTCGCCTCTCTTCTTAGTCCTCGACGGCAGTGCAATTATTGAAAGCTCAACTATCCAGTCAAATACAAGTTTCTTTCGAGCAAACAACTCAGTAATAAAGTTTGATAGCACAAGCATTACTTATTTCAGCAAAGATGGACCCGACACCAATATTTTCTTCTTTTCAAACTGCGATTTGGAAATTCTCACTCTGAATTTCACTGGCCAGACGTTCGGTTCTCTTCCTATCGTAATTTCAACGTCTAATGAAATTTTTATGCTGCACGATACAAGCTTGAAGGCGGAAAAGATCTTATATTCTCCGCTAGGAATCCATCCAATTAAATTCATTGCGGGAAGAGGGATGAAAACGGTCCTCGTCAATGATTTCAGCCTCCAAAATAGTAACATAGCTTCTTCGGTCCTTGAATTCTCAACGAATGAGTTTGATTCATTGCTATCTGCGCAAATGTCACGCATTAGCATCATGAATAACGTCCTGAGTAACTTAGACGTCGGAGGTCCAGGCTGCTCAGGTATAATATGTTTCGGTCCTATCGGGAAACTAGATCTGGCTATTTCAGATGTGTCTATGATGAATAATACACGCTCCGTTTATGATTATAAAGACATGGCTATCTTCAAGATTCAGGCCCTCAATATGGGAAATGTTGCGTTCAAGGGACTTAAAGTCTTAAACAATACTATGAGCACCACATTGATTGACCTATATGGCTCATTTACTGAAATCATGCTCGAAGATATTAGTATCCGAAACAATGTTATGGACTCCAATGTCATGCAATTTCATTTGATGACCGCAGATGCATATTCGGTTCAGCAGGTCAAACCCATTATCAAAAGCCTGAACTTTGTTGAAAATAGGATATTGGATGCCCAATTAATATATCTAGAAAGCATCGCACCTAATGCCTCTAATTCTTCTCTTCTGGCATTAAATTATCTGACAGTAGACAATCTCACTATGGTTCACAACAATGTCTTCTCCTCGGACCCATTCAAAGCCCAATCCCTGATTTCCAGCAACAATATCGGGATGCGCATCCTGAATTCGGTTGTTTCGGACAACCACATGAGTGACACCACTTTCATCAACCTTACCAACCAAATGGTTACTGTCGTGATTGCAAATAGCTCATTTATTTGTACAAGCACAGAAAAATGCATCACGACGAGATTGTTTTCATACGAAAAGATGGATTTCAATAAAGTTCCCATTTATGATTCCCTGAATAAAAGGTACGGCCCTGATTTCGGCTCTTTCTGCTTGTTAAACAACACTTTCGCAGAGGGCTGGAGCCTATTTGACCCGATCGCTTTAAACAAATTGAATGTCGCCAACTTCTTTATCCACGACAACAAATTTATCAACACATCGATTTCGGGTCAAGAGCTCTTTGCCGTTACGGATATAGTCCCATTGAAGAGTTGGGAAGCAGATACGATGCGTATTCTTCTCAATGTGAATGAAAAAAAGATTATCGACCCGCTTCTGAACGATCGTTTGCTTCTTGGACTTTTCCAAAAAGCAATTTTTGAAAATTCAGGCATAGACACAGAGAAAAAGATCTCTTGTGTATTTTCATTCTCCGGCAACCAATTCACAGACGTCAACTTAGACTTGGACAATCTGATGCAAATTTCAACATTAATCCCGAACACCCTGATCGATGTTTCTAATAACATCTTTTCGAGGATCCATAGAGCGCCAGTGCAGCAGAAAAATGAGTTTATTAACATATTGTCCGCGGTCGCGTCCTCTCACGTGAGTATTAGGAATAACACGGTTAGTTTGAACACAGCTCCGCTATTCTTCCTGAAAATTGAAGACGGTGCCACCAGCAATTCCACAAATATCGTCATCCACAATAATACACTCAACTCTAATGAGTTATCGCCTTTTCTGTCACTGGAAACACATAGTGCGCTAGCTATCAATATCTCTGAAAACGTCATGAGGGATTCGGTGATTCTGAAAGCTGCCGCTCTTCGCGTGGTTGTTAGCGACGGCGAACCATCAGTTCAAATCTTTGGAAACAATTTTTCAAATGTGACGGGTTATGTAGAAGGAGTAACTCAGATTAGCCTTATCGTTTTCGAATTTCAAAAGGAAACAAGCTCTTCTATAATTTTTCAGAAAAACAGCTTTGTTGAGAACACTCTCGTTCTGAAAGGCCTCAACCCATCAGTTATGGGGTATAAAAACTGTCTCGTCTACCTCTTTAATGTAAACTCTTCAATTATAATGAAGAATAACACTTTTCGAAAAAATTGTGTCGGTACCAGCACGCCCTTCCTCGTGACATACTCTCGAGCCATTCTGATAGACGAACTTCTATTCATCCATCAGAGCTCCTTCTACAGGTCCGCCGTTGGATATTCAGCAACGGCAATTTACATCGCTACTCAACATTTGACCGTTACCCGCTCTCATTTTGAGTCTAATTATGCGAGGGCCGGAGGAGCATTGTCTATTGACTACCTCATCAAAGATGAAACGGCAACACTAAACGCGAGTCTCATACGGACTCTAATTGTGGATATCACAGGAAACAATTTCACCAATAACTTTGCCGAGGTAAAGGGAGGGGCAATCTGCTTCGAACAATTAAGAGATGGCGTCCTCCTTATAGGCATGATCAACGGAAACTATTTTGGCTGGAATACGGCCATGCAAGGTAGTGCGATTTACTTAGAAAACAGCATTGTTCAAAACCTCACATTGGCCTATAATACATTCGCTCTCTTTGCGGCAGATTCTGTTACTGTTAATAATGCCGTGTATCTGGCTCGGCTGCCTCAAGGAACTGTTAAGAATCAGGTTGTTCTGATTCTGAATTCAACTATCATAACATATGACGACGAATATTTAGCCTCAGGAAGGAAGTTACTATTTGACTTCTCAGACGTAAGCGGTCCAGAAATTATCATGCAGAATGTCTCGTTTATCGCGGTTAGCTCGATACCCGTTCATCTGACCCTCATCAGAGCTACTTGGTCAGGTGTACGAATAAGAAACACCGTAGTCACAGGGATATCATCTCGAAGTCCGCTGATTTTATTAAGCGATGGTGCCACCGTTTCAGTGGATTCCTCCAGCTTTACAGATATTAATTTGCTGGGTGGGGGATCTGTAATTAGTTTTAATTCAGAATCCGACTCTGGCATGCATCTGGACTTCATAAACAGTATTATGAGAAATGTTACTGCTTCGATCGAAAAAGATCGTGATGTCCCTGCGAGTCCTATCTTAGTCAGCAGTAGGGCTGCGTTCGTTTCTATCAAAGACTCACAATTCATCGAGAATAAGGCTGTTACTGGAGCTGTTGTTTTCGTCAATATTGATCATCCATTTCCACAGAGTACGATCAAGATTGACAACTCGTCGTTTTATATGAACATGGCTTCTATTGGTGGAGGTGCTATCTATCAAAAAGGAGGGACATTGGAAATATACAACTCAAGCTTCAAAAAAAATGAGGCAAGAATGATTGCTGGTGCCATTCATATTGAAAATCCTGCGACTGCTACTATCAAAGACACTCATTTTGAGGAGAACGTCGTAACGGACTTCTTGACCCTTACGTTTGGAGGAGCCTTATATGTTGAACTAAACACGGCATCGAAATCGAAATTGGAATTGCCAACATTGGACATTTATTCAAATAATTTTACGAATAATTGTGCCGGCAGCAAAGAAGGCGAGTTCGAGCAGGCAATAGGAAGCGGTGGAGCGATTTATTTTCATTTTCATCAAAAAGTTGGCTCTGCTGATAAATTTTACGAGGCAATTAAAATGATAGGATCGAACAACGCTTTCCAAAACAACTTCGCCCAGTATGGACCGGATTACGCGACAAATCCGGTTTCTGGCTCCTTTTCGAGTTTTGATTCAGAGGAAAATATTATTATTGAGTGTTCTGAATCTCCTTGCCAGCTCAGCGGTCAAGTTCGGGCAGATATTTTCCGCGACCTGCAGCTTAGAATTCGTTTTATTGACTTATTCGGACAACAACTCACTCAAGATTCTTACGTTAGCGACTCCTTTTACTCAAGGCTATCAGATTTTAAGATGACTCTTCAAGTTTCCAACCAGCCTCAATATTACTCGGAGTCTACGTGTAGCCCATGGACCTGTATCCTGAATGGAGTTAACCTGCAGCTTAAAGGATTGGCAAACGAAAGTATCGGCTTGACTTTCACAATTTCAAATCCGAGTTACCATGATGTAGAATTTGTTCTAATGACATCAATTAGACCATGTCAAATAGGAGAAATCAATGACACTGCGCAACTTGCTTGTATCCCTTGTGCTCCGAGAACCTACTCAGTGAACCTAGCAGACCAAACGTGCCATAAATGTCCTCCAAATGCCGACTGTCCCGGAGGATGGAAAGTGAATCCTATCGCAGATTACTGGAAACCGAGCATTTATTCGACGAATATTTACAAATGCAACCAATCAGGCGTCTGCAACTACAGCGCTTATGGAGAAAATATCTGCAAGCAAGGATACCAAGGACCTTTTTGCCTTGCTTGTGATCTAGACAAACAATACGCAGCTTCAGGAAGCACGTGCGCCAAGTGTCCTCCTCTTTGGCAAGGTATGGTGATACTAGTACTGATACAGCTTGGAATATTCATATTCGAGATCGGCTACATCTGGTATTTCCGAAAACAGAATAATTCAGTAGTCGTCAATAACAAATTCAACAAAAGTTCAATTGACCGATTCTCTCGCAGAGGCTATCTTACGATATTGCTTGATTACATACAAGTCCTCGCGATCCTGAAGAACTATCCTCTTATGGTTTCTGGATTCATCATTGGCCTGACGCACATTGGAAGTCCTTCTGAAATGCTCTTCTATTCCTCAGACTGTGTTTTTATTCAATTAGGATTCTCGTCCGAAAACTTATTCTATGCGAAATTAGTGGCAACTATCATCCTTCCCTTCTTGAAGATCGGCTTGTGTTTAGCTTTTGGATTCGCGAAGAAGTTTATCTATGCGAGCTATCGCTTCGGAACTTATGTTGTCGTCGCGGTTCAGTGCATCGTTATGATTGAGCAGCCTTCAATGATTTCCACTCTTGCTTCCACACTCCTCTGTAAATCCACGGACCCTTTGGCAGAGAATCAATCAACTGTTGATTATTACCTAAACAGCCATCCTCATGTAACTTGCTATACAGAGACTCATATCAAATTGAGGAATAAATTGGTTATTCCTATGTTAATACTGTGGGGAGTGTGCATTCCGCTACTCTTATTGATCATCCTGATTTCTAACCGAGCCAGACTGCAAACTAATGATTTCGCTACGAAATTTGGCACGCAGTATGCTCTTTTCAAATCGAAGTTTTTCTTCTGGAGCCAAGTTCAGTTCATTCAAAAGCTCATCCTGATCCTATTCGCTAATATCTCCTTCCTTTCATTAAAAATGATGGGACTCACACTTTTCCTGGCCTTGATGGCAAATCTAATCATTATCAAGGAATTTCGACCATTCCGAAGCATTGATTTGGAGAAAACATACATAAGATCTCTTCAGTTCTTCCTCTTTACGATATTTTTAGCAGTCTATGCATATGAAGAAGAAGAACTTAACGGAGTTATCAGCACGTTGATAATCCTAATAAATGCTGCATTTATTGCAATCATTGTGATCAAAATACTGCATCTATTTGGATTCCGGTTCTTGGCGAGACACATCAACAGCATTCTCAACAGAATCATGAGCAATACTGGAGAAAAACAGAAGAATTATTTCTTTGAAGATGATCAGAATAGCAAAACAGATTTATTCAGTGACCTGAACGATTCCTTGGAGGAGTTCTCTAAGACTGATGACGAAGCTAAGGAAACGAGAATCACTCAAATTCCACCAGAGAAGCACTCTCGTTATCAACGTTTATCCTTGTAAACTTGATAAGTAAGGGCTTATTGTAGTTGAGTGCTGTGTGAGTAAGGATTCTTGGATGTAACTAGTTTATTAATAAATTAGTGAAGAAAACAATGAGTATGACTTGTTGTTAATTAAAAGGTTTATGAATTTGAGACTGTTGCTTCGATAAATTATTATTTTAGTCCCTGAAAAATCAATAGAGTTTACATTTCACATATCCAGCAAATAAGAGCACTAATTCAGCATATGTAAATTAAATTTAGGCATTTATTTAGAAAACTTGGGTTTCTGGCTTTCTTCCTTGGATTTGCCATATTCTTATCGAAAAGAAATGATTTACTCCAATTGAAAGAGAAATTAGTCATAATAATCATTAAAGTAGGTTTAGTTATGATTCAATTTATTTAAGCGCTTTTTCACTTACATAACAGTGACTTTAGCAGAATCCTGTTTTCGAGACAAAACAAAATCCGAACTGAATGATTCGACAACGCTTTTCCTCTCTGTTGGCTGCCATAATAGCTTGTCTTTGCGTCGTTCGCAGTATTGGACAGTCGATATCTGAATTCAACCTCTATATTGATTCTAAGGATGGTTCAGACTGGTTTTCAGGCTCAGAGAACGCTCCGTTGGCTACACTCAAAGAAGCTTTCTCTAAAGCCCAAAGGCAAGGTGCTGTACACGCTATTTTCCATCTTGTCTCCACTAACTCACCTTACAACCTTCCTGGCCTTAATATTGACGGAATTAACCTTCCGGTCTTAACTATTCAAACGAAAACGCAAACTCCCGAGCCAGACACCTACGCCACGGTCATAGTGAATAGCAATGCAGTCTTCAATCAAGTGAATTTGACTCTAAACGAGATTGAAGTTGTCAATAATCAAGATAATAATTACCAAATCATTTTCAATGAAGGATCTTTGAGCATAAGCCACTCCTGGCTTAACTATCTGCCAATGTCAGAGAGTAGTTTCAAAAATGTATCACTATTCAAAGTGAATCAAACTAACGTGATGATAGAAGCCTCAGAAATTCCAGTAGCATCTATCGCAAATGTATTGGAGGCAAACAACTCTCAAATAAAAATTGAAAGTACTTCCATTCGTTTTACAAGCGAGAATGGGTTAGTCAGCAACATCTTCACTATCCTGAATAGCGATCTAAACATTTCCAATGTAACTTTCTTGGGAAGAGAGCCGAGAAGATCAGATTTTAGTGTTTTCGAGAATGCGATTTTTCTAGTTGATAGCTCTAATATGAGCATTCAGAATGTCAACTACACCTCGACGGGGTCAAAGCCTATTAAATTCATCTTAGGAAATCAACTAAATCACGCTATCATAGATGGATTTAGCATTCAACATACGATAATCACCTCTGCAATCCTCGAGTTCAGAACTCAAAACAACGACAAACCGTTCTCTGCGAATTTATCTCGGCTGTTGATCTTGAATAACAGTTTTCCCAACACCAACACCTGGAGACTCCGATGCCCAGGCATAATTTGTTTCGATTCAAATTGGAATCTTAGTCTCATCGTTTCAGAAGTTACCGTCAGAAACAACACAAAGCAGAACTACTTGAATGGAGGAGATATGTCCCTTTTCGGTATTTATTCCTACGGATCGGGAAGCGCGACGCTCAACAGAATTTCAGTAGCGGACAACCAAATCGATAATATTTTATTCAGTCTTTCTGGCGGATTTAATGAAATCTTGTTTCAAGACGTAGAAATCTATAGCAACACTCTCGGCTTAAAAGTAATGGACCTCAATCTACAATTTCCAGGCTCGCTCTGTTTCCAACAATCCAAGCTGAGAATCAACAATTTGAATTTCTCAGAAAACCAAGTCACATGTGGACAGTTCCTCAGTCTTGCGAAAATGTATTCTGAGAACGACAATGCTTCTACTTTAGCCTTGAACTACTTAGAAATAGACAATCTGAGAATGTCTAACAATAGTTTCAATCTTAACCCTCTGTTGGTTAGTCAATCTCCCTCTGTCTTCTCAAGTTATAGCCTCGGCTTCCGTATCCTCAATTCCTTTTTCTCAGACAACCTCATCAACGTCAACAAGTTCATCAGTCTTGAGAACCTAATGGTGACCGTCATCGTCGCAAATAGCACGTTCCAGTGTACTAACAAAGGTAATTGCCTGACGACAAAGTTCTTTTATTATAAAGAAATGGATTACAATATAAATTCCAACTTTGACGTTGAATCTGGAAGGTACGTTCCCGACTTTGGGGCCTTTTGCTTGCTAAACAACACTTTTACTGAGGATTGGGGACTATTTGACGAAGACGTCCTATTTACACTAAACGTCGCTAACTTTTTCATTCACAATAATAAGTTCCTCAACATGTCGATTCAGGGACGATCGCTCTTCGAAGTCTCGGATATCGCTCCATTACAGGTTCAAAGTACAGAAACAATCCGTATTCTTATCGATGCGAAGGAGAAAAAGATCACCGATCCTTATCTCGTTGACCCCTTGCTTTTTACCCTTTTCGAGAAGGCGATCTTTGGGAATGTGAAGGCTGATTTAAACAACAACATCACATGCGTATTCTCGTTTTCTGGCAATCATTTCAACGAAATTTTGTTGGGATCGGAGAATTTTGTTAAGATTTCAGTTTTTCTTCCTGGCACCTTGTTTGATTTCTCTTCCAATGTGTTCTCGAACATCCAAAGGTCGGCTTTGCATGGAAAAAACGATTTTATTAAAGTACTATCGACGTCCGCTACTACGGATATATTCGTCAGGGACAACGTATTGGAGTTTAGTACTGTCCCGCTCTTGTTTCTAAACATTGGAAACGGTGTCAGCTTCCCCACAAAGGTTTTTGTCACAAACAATACGCTGGAACAGAACATATTGACAGCTTTCTTGAATATCGACACCTCTAGCTCCCTCATCGTCAATGTCTCCGAAAATACAATGAAAGATTCGACCATTGGATGGACTGCTGCTCTGCGCTTTGTTTTCAGAGAAGGAACGCCATGTCTTAACATACATGGAAACACATTTCAGAATTTGTCGGTTTTCAGTGATGGGTTTACTCAGGTAGGTATAATCGCCTTTGAATCGCAAAAAGAAGCCATAACGCCTGTGCTCTTCGAGAACAATCGCTTTGAGCAAAACTTTTTAATTCCGAAAGGGCTGAACCCTTCGGTCTTGGGTTACAAAAACTCGCTTGTTTACTTCTTTAACCCGCGCTGTTCTACAGTGTTTAAAAATAACACCTTTGAGCGCAATTCGGCTGGGATCAACGCAGTCTTTCTTGTCATCTATTCACAAAGCGTTTTACTGGAAGAAATAAGCTTTATCCAGCAAAGTTCCAGCCGTCTCGGCGCATTGGACTATACAAGCACGTCGATTTACGTCGCGACGCAGAATTTAATTGTGTGCAGTTCATATTTTGAAGGAAACGTTGCGAAATCAGGAGGAGCGTTTACTGTTGATTATCTGGCAGACCAAGCGCTCATCGCGGAGGTATTATTGCTGGTAAATATCACAAAAAATAAATTTCTACATAATCTGGGCTCTGTCCGCGGAGGTGCTATTTATTTTGAAGATTTGGAAAACACACCTGTGATTGGTGAGATCAGCAACAATCATTTTGAGGGAAATGTGGCGCCGCGCGGCTCCTCAATTCATCTCGAGTCTGTACTTGTTTCCAACCTCACAATGGCGTATAATACATTTCTGTGCAACGATTTATTCCTCTACAAGGACAAAGCAGTGGGCGAAGCCATATATTTGTCAAAGCTAAACAGAGCTATTGATGATAAGAACCAAACCCTCAGGATTCTACACTCTAAGGTCGTGTTATATCAGAATCACACTCCAGGGACGTCAGCTATTGATGTCGCAAGGGTGTATATTCAAAATTTTGTTATGAAAAACATTTCATTTTCTTGGAGTGAGAAAGAGAGACTCAGCGCAAGTTCTTCGATGACGTTGATTCGGGCGTCTAATACTGCGATTCATATGAGTTTTATCAATATTACTCGAGTGCCGGCGCGAACCCCTTTAATTTTACTTGGTGATGGCGCTAACGTTACTGTGGATTCGTCGGTTTTCTCAGATTTACCTATGTCGCTACAAGGTTGTGTATTTGGTATCATTCAAGTCGCCGCCGAAGGGGCAACTGTAACGAGTTTAGAATTAACGAACAGCACAATAAAAAATATTATCGCTGTCTCCGTTGCTGGAATTTTAGCCGCGAGTAGTCCTATCTATATCAACAGCAATTTGGCGTCATTGGTGGTTCGGGATACACAGTTTATCGAAAATACTGCCTCAAATGGAGCTGCTATATTTTCCAGTATAAGGAGTGATGGCTACGCATCTCAAGCGACGATTCAGATTTATAACTCAACATTCCACTCAAATAGGGTGGAGAACGGCGGAGGCGCTATCTATCAACAGAGCGGAGTCTTAGAGATCTACAATTCGAGCTTCCTAAACAACTGGGCAAACAAATTCGCTGGGGCTGTCTACATCGGAAGTCCCACCAAGGTAATCATCAAAGATTCTCTTTTCGAAAACAACTCAGTGACGGGGTTTTTGAAAGATCTTTCTTTTGGCGGAGCTGCATATATCGAAATTTCCCCACAAGGGCCTCTGAAAGACAAAACCGTTCTTTCCATCTCTTCAAACACTTTCACAAACAATAGAGTTGGCAGCAAATCCTATGACAGCTACTCCGGCATCGGAGCCGGCGGAGCTCTTTTTTTCCACTTCCACGAAAGAGTCTGCCCATATCCAACGCTCTACGAGTCTATTCTCAACGCAACGACAGAAAACCAGTTTAAAGACAACTTCGCTATGAATGGACCAGATTATTCTACCAATCCATATTACGGCTCGTTTTCAAACCTAAACTCAGAAGGGAACATCGTGTATGAGTGCTTGGAGTCACCCTGCCAATTAAAGATTCAGGCTTGGGCAGACATCTTCCATGGCACAAAGCTCAGGATTAGTTTTATAGACCTCTTTGGTCAGAAACTTCTCGTCAATCCTCGGATCAATGGTGGTTTAGTCCCAATGGCATCAGACTTTAAGATGGGCCTTCAAATTTCGAACCAGTCTCAGTTATACTTCGAGTCGAATTGCAGCTCTTGGAACTGCTTGCTCAACGGACGTGACCTTTCACTCAAGGGGTTGGCGAATCAATTCATCAATTTGAGTTTTGCGGTTTCGAATCCTAACTATCACAACTTCGATTTTGTCTTAATGGCATCAATTCGATCATGTCAAGTGGGAGAAATTAACGATACAAAGCAACTCGTTTGTACGCCCTGTGACAAAGGAACTTATTCGTTGAACTTATCGGATCATACCTGTCATCCATGCCCTCAAAACGCTTACTGTCCAGGAGGCTGGAGAGTAAACCCTCTGCCAGGCTATTGGAAACCGAGTATATATTCCGCAAATATTTATAAATGCAATCATTCAGAAACTTGTAACCACAGCGCTTATGGAGAAAACATCTGCAGTCCAGGCTATCGAGGACCTTTTTGCCTAGCATGCGACCTTGACAATGGATACGCCTCTTCAGGGGATGGATGTGCAAAGTGTCATCCTTTCTGGAAAGGAATGCTGATACTAGTACTGATTCAGCTTGGAATATTCATATTCGAGATCGGTTACATCTGGTATTTCCGAAAAAAGAATAATTCAGTCGTCGTCAATAACAAATTCAACAAAAGTTCAATTGACCGTTTCTCTCGCACAGGCTATCTGTCGATATTACTTGATTACATACAAGTCCTCGCGATCCTGAAGAATTATCCTCTCATGGTTTCTGGGTTTATCGTAGGGCTGACACATATCGGAAGTCCGTCTCAAATGCTTTTCTATTCCTCAGACTGCGTTTTTATTCAATTAGGATTCTCGGTCGAAAACTTATTCTATGCGAAATTAGTTGCAATCACCATCCTTCCTTTCTTGAAGATAGGATTATGCTTGGTATTTGGGTTCGCGAAGAAGTTCATTTATTCGAACTACCACTACAGGACTTACGTTGCTGTTGCGGTTCAGTGTATCGTTTTGATTGAGCAACCTTCATTGCTCTCCACGTTTGCTTCTACACTGCTCTGTAGATCTACGGATCCTCTGGCGAATGACCAGACAGGAATTGATTATTATTTAATAGATCATCCCCATGTAACTTGCTACACGGAAACATATTATAATTACAGGAATTATTTGGTTATTCCTATGCTGGCGATCTGGGCTGTCTGTTACCCACTATTTATCGGCGTGGTTCTAGTCACCAACCGTGCTAATCTTCAAACTCGGGAGTTTGCGAGTAAATTTGGTAACCAATATGCCATTTATTGCTCGAAATATTACTTCTGGTCCCTCGTCCAGTTCGTTCAAAAACTTATCCTTATCTTGTTCGCTCAGATCTCATTCCTTTCACTAAAAATGACCGGACTCACGCTTTATCTCATCCTTATCGCGTATTTACTGGTCATCAAGCACTTCCGGCCATATAGAAGCGTAGACCTGCAAAAGACGTACATAAAGTCGATTTACGTGTTCCTGTGCACGCTATTTTTGGCTGTCTATGGATTTGAGGAAGACAAACTAAACGGAGTGATCAGTGCTGTGATACTCATAATGAATACGGCTTTTATCGCTTACATTGTGATCAAAATACTGCATTTGTTTGGATTCCGCTACATGACGAGGGTTCTCAATGATTTATTTAACAAGATCGCAGGGGATAGTGAAAAGAAGGATTATTTTTTCGATGAATCTTATAACGCGAGGCCTGAGTCCGACTTCGAGATATGCACCCCACAAGAGTTGTTTGAGAAGAATGAATCGCATGGCGAGGCTGACAATACCATAGTTCCTGATGATAAGTCAGAAAATCCTCGCTATACCCGTTTAAATAATTAACATGATCAGTAAATGATGGTAGATTTTTGAAAGTTGCTTAATTATTAGGGTTCCAAATTCTGTGAAAAATAGGCAAGCTTTCTTATTTTTCCATAATGGTGAGTTCATATCAAAAAGTTGTACCATGATAAAAGCAGCATTTTAACAATTTTATTCTCTCTATTCACCTCTCTTTAAGTATTTCAATGGTTTGGTTTAATAAGTCATTTATTTACCTGTGTCACTTATAAAATTTTAATCCACTATATTTTCATTTCATCGGAAATGTAAATATTTTCTAAGTTTTGTGTCCAGCGTCAGTGGCCTAGTCATAGCAGCATGAAGAAATTGTTATCGAGATTCGTTCAGTCAGATCAGTCGAATTTTATGAAACTCACATCTATTACTGTTTTGGCGTCGCTATCGGATCTCTTTTCAGCTAGCGTTTTATGGCACATTCTTCTCAAACAGCACAAAAGATTCGATTCTTTAGCTGTCCCATCAGTTTCTCATCTAATTTCAGCTTTCAGTAATTAACAATCACAAGGTACTCAATTCTCAGCACTGTTATTACAGTATTTCAAGGAAATTTTATTCTAATTTAGTCAAATTAACCGTTTATTAAAAGTCAACATCGATTAACAAAAAATTCCATTCAGTAGATCAAATCAATTTAAATACCTAACCTCTCTTCAAATTACACAATAATAACAAATCTTAACAATACTTCCTAGACTTCCTAATAATCTTAAATCAAATGAACAAAATTTTCATTTTCCTCCTTGCTTCAATGCTCCTCTGCGGAGTCCTCACTCAAACCACCTCCAATGTTTGCGAGTCATGCCCAAGTGGCTGCTTTTTCAACGACGGTCGTGAAAGATGCACCGCTTGTCCTGTCGGCTGCATGACCTGCTCAGACGCGAACACCTGCTTGCAGTGCTACCCAGGATATTTCCTCAACTCTGAGCAAAACTGCGTCAGCTGCGCAGTCTATGGCTGCGCTTCGTGCACAGCACCAAACGTATGTACCGCCTGCGAAAGCGGGTTCTTCCTCGTTAGTGAGACTCAATGCGAGTCATGCGGCGGCCTCTGTGATGTCTGTGCCAATGAATTCGAATGCAAAACCTGCAAAATTGGCAATGGCTTCGGAGTGTATCTCAGTTTCGATGATAACTCCTGCAAAGTTTGCTCACCTGGCTGCCTGGCCTGCGATTCTAAAGATACTTGCATGAGATGTGCGCTTGGATATTCTCTCGAAGCTGGGGGATGCGAGGCCTGCGAAGTCATTGGGTGTATCGCATGCGATGAGGATCAATCGACTTGCGCGAAATGCGATCAAGGCTTCTATCTGGCCAACGGACAATGTATCCCATGCGCTACTGGTTGCGCTAGATGCAGCGATTACAACGCTTGCCAGAAATGTGCGGATGGACTTTTTAGAAATGAGAATGGCGGGTGCACTCCTTGCATAGCTAATTGTGTTTCTTGTGAGGATGGCAATACTTGCACAACTTGTTTGAACGGGTACCAGTTTGATTCGGACAGAGGTGAGTGTACCAAGTGTCCTTCAGACTGCGCTTATCTGAACCCTATAATGAGATATTAAGAGAATATGAGATGAAGGTTTGGAAGGTGATAGGTGGTGGTGAAGGCACTGCTTTACTGATGAGAATAAAAAATAAGAAATATTTGTTCATAGATATAAATAGATATTTAGCCAACCATAGTTGCACATTTTATTTCTCGTAACAAGTAATTAGAAGAATTCAAGGATAAAGTAAATGTCAATTCAATATCCAATTAAACTAAAAGTGATTTCCTTTTAAAGTTGGTGACAATAAGCACTTAAACTTTAGTGAAAATTAGCATACGGCAAATTCAACAAGACACTCTGAAGAGAAAAAACGAGAAAACACAATAGATTGAATTTTTTCGAGTGACCGTAGGGCTAATTTTTAATAGATAGTAAAATGAATCATAATAAGCAGGCTCTTACTGGATCATAGAAGTACCACAAAAGAGAAAAAGCAAGACTGAACAAAATAATCGATCAAAAGTTCTTAGTTGCTTGGCAAAAATCTCTCACATATACTATTTAAAAGTATTCCATGATCCTAAAGTCCTATCACTTCTTATCAAAAACTCAAAGATATAACAGGTTCTTTCTGCAGGCTTGTATCTTGTGCTAGCTTTTCAGGTAGACCAAGAACCTAAGTAGAAAACCTTGAAACTCAATTACTAGAGAAAATTACGCTAAGAAGTGGTTTTTCTTTATTATTTTCAGAGAACAGAAGCAGGTTGCGAGTAAATATTCCTCGAAAAGGCTAGCCACTCGAAACGAGAGGATTCTTTCACCAAATTAATTCATGCTCTCTTTATCCAACTTAGTGAAGAATAAATATCTTAAATTTATTGAAGCTGTGAATGATCTAATGCAGCAACTTAATCCAAATCTTAATCCAATACAAGCTAGGTATCTGGTAATCAATCCAGCAGGAGTGTTGGATCCTATAGTATCGACCCGAATTTCAGAAGATGATTTGGTGCTTAGAGAAATTGATGAAGGAATTTTTTCTATTCTCAAAGATGGGAAACAGGTCGTCAAGCACCTTGATAAACTCACCATCGAGCTGGGATATGCTACAGTTTTATACTCAAACCGCAAAGAACGCCAAATTTCTAGTGCTTTGCAAGAACTCGATGAAACTTGCGAACGAGGAGGTCTAGGCGGCTTTCCAAAAATCACTGCTATAATAGTCAAGGACCATGACATCTATCCGCAAGTTAGAGCGAGTGACCTAAGAGTTGATGAAGAATATCGCTCGCATGGAGCATTAATGGCGGGTTACGGTTTGCAACCTCAGCAAAACACTGATATTCTACATGGATTGTTGCAGTTGCCACATTTCTCCCAATTAGATCTGAATAGCTGTCTTGTTCTAGACAATAGCCACGATTTCATCAAAAAAGCAAAGCAAGAAGGATGGAACGCTCGCAGAGCCAGCTCGATTTCCTTGAAAGAAATTTTATGTGAATTCTGTAAGACAGCAGAAGATTTAATAAAGCAGCAGAAGCAAGCCTCGGGAATAGGAGATGTGAAGATTGATTCGGCGCCCAATGAGGAGGCTATCGACAAAAATCTACAATGTTCCGTTAATCCAAATGAACAGAATTTTGTGCAAGAGGATGAAATAATAGTGAACGAAGGTAGTATGGAATTACTGCATATTAACTGCGTCCAACCTTTCGAAAAACACAAACAATCTAAACAAGAATCTGATTATGATTATGATGAAATTGCGACCAGAGAATTGCTCAAGGGCAACGGCGTGGTTAATATTATAACTTTAACAGGAAATGATGAAAGCATCGAGAAGAAGCATGATGAGCTAAATACTCTCCAAATGCAGAGCTTTGAGGTTGTAAACTTAGAAAGCAAAGAAGAGATGAGAGAAAAGGCAGAACTAAAGGAAAATAATTTTACTGCTAAGTTGTTACCCTTGTCTGAAGATCTTGAAAAGGTCTCCTCCACTCAGCCATTCTCACAAATTGAGCAAGAAGAAACCAAACAAGAAGTTGCGCAAGCTGCTAATCAAGAAGATTCGCTGCCTCAAAACTTTCTGATGTCAGACATAAAATTTGAGCTCCTCCATAAACCTAGTCCGGGTGGCAGCTCATTCACACGATGGTTCACTGATAAAGAAAGCAAATCGGAATGGATTGGAAAATGCTCAGTCCAAGCAGTACTATATCTCGATGAGTACGGTGAATATAAAGAATACCTTGCAAGCCAACTCTATGAATTGTTAGGAGTCAAAGTTCCTA
>ENA-UOUE01000561-UOUE01000561.1-compost-metagenome-genome-assembly--contig:-NODE-561-length-29115-cov-10.337041_pt1 | contig 29115 bp, 30 predicted proteins | sample MGYA00238146_ERZ747223 | MGnify/ENA primary metagenome ERZ747223 (study PRJEB28781, sample SAMN06268865) | compost metagenome | isolation source: single cell | place: USA: California, Emeryville, Joint...
TTTTGAACCGCAGCTTTCAATTGAGTTGGATTGTTCTTCTGGACATCAGTATAGCCTGTGTTCTTGAAAACAATCTTTGAGGCGTTATACTTGCAGGTTTGGACTTTGGCAACGTATGGATAGTCGCTCGCTCTCATGATACCCTTCTCTTTGGTGTATTTGAAACAGTTGTTCATAAAGCCACCTGAGCAGCCTTGGTTTCCATAGGAGCTTGTGCAGTCAAGTTGCTGAGAGGTTGATAGCTCGATCAACTCACCTTTCTTGATCTTGTAGATACCTTCCAAAGCACCGCCAGCTGACCAGGTGTAGCAAGAACCACACTGTCCTTGGTTTCCTACTGGAGTGACAGCTCCTTTAGTTCTCCAGTCGAAAGTTTGTGGTTTTGATTCATCGATTTCAAGAAGCACTTCGTTTCTTGGTGCATTTGGATCGTATTTGAATCCAAGATACATCGCAGAGAACTCTTCAAGGGTGAGGTCAGAGAATTGGTTGAGTCCAAGAGTCCATGAGAGGCCTTTAGCGTTGTGTTCTAGGATACGGTCATAGTTTTCGTTCCAGATAACAAATCTCTTCGGGGTTTCACTCAATCCATAGGATTTCTTGAATTCCCTCATCCAATTTCTGAAGAGCTGAAGTCGGTGTGTTAAATCTGGGATTGCATCTTTGACTTCAATAACCATATCATCAACCGTGGCGGAGTTCAGATAATGCGCCATTCCCATCAATCCAACCAATGTGATCCCGAGAAGGATTGCTACTTTAGGGAGATTCATTTTTTATGAATATGTCTCTTTTCTATTTGTGTTTCAAATTATTTGTTATTTCCTCTGATATTCGCTTCAATTTATAGGCAAATGCTAGCTGAAACCCACTGACTTATCAAGTCTGTGTGGACTGAACTTCAGTGATGTACTGCTACAAACCTAACGTGCAGAAGTTCCTCTCTTATTTGAACAGAAGCAGACTGCCCAATCGAATCGATTTCTTCAAAGAAAATTAGGTCGCTAGTAATACCTTACAACTTTGTCGAATTATTTTATAAGGAAAGCGAGCTTCTACCTTAAGAAGTGCTTTTCTTATTCTCCAATCAGTTTTGCTATTCAGCTCGGCTTCCTGATTATGAAACATATAATTCGAAAAGATTTGAGCTACTGGAATTTATTAGGAATTTAATCTTTCGATACTTGTTAAATCTTCAGTTTCCCTTTGAAATACAGTTCGGAATAAATGTCCAAAAGTTCAAGTTGAATTTCGATAATTCTTTTTAAGCGTCCAGTAGAGCAGCAATAAGCGGTTCAGGCGAAGATTTACTCATGCTTGTGCACAAAGTATGTGTATTCTGCTGGGAAATAAAATCTTTCCATTGATTCTTTTCAATTATCAAGTTCGAATGGGAAAAAGCAAGATTTGCTTTCGAGATTGAACGTAGCATAGACTCACAAAAATATAGGATTCGGTTGCTCTTTGACTAAACTAGTTTGAAAGACAGGGAACCAGCGGAAAACTGTATTACAAATCGAAATAAAATAATTAGTGAAAGAGTTCTAATCAGTAAAAATAAGATCAGTATAATCTAATCTAATCAAAGCTCTGAGTATCACATTGAGGCTAGGTTAATAGAATTTTCGATTGATCCTTGGTATTTATCAAAGGTGCTGGCTCTGAGATAGGATGAATGGTGCCGAGATGAAATGAAATAAATGCACCATTCTTCAAGGACAAGCTGTTATAACAAAAGAGAATTGAGTGCAAAAGCCGCCTAGCCTTTGAGCTTGAGAGCGAAAAGAGTTCGAGAAGAGTGTGAAAGGCTCTCTTTTTTTGTGCGAGAGCATTTTATTTTTCGACATCCTCTAAATTCCAGATTGACGAGTGATCAAATCAAATATTGCCCACTAGCATAGTTTCGAATTATCAAATTTTACCACTCAATAGTACGAGTTTCTCTTAAACTATCTTTAGCAAAGCGAACTATGTTTTTAATGCTATAGCATGGAGGGGGAAAAAATCGTAGCAAGGATAATTCTTCTTTCTACTATTGACTTTATTTTGGATTAAAAATATATCTTTGGTGTTTTCTCAAGTATTATCGCATGCGACGGTTTCCAAAAAGCACTCTATTTTAGTGCTGCTTTCTTTGAATTAGTCAAGCTCCAAGTAAACTGATTCTCTAAGAATTCTAACCCAATCATTAGAATAAAAATATTGTTGTTAAATATCTCAATGGCTAATCAATACTGAAGCAAAAGACTTGTATGGCTAAAGATAGGATATTTGATTGCAAATGGCTTGTTTGGTAGGAATACTAGCGGTGTTCAATGCGGTGATGTCTATGGAAAACAAAAATTAGAGGAAAAAAAATTTACATATGAGTTATGAGAGAGAACTTTAAAATAACTTAGAAACATCTCCTTGTAGCGTATTGAGAACATTTCGGAAATCAGAACTGCGTCATAACTTTTCTCGCTAGATGCTATGTGCTGCAGATGTCTATGATAATCGCGAAATTTAATTACAATAAGGATATTCCAATCTCATTCTATTCGCATAATGAGCTACTGAATCAATTTTCATATATTTATTTAACGAATTTCTTCATATCAGTAATTTCGATATCCACTCTCAGACTTAAGCCTCCAACAATCACCTCCATAAATTCTATAAAATCGACCCGAGAGCATTGTTGACTTAATTTTCTTCTTAACTAATGCTGTTCATTGTTAGTTAATATGAAGGATACAGACATGAAAGCAGTTACCATAAAAAGTGTGCAATACAATCATAAAGTCGATTATTAAACATTGTCTTATCTGAACACAGACAAGGTCTTTGATGACTGAATAGTGCGGAGGGCATTTCTTCTTTCCCTTGTTAACCTGTCGTTCTCACTGAGATACACCGTTTCTATATCATTCCAAGCATCATTTCGTGCAAGTTCGATAGCGGTTTTCCACCTTATTTGGTTATTATCTAGAGACAAGGCTTGCAGTGCTTTCCACAAGCGGTTTCGCCCAATTGCAATTCCACCTTCATCACCAATCAAATTATGAACCAAAGTAAGCTCAAGAAGTCTGCCCCAAGCAGTATTATCTGAGAGAGAAAGAGCGCCTCTATCTCCAATATTATTGTCGCCCAGTCTTAACAATTCTAAGTTTTCCCAGGTGGTATTTCGTCCAATCGCAACTGCGCCCTCATCGCCGATCTCATTCATTGACAAATCCAAGTAAACGATGTCCTTCCAGCAAGTATTACCTGCGATTGCGGTGGCTCCTTTATCTCCGATTTGATTACCTTCTAAAGACAGCAATTTTAGATTTTTCCATATCATACTACAACCAATTGCCGCTCCACCTTTTGGACCAATATTATTGTAAGACAGGTGGAGTTCGTGCAATTTAGTCCAGGTTGTATTGCTTCCTATAGCAAGTGCACCTTCATCCCCGATTTCACAGGAAGACAACCTCAACTGCTCAAGGTTTTTCCATAGGGTATTTCTACCGATAGCTGTGCCTCCCTCTTTACCAATGGGGTTCTCAGATAAATCAAGCCGTTTAAGGTTGTTCCAGACCTGGTTATTTGATATTGCCAAAGCACTTTTCGTTCCCAATTTATTACTCGCTAAGTTTAATTCTGTTAACATCTCCCACGTAGTGTTCTTGGCAATAGCCGCGCCTCCTTCATCATCGATCGAATTATTCGAGAGGTCGAGTTCCTTCAACTTTCTCCAAGTCGTGTTATTTGCTATTGCAGAGGCGCTGTCTTTGCTGAGCCGATTAGAGCCTAGGTATAGATACTCTAAATTTTCCCATGCGTTATTGCTTCCGATGGCAGCTCCTCCTTGATCATGGATGCCAGTAAGAGTTAGATTGAGAACCTTGAGGTCATTCCAAGTTGCTTTGCTGAGGGCAAGAGCACCTTCCTCGCCAATTTTAGTATGAGCGAGGTTAAGAACCTCAAGGTTAGACCAAACTTTGTTTTGCACGATCTCACAAATGCCGTCCTTCCGGATTGCATTACCCAATAAATAGAGCTTTCGAAGGTTTGGCCACTGCGAAGAGTTCGTCAGCACTTTGATCCCTTTATCATCAAGGCTTGCAAAGGAGAATGCAATCTCTTCTAGTCCGTCTAGTCTTTGCTCTAATAATTCACTCAAATTTCTTGGATTAAGAGGTTTGCCATTTAAGACTAACTCCTTAAGGTCATTTTTTCCCTGAATTACCTCATCACACTTTCTGTTTGCTAATTCCTCTGTCCAGTGAAATAATTTTTTCTTTTGTAATCCAGCAAATCTTTCCCACATCTCCGTTGTTCCGAATGTACACCCCAACTATGTACGAGACATCCCGATTCTTTTTATAGAACAATCCGCTTCCATCAAGGCCAGGATATGCATTGCTTTGGTACTGAATTATACCATTTTTCTCATCAAATTCGAAGTTCCTCTCTTTTTCTTCCCATTGCTCAAAATGAAATTTATTCTCTTCTTTCAATTCGGCTTGAGGGTATCCTACAACGTACATTTCCCTCCATTCTAATAGTTTTTTCTGCTCTGCAGCAACTGCATCCACCCCGAGATACCCAGTTAAGTTGCCTATTGGGGTTTTAAGAATCAACAGAGCATAATCATGAGAATCGATGTCGCCCTCTCCTGCCTTATAGTTGATATACTCTTCAGGTGCAAAGATGTCTTCAACTTCAATCTCTCCGAAAGGCGCTTTATCTTCATTGGCCCCCGGAATAAATCTGATATAAGGATATCTCTCTCGCGTCGGTTTCTGCTCATCAAAGACATTATGAGCTGCAGTCAAGACGAAGCTAGGCGCAATCATTGTCCCAGATCCCCATTTAGCTACTCCATTCTCGGATTCTTTAATGAGAACAACTCCATGTACACTGAAAGGGTATAAAAGGGTGTTAGTATGTCTTTTAGTGAGTTCAGGTTCGTTTTCTTTCTTCTTAGAAATATTCTTAACTGAAGCTTTTATGGGTGCAATTTCTTTGTAAAAGAGTGTTGATCCTATTTTAGCTACTTTTGATTCAATTAAGGTTTCTGGTGTTGACCAATAAGTGCTCTTGCGCAATGAATCCTCTTGATGGATTTTAAATCCAATCAATTGATTCTTAATAGCCTCTTCAAGAATTTTTTGCATCTCCGTTTTTCCAGCAGCCAAGACCATTATCACAAAAAATTAACTTTGAGTCAAATGTTTTTGGAAATTAATTTAAGGATTATAAGCATTTGCTAACTAAGTTTAATTAAGATGAGGTATCATAATTTAATAAATTCTGGAATGAGTATAACTCATTAAGATGAGAATTCAAATAAGCTGAATTAAGTCATGAATTAATAAACAATTAATTCTACATAAGAAATTGACCTTCTGTTCAATTTTCGTAAGTTAGCGACTGGACTATTTGGATAAGCTTTGACTTGCTTGACAAAAAATTAGGTTCATAGTTTAATTTTAATGGCGAAATTGGAAAGATAACACTCTTGGATTTATGTCAAACAGTTTGAGGTGATCTTTAAATGTTGCATAATACAAAACCAGTTTTGCTACTCTCCAATTATAGTAGAGGTTTTAGCAAGAAAAGGACTATAGTTAATTAAAATATTGGGATTTAATGAATCCTTCAATCAAAAACTATGGGCAGGCTACAGAATTGAATAACAATCGACAGCCTTGCTATTCAATCAAACTGATTCAGACAGAATTATATTATCCATTCTTCAGAAAAAGACCTAATTAAAATAATACCACACCAATAATAGCAATACGGGATTAGAGGCAATTCAGTGGAATAGCAATACAGTTTAACAGACATAGAATTAAAGTCTTTCTTCAAACAGAGAACAAATAGAAGAGTGATATACATTAATTCCTCCACATTCACTCGTTTATTTGAATGGCGTGATAGATATGAATCGATCGAATAAAGACTTATTATGAGTTCTCCTAGATAATTACATGTCTTAAATCATTGGACTTAAAATCTCGAGAAATGACTAACTTTGGTTTTGAAAGAGCGCTTTGAGCATTTCTTCTTTCTCAAGTTAGCTTTTTGCTATCAAAATCACTCTCAATATTAACATCAAACCAAGAGTCATTGCGCACGAATTCAATAATGGTTTTCCACCCTATTTCATTCGAATTAATAAACAAAACTTCCAGTCCTTTCCATGAAGTACTTCGTCCAAGTGCAATTCCACCTCTATCGCTAACCTTGTTTCGACTTAAATTCAGCCATTCTTTTCTCCTCCAGGCGTTGTTTTTCGCGAGAGCAACGGCTCCCTTATCTCTGATCTGGTTACATCCTAAATTCAGATTTTCGAGATCCTTCCAAAAGGTATTTTTACTAATAGCTATCCCTTCTTCAGCACCAATCGCATTGCAACTCAGATCAATTTTCCTCAAGCGAGCCCAAGTCGCATTACCTGCGACAGCAATGGCAACTTCATTTCTGATTTCATTATAAGCTAGAGATAAACGCTCCAAGTTTCCCCAAAAAGTATGTTTTGCAAACGCAACTGCGCTCTTATCAGTGATCTCATTCTTTTCGAGTTCAAGAACAGTCAGATTTTTCCAACTCGTGTTACTTAAGATCGCGATTGCTCCTTCGTCTTTGATCTGATTGTAGCTGAGATACAACTCTTCCAGTTTTTCCCATGAGACATTGCTCCCGATTGCAATTCCTCCTTCTTTCCGAATTTTATTATACGATAAATTCAGCTGCCTTAAGTTAGTCTAGGTTGTATTACTCGCGATAGCCTGCGCGGCTTTATCTCCTATCTTACAATGACTGAGAGTTAACACTTCCAGTTTTTCCCATGAACAATTTTCTCCGATGGCTGTTCCACCTCCCTCGTCTAACTTGTTGTCATCTAATTGAAGCACCTTAAGATAATTCCACCACGCTTTATTTGCTAGAGCCACCGCACCCGCAGGTCCTATTCCATTGCTGCTTAGCGACAGGAACTCGAGTTTTCCCCATGCAATGTTATTTGCAATTCCCACTACACCATCATCACCGAGTTTATTGCAGTCGAGGCCAAACCTCTTTAAATTTTCCATGTCATATTTCTTGATAATCCGAGGGCGCCCGCTGGACCAATGGAATTGTTAATCAATTCTAGCCTCTCTAAGTTTTCCCATGTTTGATTCTTTGCGAGAGCTGCTGCGTCGGCAGCATGAAGAACGCAATCTGACAAATTGAGAAACCTAAGATTTTCCCAAATAGAGTTGGTTGCTAAGAGCCGAATACTCTGAGTACTCAAGTCAGCCTGCTCTAAGTTGAGCTCTACAAGCGAGGGCCAAGCCTTTACAATCTCAGCGATACCTTCCTCATCAAATATGTTCTGGCTTAAATCCAACGACTTTAGGTTTTTCCAGGCCTTGGTGCTGCGTAGGATTTGACAACATGTATCCTCAATCTCATTAGCTGTTAAATTTAGTTTTCGAAGGTTATTCCAAATCGATTTATTGCTAAGATCTTCGATAACGGCGTCATCAATAAAACTCCGTCCTAAGTTAATCCTCTAAATCATTCAATGGATATTTTATTAATCTATCCAATCCAGTTTGCTCCAATTTATCATAGAAATCCAATTCTCGGACGCCGTTTTCGCAACATTTGCCATGGATAATGGCCTCGTATTTTTCTCGGGTTGCCTCTTCTCTCCATTTATGTATTTGCTGAAATTTTTCTTTTGAAATCCAGCAAATTTCTGCTCCACTAGCTTCATATCTACCCACATGAACCCCAATAACATCGAATGTATTTGCATCTTTTTGATAAAAAACTCCGCTCCCTCTCAGACCTGGGCATGAGCTAATCTGGCAGTGGATGATTCCTTTTTTCTCTTCGATCTCAACAATTCTTCCTCTTTCTTTCCAGAGTTCGAACCCGCTATTCTTGTTTTCCTCTTCTTCGTCTTTCATTTCGAATTCAGGATATCCATATCCTGCTAGATAGACTTCTTTTTCTTCCAGTAGTATCGCAAATTCCTCTGCTATTGCATGCAGTCCGAAGTAACCAGTCTCTTTCCCGATAGGCTTTTTCAGGATCAATAGAGCATAATCATAAGCATTGATGTCATTCTCCCCTGCCTTGTGGTTAGTGTTTTAGTTGGGTGCGAAGATATCCTCAACTTCGATCTCTCCGAAAGGTGCATAATGCTCATTAGCTCCTGGAATGAATCGAATATATTGGAAACCTCTTTCTAGTAGGTTTCTGCTCATTATAAACGTTGTGAGCCGCCATCAACACCATTTTAGGTGAAATCATTGCTCCTGATCCCCATCGTGTTACCCCATTTTTTGCTTCTCTTAGTGATCACAACTCCATGAACACTGTGAGGAAACGAACTGGTGTCAGTGCATCTTTGCTTACCTTTGGCCTGATTTAGTTGAATTGAAGCAGAAGGTTTGTGTGTGCTTCAAATTATCCTCAGTGATCTGTAATCCGATCAATTCCTCCTTGATTGCCGCTTCAATAACGTTTTGTGCAGATTTCCTCTTCTTAGATAAATCATAATAATCATTATCATCCACTATATCGAAAATTAACTTTGAATCTTTTATTTTTTTCCCGATTACTTTAATGATTTTAAATATCATGTGTTACATTAAGATGAACGAGTATATGAGTATATAATTATTACTGATCTTTTGAGTTCAAAAAAGTGAGATAAACTGATGATTTATTTAGAAGACTTAAAATTTCTAAGTTAATCAGCTTTACATGGAAATCTGAAAATATCTTTGAACTCCATAAGTCGCCATTTATGAAATCCATTCGAAGTATCGAATAAAGTGATCATCATATCATTATCATTATCATTTAACACTCATATTCTTCCCGAAAATATGCAAACTTGACTAAATAAAATTAATAGTTAGAACCTTATTAAATGAGATAATCTCAAAGTCTCAAAATTGGGTTATACGGTCATTGCCGAAGCTAGGAGAAAGAGTTTTTTCGAGATGATCACATGCAAGGAATAAGCTGAATTCATAGAACGCAATATTTTACTAAAATGGACTCAACCGGAATAAGAACCAAATAACAAGGCTTACTATACTCAGATTTATTTTAATATGAGAACTTTTTTAACCTTGTCCAATTAACATTGTTTTTCAAGCAGGCAGCGCCTTTTTGGGTTATCAGGTTAAAACGAATATCAAGCGTTTCAAGTTCTTTCCAACTTGAATTCTCTCCCAGCGCAGCCGCTCCAGCATCTCCAATCAAATTTTTACTAAGATCAAGTTTTGTTAGTTTATCCCAACTCGTATTTCGACTCAATGCTGCTGAACCCTCCGGCCCGATCGAATTACCCCATAAATTAAGCGTCTGAAGCTCCGTCCAACTCGTATTCCCACTCAAAGCAGCCGCTCCTTTATCTCCAATGAAATTAATCTTCAATATCAGAACCTTTAACCGTTTCCAGGTCTCATTCTTGGCCAAATGCTCTGCTCCTTTCCACCCAATACTATTCCAACACAAATCAAGGGACTCCAGGTTCTGCCAGACTGTACTTTGGCTAAGGTACCCAACTCCTTCGTCATCGATATTATTCAGAGTTAGATTCAACGCTTGGAGATTTGTCCACTCCGTGTTGTTTTTCACCATCGTCTGAGCGCCTATTATTCCCAAGGTACAATCAGCGATACTGAGCGTTTTTAGGTTCTTCCAGGTTTTATTCCGGGCTAAGAAAGCTGCTCCTCTTTCATAAACAGGATTGCGATCGAGAAGCAGCTCTTCGAGCTGAAGCCAAGTGGTATTGGTTGCCAGTGCGCTGATTCCTTTCTCCCCAATCCTGTTCTCAACCAAATCTAATACCCGAAGCTCCTTCCAAGAGACATTGCTCTGGAGATCCTCAGCACCGCGATCTGTTATCCCGTTCTTTCGCAAATTTAAATATTTTAATTGGGTCCATGAGGTATTTTTGCTGAGGTCACTGGCTCCTTTGTCACCGAGCTTGTTTCCCGCTAAATTTAAAGATTCGAGCTCTGTCCAAGAGGTATTATCATTCATAAAACTAACATCAGTAATCGCGTTATATCCCAAGCTAAGACTCTTCAGATGAACCCAGGCTGTGTTCTTAAACAGCCCAGCTGCGCCAGAGCTAGTTATGGAATTATGCTGAAGGTTAAGTGTGTGTAATTTCGTCCAGGCGATGTTTTTTCCGAGCTCCACAGCTCCTCGATCTCCAATTTTGTTTTGGGATAAGTCCAAGCTCTCGAGTTTCTTCCAGCCCGTGTAGTCAGCTAATTCGATGATTCCTTTGTCATGGATTGCATTCTCAGCTAAGTTGAGGTGTTTCATGCTCTTCCAAGCTCCGTAGGTCGAGGATAACAGCGTTGATAACGCAAAATCGGTGATGCCATGCTGTCTCAAGTTGGCTGTTTCAAATCCTTTGAATTGAGCTTCTCTTTTTGCTCTTATCGAACTGAATTCCTCGAGTTTTGGCCTCAGATTTTCATCCTTTTTCAGCATTCGTTCAACTAAACTTTTGGTCTTAGCAGGCAGAGTACAATTATCATCTTCTAAGACTTCTTGCACAGCATAATTGAGCTTTCCATCAAAAGTTGAGTTTGAAGCGCTGATTGATTCAAGCTTTTCCTGAGAAAGCCCATTTAACTCGAGAACTGCAAGGCCAAGCTCAAAAATTTCATCTGCTACATTCAAGTTAGGTTCGTCCGGCTGTTTTTCAAGCTCACCGTTGCCGTGTTCGATTGAATAGTTCTTTGGGTTGAGAATTTTGGCCCAGTCTCCGAGGAAGTAGGTGTCTTTTTCTTTGAAATGGTAAATATTCTGGATATTGATAATTCTGTGGCAATTTCTAGCATTGAGTTTGGTGGTAAGGAACTCGATATCAGATAAGACATCCGAGATCAAGTCCTTAACGCTCTTAGTTTCGCTAAAAGTGGTGATTATAGTGCCATTAGCCTTGGCAGACTGTAGATTATCGAGTTCGTCTCTCAATAAGGTATAAGGAAGAGTAGCGAAGCCCATTTTACCGGATTCGTCAATCTCGAAAGTATTGAGGAAGAGTAAATCAGGGTGGAGGCTACAAATGCGAAGAAGCTCCTGAACAAAGAGAGTGGCAGCAAAGGCGTAGTTGGTTTTGACAGCCTCCGCAGAGGTGTCGAGAGCTCGAATTGTAACCATCTGCTGATTTTGAAGTAATTTGGCCTCATAGACAGCGTAGGTTGTAGTCTGGGATATAAGCTTGTAGTCGCTGCAAGCTTGTCTTAGTTTGGAGGGGATTTGCAAAGGTGATTCTATATCCATACTATTCTTCTTGGTGAAGTTGTTACAAGTAAAATAAATCTTTTATTGCCTGAAAGGATTTAGCCAAATATAATAGAATTTGTTAACATTTTGGAGGGGAAAAGAGAGCCTGTATTATGGAGCTGGCATCTAGGACTCTATTCGCGAGGGATATACAAAGTGATAGGAAGAATTGCGTTCTTTATAGGTACAAGTTTGTATTTCGGATGTGTATAATGAAATTGTATTGGTAGAAAGTGTATAGTAGTGTTGCTTTATAATTCGAAGGAAAACTGCTGTATCTCTATTAATCTTAGTGTTCAAAGTTCAACATTTATTGTAGATCCCCTTTCTAGAGCAAAATTACTTTTTATAAAGAGGATACAGAATCGTGCCAAGCGGGTTTGTTCAGGGCGTATATTTGGTGAATGCTAATTTTCAGAATTTCCAAGTCATTTTAAAATCATGGCTAAGTATCGCTCTGAATAAATGAAAGTTGGACTTTGTTGCTTTTCAGTGATGTAATCAGATTGGTATTGTGCTTTCAGAGTCATACCGATGAAGAATTATTCAGAAAAACCAACTATTTTTTTATTCCCGAGAAGTTACTAAAATTCAGTGTTTTTATCAGATTGACCCTGAATTAGTTATACAACGTGTATCTAGTTGATAGTCAGAGTTAATTGTTAAAGTGGATGTAAGTACTACGTAGTAGTACAACAATTTTCAACACCAGAAATAATCATTATCTCAGATTAACTATCGGAAAGTTAATATAATACATAGAGCATTCTGAAATTCATTCATTTTCTTTGTTGATTAACATTTAGATTTCTAACTAAATTTGATAATCTGATTCGTTAATTGACTTGATTTCTTGCTCATAAGGACAGAATTACCTCTACACATTGCTACAATTTCCACTAACACAAGCCAATTTGCAATGTCACAATATACCAAGATTATTTCTTGCTAGATGTTACCCTTTTACTTATACTGTTCTAAGATATCATGATTAGGTTCTCAAGGTCATACCGCATCCATACCAAAAGATAAGTGGCGTTCAATACTCAATATCCCAATATAGTTATTCGACATTCTGTTGTAGATAAGTTTCCACAAAAAAATTTTTAAAAATTGCAAAATAAATTATAAAATTTGACTTGACAATGTTGCAAATATCATAATTAGTAAGCAGGATCAAATTTAGATATTATATTCTATTCAATATCATATTCCCAAAACAGCCAATCCATTGCTTTTGTGATTTGAAAGTAGCGCATTTTAGTGAGCAGTGTATTATCTAACAATTTGGAGAATCAATCTTATCGTAGTCCATCATTTTTTCAACAAATTTTAAAGATTTTTTATCCAACAAACCAAGTTAAGTTAGAACATCCTCTATCACTTTTTTCGCCACATAACATTAGAAAGGAGAGCTATATCATTAACCTACCCTTGAATACTAAGGGCAGTCAGTCAGTTATTAACACATAATAATTTGAAAGATTTTTCTGGACTACTGGTTAGCAAATAACATAGAACATAAATAAATATATAAGCAAAACGTCTGACCATGAGCGACGACAACTCTCGACGGCGCTTCAAAGCCAATCCGACCGGAAAAAACGCTTTATATGCAGATTATGGTCCCAAAGAAAAGAACAACTACCTCGATTTTAACCAAGACACAAAAAAACACGTCGAAGAAATGAAACGAGGAAACAGCAATATATTGGTAGCAATTTCACCACAACTGAACAATCTCCTTACCTTACTCACTCACTGCGATAGGTTGCAATTCGTGTCCGCCCTCTAAATGCGAAAGAATACTCCATTAGTAATTTCGAGACTCTCAAAATAATCGATGACAAACTCGTCGTGCTGCTCGATCCTCAAAATGAATTTGAATCTGAAGATGTACCAAACTATTATTCGCACCCTTCTTAACAATCCTCTAGCCACTCAGGAACAACCGTAATCGCGAGAGACAATTTGCATTCGATTTCGCGTTTGATAAGGAGACCCCGACTGTAAATCTTGCTTGACATACGAATCTTAAATCTCTCTTTCCTCTCTCCAAAGGAAACGGTTTTTGCTCAAACAACGGAATTTCTCATCGAAGGGATCCTAACCGGGTACAACGCGACTGTATTTGCTTACGGAGCAACAGGAGCTGGAAAAACCTACACGTAAAAGCAAATCTTTTAGAGTTTACTCATCTTCTCTCTGAAAACGAAGCATGATGGGACAACCCGACAGTCTTGGCGTCATGGGCTTGACTCTCAGTGAACTATTTGAAGAAATCGACAAGAACAAATCTGACAGAGAATATATCGTGAAGGTTTCCTATTTAGAGGTCTATAACGAGAACATCCGCGACTTGCTTACCTCAGAGGACACCAATTTAGATCTGAGAGAAGATCCTGTGAGGGGTAACTGTGTGGCTGGGATTACAGAAATCATCACTACCTCAAATTCTGAGGTGCTAGCCATGTTAAAGTATAGCGTCTGCAGTGAATGGTATATGTAATGTTGGATATTAGGATTGGAAATAAGAATCGCACGATGGAGCCGACCGGCGCCAACCAGGTTTCATCGCGATCGCATGCTATTCTGCAAATCGTGGTCGAACATAAAGATAAAGACCAGGGCACCGTTGAAGAAGTTACTATTGGGAAACTGTCGCTGGTTGATCTCGCTGGGTCTGAGCGCGGTGCGAACACGAACAACAGAGGACTGAGGATGATAGAAGGAGCGAATATAAACAAATCTTTGTTGGCTTTGGGAAACTGTATTAATATTTTGAGCGAGCAAGGCGATAAACCCGGTCGGATGAACTTTGTCCCCTATAGAGACAGCAAACTGACGCGTCTTTTGAAAGTATCATTCGATTCTGATAGCAATTTTTGAGAATTTTTGTTGAAAGGACTCGCTTGGGGGTAATTGTCGAACGGTAATGATAGCGGCCGTCAGCCCTGCGGCTTCCTGCTTTGAGGACACACATAACACGTTGAAATACGCCAACAGAGCGAAGAATATCAAAACCAATGCTTCGAGAAACGTGCTCGAGGTCTCAAACCATGTGGCGAAGTACGGACAAATCATTTCCAACCTCAGGAGCGAGAACGAAGCTCTTCGTCGGCAAGTTCAAGAGCAGAGTATGTCTTACCTTCTGCACAAGCGTCAATAATACTTTTACAACTCATCGCTTAGGAATGGGAAAAGTTCCTATTGATCATAACACAATAACTCATGTCATTAACGAGAAGCTTCAAGCGAAGATCCAGGACCATTTTGACCACGAATTGGCGCTGAAGAAGAAGATACATGAGATTGAAGATCAACATGATATGGTCGGGCAGCAGATCTATAAATCATTGGTGGACTTGAAAACTGCTGATGATAAAGCAACTAGAGAGAGACTCGCTGCGTTTAAGCAGGCCCAGAGAGAAATGATGTCAAGGATAGAAACATTGCAGATTGAGTATAATGGGCTATATTCAAGACGCAACATGCTCATGGACGAGATTCATGGCGAGAGGAAGGAGTCTATGAATTATCTGATGAGTATCTACAAACGCCTTGAATATTTGATTGTAAGGGTCAGTGCATTGTTCATTGGATGATGCATTTTGTAGGAAAACACGGAGCTCCAGCATCGCGAGAAGCAGTCGGATAATCAGCTCAAGAATAAGGAACTTCAGATCATTCGCCTTCAGAACCAGCTAATAATCAGGTAATTCACCTTATTCAAGCTTTGGGTTAAAGGATAATGATAATGAAAGGGATGAGCTGCTTAAAGATCAGAAGAACTTGCTGGATAATCATAAAATCAAACACTCTATCAATTACGCGAAATTGAGGTCTCTCGAAGACATGGACGAAGAGGCGAAGATTGCGTTACCGATATTCAAAGGTGTCCCCTCAGGCTCGCCTCAGAGATATAGCGGATCATCACAAAACGCTTTCAACGACCAAACACACCTCACAAACGTCAAGAACGTGGCAAGTCTGCCTATAATACATAACAATATCCCCGTCAATGCGAATCACATAGCCAGCGTCAAAAACGTAGATAAAAAACCAATTGTACTCGGCAGAAATGGAAGCTTCGACGGAATCAAAAGTCCGAAGGACCGAAGACAGTTCGTTAGCCCGAATGGAGCTGTTGCTGCGGGTAACGACAAGAACGCCAACAAGCCTTACTTTAACAAGCAAGTTATGTATAAATGTAATCTATCATAATAATATCCATCAAATGAATTTTATCTCACCATCACCATCCATAGACCGATATGAAAAGCCTGTGATCTCCGTACGACCCAAACGCAAAATCGCTTATCTCCCTCCAGTAGAATCTAATAACCAGCTCTCTCCTGATCGAGGGGTCCGCAAGCTTCCTCTTCCTCTTAATCCTCATCTCAAAGCACCGGTAAGTCTCAGCAGATCAGTTGACTCTTCCAGTCCAGGACGTCTCGAGAATTTATCCGACGTATCCTACGTATCTACCACTAGCACCAACTCACAAAGGGGAAGACAAAAAGTACTCGCGGGAGATCATAGACTCGGAAATAACCATGTTCCAGAGCATCTGAAGGAGAGAGCTCTTCATCCTCATGCGCATCTTCCTTCTCGCTACAAAGAGAGCCCTTACGTTTTAGCTCTGAAGAACAGTCCTAAGCGCAACGTTCCGCTTTCACTAGACCTGAAAGACATCGAAGTACCTGCTGGATTGAACTACAAAAAGCAAAACCTTAAGTCTCCACCAGCGCAAGTGAGAAACAAAAACCCTCGAGGAGCCTCTCAAAAGAAGTAGCGCTGTCTGATCCCCTCGTTTTACAAGAGCCGTGCGCAAATTCATTTATTATTAGAAAAGATAATTAAATTTTTTTCTTCGAATCTCTCCCATTTTTTTTTGAAGTTTGAAGCTGTTTATAATTTCTTAACTAAAGCAATTCCTTCGTATTATTACAAATTAATCACTCATCTAATAAAGAAATGGCACACCGCATTAGTGTAAAATCAATAGAATCTGTCATATTTACGTGGCTAAGCAACCAATAGCATTGTAAAAGGTAAGTAGGCAAGACACAAAAAATTTGCGTGTATATATACAAACTGTTTTAGAGCATATTTTCTACCAACCATACTTGCCTTTTGTGCTTTTCCAACTCTCCTTAAACACCTGGGCTGGATCAATCATTTGATCACTCGCAAACTGATGTGCAACAGCAGTAAGCTGATTTTTCGATTTTTGCAGCTTAGTCGGCGCCTTCATCGAGTTTAATTCCTTCGCGTTCTGCAGCTGCGTCGCATATTTCTCAGCATCGAAACCAACGAGCTGCTGCGTGCTGACCTCCATGATATTTCTCTGCTGTCCTCCGCTCTTCGAACCGAACTGTGTATCAATTTTCGATAACATATCAATATCTTGTTGTGTCATCCCAGCGCGAGTAACAGCTGGTCCTTTGACCGCCTCATCCCCGTCGTTATCGCCATCTTCGTCATTATCTTCTTTAATTAAAAACTTTTGTGGCGCTGGAGCCAGATCCTCGCCGAAGAGGGGTTTTGGACCTTGACCAAGCGTGTTTTTCGGTTTTGGCAAGCTTTTCAGGAATTTCTCTGAGAGAGTTTCGGTTTTCTTTTTTGGCGGAAGGTTTTGTGACCTCGATGAGTTCTCGCTCTCGTCTGCCGGCTTTGCGAATTCGACTTTCGTTGGTAGCCAATCGTTCACTTCTTTTTTCAGGGAAGAGATCTTATCTTTTAAACTTTTATTGGAGAGGTTGTTGCTCAAAAGCGATTCGAAGGTGATCTTCTTTGATTTGGTATCAGCTTCTTTTGGTTTCGCGGGCTCACTTTCTGGTTTAGTTTGAACTGGCTGAGTTGGTTGGGTGACTTGGGGCTTGATGGTCGGAGGAGGCACGTCATCATCACTGTCGCTTCCGTAATCAACGAGTTTTCTCTTCATTGTTATTGCAAATTTATGTACAGTTCAAATACTTTTCGAAAAAAAATCCTCTTTTAAAATATACATTAATTATTGCCGAGTAGATTATATATTACTTGATGCAAGGAAATTTTGTAGAAACTGCTGGCCAGAATCCAGGTTCGTAGGAAACGCTTCATGTGAGCCCAATATGTAAACATAATAGAAACTACTCTCGAGCAGTTTGTAAGAATTTACAGCGAAAAAGAGTAAAAACGAATATTAAAGGGAATTATATGTCCTAATCCTACTGCATTTTTCCAATTTTATATTGTTTATATGCGAATACCCCATCATTTTTGCCTCGGCTGTCCTCGCTTTGCTTTTTTATCCCGGCAAGGTCTTGACTCTGGTTCATCGGCTCCAGTCTCTTCTTGCTATCGCGGCCAGCCGATGGTAAATCTCTTAGAGTCTGCATAGACTGCACAGATTGGTTGAGCGAATTTTTCGAAAGAGGCCTGCTTATATCGTATAGAGATTTATTGCTTTCGTTTGCTGAAATCACGAGGGTCGTGTCATTGTCAGCCAATCGCTGTTTGAGCGTCGTTATCTCTTTGGCTGAACCGCTCATTAGCTCTTTTAATTGCGTTTCCAGCTGGTTGATGCGCTCGTTCGCTCGACTCAACGATGCTCCGATGCTCGTTTCTTTTTCAAAGCGGCTCACCGACTCGGGCTGGTGGGAATTTCCTTTCTGATTCACAAATATCGCGCTCTCATATTTCGTCCGGATCATCACGAGCTCTCGCTCCAAGGTGTCTATCCTATTCCGCTGGAAATCGAGCAGAGTAACCATATCCTCATCCCCTAAGCCTTTCATCGGGCTGCTTCTGTTCGGATTTTTCGGGATCACGATCTTTTTAACAAACTCTTTCATCGAATTAAGCTCCTCTCTCAAGGCTTTATTCTCTGTTTTGAGAGAGTTACGCTCCAGAGTAGCGTCATCGTATCGTTTCTTATAAAAATCTACACCTTTAGCTCCTCCTTCCTCTTCTTTGGTTATCATAACTTTTATTTTTTATTAACTCTCTATTGCAACTCTAACCATTTTAGTATCAACATAAAATATGAAATAACACTCAAAACGATCGAAAATAATGAAATAACAAAAACAATGCGGCCTTTATATCCGTATCTCGCTTACACTGGATAAGATCCAAAGAAATTACATTCCTTATAATAAGAGTGGTCAATGCCTTAATTAGGTTTGGCCATCTTTTCAGGTTTTCCGAGTTCATCGGTTTGAGTTACGATACCATTGGCCTTGCTACTTTCATTCTGAGCTGCCGTTGTATCTTTAGCCTCGGTAGTCCCAGCTGTATTTGTAGCTGAAACGTTAGCAGTTTGGTTGATTTGAGCTTCCTCTCGGTTTCTCTTTTTGGCTGCGTTTCCAAACACTCCCAGTTTCACGAATTTCGGCTGCGCTTGGGGTTGAGGGTTCGCGCCTCCTTCCGCAGGTTTATCGGTGGTGGTGTTAAAAAGCGAGTAATTGAACGTAGAAGGCAAAGTTGTGCCTTGTGACCCAGGCTGCTGAGCGGCTCCTGGGTTCAAATTCTCAAAGAGCGGCTTGCCGAAATTTTTTTCCAACTCTCTAGTCTTTTCTTGATGCAAACGCGCTTTTTCCTTCTCCTGCTCGACGAGTTCTCTCTGGTTCTTCTGGAGAGTCGTGTCTTCAATCTTCGGTGAACAATTATTAAGGATTTAGTACGATTGGAGGCCTTACTTTATTGTACAATTCAAGCAGGATCTCTTTTAATTCTTTTGTCTCTGGCTTATCGAAGACATTCGGGGTCAGGAAATCTTTGGTGAGCATGACTTTATGGTCTTCTGGGTTTTCAGGATCCTAATTGAATGAAATGTCTCGCGCTTCCTGAATCTCGAGAGAAAAGTACCTTTTTGGAAGCTACACCAAGTTCCTTGTGGAGAACGTTCTCTAAAATCACTCTGCTCTTGTGGAAATGCAGCAAAGCGAGGTCGTCGGCTTCTTTCGTATCAATATAGAGATACACTTGTCCGATAAGATAGTACCTGTACATTACGAGTTAAATCTTTCGGAAATGAGCAGGTAGAGTTACGGTTCTGCGATATCTCTGCTGTATAATGGATCTTCACTAAATTTGCGAAGGTTCAAGCAGTTTTCATAATCTGCGAGCGCTTCCTTGTAATGACTTTGGTAGTAGTTGATGTCGCCTAGCTTTACGTGTATAATCGCCAAAAACGCCATTGCTTTTGAAATTTCATCGACTTTCTCCCCCTCTTTCAACTGAGCCAGTTTCTTCTCCATGAAAACTCGAGCGAGTTCAAGATAATTCCATGTATATTGAAAATCCTCAGGCTCTTCTTCAGGGTTTTCTTTCTTTTCTGCCTGCGTTGGTGCCGGCGCCTCAACTTTCCTTTTTGGCTTAACTGGAACCGGCTTTGATTCGAAGGTCACTTGTTTGACCAGAGGGTCAGGTTTCTTAGGCGCAATCTTGTAGAACTCAGCGGTCTCGTCTTCGATCTCGACCTGATTGCCAATATCTTTATCATCGGCATTGATTCTTATGATAGTAGGCACACTCATAACGGTCTCAGGCTGCTGGGAGTTAGATTCTGTCTTCTTTTCCTCCTCTATTTCTTCTTCTTCATCCATATTAGAATCTTCATCATTCTCGTTTTCTTTTGCGTTTGCAGCAGCGTCGGCGAACAGCTCCCTGCTGTTTTCAATCTAAAAGAAGAAGTTGGCTCGAAATAATCCAGACGAGGAGAATAGTACCTTTGCAAGTAGAGCTGAACCTAAATTGTAATAATGCACAGCAAGGTCAGGCGAGTCGTGGCCAAGCTTCTCTACTCTACAATAATGGTGTTAATCTACTGCGAATATTTGAGATGAATGTCGTTTACGCTGCTTTGAGGTTGGCTTCAAACAATGCGATTGCTTCTTCAAATTGCTGATTTTTCAAATGAGCTCGTGCCTTATCGTTATTTTCTTTAAAAACTCCTTCAAGCTCTCGGGTGAAGACAATGCCAGCTCCTTTTGTAGCAGCTCCGATGCCTAGTTTGGTATCAGTTGTGCCGTTAACGGTAGGATCTGTTTTCTCGATATCCATATTTGCGCGGGATTGCGATTTGACTTAAAGTTTTTATTTCGTTTTTAGAACAAGAAAGAGATTATTGAACCTTCGATTATCGTTGAAAAATACCTTCTTGCATGTTTTATCGTCGTAAAGTCTATTATATTGAAGAAACCGCTCGAGGTCAGAGCTAGAACTCAGCGGATTAAACTGAGACACGGAGCTTTTGAAGGAGAATTGAAAAGGTTTGTTCTAGTAGAAGTCAGAAATGAATGCAAGATAGCAGGCAATAGAGTGATCCATTAAGTGCAGTAAACAAACAGATAGTCACGCATCAAATATGCTCTCTGTCTGTGTTGCCTGCTTCATTAGCAATTTTCGAGATGATCTAGATTTAATGAATCGAAATTTCTCGAAAGTCGATAAATCTTTTGCCTATTATTATGAGGAAACTTTGCTGAGAGTGTGCAATCTTCCTTCTAAGCTTTAATCTCGTCATGATTTGGTTTTATACAATCAATTCAGCACTCAATGATCTCTTCCATAACGATCAAAAATTCAAGTCTGCCTTCAAGAAAAATTGCAGACAACAGTAGAGTCTCGAGAATGATACCGAGAACCTTACAAGGGTGCTACAGTACCACTTTGAGATTTCCAATTGTTAATGCTGAACTTCTTTTCTATACGATTTACATTGAATTTCGTACTGCGAAGCATAAAGCGACAGGATATAGCAGATACCCAGATAGGATACTAACACATTCTAATATCGATTGACACCCGAAACATAAACTCTGGCGTATATTGTAAATCCTATACCACAGTGTTCATGCTACTTACTTTCATATAGGAAAAAAGTCTTCTGATATCCCGTGCCCCTATAATCACTTTTCCAAAGCGTGAGCTTTCTATCTATCTATTCAGTTATATGTTTAACACAGTTGTTAGAGCAAATTTCATTTTTACTTTCCTTACAAATTTTAAAGGTGTTAAATATTACCTCAATTAAAGAAAGTTAATCCAGATATGCATGGTCTTGAGAGGTTCTGGAGATGGAGACAAGTGCTGATCCGAAAAACTAGAATTCTTTGGAGAGAAGTCCATGAGATATTCTGGGAAATGGAAAGCTATGCTACCGTAAACCTCCTAAACGGCCCTAATATCACATGATCATTCATTATTAAACAGCGAAGATTGACCGGAGATGCTCCTCTCACTCGAATTTCCGAAGAAGAAAATAAAATCACCAGGGTGAAAGACTACCGTTGGCCATTCTACAAAAACGCGCTCTTTGGCCGAGCCTTGATGAAATACATGGCTTCTTGCAAAGATGAGGAATCCGAAGACTACAATCTGTCAAATTTGATGTTTATAGTTGGACCTGAGAAGGTTGGAAAATCGTGGTTTACAAAATATTACCTCAGGAGTTTTGAAAATAAACACGAACTGGTAAATTTTCACGTCATATCTGCCCATCTAACCTCCCTATTATCAGAAAAAATCCCCTCTGGTAATTACCAATAACTTATTTTGCAATGCTGAATAAATAACGGTCTTCAGATCATTCATTGGGATTTGGATCAGCGTCCATCTTTGAATTTCGATACATTTATCGCTAGTTTTGATGATCTGCTTATCAATGCAATTGCATCTCATTGCGGAAATCCTTTAAACGATGCTACATTAACTAAGTAATATATATATACTGCCTCCAGCTCTAACCTACAATGAAGTCAAGAGATACTTGATGTTTTTATGTACAGATTTAGACCCGAGTTTGTGAAATTCCATCTGCGCAGAACCCTGAATCGCTTTTTGGAAGACGAAGATCAGTTCATCGTTGACGACGACTGTAAAGCCGTGATGATCGAAGTCATCGAAGAGCTTGGACTCAAATTCGTAAAAATCCTCACTTCTCAACACGAATTTTCCAACTCTTCCTCTAGAACTTAGACAATGAGTTCATGAAAAACAAACTAATGAAAATCATTGACGCGCTTAACGCAAGCAACCAAGACGAGCATAATATTCACAATACTCTGAGATTTATTAGGAGTTTCTTGATATCCGTTGAATTAGACAGCCGCCCTGAGGAATACGCTTCAACTTACTACCGAACAGGCATAGAGGTAGCAAATATGTCTTATGTGCAGCACTAAATCCAAGCCCATAGACAACAGATTTCTATTTCGACGTTCTTAACTACCTCGCTGGGTACCACGAGATAAAGCATTACGTCGATTTCCTTGCCCGAAATGAATCAGTTGAAGAGTTCATCCATCCTACCCTAGTTATCGGTATCCTATTATCCTAATAATCGTGTTTCTCATTTATAGAGGGGTTTGACAAAATAATGAAGCTTGGCTCCTGCGAGAACCGCGCTCAGGACTGGATCGATCATCTGATATTGAGACTCTACACAGATTTTAGACAGCGAACGCATTTTCCAGTAGTTATTGAATCGAACAACTCGCGGTTCTTCCACCATCAGATCTTCGATCTCTTGCATATTGAACAAGATGTTACGTTCCCGACTGCTGAAATCATGGGGTAAGAGCCTCAGCCGTGATGTTAGACGTTAATTATGTGGTATTAGTTGGCGAGATGAGGATTTCTTAGTGGAGCTGGAGCATATTTACTCCAATAAACAAATGAGAACTATCGAAAACGTCCTGGGAAGGAACATGCATGACTGGCATGCGGTCACAAGGTAGCTCCTGATCTCTTTCCGCTAGTTTATTATTTTTGCAGGGCAGTGATCGAGACTCCAAACAGCGACCTCAAAAAGGTGTTATCTTTCAAGTCTGAGTTCATGATTCAGCAAAAGAATATTTTTTTGGCGAAAGTTCAAAGTCTTTATGCGAACCCATTGCTTCTAAAAGAGTTGGACCAAGGCACAATCGACTTCAGAGTAATAATTCACTTATGAGTTTAGTGTGGCTAACACATTTTATCTTTTTCAAGCTATTGGCTGCTTTCGAAATGTTGACATATAGCCACCATGAGGGTCAGATATTCGTTGGTAACGCGTTAGGTTTCACTCTGCTTGAAGATCCTATGGTCAAGGTAAATCGTTAACTCTATGCTGTCTCGAAAAAGCTCTCGCATAGGCATTACTGGATGTCAATATTCTATACTTGAGACGATACCATTCTCTTTTAGAAGTCCATCGAGAGCTGTACCTGTATTTTATGAAAGATTTTCTTCAAGCTAAGAAGAAGAAAATGTCTCTATGGACTCGTATCCGTTACATGGTCTGGAAACGGAGAAATGGCTACACTCACAAGGGGTTATCGCCCTACCTAATTCCCAATTATTCAGGCTCTCCAGCTGATTCCAAGACGCTACTGGAGCACGAGATCCCGGTTTATCCGTTTGTAGCAAGGCCAGGTGAGAAATATGAGAATGATTTTAGGGAACTCATTAGAAGATATTTCAAGTATAAAGACAAATAGTAGATGTCAGTTCTTATGTTTCTGATGAATCATTAATTGTGTATTACTGTATATTCTAGTATGACTCCTTTTGAAAACGAATGAATAGTGCGCAAAATTCAAAATCAGAAGCTATTGCTAATAAAAATAACAATATAGAAGTAATTATTTTCTAAGCTCATCTACTAGTAATTCGGAGCGAGTTTGATTGAATTCGGAATTATTTGTCAAGGTTAGAGATTTGTTATTTCAAGCTGTTCGTGCTAAATTACTATAAGGAGCTGGGTGGGTGTAAAATTGATAGTTTCTTTATATTTTAAAGAGAAATTTAATTTTATCTAAAAGATTGTGCAGCACGCTTTCTTCTTCCTCATTTGATCTTCCATTTCTTTGAGTATTTTCTACAAAACGAGCGAATTAGCTCAACCACAAATCCATTATCTATTACTTCATTCTGCTTTCTGAGTTCTTCATTCTCTCTATTTCTTTTCTCCTCAAGAATTTTCTTCTCTTCCTCTTGCTTTTTCCTAAGGTAAAGAAGATAAGTTCGAGTCCTCTGTCTTTAACTTACCTCAATGCTTCTAAGTTAGCTTGCTCCTCAGCTTTCGCCTTCTCGAGATCCTTCTTTGCCTTGCTGCTTGCAGCCTCTTCTTTTTGTTTATCAGATTTAAGCTTGTCCAGCTAAAACGCGTTTTTATATCGAAAAAGAGTTATTATTGCGACTCACCTGCTCGTCTTGCGACGCAAGCTGTTTCTGAAGCGTCTTTATTTGTAAATTGTAGGCTTCTTCCTTCTTCTTGAAGTTCATGGCCTCAGCAGAAGTCTTGTTTTCACTCTGATTTTGCTTTTTCCTAGTCAATTATTAAATAACCTCGACGGTTATGGGATGCCTTTACTTGATTTCATCAACCAGTGCTAGAACCGCGTCTCTGAAAAACTCCTGGAAGAATTTTGCGAGGACTTCGGTTTTGGAAATCGCGAGACGGCCTTGTTTGTTATAATCGAGCAAGATTCTATGCAAAACAAGCGGTTTTATAGCAAACTGATGTCAAGAGAGTTTCGTACTCGGTGAGGTCGTGGCAGAAATCGTCTATCTTTGACGCATCATAGATTCCTTGGTTGATATTGTCTCTCATGTTTTGAGCGAGGTTTCTCAGAAGTTCTTCGTTCACACTGCATTATATGAGAATCATACTAATCTCAAAGACGTTTACTTGTAGGCTTCTGCCTCATTGCTCTCAACGGCAACTTTCTCTTGCTCATCGACATAAGCCTTGATGTCCGCTTTGAAATTCTCTGCTTGCGCCTCATTTTCAATAGCTGAGGTGATCTTGCTGAATTTCTCGAGGGTTCCGTCTCTGATGTTCTAGCGATAGTTTATTAAGCACTGCAGGCAATCTCTCAATGCTACCTTAAGGATATTATAGATGCTTTCGAGGTCTTTCTCTTCAGCAACGTTATAGAAGTACTCGTTGATAGCGTAGTCGTAGAGCGCTTTCGACTCTTCGATAGCGTCTTGGCACTGTCTAAGGACCAAATGCTCCCAACTACCGGGAATTAGTCACGATTAATACACAGTAATAGGCTTACGCTTGCATGATATTCAGAGGTTTGTTTGCGTTAAAGCACTCGATGTATTTCTCGATCATCGCCATGTACATCGTGATGTTGAGATTTACTCCTTTCAGTTGCTTTGGAGAGATCTTCGCGAGGATCTTCTCTCTAAGGGTGTTCAATTGCTGAAGGAACTCAGGTCTGATTTGGTTATCGCTGACACTATTCAGCTTGAAGAGGTCTCTATCGTCTCTGACTGGGCGATCAAATGTCACGCAATCTCTGTCTTTGAAGTAATTCAGAATCGCCTGACGCACCTTCTTGCTATTTGGGTGTCCTTTCATCGACTGATCAGTCAGCGCGCTCTCGAGGTACTGCGTAGGGTTTGCGCCTCCAAGGTTGAAATCTCGAAGCGCCCATAGCAATTTTGGAGTATAATAGGAAAGCGCGTGCTCAGTTGAAGTCTCTCCTTCGGAAAGTACGATTTGCTTGGACAGATTTGTTAGCAACATCAGCTCGGCGAGGGAATTGTCGTCAATAGCCCCGAGGGAATTGTAAATGAATAGATTCGAGATGAGGAGTGCCAATGAAAAAAGTTTAATGTCCTGGGTTGGAGATTTTTCTGGCATGTTAATGCCTTCGACATCTAGATGAGAGTTAAGGTTGTTGGGGTGGAAGGAGAGGATAGTAGGGTACCGAGGAAGAAGATATGCAGGTTATCTTTCTCAACAAAGACTGGCTGGCTCCAAATCCAGATACCTTCGGTGCAGGCGGCGCTCTGAGGATCAATTGTGAACTGAAATGCGAAGTTAGAGGTTAGTCGCAGATTTTTCGAAGTGATTACGCCTTGGGTTTTTAAATTCAACAAGCGATTGAGCAAGAAGCTCTTTCCTGTTTTAAATCTGCCTGCTACGGCCACAAAGGCGATGTTGCCTTTATATTCATTGAGCTCCTATCCAAAATTGCTGACTGCTGAATGGGAAAAAGGACATACTTCAAAAGCGTCTGAATTTAATTGATATTCTCCTGTCTCAGGGTTAGCTGCGACGAGTTGGATTGGTCGGCCTTGACTGCAATCAAATTGTTGGCCTATAGACTGTGGTGAAGTCCCTGCTCCTCCTTTGCTGTCTACACCACCAGTGTATCGAGGATCTTGGTGAGGGTGACGTTCATCATCATGGTGTTTGAAAGCTCCTGGTTGCCTTCCGTCGTTGATCGGTGGGAGTCTCTCTCCTCCTAATTCGGGGGTTACTGCGCTGATAATAAGGGCTGCTTTACTATAATCTTGATTTGAACCGTATGGGCCTCTTTGCATTGCAACTCAAATACGTAATTAGAAAATCGTTGTAAAAGAGGTAATAAAAATAGATCTAAAATTTATTTTCAAAAACAATCTTTGTTGGTTATCAAACAACATAGCTTCAGCAAAATACCGCCTCGCTCCATCAATAGCGGTAGCTTGGTAAATTATACTAATGGATAGAAGGCGAATTTTAAGGGAAAAGTGGCTAAGACCGATTATATAAGCCAAACGCCAATGGCAAAGCAACTAATTTTTTTTTGCTTTTAAAGAGGAACTTTTGATGAGTTCAAAATCATTTCACTTCAAAAACGAAATATCAACTCTAGTTTTTTGGGATCTAAAGCTTATAGAGCGTAATGACAGAGAATTAATAAGATGGAGTATTAGGATCGATCGATATGCGATACTTTGTGATTCCGCCCTCAACATTGTAGACATCTATGTTACGTTATTTATGATTGAATAAGAGAGAGAGGCTTACTTTTAAATTCGTTTGCCAAAAAGTGGGCTGTTCCAGATTTCGAAGCGACTCCTCGGCGGCACATAACGTATACTATAGTATAAGAGGTGAGTTTGAGAGGTTATAATGAAACAATACTGTTTTTCTTATTTCCGAATTGGGTCTCAAGCTCTTCCTTTTTCTTTGAAGTCAGGTCTCTGAGAGGGATATTGATGGCTTTCTCGACGTTTACTAAATCAAACTGCTCCTGTGGTCTCACGTCAATCAGAACAGAGTCATCCTTGAAAGAATCATTGCGAAGGATCTATTTTAACAAAGTTGTGAGTTTGAAAAAAGCCTCAATGAAATGAAAAATTACGTCAATGAATTCTTTCCAGCCAATGTTATTTTCTTTAGGAATCTCATCCGCGGAGACTGTTGGGCAGCTGCTGATGCCGGTAAACGCGTTGTAATCGTAGTCTTCTACGGCCTTGATAGTGGGGTTGGTGCCACAGACAGCGCAGTTTCTGAAATATGATGAGATTTTGAATCATAATGATCATCTTACGATTGTTTTCCTCGTATTTTGCCGATTCTGCAGCTCGAAGTCTTGCCGTCATAAACAAGAAGTCTTTTGTTCAATATATCTTGGCTACCCAGCGCGATTTTCAGCGCTTCGACGGCTTCAAGGATACCTATCAGTCCAGGAATCATGCCGATGACTCCTCCATCTCCACAGCTCATCATCTAAGCGGATTCTGTTAGTTCAAACTTCTAATTCAATGCTGAGTTACCATAGATGGCTTAGGGCACTCTGGGTAAAGGCAGCGGTAGCAAGGACCATCTCCAACTCCGAAAACAGTCAACTGACCGTCCCATCTGAGCGCACAGCCTGAGACCAATGGTTTCTTTTGAAAAAAAATTAGTTTCAAGGTAACGACGGCTAAAGTTACCTTTTTGAGAACACAAATATCATTGACTAGGTAACGACAAAGAGCATTATCGCTGGCATCAAGCACTATATCATAATCTTCAATGATCTTCGCTGCGTTCGAAGGCACGAGGTGCTCTTGGTAGGTGCGGATGTCGATATGAGGATTCAATGCCTGAAGCGCTAATTTAGCTGACACAGCCTAGTAGAGTAGACGGTTTAGTGAGTTAAGGTAAATTCGTCAAATTTACTTTATTCATTCCGAGCTTGGATGTCGAATGGATGATCTGTCTGTGTAAATTGCTTTCTTCTACTCGATCTCCATCAACAATGCCCAAAGTTCCAACTCCTGCGCCTGCTAGGTAATAGGCAGCTGGAGCTCCGATGCCTCCTGCGCCGATGATCAATATTTTGGCGTTGCTGACCTTCATTTGGCCGCCTCTGCCAAAACCTGGAATCAAAATTTGTCTCGCATATCGCTCGATTAGTGTCTTATCGAGGGTCTCGAGAGGGTAGTTGTATTTCGTTTGCGTTGTTGTCTGGGTTGTGTCCTTCTTGTAAGGGATTTTGTTCTCATCGAGGAGACCTTCGAGGTAGCGAATGCGTTCTTCGAGACGCTCGATTCTTGCAGAGTCTGAACTTTCCATTTAGTATATATTTTGAATATAATAAATTCGGTGCGCGATTCTTTTTAAGAAAAAATCGCCCAATCAAAAAAAAATGTGCTCGATAAGCTGTTTTCGTTGTTGAATACTATCTATGAGTCGTTCATTTGATGTTAGCGAGTCACCTTCTTGCTATCTTCGAAAGAGGGCCCTGATTCAGGAGTCATAATGATTAAAAAGAAAAGAGCTAAAATTGGCCATTGAAAAAGTGCTTTTTCTGGCTTTAGACTTTGAATATACTGTTTTATAACCATTGCAACGGAGTGTTTAAAGCCTCTTGGAATAATACCAACACAGATTCTGGCTTACTTATGAATTCTAAAATTCATAATTTTTTCCATTCTGCATTTTCTGCATGCAAGTTGAGGTGATATTGGTGCAGAATAAGACCTAGAATGAATTTTATTCAAAAAGCTTTATCATAATATTTCCTATTTCGTTGGAATTATGTAATGAAATGCCAAAACTATTTGACAAAA
>ENA-UOUE01000563-UOUE01000563.1-compost-metagenome-genome-assembly--contig:-NODE-563-length-29108-cov-20.165995_pt1 | contig 29108 bp, 13 predicted proteins | sample MGYA00238146_ERZ747223 | MGnify/ENA primary metagenome ERZ747223 (study PRJEB28781, sample SAMN06268865) | compost metagenome | isolation source: single cell | place: USA: California, Emeryville, Joint...
CGTTCCCAAAATCTTTTTTCGGGTTTTCGGAAGAAAGTGAAAGTAGATGATTATGCTGATGTTCCAATTATGAAAACGAAGAAAATAGTTGTTAACGAGACTGCTATTGAAGGAAAATTATATAACGGCACATGGATTCTAAAAGAAGACTGGCGGGTTGTTAATAGGAGTGAAATCATAGTATAATCCTAAAGAATTTCATTTGATTTATTGAGTGGGAAAAACCACAATACATTCATTTCTGATAGAGTTGCAACACTTATACATTGCAGTTTCAAGCATATCCAACCTTCATAGGGTGTTTTAAGGAGCATTTTTCATTAAATTACCTCTTGAAATCGTTCAATCAGCTGAAATAGTTCGGAATCTGCTGGCGTTCATTATTTATTGCCAAGATGAATCAATAAAGACAGAAAAATCAATGCACTTCAGTAAAACGCTGTATCTCCGTAAAAGCCCTAGATTAACATCCGATCAAACGCAATCAAGCTCCTTAAAATTCGAATTGTTGATCTTAAAATATTAAAATCAGTTCAAACGTCTTAAATTCTTGGATAAAAGAAAAGTCTGCTTGCAGCAAGGCAATCTACATCCATCCGAACACTCAATACACCAAAACCCACCCCAAACTGTCATAACACAAGACTTAGAATTATGTTTTGCAAAATTGCCTTTCCTACAGGAGAAATATTCAGATTGGCTGAGTTCCCAAAATCTCTGCATGATCTTAAAGCTGTAGTCGAGCAGAGATACCCTCATAAAGTTCCCAAAGACTATGTCTTTACTCATGAAACGAGTCTGAATATGCCTGAGGTTTTAAAAAGCGAATCCCAGTTTGCCGAGCTAATCAATTATCTACAACCAGGGCAAACACTCAAATTGAGTCTTCAAGAATCCGTCTCAAAGGATGACAACACTAAATCTTGGTCAGAAATCGGCTATGTATCATCACAAGAGAACCTAGATGCAAAACCTCATAAAAAACTTTCTTTGGCAGAAAGTTTTGATCTCGGTCGGTCACCACATGGCGAGGTTTACAAAATTATAGGCCAAAGCATACAAGAAGAACTGGACAACCCAAATTTATTCAATCCAGAGCAGATTAAATTGTTGGAAAGGCTTGTTGATAAGAAGTTAGAAAGAATGGAGCAGAATATAAAAAATTTTCTCGAATCACGCCTGGAAACACTTGAAAAGAAATATCAGCTTGACAATAACACAAGGAGCATTTCTTCACTTCAAAATGAAATATCTGGCTTGAATGAGACACCAGCTGCGATGATAGGCCGTGCAAATTCATCGAAAAGTGGCTCAGAAACTGAAAGTTCTAATAAGTTAAAAATCCCGCTAAGCACTCTCAGTTCAAATGCTACGAATTCACATGTTTCAGCGAGTTTGGCTTCGAATAATGGAATAACCCGAATCAAACGAGCATCACGAGGAGACACTAAAAGAACCAATATTAAAGATCAGAAGTCTGAAGGAGAGAAGAAGCTTCTTCGAATTAAATTCGAAGGAAGGTATATCTGTGACGGCTGCGGGATGAATCCTCTTGTCGGTCCTCACTATAAATGCACTGAGTGCAGCGACTTTGATTTTTGTGAAACTTGCACTAGAAATTTACCCCACGAACATCTTTTGCATCTCCTGTCTAAAGAGGAAGAAAAGCGAGACATCACGCGGAACGCTAATTCCAAACGAAGTTGGATCTTGAATAAAGATAATTTTCAACTAAAAGAATCTCAAGCTCGTAGCACCAGTGGAGAATCTGAAAAGAAAGGCATAAACCCACTTGCAGGCAATGCAATCCAATCGTCTCAGGGGAATGGAAGTCGGAGAGCATACAAAGCAAAATTCGTTCAAGACTCTCAAAACTCAACCTTTAATATTCAGCCATCAGGGCCGTACGAGATCAATTTCAAGCTGAGAAACACCGGGGAGCTCAAGTGGCCTGAATTGACAGAAATTCATTGCATTGGAGGTTGCCATGTTGGAAGAGTTGAGAAAATAAAGTCGTTGCAGCCTGGTGAAGAAACTGAAGTGAAACTCTCTCTAAAGGCTCCTGATCGCTCAGGAATGTTCAGTTCTAGTTGGAAACTTTATTATCCTGCTGGGGATAGCTTAAAGACGTTTGGACCGAAACTGTCTTTTGAAATCCAAGTTGAAGAAGTACCAAGAGATCAGAGTCCAGTGAAGTCAGGCCTTGGTAATTATGATTATTTATCGCAATTTATATGGATTAATTTAGAATCAAGATATTCAGAAGAAGTGCTAACCAAAGCAAATTTTCTGAAAGAGATGTTTGGAGGAGACCTTCGACAGCATCTTGACTTTGTTAGCAATTGCAAAAGCTCTGTGACAGTTGAGGAAATTGTTGAGTTATATCTGCAAGCAGATCATGGAACAAATTAAAACTATACTTGATGTTATGCTTAATTACTGCTCTTATCCCCTATCACTTCTACTTTCGTATTTGGAATAACTTTATGTTCATATTAACTTCCATAATACTCGGAATCACTCCATAAATTCCATAATATAAGGCATTTAGATTGAAAAGAATAGCAATCGACTTAGCTTCAACCAATCAGTCGAAGCTAGGAAAAGAGACACTTAAATGCATCACTCGGATTGATAAAACTAATTTTTCAGGTCTCAAAACCAACAACAAAAAGCTGGAGGAGAGTTATCTTAGCAATCAAAAAGAATGATGCAGTCGGAGGGTTACTCAGTGAGCAATGAATTCAAGTTTTGTTCGTGATTCACCAACTATTTTCTTATTGAATTGAAAGCACCTCATAAGGGTACTTTCACTTTATAAAATTTCTTTGCTTTCATTAATACAGAGTTCCTAATTTTAGCGATTTCAAATCATAACTGCCCTTGAAATTTCGTCCCGACAAAAGGTAAGACTCACCGATTCTATCGTTGTACGTATAAAGTCGACCAATGATCAGTTTTTCAAGTTAAAAGTGGCACCTTATTTAAAGTTAATCAGCCTTTCTTATTGAGCTGCGGTACTAAAGCAGATTTAGGGCTTTTTCTGTTTGAGGGTGTATTCTGGCGAGATCACTATTTCGCAAACACATATAAATAATAAATTCAGACTCCCAACACTACTCATTCGCATAATTAATCACCTCAGTTTCTCAATTAATTTATTTTACAATTGACTGTTGCAACTCTCAACCAGACAGAACAAACTCACATGAGCACTAAGGCACCGGAAAGCAAAACTGATTTATCTAAGAATGAAATCTCTTCTGATAACGTTCAAGCTCTCGAGAGCTCGCTCAAAGACCTTCTTGATAAGGTTTCGGCAATACATAGAGGAAAAATATTCATTTATATTTTTTAGGTGCTTACCTACTTCGAAAAATTCATCAAGACCAAAGAGGACCTCAAGAACATTGAAAACAAATTGAACGATTATGAGAACCTCCAAAGTCTTGTTGATATGATAAAAAGCGTTTTCGAAGAGCTTACTATCAAGATAGACGGACGCATTACCATGTAAACTCGGACCTTAAGGTCTCATCTTAACTTTATATCATAGCGGAGGCGTCAGCGAAGAACACTACGAGCAACTGGAGAAACAAACTCAGAAATATGAAAATGAAATCAGAACGCATATTGGTGTAATGAAGATTTTTATGAAATTGATTAGTGACTCTTCTCTCTCTCACCCAGATCGAACAACAAATGAAGCTTTACGCTGAGTCGCTGCAAGACAAGCTGAGCGAATCTGAGAAGGCAAGAAACGAGCTATTGGAATCAACAAAATCAATGATTGCCGTAATTGTGTCTTTTCTGCAGATTTGTTAAAGAGCATATAGTCTGTCAAAAGAGACAATCAGAACCTAGCGGAGACAATAAAACACCTGAAGGAAGAAAATGAAGTTTTAACCACAAAAATTAAAATCTCTGAAGAAAAAATCGCTGACTATCCTTCTCTACAAGCAAGAGTCCGCCAGCTCGAAAAGATGCTCAACGTATTCATCGCTATTCATCATCAGCGGCTTATCCTTGATGCATTAGGAACCTAAGATCTTGTCGAACAGATCACTTACGCACTCCACAACGAACCCGAACATTACAATCGAGAACAGTGCTCTAAAAAAATTGAATTTCGAAATGGGTTACGACCCTACTCACCAGAAGAATGATTCGCCGGTATTAATAACTTAAATACTATAACCAGAGAGCAATCATTTTTTTTTTTGTAGGCTGTAAATAATCTCTTTGAGATTCACGAGAAAACCAACAAACTGCAAAAGCTTAAACCAAGAAGCAGCTCTGGAAGTCGCCTGACTAGCACGATAAAAAGCAATGCCAACGGAAACGAGGAAGTTTTAAAAGTCCAAATTGAGATCACGAAAGATAAAAAACCAGAATTTAACCGCTACAATAGCTATAGCACACTGATAAATAATAGAGAGAACCGTCAAATGTAAGTATTTTCACCCCTGAGCGAGTTTTCTTATTGAACTAAAATAATGAAGGAGCGGAGCGAAAATACGAGAGACTCGTAGCATCTACATGGCAAATTCGGGGCAAAATTCGGGGAATAGCAGTATAACGGGAGGTCCACACGGTACTGTGCAGCTGACTGTGGGAACTCTGCAACAGAGAAGCAAGAGTACAAGTGCATCGCAGAAACAGTTGAAAAGTCATAAGAAATATGACTTATCATCCATTTACATTGCCGCTCAGCAAGAAAATCTCTTGCCGAAGAATACCAGTGAACGTGTCTCTCGCTATCTTTAGTTTGAGATTTTAATCCCAAAGCATGACATTTTTTCGAGATTCTATGAGTCATGCATTAAATTTGGAGAAAAATTAAATCCACTCTTTAGATTTTCTTTTTTCATCATATATCTTTTTTTATACTATGTGATTTCTAAGATAATACATTCATTCATTCGTTTCGGAATTAGGTTGACTAATTCTTTATTCTTTTCATGTTAATTCTGATACAACGATCGAGAAGATTTTCAGTACTCTAATGAAGGTTTGAGTGAATTGATGGCATACCTCTAAGATTTAGCTGCCATTCTACATTGATACCATTATGTTCCATCCCATTAGGCCATCGAGCATCTCTGAGTAAAGTACTCTTACCCGGCTTTAAGCATTTTTTCCAGGAGAATGGAATAGAATGAAATATAATAGTCAAGTTGCTACGTCGTGAGCAGTTGATAATAACACAAAATTTCGCTTGCTTGGTTTCTAATAGAAATTATTCAACGCCTGTTGTTGTTAATTTATGATATCGATTCATATTGACAATATCAGCTCGTATTAATTATCTACTACTTCCTTATCTTAATTAGATTTAATACTGATCCAAATAATGTTGCTAATAATTAAAATTTTTCCACATTTGAATCAACAAGAAAAGTAATGCAAACCTCAGCCCATTTAGACCATGAAGAGTTGAAGGAAATAAAAAGTGACTTAGAACCTGGGATGCAGAGCTCGATAAAACGTAATTGCTATTGTGTTGCTATTGTAACTATCTGTTACTGGCCTTGAATAGAAAATCACACAGCACCATTACTCGCATGGTGTTTCTTGCGCACTAATACCATCAGCTTACTTGATCTTGAAACAAAGCAAAAACGCGCCAGCTTCGAAGGGGTTCAGCTAAAAAACAGAAATAGTAGAACAACAATTTTTTATTTGATCTATAGCCTAAATTAATCTTCATTAAGTCTATGGCAACAATTGGACACATGTGAAAGCGATTCCAAATACAAATCTTTTGGTTTCTCTTCATCATTCTGCCTATTCATCCGCCAATCTCGAAATTTTTGATCTCTCATGTAAAGAAAAAGCCAAAAAAGTTTTTTCTTTTGAGGAAGTTGTTGGAGGTAGATATTTACTTTACCTTTTTCATTCAAACCGAAAGTATCCCTAATTTTTTTTCTGGGGCTATTTCCAAAACTGTCACTATCTAAATTCCATTAAGATTAACATCATTCATTTTGTAGTGACAGGAGAGGGGGATGTAACATGTAATTCACGAAGAAATATCCTTGGCGCGATCTCTCTTAGGGAGAAAATCTCTTATCACCTCTTCTCAATTAACAGTAGTCCCTCAATAAGATATCACGATGCTGTGAAACTTTCTCGGAAGTCTAAATGGCAAACCCAATATAGCACTTCTCCAGGTCTCCTTGACATATAACTCTGCCAAGCAATCTAATCTTTTCAATTGTATTTTTCCATAAGGCAATTTCATCGCTGGTTTCGATTTTGATTCAACTGGGGAAATGGCGGCGACAATCGATCGGTATGGTATGTGTTTGATCTCAGAGATCAATACCAACAATTATAAAATGCATCTGCAAATGGAAATGAGCAAAGCTCAAGGTAAGCTCATCAGTGTTTTTGTGTTATCTCTATTTTACTGTGCGCTGACTCATTTCTTTAGATAGTGCCGGTCGTTGCAGATGGAGTACAACTCTTGGTGATCCTCTCTTATACATCAAGTATGATATGAGACACTTCAATATTCTCGATGTCGAGAAAAAAGCTCTCACTTTGAAATCTCCTATTCAGCTGGAAAATTTGTGTAACTACTGCAAATAATTTCATCAGTCATATATTTTCCCTCTGTTTCTTCAATGAGAATAGTTATTTAAAATTTTCACCAAACAGATTATACTTACTGGATTGATGTCTGCCAGAGTGATGGAAATTTGGTTGCTTCCTGTGGAGATGATAATAACATCAAAATTTATGACAGACGCGAATCAAAGATCGTGAAAACCTTTAAGAGAGCTCAATCAAGTAAACATTGGGAACAATACAGCTTCCTGATTTATTTATTTTTCTACGACTGATATCAATGAACTCATAACAGGCTCTGCTTACTGCGTGCGATGGAATTATAGTGGAGATACGCTTGCAAGCGGCTCGGATGATGGGACGATGGAATTGTTGGACGTGAAGACTGAGAAGATTATTCATACTGAGACAGAACCCAAGCACAAGCAATGTAACGTTTATTATAGGGTTAATTTGTACCAATAATCTTCATTTTACTCTTAGGCTCTATCATGTCGGTCTGCTTCATTTAATTCAGATGATGCAGTCAAGCAAGAAGGCAAACTGAAGGGTAGTTTATCAAAAACCAAGAAAATAATTTTTGTATGAGTGCTGATGTCTTTTTCATAAGTATATCATTCTCATCCCAGAAGAAAAATCATTACTTTAATATCCTAGCTAAGCTAAAGACTAGAAGATAAAATGAAAAATCACGTGAAAATTTAATTATTACTTTTAATTCTATAAACTTGATTTCAGAAGTGAAAAACATGAAAGAAATAAAATCGTAGTTTTTGTTTTTCTTCCTGCCTCAGTGAGCTCATAAAACCAATTTGAAACTTAAAAGAGAAGAATTTTGAGTTTGAGTCTCCGTTATAACAAAAAGTTATTTCGCATTTACCAATTTCTCAAATACAGAGAAGCAAAGGTTAACGATCTTAGACGGAGCTTCCGTTTTTCTTAAATGATTCATCAAAATAACTTGCAAAATCACGTTTTGAAAGTCGAGGTGTTTCTTTAAAACCCAAATCTAAACGCAAGTTTTGGGTGGCAGAAAAATCCAATTTGTAAAATACCTTTCAATTAGATACCCAAATATCAAAATAAAATACCTTAGATTTCTAAAAAGAATAAATGGATCTTGAAAGTCTAGGCGAAGAGCTTGGTTCTAAAACACCAAGCTTAAAATTCGCTGGACAAAACGAATTCCTTTCCTATCTCTCGGAAACTTGTTTATTCGGCAACTCCTTCGATGAATCAGAAGGATTGAACGCATTTATTCGTTGCATTGGAGAGAATTACGATTCGGTCGAATCACTCTTACAAGAGTTGGATCATATCAACACAATGAACCAAGTTTGCGGAAGAAGCATTGATCTCAATGAAGTTTATTTCCTTTGCTTGGATTGTGATTTGATCTCCCCTCTCCAGATTAATACCCACTACTCTCTCCAATGCAAAGAATGCTTTATGAGTTCGAATCACGATGGCCATAGAATCACTAGCAAGGTTTCAGATACTGGGATGGGCACGTGTGATTGTGGAGACGCCAGCGCCTGGGACAGCAAAGGTTTTTGCCCGTCACATCCTGGCTATACGAAAGAGATTGTCGAGCAAACCTATAAAAAAATACCGGAACACATCAGAAATGGTTATATAACTACATTAAAAGAGATCTTCTATGCATTATTTGAGTTCTTGCAAGACAATCCTCACAAAGCAGACATTATTTCCCCTTTCATCAAACTTATCTTGCAATTACATCAACAAAAAGACTGTTTTAAATTCTTAACAAGAGAAGTTTTGACCTCAAAGTTACCAACAGCCTATAAACTTCGGGTTAACCTACAGAATCTGATTACTTTTGAATTAAAACCTGAGACTGAATCCTGCGATTGTACTTTTTTGGAGCTACTGATCAGATTTGACTTCATGTTTTCAAAGGATGTGCAAAACTCCATTCGCGGACTCATACTTGAATTAATCGTCTTTACTGACTTCAAGGAAATTTATCTACAACTCTACTTGAAGTTATTGCATTTCTACTATTACATGGGGGATTATCCAAACTTTCCGACACCAAGACTCTCGAAGAATTGTTTTCTCTCCTATCAGTTATTCATCCCGGAGCATTTCAGCTTGTTGGCGGCTTCTTACCCGGAGTCGATAAATTTTGTCAATGCAATACAGCGTTTGCTAAAGAATTACGATAAGATGCCAAGAAAGAAATTTTATTCTTTTTCTTTCTATGGATTATCTCCAGCAAAATATATCCTCGAGCAGCAAAAACCCGCAGAAATAATGCTTCAAAAGCCAGGATTTATCGAGAAAATGCTTGAGATTATCGATTTGATCAGCGTGTTTGATAGCACGCCGACTCTTGATCAATTTGTTACATCATTTGTATCAAACCAAGTTATTGCAGACTATGAGAATATCACTTTTGCCTTCAAAGAATATCTAAACTTGTTGCAATCATTATACGTACGCATTTTTCAACTATCTGATGAGAAATTGCGAGATCGGCTGATCTCTTTAGTACTGAAATACTTCATCGCGCTCTTTGAGAAGCGAATGAAAGTAGAAGGACCGATCAAGACTGGAGTAATCAAATTATTTCCCTCAATAATCGTTGCTTTTGGAGATTTTTTGTTGGTATGGTACAGATTCTCGAAAAATGAAGAAGATTTGAAAGTTAGTATCTTCAATGAGCTTAATAGCAGTGGTATTTCAAAGGAGAGGTTCGAATCGATTGCTCAATACGTTTTTCAAACAGGGTTGCTAATGATAAATTATATCTGTGCCCTTCAGCGACTAGGAGAGTGGGCTCCTCATTACAAAGCCTTTGAGGAGGCAGTCAATTTCTATTTAAGCAGCAGATTGCCTAAATATTGCCGGATTGAAAGTACGATAATATGCCTGCTGCAATGTCTTATCAATTATGACCGCAACAATGACTGGGTTTCTTCCCTTGCTGAAAATATCCTCAAAACTGATGCTTCAAATCAAGTGATAAAGCGCGAGTACGTCCCTTATTTCTTTAGAACTTTACACTACGTTTTGACTGACGATATGTCCTTCAATAATTTAATCCTGCAGCAGAACGTCAAAAAAGTTAAAGACTCGAATCAATTCGATTCAATCCTAAAATCAATCGAGTTCAAGGTCGTTTTAAATTTTATCTACCTTCACAATCAGGAATCTTTTCGGTCAATAAAAAATTCCTTGGAAAGTCTGATAGAGTTAAAAGATGATGCTATCTTCCAAGAAATCACGGAGTTAGATCCTAAAACAAATAAACTGAAGCCTAAAGAAACGTTTCGAAACAAAGAACTTGATTCCGGGATTTTCTATCTGAATGCACAGCTGGATAATGCTTTCAAAGCGAAGCTGATTGAAGATTCTGGAATCAACACAGGAGATTCGGATTCGAGGACAGAAACATTTGAGACTGAAAACTATAATCCGCTGGTCAAAAAACGGTATATAAAGGATGCTCTATTATGGGCAATCATTTGCACCTACCAGTGCTCGAAAAGAAACGGAAAGAACATTCATCTTGTGGTCCCACTGATTGCTTCTCAAATTAAATCTTTAGATGTACTTCCGATGAAGGAAATAAAAAAAATCTTAGAAAAAAAGATCGTTGGACCTGATTTCGTTGATGTGAACAAACCAAGCGACAAACTAGACTGGGAAGCACTAACAACAACGCACGAAAGAGAATATTCTCTAAAGGATGACCTCAAAATTGGTCTTGAAATCTTAAAGAAAAATGACAGAGGACAGACAGCAACAACTATAATCAGCATGACGTTAAGCTATGAGAAGATACTAAAACGTGTTTACCACACGCATGAAGAGTTGAAATTAGAAGAAGAGAAAATTGAGCATCAAATCCCCGTTGCAAATACGGAAACAGTGAGAGATCGGCTGCTTGCGAAGCAGAAGTTAATCAGAGAAGAGTTTTTCCTTAAACAAAAGAGATTTCTTAATAAAACCGCGGAAAGCCCATCAGAAAGCAAAGAGATCTCTGAAGAGTCCAAGAGCTTTGGTGTCTGTGTTGCGTGCCGAGAGCCTCTTGATGACAAAGAGCATAATGGATATGGGCTAATATCGTTCGTGAGCAAAAGTAATCTTTATCAGCATTGCATGGCGAAAAGAAATAATTTGAAACCTAAATTGGGAGAAGGTTATCTGACATTAAGTACCTGCAATCATTTCCTCCATATAGACTGCCTCACGAAATTGAGAGCCTTCAGTACGAGCCCAAAACTGCGATCTGAAGTCGAATTTGTTTGTCCACTCTGCAAAACACTTGCAAACCAATTGATCTATGTCCTCGGAGGGAATACTAGCGTTGGAATATCAAAATTGAAAGCTTGTGACCCAGGCTCATTCGAGCTAAACTTAGTAGACGCTTCAAAAATATACAGCATGCTACAAAAAAGAAAGGAAGAAGTCGTGGAAAATAATGAAACCTGGGTTGAAGAACTGTTTAGCAGTATCCAAATACACGAAATATTGATCAACCAGGATTTGGGCCTACCGGAGAGTCCAGTAGGGAACTCTTATGAATCTCTTGCTAATGCTGTTGTCATGGCCATACTTGAAACTGATCTAACTGGTTTACAACTCCTTCTTCAGACACGAATAAGTTTGTATACTATTGTTGCACAAGACTTGCGGAAATCTGCACAAATTAAGTCTTTCAATCAAAATGGTACTCCACAGCAACCGAAAATAGTTGAATGCCTTAAAAAAATGACTAACAGCAAATATATCAGCGCCACCGCTGAAAAATATTTAGCAAGCAGGCAGTTAGATTTTCTTGAAGCAACATGGACTGGATTCCTATCAGTAACAGAAGAAAACCTCGATCTTTATAGTAAGTTTTTCATCATAATGCTCAATACAAACCTCGTGCTCGAATTCCTAAAATTATTTTATGAAGATATGCATTCCAAATGCAGCGGAAACACCAAAGAAATGGCCTCAGCCTTCACTTTTGATAATTTCAAGGACTCTTGTGCCGACAATCTCTTTTGTGAGCTCCCTAACATCACCAGCATATTACGAAAGTTTGTAGCTTTAGGTCTGATAACTGGGGTCTATCAATACTCTCCAGATTCATCAAGTTTACTCGATACAGAGCTTTCAATGCTGCAATTTCTCCTCTGCAAAAAGGAGAAAAAAGATCTGATTTCTCTTATCACATCTTTCTTGTCTCAGAACAAAGCATTTTTCGAGAATTTACTGATAGAGCTTCAAATGCTAGATTTAAAAATTGAGTTTGAAGATTCTAATTTGAGTGGGTTGGTCCTTGTTCCACTTCCAAAGAAATATCAGGAATTCAATAGCAATGTTTCCAAAGGAAAATGTTGCAGCTGTAATTCTATTTCGCGCAGAGGGATAGCTCTATGTTTGATATGCGGAGAGCTATATTGCATCGGACCTTGTGATTCCAAACAGGCAGCTCCAGACCAAGTAGGAAGTATGAATACACATTCAAGAAACGCGCACTTCGGAGCAAGTGTCTTTATCGATCGCACGTATACGATAGTGATGCTAGTTTATTTTCCAAGAAATATTGTTCGAGGATATCTTTACCTTGGTAAGTTGGGCCAAGAGATCGATCCAATGAAATCAAATTGGGAGGAGTTTACAATTTCTGAGCATGCTTTGGATAAAATTAAAAAAATGGTGATTCTTGGAAGAATTCCACAGGAAATATATCTTCAGACGGAAACTTCTGGTCAATGGCTGCAAGAAAACTTTTTGTGAGTTTTATGGTGTTAGTTGTGGATATATCATTGGATAACAAAAAACATACAGATCTAATATATTCTGTAAATATCGACAAGCTAATGACTAAGATAATTGGTTGTATGTAAGTAATTATCCGAGAATTTAATGCATTTACTGCAAGAGAAACTGTAAATTCATACTAATTGTATATATAACTGTTGGATACTTCAAGATGTTGGCTTTTTAAATAGTCTTGGCCCCAATTTAGCGAAGGTGGGTTCTAAATCTCAATAGTTGAACTTTGCTTGGCTTATTATTTCAGCTGTGAATTAAAATTTAATCACCTAATGTTTCCAAATGAGAAAAAAGAAGAAAAAGATACGGAGACCACAATGGACAAACCTGTTTGCAAACCACAAAGTCTAAAGTTTGTAGAGCAAAATGCGTTTCTTTCGTATCTCTCCAAAACTTGTTTAGTCGACGAACCTTTTGACGCATCAGAAGCATTGGATGTGTTTATCACATGTCTTGGCGAGAAATATAATACATTCGAACTCCTCCGCGACAATCTGGGAGGCATTCCTCATCTTAATCGAGTCTGTGGAAGAGAAATTCAACCCAATGAAGCTTATTATCGATGCTTGGATTGCGATTTAGTAAACTCTCATCAATGTAATGCACATGCACTCCAATGCAAAGACTGCTTCATGAAAGCTAATCACGACGGTCATAGGGTCACCACTCAAACTTCTCATGACTACATCGGTACTTGCGATTGCGGTGATGCCAATTTGTGGGACAGTAAAGGCTTTTGTTCTTTGCACTCAGGCCTTACAAAGGAAATGATCGATCAGGCCTCTGAAAAAATTCCTAAGCAAGTTCGAGAGTGCTACATATCCTCAATGAAGGAGATTCTCTACTCTATATTTGAGTTCTTACAAGACAACCCTCAGCATGAAAACATTGTTGATGCAACTATCACAGTGATCTCACAAATACATCATATAAACGACTGTTTTAAGCTGTTAACTTGTGAAGTATTGAATTCTAAGCTCACAAATGACTATAAACTCAGAATTAATCTGCAAAATTTGGTGAATTTCGAACTCAAACCTGAAGTACAGCCCTGTGACTGCACCTATTTGGAACTACTAATCAGATATGACTTTATGTTTTCAGAGACATTTCAAACTGCAATTCACGGGCTCATCCTTGAATTATTTGTCTTTCCAGATTTCAAGGAAACATATATGAGGCTCTACACGAAGCAGTTGCATTTCTTTCATTATCTGGGAGATTATCCAGGCTTTCCAACACAAAAAATCTCAAAAAATGCCTTGCTAGACTATCAGTTTTTCAGCTCAGAGAAATTCAGTGTACTCGCAGTTTCTCATCCTGAATCAACGAATTTCTTCGAAGTTGCTTGTCGTTTGCTCAAAAATTATCACCAGATGCCAATTAGAACATTTTATTTAATTTCATTTTACGGACTAGGACCAGCGAAATATATTCTCGGCCAGCAAAAAGCGTCAGAAGTAATGCTTCAACGTCCGGAATTCACCGAGAAGGTTTTGCATATTCTTGATTTATTCAGAATTTTCGACAGTCCGTTGAATCTCGATGAGCTCGTCAAGTCACTTGGATCGGATTCCTGTCTTGGTAAATATGAGAATATCACTTTTACCTTCAAAGAATATTTGAATTTGCTGCAGTCATTTTTCGCATGTATTTTTCTCCTTAAAGATAGTAGCCTCCAAGAAAAGTCGATTAGCAATGTGTTCAAAACTTTTATGGCGCTACTCGAAAAGGAAATGGATCTCAATGGACCAATTAATGTTGCCATTCTCAGATTGTACCCCTCGATAATTGTTTCGTTTGGAGATTTTTTGCTTCTATGGTTTAGACACTGCACCAACTTAGAAGATTTGAAAGGCCGTATTGATAGCGAGCTCAAGAGTAATGGCATCTCGAAGGCCAAATTCGAATTGGTGTCCAAGTATGTTTTCCAGTCGGGGTTATTACTTATAAACTACACTTGCGCGCTTCAAAGAATAGGGGACTGGGCTCCTAATTACAAGAGCTTCGAAGAAATACTTAATCTCTATTTTGAAAGCAGAATGACTAAATTTAGCCGGATCGAAAGCGCACTTATATGTTTGCTCCAGCTTCTCTCCAATTTTGACAGCAAAGATGCATGGATCTCTTCTCTTGCAGAGAATTTCCTCAATATCAGTGTCTCCAATCATGTAGTACAGCGCGAATACATCCCTTATTTCTTCAAAACTTTGCACTTTGTGCTGACAGATCAGATATCTTTTAATAACGTGATCCTTCAGCAGAACGGTACTAAAGTTAAGGAATGGAATCAGTTCGATTCAATCCTAAAATCTATAGAATTCAAAGCAGTGTTGAGTTATCTCTACATTCATAACCAAGAATCTTTCCAAACTATAAAAGATGCGTTGGAGAGCCTTTTAGAGTTAAAAGATGCTGCTATCTTCCAAGAAATCACAGAATTCAATCACAAAACAAACAAACTTAAGGTGAAAGAATCATTTCGAAATAAAGAGTTTGATAATGGGATTTTCTATCTGAATGTGCGGCTAGATAATGCTTTTAAATCGAAACTGATTGAAGATGCTGGAAGCAAAACAGAATATTCGGATGTGAAGACAGATAGTTTATTGGCCGAAAGTCATAATCCTTTGGTCAAAAAGCGGTATATCGAGGACGCTATTTTATGGGCAATCATTTGCACCTATCGGTGTGCGAAAAAAAATGCAAAGAACACTCATTTGTTGACTCCGCTATTTGCGTTCCAAATTCAGTGCTTAGAAGCTCTTCCAACTAACGAAGCAAAGGCAAAAATCGAAAAAAATTTGATTGGACCTGATTTTGAAGATGAGAAAATAATTTGTAAAACACGGGATTTGAAAACCCTTAAAGCATTACAAGAAAGATATTATAGTCTGAGAAACGACCTCGAGAATATATTTGAAATCTTGAAGAAAAGCGATCGAGGTTTGTATGCAAAGCTTATCGATAACATGATTTCGAGCTTTAAGAGGGTGTTAAAACGAGTGTACCACTTTCATGGAGAAGAACTGAAATCCGAGGGAGAAGAAAAGAACGAATCCCAAATTCCTGTAGAAAACCCGGATTTAAACAAAGAAAGACTGCTAGCTAAGCAGAAGTTAATCAGAGATGAATATCTTCGAAAGCAAAAGAGGTTTCTGAATAACGCCTCCATTACTCAGATTAAACAACGAGAAGAAAGTAAAGAAACCTCTGAAAAATCAAAGGACTTCGGTATATGCGTCGCTTGCCGAGAGCCTCTTGATGAGAAAGAGCATAATGGATATGGTCTGATTACTTTCGTTAGTAAGAGTAACCTATATCAGCATTGCATTGCTAAAAAAATCAAGTCGAAGACCTACTTAGGAGATGGTCATCTGGTGATGAGTACCTGTAAACATTCTCTCCATATAGACTGCTATTCAAAAATGAAAGCTCTACACGCCGGCGTTGAATTTAAATGCCCTCTCTGTAAAATGCTCGCAAATCAACTGATCTATCCAATAGAGGAAACTAAGCCAAAGTCAGCAACGGTTCAACAGATTGAGCCAAAATCTCTAGAATTTAACTTAAAAGAGCTCCTCAAGCTTTTTGAAATATGCCAACAAACTCAAGGAAAACTCGGTGATCATCAGAGCAAACAGATCAACATGCTGGAGGAATTATTTGACGAGATAAAAATCCATGAAATTTTAATTGCTGAAGAAGTAGAGCTGCCAGAAGCTTCACAATCTGACTCTTTTGAATCTCTAACTAATGCTCTTCTCATGACTGTGCTTGAGACTGAGTTAACTGGTTTGCAAGTTTTCCTTCAGAACCAAATGACGCTCTACTCGATAGTTGCCCAAGGCTTAAAGAAATATGCTCGCCTTAAAGCATTCAACTATAAAGAAAAACCCAAAATCATTGAATTCTTGGGAAATATGGATGACATGAATTACTTTCGTGCCAATGCTGAAACTTTTATTCTAAGCAGCCCTCTGGATATCGTCAAGACTGTTTTGGCAGCATTCCAATCAGTGGCAGATGAGAGTTTCGATATTTACAGTAAGTTCTTCTTCTTAATGCTCAATGCAAGCCTAATGCTCGAATTTCTGAAATTATTTTATGAGGATATGCAGTCGAAATGTAGCGGAGACACCAAAGAAATGGCCTCGGCCTTCACTTTTGATAATTTCAAGGACTCTTGTGCCGACAATCTCTTTTGTGAGCGACCTAACATCACGGGCTTACTCCGGAAGTTTGTAGCTTTAGGTCTGATAACTGGGGTCTATCAATACTCTCCAGATTCATCAAGTTTACTCGATACAGAGCTTTCAATGCTGCAATTTCTCCTCTGCAAAAAGGAGAAAAAAGATCTGATTTCTCTTATCACATCTTTCTTGTCTCAGAACAAAGCATTTTTCGAGAATTTACTGATAGAGCTTCAAATGCTAGATTTAAAAATTGAGTTTGAAGATTCTAATTTGAGTGGGTTGGTCCTTGTTCCACTTCCAAAGAAATATCAGGAATTCAATAGCAATGTTTCCAAAGGAAAATGTTGCAGCTGTAATTCTATTTCGTCCAGAGGAATAGCTCAATGTTTGATATGTGGAGAGCTATATTGCATCGGGCCCTGTGACGTCAATCTGCCAGCTCAAGGCGAAATCGGAAACTTGAATACACACTCAAGAAATGCGCATTTTGGAATAAGCGTCCTCATTGAATGCAAATATGCGAGACTATTATTGGTTCATTCTCCAAGAAATATCTCCTATGGACACCTCTATCTCGATAACCTTGGTCAAGAGATTGATCCAGTAAAATCAAACTGGGAAGATTTTATGCTTTCTGAATATACCTATTCTAAAATCAAGGAAATGGTCATTCTTGGAAGAGTCCCGCATGAAATATATTCTCAAATAGAAGCAACAGAACAAAGAATTCAAGATAATTATCTATAGTTGTTATTGTAAGCAGAAATGATTCACATCTAAAGTTTATTAGATTTCATATTTATCACCTCCCAATGATCGTCATTGTTTTATAGACAGACCTATTGAACACGAAAGACAACGCCAACGGAATCATTAATGTGAAACCTGCCAAACATTCAGATCAGTTAAGCATATCATATGAGATACTTTTCTGGATAAAATTTCACGATTCTATATTATTGAGGGGAGCAGTACTAGGTAATTTCAGATACCCATCCATCAATGGGATTCGGTTTTGAAGTTTGGAGATCTTTTGAAGATGAAGTATTTTATATAATTATCGTCTTCAGATATTCGTTTTTCAATAAGATGAATTTTCAAGTGGATCTCTGAAGGACAGACATACAATTAAATATCAAGCAATTTTAGTAGAACCTATGATCTTGATGTTTGTTATCTTCAATTTTTTCCAATATTGTGGAAGTACATATAACGTCGTATTCACCCCAATCCTTATCGGGGAAAATTTTCATTATCGTCAGAACAGTCAAAGACTTATTAGGGTCCAAAGTAGCACTAACTTGAGACTTGGGTATTCTGAAATTAAGCTCAGCATTCATTGACTTCGGGATCAACTCAATATTAATAAAGTATCTGAAATTAGTGTTGTTTATCATCGTAAAACAGCGTAAGAAGGGGTTTGTTTCGGACTGCATCGCGACATCCTTAGATCCTACTCCAGGCTGCTCCTGGCCAGAAAGTTGAGTCCGGTTTTGCTTTGTTTCTTCTGTTAAGGCTTTGATTCCAGGTGTTTCATGACTCAAGTCCTTTTTTGAGTCTAAAGTAACAAAAAAGCAGGTGATGAAAACACGGGATCATTATAAATTTTCTTACTAGGCTCAAATTGAGTAACTGCATTGAAAGCCTTCGAGTTTATGAAATGAGATTCAGCTGAGTTTGGCTTAAAATTGCTCGAGTCGAAGGCTTTTTGGTCCCTTATCCAAGATGGGAAAGCCAAATTCGTATTTCCAGTGGGATAGCTTGTCACAATGAAGACATCTATTTCAGTTTCTATTAGTGTGAGATTTGATTTGGCTTTCAATAGCTCGATTTCTCGAAGTTCCTTTTCTTGCACGGTCTCTCCAATAATGTAAACAGGCAAGGAAGATTTCAGTGTCGGATTTCCGTTTATGCCTTTCAGAATAGCCTCTTCTTTGCCTTGGCTCTGATTGATTTCGGTTTGAGTATCCTCTGGTATTTTGCTTTCCTCGGTAATCGACTGAGCTCGAAGAGTAGCCATCTTCTCAAATGAGTCCAATGCGATTAGAGCCTTTTCAAGACCTCTCTGACTTATATCAGGTGCAACTTTCAGGTTCATAAGAAAAGGTGAAATCCAATCCGTGTATTTTGCCAAATTATAGCTTGGAGGTGGCAATGACTCAAGATAGCCGTAGACTGCCAGATTCGTGCTACATAGCGTGAGCAGATGAGTAAGAAGCGTTAGGAGGAGAGATTTGGATTCATTTCTAGAGATCAAAATCAGATCCAAGAGAGAAACGTTGTTTTTCTGTCCTAGTGTCAACTTATAATCACAAACAAAATCTTCAATAGAATTCAACCCAAAAATTCCAAAAGACTTGGTTTCCTTGCTAATCCAGTTTAACTTAGGCTGTGGAAATCCAATAATCCATTCAATCCGATGCTGCTGAAGCTTGTCTTTGACACTCAAGAAGTGTCTTAATGCTTCGAAGTAATAATCGATTTGTTGATTTGTGGTCTTATTCATTCCTCGTAAAATAAATGCAGCAAGTTGCTTTGACACTTGTTCGTTCTCAAACGCCAAATGCTCAATAAGCGTTCTTAATGGGACTGGATCACATTTTCCATCAATAATCGTTTCTAGAAAAGAATCGCTAGACAGACACACGATTTCCTCTGGACTAAAATAAAACCGCTACCAAAATAATTTCAGAATTTCGAAGAGTCTTTAATAAAATACCTCAGTCCCATCAGAAGATAGGCCAGCCTCACCAGAAATAGGTTTAGATTTTTCAATGAGGGTCGCAATGGTTTGCATAATATTTTTAACTCCTTGGGAATCCCATTCGATAGTTGTAGCCAATGCTATATTACTTGGTTTGGTCCTCAACGGTGAATTGTTTTGGAGCAGAAAATCAATCAATATTGCGATCATATGCTTTTGGTATAAATACCTCACTTGCGAGGTTCCAGCCGCAGCAAAATCTCGCCAAAATTCGAAATATTCTTCAGAGCTAAGCCAAAGCCTCGTCGTCTCACTAGGTATACTGCCCAAGAGCAGGTCCAGAAATTGCAAAATACTGTTGACATTTTGATCACTTTGAATTTTTTTGGAGTCCAAATCCAGGTTGTAGAGTGAAATTATCACGTTAATAGCGTGTACCGCTACCTGGCTACTGCCTTTGCGTAGTGCAGTGTTGCTGTTGACCAGTATTAAGTCTTTCATAAATATAAGCTGTTTTGGCTGTATTTTCTCTAAGAAATCAAGGGCTGAATAGGGTACAATGCTCATCAACCGTTTCAAGTGGTTGCTAATCGTAATAGCGTGCTAATTAAAACTATGTAGATGTTGCAAATCATTAATGTTTACATCATTGGCTAACTCTTCGCACTCTTGACATCCGAGTACAGAATACATTAATTCCATGAGAAGTTTGATTAGAAGTTGATAACTTTTCTGAGTTTTTGGTGGAATATTGAGGTGCCCGCTGTAAATGATGGTAGTTGGATCCTTGCTCGCTAGTTCAGGTGTCTTGATGATCTCGCAGATGCTTAGAAGGAAACTGAAAAACTCTTTGCTAAATATATGGCGTCTGAGCATAAGCTTCTGATTATCCTTCCAAGCTTCCTAAAATTATCAGGAAAAAATTATCGTATAGGTCCAAATGGCCATTATTTACCTGATAAATATGGGAAGGAATGAATTTTCTGATCCCGTCATAGTCTATCTCGTAAACCCAATGTCCACTACTTTGTTTCTGGGGATCTGATTCAACCTCATATATTGTTATCTTTTTCGATTTTTCGAGTTTGGGAATGTCCAAGAGGGATTCAAGCAATTTCTTGTCACTTTCATTTCTAGCAATTACTTGGATGGGGCTTTTAATATCTTTCTCATAAAACAACACAACAGCACTTGATGTATCTTCGCAGCTATCTTCAGTCGTTCCTCCAAAACATTTCTTTGGAATATCCTGAGGATTGAAAGGGCGGACGAAAGAATCATTGAATTCAAACCATTTCTCAAGTGTTTTCCCTTCGTGAGCAGCCAAACCCTCCCTGTCAGTATTGATGTAAGAAAAGTAATGACCGGTGCTAGCCTGCCCAATGTGCATTCCGACACCCACTAATCGATATTCATAATACTCTTTCGGATGCTTTAAGTAAGGTCCAAGAATTTCGTCATCGTCGGCCGCGTGCTTCTTCTTTTCTTCTTCTGCTGGCACAACGGTAGCTTCCCCAGGCCCGGGCTCATAATCTACACCCTCGCTCAAATTTATACCTCTTTTGAGCTTATTTTCTTTCATTCTGAGTTTCTCACGCCATTCTAGCCCTTCCTTGGTGTAAGGCTCAAAGTTAAACTCCGTAGGGAACTCCCATCTGCTGTTGATTTTTACCATTGTTAAAGAGTCCCAATTTAAAACAGTTCTCTGCAAGGAGAGGATCAAAACATTGGGGAGTTGTGAGATACACGACCTCTTTTTCATAGAGACTTTTAGATTACAACTTTCGCAATTCCAGTCATCAATTATTTCTCCAGAAATGTATTTTTCCATACTTTCGTCCAACCTACGATTGTTCTTAACTTCAAGGGAGAGCATAACAAACGCATCATCCCTTTTTTTAACTGCTTTACAGTTATTACAGATTATTTGCTGTTGGGATTTTCCTCCAAAAACGCTCTCAGAAACTTTCTCAAACGGTGTGCCTTTCAGTTTCATCTCGATTTTACTGAAAAAATCACAAAGAAATTCGGAAGGGTCTTGCTGGATGTATACATTAGTCGGATTCCCAAACATGTCTTTAAATGAAAAGCAATATTCATGTGGATCGTAATCCTGGCGGTCGCTTAACTCTAAGAAACCAAACAATTTTTGCAGCTGATGAAAATCATTGTCATCAAGAACGGTGTTGATATCTTTCGCAACGAGATTCTGTTCTTTCTTGTCATCCGCCATTAGAACAGCATACCGGAATGGTGGTGTCATATAAAATTGCTGTAACATGCAGCTGATGGGGTCAACACAGCCTAAATTTCGGATTCCAACATACCCTGCCGGTGATCTTCTTCTCGGAGAAATGAGATTCAAATTAGCCAGTTTAGAGAGAGGAAAAGCTTGGAGAGCCTCAAGCATAAGACTCAAGTGTCCTTTATGCTCCTTGCAAAGTGTTATGAGCAAGTTATAAGCCGCTTTCCTAGATTCCGTACTCTTGCATTTTACGTAGTCTTTGAAAAAGCGAGCAATATCCAAATCCTCAGTATGATTTGGAAAGCTGCTTCGGGACTGTTCAGCACAATCAAAGAGGTATTGGGTGAATAATTCGTTGACAAAGTTGGATTTTGCTGGATCTCCGACAATGTCTTTCAGGAGAGGATTAACTCGAAGCAATTTTTCAAGGTTCTTTAAAAGTCCAATGAGGACTGCATCGCTCTCGTCGAAGTTAGATGTTGTTTCAGTGGAAGCGTGGCTTTTAAGCTGATCGACGATAAATTCAACGAAGAATTCTAGATTCAGTTTGTCTAGATAGTCTTTTTCAATCTCAAAGTTTGTTGCTTCTTGAAGCAAATTGCATAATAGTTCATAGTATTGAGAAGCATCTTCATAGAGGGTCTTATTGGTGACTAAATTTTGATAGAGGAAGTTGATCATCTGTTTGCAGAAGAATCCAGACTTATACTCAAGAGTATTCTTTGCTAAAATATAAATAGCATGAGAGAAGCACGCTCGAATCTTTCCGTTTGTAGGATAGGAAAGGCCTCCAAGTAGATATTCATTGATCGTGAAAGTGCTGCCTGCTTGATTATCCGGATTGAAGAGGTGGTCAATCAGCGAACGATCGTGAATTAGAACTGCGACTAATATGCGTATCGAGTGTTCAATAAACTGGAAATCTTCGGTCTTGAGCGCATTCTCGCAAACAAACAAGGCGATGGTTTGAGAAATGATTTTTGCGATAATTTCCTTGAAACTAACGACAGACAGTATTTTGAGTTGATGATTCTCAGAGAGCTCGTCTGTCAACGCAGTCTGTCTTTGGACAGTTTTTTTATCAGTTTTATGTTTCTCTGTCTCTTTATCTTTAGGCAATCCAGACTCGTTTGATGAGATTATTGCTGACTCCGCCTTATCTCCAGAAGCTAAAAAGTGTTCGATTGAATCCAACGGCAAATGACACATGCTGACAAATGAGAGATACTGAGGCAGTTTCGGGGATTTATTTGCAATAGCTGCGATCAGGTACTCTTGGATTATCTTCGAAATTAGTGCTCGCGCTACTTTTTCATGGAAATTTAAATCTACTTTACTCATGAAACTCTGGAAAATTCTGAAGAGAACTTCGAATCCACCATTGACGACAAAAGCTGTCCTCCAATGCTCCCTTATCTCTTGGAGATGTAGATCATTTCTCATGATTAACTCTGGCAGACTGCTGTTGACCTTGACCTCATCATCTCCGCATTGTGGGGTGAGTAACCATTCGATTATGTACAATTTGTAGATGAGGGTATGAACGGACCTTGCATCTAAAATTTCTTCCCAGCTCATAGTATTTTCATCATACCTACCTCCAGTGAGGATTTCCTTGAAGATCTCAGGAGAAGTCGGTAAGCTGCTAATGAGCTGGTAAGCCTCTTGAGCGATGATTCCACCCTGTTCAAAAAGTGAGAATAATAATTTAAAATGATCAGAGTTTGAGCTGAAGAGGTATCTGAGAGATTGCTTCACGTCATATTTTTCTCTCTCGATGTCCAATTGGCTTTTCAAATCACGTCTCACATTATGTGTACTGAGATTATGCCAAACAATATGTGGCATTTTGTTACACATTCCATGGTAATAGGAAATAAATTCTTCTTGAGTAAGACACTCGTTACTGGGTCTATTGCATATAGAAAACAACCAATTAACTCGGTCATCGGTTGCTGTAATATTTTCTCCAGTGCATGATCCAATGAATGCTGCAACATTTTCAGCGCTCATTTTGCCGTCCTCAGAAAACTGCTCGAACCATTCAATAAAAATCTTTTTGAGAGCTGGATTCAGGGATCCATCAGGTAACAATAGATCCGCTGTGGGGACTTCAACCTTCCTTTTTGCTGCTAATAATATTTCTCCGGTCTTAATTCCAGCCTCTTTGAGGGTTTTATAACCATCAGCTTCAGTTATTATTTGCTGGAGAGAACATCGTCGCAGCGTTAATTCATCCGAAAATGCATTAAATTCCTCTACGATTTTCATTTTGAGTTCGTATAGTGAGGTATTGCTGGGGACCTTCAGCTTTAATTTCTTTGGGATTATGTTCATTTCACTAACCTCATTGCTGATGGAAAGATGCAAAAGTTCCCCTGTCACAAGCGAATCATGTGATTTCAGAATTTCAGCTCGATTTTCCATGAATTTCTCAATAACTGTTTTGATCAATCTTAAACACCTTAAACAGCTTCTTACGACCGTGTTCTCGGTCAGCTGAGTGCGTTGACTCAGAATCCGACCCAAATTTTTCATAATTTCTTCCAGATATTTCTCATTCGATTTCGAATGATCAGCCTGAAGGTTTTGATCAATACTCGAGTATAGTCCACACAAGAAATCCATCGCCAAAAGGTTAACTTCCTCGCTCTCTGACTGAAGAACTATGTCCCATAAAAATTGGGCACCTTCAAAGTCCGAAGGGAGAGTCAGCAATCTGTACCCAAACGAAGCCTTTAAATTTGATATTACTTCTAAATAACTGTGGAGAATTTCTTTTACTTGGTTATGCCTGTAAAGATTCGCAGAGATAGATTTCGGTCCATCAATGGCTTCAACCTTTGACTGAAGAATTGTGGATTCTGCCGTTATCTTCCCAAGCTTTTCATTAATCAGGAGAAAAATGCTCCTGAAGAATTTGAATCCTTCTGAAGTAACTTTTTGTGATATGCTTTCAATGACTACTTTTTGTTTGAATAAGAGCTTCGCGTTCTCCAAGTTTGTGAGGAAATCTGCGTTGGATTCAATCAGCTCATGCAATATTTTGTAGAGTAAATCCCCCTCTGAGGGGACAATACCATCAGCGATTAGTATATCCCAGAGACTCAAAAGAAGATCGATTCCCAGTTTTTCTCTGTCGCTGCAATTATTCAACACTAATCAGGTTCAATAAATTTTTCAAAAAAGAGTAAAATTGTACCAAGAAATATGAATGAGAGTCTTTCTTCAATATGATTTAAATAACCACCGTTATCTCCAAAAAGCTTATCCAGCTTGGCTGTATTATCCACTGCAGAACTCTCTTTGCTCTCTATTCTTTGCTTCTTGACTTTTGATTTGAACTCTATTATATCTTTAATCAACAGTTTGAGCAGCCCTTCTTGTGATACTAAATAATCAACACAATTCCTCTTGTTGGTGTGCCGCTCATTATCGGTAGCATCAATAGGATAGTCTTCAATAAGCGTGTTCATTATCCTAATTGAAGGTAGTGCACAAGTCTCTTTTTCTATGGCCACAACGCATTCAAGAATAACTTGAAAGCGATCTTCCTTCAACTCTCTACTGCTCAAAAGGCTGGAAAAATGATTAAGTGCCAACTTAATTGTTTCCTCAGTTGAAATAGATCTGATTGTCTTGAGATAAAACTCTACGGTTCTTTGCAACCAAGTCGTACATGTTCGTGAATGTTTACACAATTGGTAAACCAGTTCGACTTCTTCTACTCCAATGGCATTTATTGGAATTTCAGTCATCTTATTGATGATGACCTCGATTTGTTCGTCTCTTAAATAAAGCGCAATATCTGATAGGGCTTTATAAACCGCCAGTCTTTGTGGTTTTTCATTTCTTTGCGAGGCATCCCATATCAGATTAATCTGATCGAGTTCGATCGAGTTTTGGTTGGTCATATACTTCAGCAGGTTCGCTGAATGCTGAATCAAGAATATGTGTCCTTCTTTTCCAAATATTCCTTCAAGTATTTTCTGCTTCCGGATAACATTCATCTAATACAAATTTTATTAGTATAAAAGTTGTCTCTCTCTCGTTGGAATAACTAATTTACCAGATATTCGTCGTTTAAGAATCTCAGCTGATTGTAAGCAGCCTGCTTAATAATATCCAACATGATTTTTAAGCCTTGAATTTTCGTGTTAGGAGCATCTGATTTGAAGCACAACAGTGATACATCCAGTCGCAAGGTTTCTAACATTTCAGATCTCTCTGGGATTGAATACACTCTCTTTAGGAGAGAATCCAATCCTCTCAAAATTGCCTCGAGTATTTCTATTGAAAGATTCATTGTATCAATCTTGAGTATATTATTCCAAACAGCAGCCTTTAATTTGGGAATATACTCCAAAGCAAATTCTCGATGGAAGAGCGCATGGCACTCTCCAAGGGTGGTGACCAATAGACTTGTAATTTCAATGGGACACCATTTTTTGTCATCTGATATCCTGTTCAGGATTTTATCAAATCCTCCTTGAATGCCAATTTTGTTTAAGAGATTTATCAGGAAGATTGAATTGCAATAGCCCTTTCTCGGAACGAAAAAGATTCTTGGCTGGTTTTGATCAGCAGTGTAGATCAGATCATTCGAGTCTTCAATCTGACCTTCCTCGCGCTTGTCAATCACCTTCGAGAGCTTCTTAGCTATTGTGTTGCAACTATTAATGAAGGAAATTACATTATATTTTCAATGAGAATACAAAAGATTTACGGTCGGATTCTTGGATTTGTAACGCTCAGCCATTCATCGTACTGGCTAGACCAGCCAAAAAATTTTCTTCCATCAGCGTCGAATTTGTCTCCGTGGTCATTATACACTCTGTATCCGATGAGTGCTTGCTTGAATTTGTGACCTTCTTCCATCTCTTGAGTAGAGACATCCAGCACTGTAGCATTGTACCACGCATTTGAAGTGTCACAGGCATCGATGATATCTCCCGTCTTAATGCTCATCCTCCAGTCATAGTCTTGAGTCTTCGTTCCAAATGGCATGATCTCGTTCCCGTGGAAAGGCTTCTCCAATTTTCTAAACATTCAAATTGAGTAGTGGATTAACCTCCTGCTACACATCGATGAAAAATTACCGATTAAATTTCGAGTCTTTTTCATTGATGAATGTGATCTGGAGGTAATCTTCCGAAATTCCCATTATTGTTGCTCTTGACCAGCAGATTTTGTTCAAAATCTCTTCTATTTTGAGTGCGTCGACAAAATCTCCTTCTTTAAGAGCGTTAAGCCATTGTAATTGTTCAACCGTAGGTTGTCTCCAAAAAGCCATCTAATGGGAAATTTGGATTAGCATCACTGAGAAGAAGAAAGAGATTTAGTGTGAGCATCCAGATAGAAGCCGGATATTAAATTTACTGGTGAAGATGAATCATCTTGATCGTTGATTTTGTAATATTGTCTTGAGGGATCTAAGATCACCTGCACCATCGCTGTAAGCTTCACATGGTCCTCGTCAATCGCTTTGAACCAAAACACCATCATTTCCTCCAGAATTTGGTTCACCATCTTGAGTACTTCTTTTGAGTTAAAACTTTTGGTGTTCAGTAAGTTCTTCGCAGTTGAGTGAAAGAATTCGTCATAGAACCAGTTTTTAATCTCAGGATCACCAAAAAAGTTTTGATGATTGCTGGTATTATTCAGTTCTTGGATGAAGTTCAGAATTTTGGTTATCTCAGGTACCGTTTCTGCTTCAGTGCTGGCATTTAGCAAGTAAATTTTCTCTTTGATTTGAGTCCAATGCACTTTCGAAAATCTTTCCTTGAAAGATGGTAGAATTATAAGATCTGCTGTTTGTTGCTGACTCATCTATGAAGTAACTTTTAATTAATCAGTAGTCTTAGAATTTAGAAGATACATACTATTTTATAATGGTAATTTTGTAGACACCTCAAGCCAACCACAACAATACGAATTATCGCAATTCAAGAAAGACATTCCTTTCCTTGAGCTTTCAGGCTTTTTGTAAAAGAGTGATATAGGGTCTTGAGGTCCGTTTCGTTTGTTTTGTTTTTTTTGTTAATTCTCTGAAATTATGGAAATTTTTCAATGAATCTGTGGCGAAGCCAGCAACTCAGTAACAAAAGAGCACTTTCGTATGTAATACATTTCTCGAGAGATAATGCCATAACAAAAAGCTATTGTTTGCTCAAGCGATCTAATTTCTTTTGGAATACTGAATGTTGATCTGTTAAAGGTTGCCGCGTAAAACTGAAAAACAATACGGCCACATGGATTAGCTTCGTCGCTTTTCATTGAGTTAAATAATAGTAATAAAATGAGGTCTCTCATAGTGCCTGCCTTCTATTATCTATTTTTTAAGTATGATTACTCTTATTTTGATTCTTTTTCATAGCAACTTAACTGTTCAGAAAACACAATGGCAATTAGGGATGATATTTATGAATCATTATTCTCTACTTAATGGTAATAATTCCTTTCTTATGTAAATTAAAACTCCGATTCAGACAATCTGAAAAATCCTGGATTACGAGTAGTAAATGAAGAAAATTGAATTCCAGCGTGATAAGTTTAAAATAGTAGCATTTCAGTTATTTGTTAGAATTCTGTCTGAAAATAATCCAAATATTACATTTCATATCCCAGATTCATGCTTGAAAGTGGTAGATCTATTCAGCAAGAAAAGCTAGAGAACTCAGCAGGGCATTAATGAATTCAGAAAAGCGAATATTCAAATCATCGCCACGTCTCTAAATTTTTTGAAGTCATTTGCTTAATTTACGAAATTTTTCTATTGAGGATAAAATTTGAGAATCACCCAAAATCTGAAGGGAACTTTTGAGAGCTAACTATGAGATATGAATGCTCGGCAAAGATTTTAGTTTTAAAAAACTTCTAGAGACGTCTAATGATCTGATTGTAGCATATATATATAGAGATAACTGACGTCATGGCATATGCAAAGCTAAATTTTGTCTTCCTCTCGTTTTGCATAACGCTGGGCCATCACAGAACACACCCATAGTTGTTCTTGATGATACAACATAAGTGTCAACGCTGCGATCGCCACCGAATTTCCACTCAGTAATACTTTTGCCATGGGAATTCCTGCCGCCAAGCTTTTCTTGGACCCACAGAACACAATTGCGATTTCATCCACCTTCATAAAATTATACTGGCGACTCATGTATACGTTGTAAACCAGAACAACAAACAAAATAAAGCATGTAATGGCAATCAATCCAACAAGATGTTTCGGAGAAATCACGTCCCAGAAGTCACTGGTGACTGCAGCACTGAACGTCGTGTAGACGATCAGTAAAATCCATCCTTGGTCCAAATAGATGATAATTGATTTATGTTCGTCCACCCAGTTTCCTATGCAATATCGAGACATCTGGCCAAGGAGGAAAGGTAAAAACAACTGAGTCAGTATATTGACAAAGGCGTCGAAGTTAACTTGTAATTCACCGGAGGAGTCGATCAGCAGAAATATTATCACTGGAGATAAAATCATTCCAATGATATTACTGAAACTAGCACTACAAATTGCTGCTGGGACATTGCCGCGCGCTAATGATGTCAATGTGATAGAGGACTGGACCGT
>ENA-UOUE01000564-UOUE01000564.1-compost-metagenome-genome-assembly--contig:-NODE-564-length-29065-cov-14.167863_pt1 | contig 29065 bp, 14 predicted proteins | sample MGYA00238146_ERZ747223 | MGnify/ENA primary metagenome ERZ747223 (study PRJEB28781, sample SAMN06268865) | compost metagenome | isolation source: single cell | place: USA: California, Emeryville, Joint...
TGTATGGTGACTCCTACCCTTCTTCTATTGATCGGAAATCTAGCTGTGGATACAACTATTACCCTCCTATAGGATGGCATTCGTTTGCTCTCAAAGTAAATCACTATGAGAGTGACCTTGGCTGGTTGAAGAATGACAAATGGGCAACAGCTTTTCACTGTGTTAGATCTCCAGGTAAAATTCACTCAGATGGAAAAACGACAGTAAGGAAAATACTGCTAGAGGGACTTAAACCCGGACCTCGCCAGGCAAACCAAGATGATGATGCAGTAGAAGGAGGCAAGGTCGGAGCAGGAGTCTATTTCAGTCCCAAAATAACTTCTTGTGATGGATTTGCTAGGGGATTCACTTATGAAGGAAAACAGTATAAACTGGGTTTTCTCTGTAGGATCAACCCAAAGGAAATCACAATTCCTAAAAGTGAGCTCGATTATTGGGTTGTTCCTAACACACGTGATATCAGACCTTATAAAATCATTGTAAAGGAGTTTTAATAAGTGATTCAAGGTCTGTTTTTGATGGTGATGATAATCACTGTACAGAGAAGATGTATGAGAAAAATGTAATATAAGATATGAATATATACCTATCCTGGTCATTAGACTAAATTGATTCTGTCACTTATTCATTCAAGAAAATTCGAAAAATCTCGCTGAAACAGACCTGATGTAATCACCAAATTAATGCTAATGGTTTTAAATAACGACGAGCTAAACTAGTGAAATTGTTTTCCATTGAATGAATGAATTGGTGATTTTGCACCACAGCAAAGCTGAAAATGAACTTTTATCTTTTCTCTCAATGGTGTTTTTTTTTTTATTTTTTGGCTTCCTATAAGCGCTGTCACATTTCGCTTTAGGGATGAAGGCAAGATCCTTAGGATAAGTATTCTCTTGTTCAAAATGAGACGGTTACACTCATCTTAAACAAGGATGCTTGAACTATGTTTACCTTACTCTTGTTCTCTTTCCCGCCAAAAAAATTCATTAAATCAAGGACATTTCGAATTTACGTTGATAAATTCGAATTATTCCTCTTCTCCAATTTCCAAATTTCTTTAAGACTTTCGAATATATCGATAAATTATTCAAACGCATGCACGATATAAAATGAATCTAGATTCTATCGAAAGCAGCCTCTCTCCCTTCCAAAACGACAGAAAGCGCTCGAACTTCATTCGCAGGAACAGACACTGCAATTTACATTCTCAGGACTCTTTCCATAAATCCAGATTCACCCATGATCATATGATTCCCGCTGCCAACACCGCAATCAACTTCGAGTTCTACGAGAAAACCTTCCTTAACTTTCTCGACGATTGGACCAGAGCTCAACGGACTCAAACTATAGAGATAAAGCTCTATAACTACAGAAATATCAAGAAAATGTGCGGGTTTCTAGCTAAAATAAAGAGAAACAAACGCCAATTGACCTTACACGCACAAGACATTTTTACAAAAACAACTGGATTTGAAATACGTAAGATTTGCAAAAGTCTTTCACGGGGAAAAGGCGTTGCTGTTGAGCACATTGAAATTTTCGAATGTCAGAAAGATTTGTTGACAGTCATTATGAAATACCTCCGAAAAGATAAAATCAGTGAGCTTTTGATCGGAGGAAATATGATCGAGAACACCGAGGCTGTCCAGCTGCTACACTGGGCGAAATGGAGCTCATTACAGAGGCTTGAATTAACTCGCAATAATATCGGGGCCGATGCTATAGAAAACATTGTATCTAAACCCTATTGGCCGAACCTAGAGGCTTTGAGTCTCCGTGAAAATGAAATTGGGGACCATGGCGCTAGGAAACTTGCAGAAAACAACCATTGGATAGATTTACGGAGATTGGATCTATCGGAAAACTCTATTGAACTGAATGGCTCGATAAGACTAGCGGGAAATTCAGCCTGGGTGAATCTACAGCAGTTGAACCTGTCGAATAACAACTTAGGCAGTATTGCAGTGGGGAGATTGGCTATTAATGATACTTGGAAGAAGCTTAAAGTACTGGAGCTATATAATTGTAAGATAGGTCCGCAGGGCGCGAGGTGGTTGTCTGGAAATACAAGTTGGAAAATGCTGGAGGTGCTGGATGTGTCGCAGAACCAAATAAAGGCTAAAGGAGTGGGGTGGCTTGCTTCGAACCAGAGCTGGAAGAAACTCAGGGTGCTTAATTTGTCGAGTAATAGAATCAGATCTGAAGGAGTGAGGAGACTGGCAGCAAATCAGTCTTGGAGTTTGCTGGAGGAGCTTGATTTATCTCATAATAGGATTAACTATGCTGGTGCTGAGTGGCTTAGCATGAATACGAGTTGGTTAAAATTAAAGGAATTGCATTTAGAGTTGAATCATATAGGAGAGCCAGGAAAAGAAGCCCTGGAGAGCATGAAGGTTTTGAGACCACATCTGAGGATAATGTACAGAGTCAAACTTAATATTGATTTTTGTATGCCTTACTAGTACTATTTTTCTCAGAAATTTGTATAGTTCTACTTTAGGTATTACTTTGGATTGTTGATAAGTAATATACGTTCCGAAATTAAGTCGTACTTTGAAGAATTGAAATTATCGTTGTGAATTGTATAGTTAAGATATATGATCGTTTTTTGTGAATAACTAAAATGCTTCCACATTTGCGGCATAAATAACTCTGCCCCCCCCCCCCCAAGTAAAAGAGAAATCAGATTTGTTTTTCATTGACTTCGCACAATACTAAGCAAAAACAACTGAATGATTGATAATATTTTCTGGATCCGCGAAAAGTAAAAGTTTTACCGCTATTATTATTCTGTTATAGCTCATAATTAGAGCTTCCTTATAGTGCATATCAGAAGCATCAATTAGGGATTGCAACCAAAATTTAAACCAATTCTCAGATAAAGCAGACCGAGAAGGCGGGATCTAATGTGTAGGTTATTTAAAATTTAAGAATGGGATTTGCTCTTACTTCCATCAATGGTATTTTGCTTGAGTAGAATTTTTTCCGTACTCAACTCTATCAGTTTTACTGATCCATCAGCCGAAGTTGCTGCGATCACTTCTCCATCAGGGCTCCATCAAACACAACGAATAGCATCTATTCATCGAATAAAATGGTCAGAAATGTTAAACTTCATAGCAGATTTACTTGAGTCCTTTATCGTTTTCACAATTTGTCCTTCACGACGATCAAATATCTTCGTATGGTTTCCTGTCCCACCACTGAGTGCAAGCAGGTTACTATTACTTGGACAGACATCAATCCACCACACACCTTACAAATCAATCGTTCAGAGGACTCAGAAATTATATTGTTGGGCAAATACATTTCTCTGGTTGGATCTGAAGCGACTGATTGAGTACAAACGTTTGCTTTATTGCGTCGTACATGTTAAGGCAGTGCATATCATTTTTCAAATAAATAATTGGGTCTGACTTCACTAAGCTCCACCGGCAGCGGGAAAAATAATCTTGAAAAGGAAAATGATCCAAACAATTTAAGAAATGGCCTGTGCGCGGAAGCTATTACCTTTCTGTCCCGCTGCCTTAAGATGCGTCTTGTAGATATTCGTATCAACAGACGAGATGAGAAGGACGCCTTCACGATCTATACTCGCCATAAGTTTTCCTTCTGGATCAAAATCAAGGCTGGTCACCGCGTCGATTAGGTTAAATAGCATAATAGTAAATTCTGTTCATCATTCGGAAATACCTTTGAATTGAGAGTACCATTTTGCTCTTCGGATAAGAGAAATTTGCTGGCTAGAGTCCTTGCTGCTAATTGATTCCACCTCGAATAGGTGGTAGGTTATAGATTTTTGCAAGGAGAGAAGAGCGAGGAGGTTTCTGTTTGGGCAATAGGCAATATCCCCACAGCCAGCATCTAAAATCGGTTAGATATCATGAAAAAATAAGAATTTTAGTGGGTTTTTTGTTAATCTCGTGGATAGATTAGAAGAAAAAGCGTTTAGAGAGAGCGAGCACATTACCTCCTCCTCTGACTTCTTCAAACGAGAAGAATTTAACTGCTTTCCGCTTTAGGACATCGAAAACCTCAAAATTGGTGGCCTTGCCGCTCAGCGCAACGTTGCTGGAAATTAGAATGCTCGAGTAAGGAATCTCCTTTAGAAGAGTCCATCCTATCTACACTTTAGCAAAACGTCATGTCATTACGAAACACCTCCTTTTTGTGTTCTGAGTTGAGCCCCAGTAAATGCAGCACATTGTTGGCTTGCTTCTAGATCATATAAGGCAACTTTGTTACTGAATGCTGAAGTATAAGCCAGAAGACTCATCGATAATGAGTTTGTCATAATTTCTCTTGAAAGCAATAATTTTAAAGTGGCTCAATTATTCTTGAACAGAATTCATATCTTTTAATCATTCATTCACTCACTCATCATCTTATTTTCAATATGCATTCATGAGATAGATTCCTTAGATAACACTCACTCTGGATTTTATCCAATATTGTCTTCAATAGCGAATCAATTATCATTTATGCTCTACAAAGCAGCATGATCCAAGAAAATGTAGATTGGAGTTTAGAAGATAAAATGCGTAAGAAGGTAAATTACCGGAGCTTTTCGAAATAAGTCTGTCCGTTTTAAAGTCTATAGTATATGCTATGCTATTCCTAACTACAATACCAATCGTTTGGCCATCGGGACTCCATTGCACGCAATCTACGAATTTCCCGGCTATATTGACAAACAAACAAAATTCTGCTGATGGGAATGTGAAATGTGAATTTATTACAGCCCTGCTTCTTTTTTAATTCTTGCGGGGTCTTCATAAAGCTTCACATTCCTGAAAGCTCGGCGATCATAGATCAACACCGACCCAGTGTTGTTTCCTACTGCGATCAAATTGCTGTTATTTTTGCAAGTATCAAAATGGCATATCAATTCCCCTTTAAATTGTCGTTGCTTTGAAACGTTAATTAAAATTTGCTACTTCCTATAGCATCGCGAGGGAACGTTAAATCTTTAGCTGCAAACTTCACGCTGAGTTGGGCTTTTTCGTAATCTAGAATAATTAACTCATTGTCGCAGCTCATAAACAGAGTAGGATCTCCTTCTAACGGGCTAAACTTGCAATGTGGACAGTATCCTTTGAAGGAATGATGTGATGAGTTGTCGTTTGAGTACTTACTTTTGTTAGGAATTTTTAAGTGATGGAGATAGTTGTTAGTGTCAATTTCAGGAAGTAAACACGTGCCTTTTGCATCGACGGAAACAAAATACCTCCCTTCACAGTCAATGTCAAAACTTGAGAGTGGATCTATTTATATGAAATATAGTTAGCAGTTTGCTTGAGATGCGAGTGTCGTTGGGGGTTTACAGTCGAGATAAGGGAGTCCTCTTGTCTCTCGCATCAGCCGAAAGTGTGGGGTATTTGATCCCATTGCGAAGAGCTGATAATGAGTATTTCGTAATCCCGTAGCCATCGCAAAGAAACTCCTCTTTACATTGTAGACAAAGTTTTCATGTCGACCGATATTATTAGGTTTGACACTCTGAAGAGCGTTACAATTGGTCAAATAGGAAAGAGTAAATTACCAGGCCAACACCTGGATCATGCTCATAGCTGAAAATAGTGCGAATTTTATTTTTGTCTGATAATATATATTTTCCCAATAATGCTGGAAAGGCTAGGAAAGCGATCAAATACCTCCTTTGAATTCTTCAGAAGCGAAAACTTGATTTGGAAGTTTTTGAGAAATCTCAAAGCAATCTAGTTTTGCTGCGCGAAAGCCGTCAAAGGCTGCAGATAATAACAGTTTTGTTTCAGGAATGGCTTTCAAGATGTTGTGTGCTTCAAAAAAGTTTATTTGGGTTAGAATGCTTTATTATATGAGTTACGATGTCTGTATGTTATTATTTTCGCCCTATAAAAACTTGCATGCTCCTCTCAAATTCGCAATCTTGATGAGATTTGATTCCCAAAAAGTCCAGGCTATCATTTTCTGATTCAGAAATTCCCCATTTTATTTTATTTTAATCTAATTTGATTAATTCAGACGACCCCTTGATTTAGACAATCGAGTGATTTAAATTCGATATATTGTTTTGAGAATCGAATCTTGAGCAAGGCTAGAACAGATCTGATTTAAAAAATTAAAGTTTGATTTTCTCATATATCTTTTCAATTCAGTACAGACAAATATTTCTACTTTTTAGCGCAATTAATGGAGTTATTGATGACTATTTTCAAATCATAAAGGCTTATACTATCATATCAATTTTAGAAGACACCAAATTCAGAGAATCTCAAGTTCTTCTTATATGAAACACGCGGCGTTCACTGTGTTAAAAAGATTAGTCAGATATGACGACATCGAATGAGAAAATCACCATTTCGTTTTGGTTCGCTAGTCGCAGTTCCAGAAAATATGACTTTTTCTTGAGCAAAGTCAACGACTTTTGCAGAGTTATTCGAGCAGCCAATTACAAACAATCTTCCATCATTGTTCCATCTTATCGAGAAAATTCCTTCTGTTTCAGCCACTATCATTCAAATAATTTTCATTGAGTAATCGGTACAGTTATTATTTTACTAACTGGATGCTCCTTGCTAAAAGACTTAACCCAATCTCCTTTCCTCCGATCGTAGACTTCAAAACCAGCTGCTTTGCTCGCCATGACAATTAAATCCCCATTTGTAGAGCAAATATCAACAGAAAAAATATCTATGAAAAAATGAGAGGGTCATTGTATAATCACTTACATATTCCTTTTTTCTCCTCCTCGAGAATAAAACTTGTTTTTTCCATATCAAAAAAGTTGAATTTGCTGTAGCCATATTTAGCTAATACAACGTTGTCACCACAAATAGGACTCCATCGACAACAATTGGCAAAATCTGGTATATTGATCGAGATTCAAATAAATAGAAGGGGAGAACTCTAGTTACCTCCTGATCCCCCAAGAAAGCTGCTGTAGACATGGCTGTTATTGTCAACTTCAGAAATCACAAACATTCCATTCCAATCAAGAGCTGCCAGGTATTTTCCTGATGGATCGAAATCCAAAGTGACGACCGTATCTATTAAAAGAGGCAGCTTAGACTTGTTGTTTTGGTGATGAAGGAAAAAAATCATTTTGTAAATGTGTATTGCTCGGCAAATAAGACTCACTTCTATATTGAGGCAATGAAATACTCCTTCGAGAAAAATTAATATTTTCATTTTCAATCTCAAACAGATGGTAAGCAACCTTCCTGCCAATTGGGATCGTCGCAATGAGATTTCGCTTTGGAGAATATGCTATGTCTCCATGTCCCACTTCTTTTTAAGGGAATAACAGTTGTCAAAGCCCATATGAGATGAATATATTAGAGAATATGAGTTAAAGAAGGCGAGGGCTACGAAGTTTTGGAAGAGAAAAATTTGTTACCACCTAGAAATTCTTCAGAACTGAAAATTCTCTTCGGAATCTTTTGAGAAAACTCAAAACACTCCAGCTTTGCTTTGTCAAAGCAATTAAAACACGCTGAAAATAGCAGATTTGTTCCCGGAATTGGTCTCAATAAGCTACGTTCTATCAGATTTAATGATATATATCAGAATATTGAATTCTCCGTTTACCTGGTCGCTCTTTTACGAACGTTGGACCATAAAAAGTTGAATACTCCTCTCCGGTTTGAAAATCCATGATCTTGATGAGATTTGACTCACGATAGGTCCAAGCAATTAGTGTCCGATTCAAAGATTCCATGACTTACGTTGTAGATTTATTTAATTCGAAAAACTGATATGAAAGCAAAATAATTTTGTATATTTGAGATCTTTGGTAGTAATTCTGGTCAGAAAGAATCAAATCTGAAAACTGTTTGCTGACTGAGGTATCAGGTATTGCATATTCTAATGAAAAGATTTCATAAATGAAATATTTGCTGGGTCGGAGATGTATTTAGGGAATACATCCATCAATCATCTCATTAGGACTGGCTCGATTAAGAATGAGAAGGACAGTATCAAAAGTTTTCAGTATAAATTTACATATGGTTCTTATCGTTCATCTGTGTATTTGGGCAATCTTTTCAAGCTCTGGCTTATATCAAAACATAGCGAGGTACTTCGCCATAACCAAATGATAAATTTTTTTCACAGCATCACCGGAATTATTCGACTTAAGAAAATTCTTTTTGTTAGTTCGCTTTTTTCGTCATGTTGAAACTTTGTAAGATTTCCATTTTAAATGGAAGAAAAATCACAAGAAGTGGCTCTCACATTTGATATTTTACTCGCGAAGAAGAAGAAAAAATCATTTTTGTAACTTTAAATAACTTTAAATAATATCAACCAATATAAGTTTCTTTCAATGAACAGAAAGAACCAAATTTCATGAGAGAAAAATAGAGCTGCACTATAGAAGCGAACCTAAAATCGTCTCAATTTTAGCTCTTTCATAACTTGAGTTTCCTCGTTCGTTCGATCATTTGTAGGAAATTGACTGTCGATCTTTCTGGCGTTTGATACCTGAAATACAGAATTTGAAATTCAAGCCGCACACCACAGAGCAGAAGGCAAATAGAAAATAATGGTTGAAAGGAAATCCCATTCCACTATTAACCGACCATTGGATCAATGATCCTCCCAAGAATGGACCTAACATTTGGAACAGCGAATTACCTAAAGTCAAAGCCCCATTCATTTCTCCTCTTTGTTTCGTTTGAACCGAGTCGTTCAAAATTCGTTGTAATGCTGACAGGGTCAAACTGATCATAAATAGACCCATCAAGCACACTGCTCCCAAATAAAATTTCATAAGAACAGCGTTTTCAAGACCAAAGAGCTCGTGAGTCAATGGCATGAGAATGAAGATCGGAATAGTGGCTAAGCTAGAGCCGATAAGTATGGTAGAGTCGCCGAAAGATCTCTCCAAAATAGGATAGATAGTAATCTGCAAGAAAAACTGAGGAATTCCGAGTAATCCCATCATGCTGCCGATCTGATTCGCATCCATTTGTAATCCTCCTTTGGCATATGGAACACAAAGCCACAAAGGCAGTGTTTCCGTGAAAATCGATTCGAAAAACATGTTGGTTGAGAAGGCGATAATACCTCTTAGAATATTAGGGTTTTGATAGAATCTTTCATAACAAGGCTGATCACCTTGATCAGGCTCCGTTGTTTCAGCTTTAAATCCACTGTATTTCCTCAGCATTTCTCCACCTTGTGTTTCGGTTTCGATGAACTCGATGCTTTTCTCTAGAACTTTCATTTCTACGCTTTTTATAGCCGGATTTTTAGAGTCTGTCCCTAGCAATCTTTCCTCCAAATCTCCTGTGCGAGGTTTACTGGTGGGAGAAGCTGTATTTGTTTCATTATGATGGAAGAGAGTTTCCACCAAGATAAATTTAATTGCGAGCACATTTATTAAGAAAACAACGACCAAGATGATCGAAATCATCAGATAAGGGCTTTTTGGGAAAAAATTCACGAAATGACCGCCAATAAATAGTCCAAATGGCGTTCCAATCATCCAGAGAGAACCAGCTATGCTAATCGAGGTTGCTTTAAGCTCTGGAGGAACTACTTCAGTCATCATCACTCTTCCAACGACCAGTAAACCTGCAATCGAAGCGCCAAATAAGAGTCGATAGATCACACCAGTGAGAAAACTGGATGAGTGGTTGAACATAACAGAGAGTATCGTAACCAAGCAAAAAGCCACGAGCAGGGTGGGAATTCTTCCCTTCTTATCAGCGAGTTTTCCCCAGTGCACGCATGAAACTCCACGTCCTAAGAAGATGCACCCACCCAAAAGTCCGCCATAAAACCCTACGTCTGCATTGTCGGTGGCGAGGCCATAATCCTTAATTATTTGGTAGAGATAAGGAAAAGCGTACGTGGCAAACACAGAGTTTGAGAAAAGAACGAGCCCTACGGCAGCAGCCCTTTGGATGTGAGTTTGGTTCTTTTGAGCGAACGCTAGCATCAATGGATGTGTTTGGCCTACCTTGATATGAGATAAAGAACCAATTATATTTATTTAAATCTTAATAAGGAATAATTGATGAGTAATTCTTTAAGCTGGATAATACTGCTTTTAACTTAGTTCGCATTGTTTCTCGTTTTTTCTATTATTTTGGTATGCCAAGATGAGATGTATTTGGAAAATCTCACTCTGCAATTCAAAAAGGAATGGGTTTCATCGCTTTGAATGTTCAGAACACTGATGATATTCAATAGATATATTAAGAAAAAAATTCGATTGTTTGGTTATCAGTCATATCCAGTCATGTTTGTGAATGAATCACCATTGAAAAACGGTTGCTTGCCACTTTTTCATGAGATTGGACCATATATAAGCCATTTGCCAGATAAAGTCGAGATGATATACGCCAAAACTCAATCATTATTTCATTGGAAATAAGAAAACAAACACCTGATTTTCCTCATACTTTGAAATGATAAGGTATAAGGCTAATTTATATAGACTACTAGTTGTATATGCCATATTCTCATCATTCAAAGAATTTTTATTAATCCATCTAGATGATTACTATAACGTTTCAAAAACATAGTTTTTGTCCAGCTCACCCAAGTGATAAATTTGCCTTCTTATCACTAATCGGACACGGCATAGACTTCGATTTCTTTTGGAACGAAATGAGTCCCTTTCGTGAAAGTTTGGCCTGTTGAAAGCTGCTTATAAGTTATACCAGTGGCTGTATAGCACGCGCTTTTACCCAATGGCTTATGACCGATTGTGATGTCACCGTGAGATCCAAAGCAAGGGCCCCAAGATGTGGTTGAATAGATGGCGTGTTGGGAATCCATAATAGGAAGTTTCTCTTTCAGATCTAATGAGAAAATGAAACTTTATCATCGTAGAAGTAAGGCCCGCTAACTAGAGTCCAATTTAATGACGTATAACCTCCAAACTTTTCGCCAGTTTCGCTCTGACTTTATTTATTTTATTGACGGTGCTCTGATTCAAACGGCTTTTTTCTCTTTGAGAGGAGAGGAGACAAATATTGTTTGAGAGTTAAATCTTACTTTTCTATTTAATATCAACAGTTTTCAATTTTTCGGTTGATGTTGCCATTAGTATTGGAAATCTGGCTGAAAAACCATTCAATGAATCAAAACTAATATCTAAGAGAGTGATGAAGTTTCGCAAAGTTGGATGTGAATTAATTAATTTTAAAATTGTAATTGGAAAAGAGAGTTCGATTTCGGATCCAATTGAATGTGAAATCTAAGGAAAATATCCGAAAGTTCATGTTCTCTGAAGCTGATGAAAATGTTAGTCGGAATTGTTCTCATTGAGACTAGAAGATTTTCAGTTTTTTTAGGGTTATAGTTAGAAATTGGGGGTCTGACTTGCAACACCCGCTTAATTTTCTTTTCTTTCAGGTTGGAACGGGAGAAATAAAAAAAATTGCCTGACATTTTGCAAAAAATCTTAAGGAGCTGTCTATTCACATATTTTCTGGCTATAATGTATACTCATACTTTGAATTCTTTAGTCCGCTTCAAGTAATTACAGTAACTCTTTTTTAAATATTTTGGTGTTCTCTTTATAGTGCGATCATGTTTTTTATTAGTTGAATATGTAATCTTCTCACTATTTTAAGGATTTTTATTAATCTTTTTAGTTCCTCACGATAATATAAAGAATATGGGTAATATGCAGCTCAAACGAATGAGATCCTTATCTTACCTGTTTTCTTACTTATCAGAAACAGCATAGACTTCAATTTCTTTTGGCATGAAAAAATAGTCTTTAGTGAGTGTTTGGCCTGTTGAGAGTTGCTTATAAGTCCCACCAGTGGTAGTATAGCATGAATTTTGAGTTAATGCATTATTACCGATCGTGATGTCACAGCTGTATCCAAAGCAAGGACCCCAGCATGTGCCTGAATAGATAGCGTGTTGAGGATTCATGATAGGAAGCTTCTCTTTTTGATCTAATGAGAAGATGAAACTTTTTTCATCAGAGAAGTAGGGTCCGCCATTTAACGTCCAATTTAATGACGTATAACCTCCAAACTTTTCGCCTGTTTCGCTCTGAATGAGAGTCACTGTTGGACCTTTTCCATCACATTTCTTATGGAAAATGGCTGAATCGAACCCATCCGCAGTGGCTCGATAGAGCAACTCATACCTTTTTGGATTTCTTCCAGATTCAGAGATCCATTTAGAAAGCATTTTCGTTTCCGTGGCTTGCTTTATAATCATGGAGTCAATGTTTGTGTTTATGGATAGCTTGTAGATGCTATTATTAATTTCGACATTGAGATCAGAGAGTACTTTTTGAATCGATGAATTCCACTGAGCAAGTACCTCTTCGAGTTTGATGGGATTACTGGCCGTAGTCGTCGGCTTCTCTTCCACCATTTTAGACAAAGAGTTGCATAACTCTCTCAGACCTTCTTCCATTTTCTGAGTCAACTCTCCTTTCTCCATCCCAAAGAAACCTTCATTCTCTTCGATGTTTCCACTCAGCAGTGACAAGAACTTCTCCAGATCCTTCGTGTCCTCGAAACGATTGATTTGATTGACGAGAGATTCGAGAGTATCAACATTCTTACTTCCTTGCTTACAAAAGTTGATTTTTTCAGCAAAGAGCTCGAAATTCACATCGAGCAAGACTAGTTGATCATCCAAGTTTTTGAGGAGCTCAACACGCTTCTTCTCGATGTTATCATTGCAAGCTTGCTTCAATTGATCAAAGGCCTGGTTCATTTTCACCTTTTCTCCTTCAATATGTGAAGCTAGAGCAGTTTTGATCTCTTGTTCTCTAGAGAGGAAGTCTTCGATGCCATCGGGGACCGTTCCGAATTTGGCTGACATATCTTCTGTTTGTGATTGAGACTTGAGATAGCGAGTGAGAAAATCTTCAATATTCATGACGTTCTTCCTGCCGATCTTGTCAAGAGTGAGAACACACTCAACACAGTAGAGGCTGGCTCCGTTGTAGTCTTGAGAAATCTTTCGGATATATTCATCAGGATGGGCTCGGCAAGAAAATGGCTTGATTGCGTTTGCTTTCTCCATGTTCGGGACGTTTTAAGTCAAATTAATTTATTTTTTGCTGATACAAATCACAGAAAAATACCTTTTATTAATACACGATAGTTACCGATCAGAATTGCTAATTATCTCATTTTTGTTGTAACTGGAATATCAGAAACGCTTGGTTTTTATCGGAAACTATTGGGTGGAATTGCAGTGCTGTCAGAATCGATCAAATTATCTGAGCATTGACTATCAAGGGATTCTCTCGCCATGCTGATAAAAGAATCGAAAAAGCTAACAGTTATTGAAAAATCTCTGGAAAACTTTCCTCGAACAATATGAAAACGCCTATCAACCAAAAGAACTTAAAGGACTCTCATAATGAGACTTCATTGAGATAATTTCATTGATATATATTATTGAATAAAACATTTTCTTGAAGGCTATCTATCCGCAATTTCTCTACTTATCTTCCAAAATTGTGATCCATTAGCATTTATTTTTAGTGAACTGTATCTCAGTTTATTCGGATATCATGTACTGGAGCGCGATCTGATCAGAATCGCTGACGTGATTCGACTTAAACAAGTATTCGCTTGCGAATGTAAAGTTTCATATTACTATTATTATTTGAACAACGAAATCAGCAAGTACCATTCGAACACAGACTAAAATGAGTCTAATTTGCTATCGTTCCATTCTGATAGGGCCTTTGAGAACCAATTTTGTCAGAAGATAGTTAATCTTCTTTACATGCATTGAATGGTTTGTCTGACCACGAGTCCATATATTGTTTTAAATACATCTATATCTATATCTGATAGTAAAACGCGTCGTAAAGCCATTACAACTCGAATTGCAATTCTGCAATGGCCTCTTTTTTCCGAAGAGCATTTGGAATACAATCCAAGTTTTAATTTTCAGCTTGCTAATTAATCCGATTTTATCAAGTAAAAAAGCTCTTTTCTGTCCAATTTTGAAGTTCTAGCCCTCCTCTCTTTTTGCCTCTAAAAACATTTCGTTAAATTGTTCAAGATCAAATGCAATTAAATTTCAGAAAACTTCTAATAACATGTGTAATTACCAATCAAATGTTATCTCTTCTGCAAAAAGAGCATATGTTTCAAACAATAAATCGGATCTACTTGATATCAATTTCTTCACAATTACCATTATATATATCTATATGGGATACTCGGAGTAAAGAATGAGAGAGTCTTTACTCATGGTTCCTCTTAATGAATACATGATAAAGATTAGAACAAATAATAACTCAGGTTGGCACTCACTTTAAAACTCAATTATTAACTTTCAATAGCTTGGTCTGGTTTAACCGTTAGCTGCTCTTTCTTGAGTTTTATTCCCGAAATACAGAATTTTAAGTTCAAACCGCACACCACTGAACAGAATGCGAATAGGAAATAATGATTGAAAGGAAAGCCTAATCCGCTGTTAACGGACCATTGGATTAATGATCCTCCCAAGAATGGTCCTAACATTTGGAAAACAGAGTTGCCCAAAGTCAAAGCTCCATTCATTTCTCCTCTCTGTTTCGTTTGAACCGAGTCGTTCAAAATCCGTTGTAGGGCCGACAACGTTAAACTGATCATGCATAGACCCATCAAACACACCGTTCCCAAGAAAAATTTCATCAAAGTAGCATGCTCAAGACTGAAAAGTTCGTGAGTCAGGGGAATAAGGAAGAAAATCGGGATGGTGGCCAAGGCGGAACCTACAAGAGTGGTCATGTCGCCAAACGCTTTCGACAGCAGGGGATAAACTGCGACTTGTAGCAAGAACTGTGGAATTCCGAGTAATCCCATCATGTTACCGATCTGCTCGGCATCTTGCTCTAATCCTCCTTTCTCATATGGAACACACAACCATAGAGGAAGAGTCTCTGTGAAAATTGATTCGAAAAACATGGTGGTGGAGAAAGCGAGGATTCCTCTTAGGATAGTTGGGTTTTGATAGAACCTTTCATAAGTAGGCTCATCTTGGTCATTTTCAATGGTCTTAGCTTTCAGACCGTTGAAAAGTGTTGCCTTATCCTTTGCTGATTCTTTCTTTTGGATGAATTCACCATCTTTTCCAATGATCATCAATTCGATACTTTTCGCAGTGTGATAATTGGAATCGGAATCTTGCAGAAGCTTTTCTTCCAAATCACCCTTTGAAGATTTGCCCATCACATTAGTCACAGCAGGATTCGTCGCAATTCGTGCAGGTTCATCACGTTGGACCAGGGTTTCCACTAAAAATAATTTAATCACAATAACATTAATTGCGAACAACCCGACTAAGAGAATCGAAATCATCAGATAAGGGTTGGTTGGGAAGAAATTCACATAGTGTCCTCCGAGAAATAATCCAAGTGGCGTTCCGATCATCCAGAAGGAACTCGCAATACCGATGGCAGTCGCCTTAAATTCTGCGGGAGCTACTTCAGTCATCATCACTCTCCCAACAACTTGTACTCCGGCAACAGAAGCACCACAAAGAGCTCTGATAACAAGACCGCTCATGAAACTGGAGGAATGGTTGAAAATAACCGACAGAACTGCCAGCAAGCAGAAAGAGATCAAAAGCGTTGGAATTCTCCCTTTCTTGTCTGCCAGCTTACCCCAATATACGCTTGAGACTCCACGTCCGAGGAAAGCGCATCCACCCAATAACCCTCCATAAAATCCAATTTGGGAATTATCACTTGCGAGTCCGTAACCTTGAACGATCTGGTAGAGATAAGGGAAGACGTACACAGTGAAAGCGGCGTTGGAGAAGAGAATCAATCCTACAGCAGCAGCTCGTTGGATATAGGTTTTATTTGCTTTCAACAAGTCCATGAATGAGTTTCTAATGTAAGAAGAAATATTGATTATAAGGTTCGATTTGTATCCTAATTTAGAATTAAGTACAAAGTAACTGTTTGGAATTAATTCAACTGGTACAAAAATCAGTGATTCATTTTTTATTAGAGATTCTGTTAAGGTATTCTTCGAAGAAACTGCAGTAATAGAAGTTTATTAATGCCGTTGGCGCTATTTTAAGAGTGATGGAAGCTCACTGTTTATAAAATAATTCGCACTGTATCAGATATAAAGCTGAGTCGAAAGACTCATTTTTATGAGTTTAAATTAAATAATTAATTGGTTCTTTTCTGTATTTTGCAAGCTTATAATTAGAAGCAGTGAGAGGCTGGAGATCCTCCTTTGATCATCCATAGTGTTGAATTTCGCAGCAACTTCTCACAATCGTTGTGAAAAGTAGTTCGTAGGGCTTATTTGAGGTATAAATTTTATTTCACGATTAATTAGTTGATTAGAACATTTGACGAAATCGCAATTTGGAATTTTTGGATATTTGATAAGTTTCTTCGAACGCATTGCGACATATTTATCTTTTTTCCGCTTATAACAGTGTTTTCCAATAGATGCAATCTTAATCACTTACACTCTTGATGAAAAGAACGCATTAGTGTCCAATTTCTTTGAAACAGTGTGGAATCACATCCAAACATAGAAGAAACTAATTTAGACATTTCTCTGTTTCAAAATGGGTTCCTCTTCCACGGTAAGTTATAATACATTCTCGGCAATTTCAATGCAGCTTTGTAAATCAACGAGCTTTTTAGTTAATTTGTTCTCTTCTTTGGATCAAGGATCAGTTTATCTTATATAAAATACTTGCGAATGCTGCGCTAGTCGCATAGATTGAGGTATTACTGCAACTCTTAGTATTTGTGTGATTGAGTGAGAAATGGTATCTCCGTTAGAAAATTAATTTTCAATGATTGCCTTTTAAAAACTCTGAACAGTCGCCTCTGCAAGTCACAAACCATGGAGCAAGGAACGTTGTTGGAGTTTCGTTAGGTTTTCTGTATCGAAAATTGAAATGAATTCTATGTGTGCTGCTTCATTAATGGTCCTGAGAAAAGAATTGCTGCTCGATAAGCAAGTTTAGTCAGAATTTTGAGACGAGATTCCTTCTATTAAAATTCCTGACAGCATTGATCTGAATAAAAATCACATTTATTGCCAGCCTCCGTGTCCAAAATTGCCTTGTCATTCACCTTAATTACCTATTACAAAATATCGGGATAAAATTTATGAATGACGGAGTAAATCAAAAGATTTATGAGATCACAACAATGTTCGCAGTTTGCATCCAAGGGCACTTAGTGGAATCAACAGTGAACAATTTCAAGCAATCAGAGAGGGCAACCAGTAATGGCGATCTCTGAAATATTGGAAGAAAAGGGACAATTTTCGATAATTTCCTGGTAGATAAATCCAGCCAGCATGATCAGCGTTGTTTCTCTGCATCGGCTCCAGCAAATGTCAGAGTTTTATCTATCCCATGGCCTCCGCTTTCCAACTTAGAGATAAATCTTAGACTCACCTCTGCTCATCTCTTTGCTGAAGGATTGATGATATTCTGATCATTGGTGATTCTCGTCTCAGGGTTAAAGCCAAATCAGCCTCTCATTTTCATCATGGCAGCAATGACAAACAAACTTTATTAAAGTTGATTAGTTTTCCACCTCTTCAATTCGTGATCAGAACAGTACGAACAGCCATGGAGCTTAAGAGATATATGAAATTCTTTGATAGTAAAGTACCAACGGACTTTTTTGGACTGACCTGACTTTCGAACGATGAAAATGAAGGAAAATCACCATCACGTTCTTTTAAATGTTGGAAATCTAGACTATTTGGGAAATCTATCGACAGAGGGAGTTCCTAAGATGCTTGAGTAGGATTCTCCCAGTCAACGAATATAATATTGAAGAATTTGTTTAGCGCATTGACCTCTGGAAATAACAAACGAGAAACTATTTTGCACAAGAGAGACCAGATTTAATCTTTGCCAAGAAAATTCGAGAATCATATCCGTTAGAAATTTGTATTTTCTAGTCCGAGTCTCCACAAGAAAGTTGTCAAAATCCAAAATTTATTGGATAAAATCAACTTGAGGATACACTAGCGATTCTAAAAGACAATTTGTTGAGAATCGAATGATCTTGAAGAATTTTTTCACTGCATTTAATAGAATGAATACAGTATATACTGCAAATCCATGTAAAGAATTAGAATAAATCTTCCTAATCTTTACTAATGAATATTTGATTATATTTGAACTTTGACTTGATTTGAATTGACTATCAAGATAAATCGGCTTGAGCAACTCACGACACTCAACTTTTAAGCTTCAACAGCTTGGCCTTGTTTTTCAATTGGTTGTTCTTTCTTGAATGTAATTTTTGAAATACAGAATTTCAAGTTCAAGCCGCATCCCACACAGCAAAAGACAAAGAGGAAATAATGGTTGAAAGGGAAGCCTAATCCGCTGTTAACTGACCATTGGATCAATGATCCTCCCAAAGTTGGACCCAGCATTTGGAAAAATGAGTTACACAAAGTCAAAGCTCCATTCATTTCTCCTCTTTGCTTCGCTTTGACTGAGTCATTCAAAACTCGTGTAAGAGCTGACAAGGTCAAACTGATCATGCAGAGACCCAGCAAGCTCACCGCTCCCAAGTAAAATTTCATGAGGAGAGCACTTTCAAGAGTGAAGAGCTCATGAGCCAGAGGAAGAAGCAAGAAAATCGGGATGGTGGCCAAGGCGGAACCGACAAGAGTGGTCACGTCACCGAACGCGTTCGACAGAATAGGATAAACAGCGACTTGTAGCAAGAACTGTGGAATTCCAAATAATCCCATCATGTTACCGATCTGCTCAGCGTCTTGCTCTAATCCTCCTTTCGCGTATGGAACACACAACCATAGAGGAAGAGTCTCTGTGAAAATCGATTCGAAAAACATAGTGGTGGAGAAGGCGAGGATTCCTCTTAGGATAGTTGGGTTTTGATAGAACCTTTCATAAGTAGGCTCATCTTGGTTATTCTCAATGACTTTGCCTTTCAAGCCGTTGAAGGGTGCCGTCTTATTCTTTGTGACTTCTTTCTTTTGGACGGAGTCGCCATCCTCTCCCATGATCGTCATTTCAATACCTTTAACTTGCAGTAATTTTTCTTCCAAATCCCCCTTGCTGGTCTCACCGCTAATGTTGAGAGGATTCGCTTCATTTTGCACAGGTTCATCATGATGGGCAAGGGTTTCCACCAAGTAGGTTTTAATCGCAAAAATGTTGACTGCGAATAACACAATCAGGAGAATCGATATCATCAAGTAAGGGCTGGTTGGGAAGAAATTCACATAGTGCCCACCGAGGAATAATCCAACGGGTGTACCAATCATCCAGAGAGAGCTAGCAATACCGATGGCAGTGGCTTTAAATTCTGCAGGAACTACTTCAGTCATCATGACTCTTCCAACAATTTGAACTCCAGCCACAGAAGCACCACAAAGAATTCTGGCAAGGAGACCACTCATAAAAGTTGTAGTGTGGTTGAAAACAATCGACAGAACTGTCAGCAAGGTGAAAGAGATCAAAAGAGTCGGGATTCTTCCTTTCTTATCGGCAAACTTGCCCCAGTATATGCCTGAGACTCCACGTCCGAGGAACATGCATCCACCCAAAAGCCCTCCGTAAAATCCAATTTGGGAATTGTCACTTGCAAGGCCGTAGTCTTGAACGATTTGGTAGAGATAAGGGAAGACGTAAACCGTGAAAGCAGAGTTTGAGAAGAGAATCAATCCCACGGTGGAGGCCCGTTGGATGTAGACTTTATTTGCTTTCAAATATTCCATCAATATATTTTCAAATATAGGATCAAGTAATGATTATATAAAAGGAATTGAATTTTATTTAATACTCAATCGGGGATTGCACCCGCATGAAAACGATCAGTGATTTACTATTTGTTATTATTTAAATCAATACATGGTCATCATATCATCGCAACTAATTGAAGCTATAGAAATTATAAAATAGATTCTGGTTTCGGAATTAGTTCCAATGAAATACAATGATTCCTAAAAAATGTATAATTCGCATTTAAATTAAATATCAACCAATCAATTAATAGCATTTTTAATGACTTCACAAAGGATTAGCTCATACTATTTTTCTGCCTTGCAGGTTGAGAAGTAGCGGCAAAGGACTCGAGATCCTCCTTTAATCACCCATGGTTAGCTCTGAGAAAGCTTTGCTAGATTTTTTTCAAATTTTTTTTTCCTCTTAAAAGCATTTTTATTAATTGGAAGCAAGATAAATGAGGAAATTCCAATATTAATTTTTTTAAACAGAGCGTTAATCAAATAGCAAAATTGGATATTTCAAAATATATCACTTCCGCAAGCCTTCTGGAATTCTGATCAATTTTTAGGACCCCGCAAGCGTGTATATCAGCATTATATTCTAGAATAAGTTGAATTCTTGCGGAAAATTTGCATTGTTTCTCAAAACTTTAAGCTTGCGCCATCAACACAAAAAAAATTGAAACTTAGAAAAATCAGCGTACTCGTCGTCGACTTTGCAAAACTCGTTTTTTCTGGTTGAGAACCTAGCAATTAAAGTAATTGACTGCAATTCATCAGCCTCTTGCTTAAGCCAGAGGCTTTCTGTTGGACTCTTGGTCCATGTATAACTTCACCAAAGCATTCCTAATGATGTCAATAATGAAGGGTTGTAAAGTTTTGAGGCAAAAGAGCAAGTTTCCGGATTTCTGAGAAGTGGAGTAAAAGACTCGGGCTTTCGAATTTGAGAACAGAGCTGCAATCTTGAATTAATTTTATTATGAGTTAAAAGGAAGAATTTCTTTCCAAATTAAGATTTCAGATCTGAATTAAAAATATGGTGCCCGAGGAGACCTCGCCTGGCCAAACAACCCGTACCAAATCTAGTAAAAGACATCGTCTCCTCATTTTTCGAGGCAATAGTTTGTCAACATTTACAAAAACAAAACGAAATCAACATAGTACTGGTTACTCTTCAGTACAATGAAATATTCTTTGGTCTTTGATATTGAATTTGGACATTTATCACATTTTGTGTTACAGAAGTAATGTACTTCTCTTAGATTTCGTTCCCGAAACTTTTTTCACGTTAATTCTTTCAAAATCTACAATATATTTCATTTTCTATGCTCTTTTTGATTTTTCGCTGAGATATACCGACATTAGTTGCTTGTTTAACAGTATAATCAAAGGAAATATGTAGCTAAAGATTTGAATACTCAACTTTCATAACTGTTTGATGTAGATAGTTAATAAGATGAGCTTTTAGCCTTCACAATAATTTTCGGCATTTTTCACAAAGTTCATAATGGTTAGACAAACCAAGCAGAGTCCACTTCAACTACGATTGATGAAATGAGAGCAGAAAAGAAACTCAATTCACTTGTTTCTGTTTCGCTGCCTTCAGTGAATAGAATCTTTTCAATGCAACAATCACCTTTCCCATCATTACAACCGACAACCAGGAGACTGCCGTCATTATTCCACTTTATTGAGTTAACCTCTGTCTTTTCAAGCACTTTTTAAAAGATATGTTCTAAAGACGAGCATTATAATGGAATTTTACTCAGAGGATTTGCAGAATCCAGCTGCTTTATCAAATTTCTTCTAAGCGATCAAACACTTGGAGTAAGTTTCCACAAGACTCCTAACGCAACTAAATTCGCTTTTGTCGGGCACGCATCGACGCAGGTCGTAACTTCGATATAACAAGGTAAGGGACAATTGCATAAAAATATTGACGTTGTTTTTCAAACGTTTGGTGAGAATAAAGATTCTTTTTCCATATCAAAGATAGTTATGTTAAAGCGGCTCTATTTTATCAAAACGGTGTCATCTCCGGAGATGGAGCTCCACCGACAGCAATTTGAGTAAGCTACGCATAACGAACTATTAACCGGTTGTAAAATATAAAAATACTTTCGAATCCTCCAAGTAATTGGCTGAATATGTGACTGTTAGTATCGATGTCTGAAATTAAACATGCGCCCTTACAGTCTATTGTCGCCTTATACTTTCCGGATGGGTCGAAATCGAGAGTGGCAACTATATCTAGTTAGAGGAGTTTAGACTAGATTTTGAGAAAAAGCAACAAAAAAAAATGTTTTAAAAAAATTGAAGGATTGATGACAAACTTATCTTTATATTCTGACCGCCACGTAGTCTTTCGAGTTATAGGGATCTCTCCACGATCAACATTAAACAGATGTTAAGAAACTCTCCTCTCTATCACCGCGATAAGATTTCTTTTTGCAGAATATGCTCTGTCGCCAGCCCCAACCTCTGGAAAAAAGTAGGGGAAATCAAAAAGTAAATTGTGAATGAAACCTTGCTACTTTCATTTGCTCCAGAGTGTTATACCATAAAATGTTTTAGAATGTTGCTTTTGATGCCATTAGTAGTCACAATAATACCATTCAACGCATTTATCATCCGAATTAAATAACCACATTTATGTTAATTTTTCAGCAAAGCGTTTTCGAATGGCAATATCCGAATTTGCTTGAAGACAATTATCATTTGGAAAAGAACCATAAAAAAATATGATGCCTCCTGAATTAATAAATTTCTATACAAAGAAATATCACAGGGAATTCGCACTATATTGATATAGTTTCGAGTGATTCTAGATAGACTCTAAGTCTAGCACCCGAATTAAGAGTAAACTGGTCTTATCTACCTAATATATATTCTATCTGCCATTTTCTTCGATTATATTAGCAGAACCCTTCATATTGATCGCGACCTTCTCTAGCATCTTTTCCAATGTTGATGACAGAAATCATCTAAATTGAAAATATGTAAGGCCGCTGAGCTCAATCCTCTAGAGGAATCATTTTAAGCATAGACCTGTTTAGACTCTTTTTGCCTTCATCACGTCTCAATTAGCATACATTTTGAATAATGTAGCTACTTTAATTATTTTTCAATTCTCACTCAAAGATATTGGAGAACAATTGAGGAGGGAAAAAAGCTCAAAATGTTGTAGATAATTCAAATGGCATCATCTCCTCGTTTCTCAAAACAAAATTTTCCTTCAGATTATCGTTCATTAAGATTCTGTTATCCAAGTTGCCATCCAAGAATAGTTATTTTGATTCACACAATGCAATCCGCTCAAAATAATAAAATTTTCTGCATTAATATGTGAAAATGAATTGGGTGAACACCACTCTCTTCTTTGCTGACCTCTGGCAAAAATTTCGTCTTACATGAAGTAGCAAATCAATTGACTCAGAAAAGCACAGTCCGAAGTCTTTAAGTACAGAATACCTCCTCTTTCAACATGACTTGAATTCGTAAAATTTTCTAATCACTTGAATTGTTCAAATTAAATTATTTTGTTTGCGGCTTCGAATGGAACTATACCTATTGGCTATACACCACTATACTGAATACATTCTCTATCCTCAATGCTTACTTGCATTCGTGGCTAATTACTCTCATCAAGACATTTTCTGATTGTCAAATTATTAAGATATGTTATGAGACCTAACCACTTTTCTCAATAAATCGAGAAAGGCCTAATTTGAATCTCAAAAGTTCGATTCATGTACCCTTAAATAAAATTTTCAGTATAATTACGTCGCAATAAAAACAATTTATTTATCTACCTGTTATCTGCCTTTGATAAAACTTATTAAAGTACATTCAAAAACTTTCCTTGTTCCAGACAAACGGAGTTTATTTTTTTCAAACATGACAACTACCAAAATTGAAACCAACCTCGACTTCCATTTCAATAATTTTCTCGCTAATCAGTTCAAGAAGAACCTGTGCTATATAAAAATCGCCTGTTTTTTGTACTGCACTGTCCAGTTTGCAGTAAATCTCATGTATCGAAACAATTATGCGCTTGTTGCCATTTGGGCGGTCCTCGCTTTGGTTTCATTGCTCGCTCTCGGCAAGGTAGTTAGGTTCTCGGAGAGAAAACAACCTCAGACTCCGCGTCGTGCGTTACTTCAACATATTGAGGAGAAATGCTTTGTGATTATTTACGCCGGGCTCGGATTCTATTTTTTCAAAACGTTATTCGAGTCGAATAGTGAAGCGACTCCTTACATCGACTTTATCAGCGGATTTGATATCATTATTGTCCTCTTTCTCTTCCAAATGGTGAATATGAGATGGCATTCCGTCGCTCTCGCGGTCTCAGCGCTTATGGTGGCATTAATTATCAATACGTGGGCTAAGAACACTGGCAGTTATTCGATTTCTCAACAAATTGAGATAACTTTGAGGCTACTCGTCGCGCCTATCTATGTGACTATTTTCACGGTTGTCTTAGAGGGAAATTCAAAAGAGCTCTTCTCTCTGAAAATGCAACTCGAAGAATCTAAGGCAACGCTGAAAGAAATAATGGACTTTGTGCCTGAGAGTATTCTTGTAATGAGCTCCGATATCCAGAGGCAATATTGCAATGAAGGATTCAAAAAACTGGTGACTCAGACTGGAGAGACCATTGAGAACATGGACGCTTTTTTTAGCAAATTCTACAATCTCTCTAAAGTGCTATCTACGAGAACGAAGCTGAATTATGACCTTCAGATACCAAACGCGCCGACTGAGCTCAAGATGGTGTTGACTAGGTTCGTTCGGAAAATGGAGGAAGGCCAATGGGAGTCTGACGAAGGCTTATCAACGCTAACAAATCAAGGGCTTGATCCTAAGCAGCATCCTGTACCAGTAGTCTATAAAGGAAATTATATAAAGCACGGCGGAGCGCTGCAAACCCTCTCGGACGAAGAGGGTGAGGATCACGAGCAAATTAAAGGACGAGAGCGTTCGGTGGTGATAAAGCTTGTTCCGTTTCGGTACCAAGGGGATAATGCTATCCTCATGATCACTCGCCATGCTCCGGAAATCAAATACCTCGAGGAGCTCGACAAAGCAGCGAAATATAAAGACGAGATCCTTGCCTCCGTCTCCCATGAGCTACGAACGCCAATTAACAGCAACATGAACCTTATCAACGAGGCGCTTAAATCTCAAGAAATCCCTCAGCCTATCAAAGATAACCTTCTTGATCCTGCGTTCAAAAGCGGGAAACTGCTTCTGAGTCTCGTGAACGATATTCTGGACATCTCGCAAATCAAAGAGGGAAAACTCAAACTAGTTTCTCAAGTCTGCGAGATCCGGAAAGTCATTCAAGAATGCCATTATCTCTTTGAGCAGCAGTGCAAGCAGAAAAAACTCGATCTCAATTTAAAAATCGATAAGCGTATCCCACTGAAAATAAGGACAGACCCCAACAGATTGACGCAGGTTGTCTTAAATTTACTTAGCAATGCGTATAAATTTACACTGGAAGGCTCAATTACAATTGACATGTCTCTTGACTTCGGAGGGTTGATAAAAATAAGCGTGATTGACACTGGAATCGGGATCAAAGAGGATGATATTGGAAAGCTGATGAAGAAATTTGAGAAAATTGACTTGGGAGATAACGCGAGGGTGAACTCTATGGGCGCTGGACTCGGCCTTTCGATCGCAAACTCGCTGGCTGTGATGCTCGGGCCAAAAGAAGGGCAGCTTGCGGGGCTAAAATTCGCCTCGGAGTGGGGGAAAGGAACAACAGCTTCGTTCCTGTTGAAATCGAGGAAGAAATTCAATTTTAACCCTTATGTAAGTATTGTTCAAACACAGCGAACCGAATCTCCAGTGGTAAGATATCTGAAAGATGTAAATGCAAGCTCGGATGGTGTGACTAACCGCCTTGATTCTGTGAATGAAGAGTTGGATAGCTCCGGCTACCTTGAAGAAGAGAACTTGCCTTCGTCAATGTACAATTTTAATAAAAGAGACACAAGACTAGATTTACTCCATTCTAAGATTTCTAATAGCCTCGGCAGCGCTGAGACGATTCAGGTTCCAGTAGGTGAGACGAGAAAGAAGCTTGCGAGTAGAAGAAATGTGACGTGTATTGGTACTCATGGATGTGGATGTCCTCCAGTGCTAGTGGTCGATGACGACGCTTTCAATGTGCTTACGATGCAAACACTTCTAAAATCACTTGACGTGCCTTCCGAAATGGCTCATTCGGGAGTTGAGTGTATTAAGAAGATCCAGACGGCGACGCGATGTAGTAAAAGGTGTAAGCGCTTCAGTTTGATCCTTTTGGATGGGAACATGCCACTAAAGGATGGGTTTACAACGGCGAGAGAGCTGATTCAATGGAATTCTTCCATTGAAATGCCATGGAATATGACTATTGTTGGATGCACGGCTTACACTGAGAAGCAGAGATGGAAGGAGTTTTTGGATGCTGGAGCGATTGAGCATGTGACCAAACCGTTGAGTAAGAGTGATTTGGAGAAAGTGTTGAAAAAGTGTTTTATCATCTAGTTTTGATTTTAAATAGTTATTCTTGGGCTCTGGTTGATGTATAACCTATAAAACTTTCATCCATCTCAGAAGCGAAAATGTTCGCAGTTGTATAAAAAAGTCATGATTATCATGAAGAAGAAACTTAAAAATGACTTATATGTTATCGAAAGTGATACAATAATTATAAGAGATTTGATTCAGGTTGGAAGGTGTCTTTTTCTCAAAGTTGATGGCTAATTAGAATTATTTCTTATAGATATATGAATTTGATAAGTATAAAAAGGGTTCTAACTAGCATTAACTTCGAGAAAATAATCTCTACAGAATATTTCAGAGCTTAGTTTACAGAGAAAATTATTCACTAAAATTTTGAGAACGTGATTCATTTTATCCATGGCTTTTCTCCATGAACTAGGATCATATATTAATTGGTACACTCTTTCGTGTCTCAGTGTACTATTCCGCTGAATCTCGTTCAGCACTTGTCTTTTTTCTCGGTAAGATTTGATAAAAATTCTGAGACTTCAAGCACTTGTCTTTCAGTTTTGTAATTTCAGGATCTATTCCATTTTCTTCCGAAGTGCTCTCTTCGTTGCTACTGAAATAACAACTGCAATCCACAAAGAAGCACTCTATTTTCTGGCTCGATGTATCAAAATCGAAATTTTCTTTAATAAGTTTGTTTAGATCGCGTGCTTTGGCTTCTTTTTTAACCCTCTTTGATGATTCCCAGTGAGTAAATACGACAGAAGTGCTCAAAAATATTTCAGTACCAAACGCTTCCACAATTCTTTTGATCAGAGCTTGAAACGTGCTATCCAACTTGGTTTCTAAGGCGTCGAAAACTAGTAAAAACTGTGCAACATAGCCATATTTTGCGATTTCGATTTTGAGTCTTTCAATGACTTTCGATGAAGCTAAAGCGGAGCCGCAAGTGTCAAGGAGAAGAACCGCCGGAGCAGAGGTATCACCACCAAACCGAACTTTTTGGGAATAGAGTAGATTTGAAGACTCTCTGTTTGAATTCTCCGGAAACTTTGATTTAGTTTTATCTCCACTTAAGATATTGCAAAGGTCTGTTTTTCCGGCCTCCGGCGGGCCAAGGACACAAATTAGAGGAATTCTTTCAAGTTTTCCACTTTTTCCTTTGTTTTCTTCTTCAATTCCTTTCTGTTGCTTGGATTTCAAGTCTTTGCTGTTGGTAGATGCTTGACCCAAGTCGGATTCTTGGGTTTCGCGCTCTCTTGAGTTGTAATCCTCATCAATTTTGCCATCTTTACTCGCTTGACAACCTCCCATACGAATGTCTTTCCGATATTTTTCTGTGTTGAGAGAGTTAAATTTATGATTGGAGAGAAATCTTATGTTACAGAGCAGAATATGCAATGTATATATATAATACTATTGATGAAAGGTAGCATAGTATGAGGTGAATCGTTGAATAAAAACACGTAAGCGCTATTATCTATTGGCTGTATCATTCCAAAAAGCGCAGTCTGCCTTGTTTTTGAAAGATTTTTGGTATTGTACTGCTGATTTTGATCCACGATTCGCAGAATTTATTACGATTGAAGCATAAGGCAGCTGCAGCTGAATTAAGTGATTGTTAATTGATGATTACGAATCACCTCCTTCAAATATATCTTTAGACAGTCCCAATTAATAAATTATTGTTCGACATCCAAGCGCGAGACAAGGCTGCCCTCTTAGCAATGCAGATGTCTTTGAGTATATTTTATTTATATTCTATTGAAAAATCGGTTATCACCTCTATAAGAATTCAGCAAGGGAACGAGCATTCATTTTGTGATATAATCCAAGAGAATATTAAGCATCCTGTCTGCTTCAGGTCTCGAGTGACCTTTGCTTTTCCAAAACAACTTACTTTGAGCCTTTCCGCTTAAAAATGCCTGCCGCCCGAACAGTAAATTCAATTATTTGAATTCTGAGGACCGCTATTAATTCACTGAATTCCAGTTAAAATCCTAGACCTATAATTCTAGCTGTATCGAACATGGTTTGGAACAAGCTGCGCCTATGTAAAGCCAACAAGGCCAGGAATTTTATAATTATACTGAAATTTCAATGGAAAATATAACTCAGATACCAGACACTCTGCTCGCTCGAGCGAAATCTCCATGCCAGAAAGCATTATTTTCGGTGCTGAACATGGATGAGGACGTATACTCGAGATTCTTTGACCCTAGTTATGACTTTGTGTATGGTGACTCCTACCCTTCTTCTATTGATCGGAAATCTAGCTGTGGATACTACTATTACCCTCCTATAGGATGGCATTCGTTTGCTCTCAAAGTAAATCACTATGAGAGCGACCTTGGCTGGTTGAAGAATGACAAATGGGCAACAGCTTTTCACTGTGTTAGATCTCCAGGTGAGATCCACTCAGATGGAAAAACGACAGTAATGAAAATACTTGAAAAGGGGCTTATACCTGGGCCTCGCCAGGCATACCAAGATGATGATGCAGTACAAGGAGGCCAGGTCGAAACAGGAGTCTATTTCAGTCCCAAAATAACTTCTTGTGAGGAATATGCTAAGGAATTCACTTATGAAGGAAAACAGTATAAACTGGGTTTCCTCTGTCGGATCAACCCAAATGAAATCAGAATTCCTAAAAGTGAGCTCGATTATTGGGTTGTCCCTAACACATGTGATATCAGACCTTATAAGATCATTGTAAAGGAATTTTGATAAATGATCCAAGGTCTGCTGTTGGTGGTGACAATCACTGTACAAAGAGGATGTATTAGAAAGATTTAATATAAGATTGCAAAAAACCTGCAAAAATCCTGAATCTCTAAAGATTAGGTTGTAACCCAAAAAAATTTAAATCCATCTTGGGAGAA
>ENA-UOUE01000565-UOUE01000565.1-compost-metagenome-genome-assembly--contig:-NODE-565-length-29039-cov-13.584490_pt1 | contig 29039 bp, 24 predicted proteins | sample MGYA00238146_ERZ747223 | MGnify/ENA primary metagenome ERZ747223 (study PRJEB28781, sample SAMN06268865) | compost metagenome | isolation source: single cell | place: USA: California, Emeryville, Joint...
TTTGCATATTTGAGGATTAATGAATCCTGTACTCACAGACCCCAGCAACGCCACAGTATGCGACCATACTGGTAGAGTTTTCTCCTCAAAGGTCATTCTTAACGATCTTTTCATATGAATTAGTGCAAAACCTCAACGATACGCAAAATCTCAATGAATCACAACTCGCATTCAGGCCTTACTCCAATGCAATGAACGATTCACAGCTTGTTACGTTCAAACCTATGAACACTGGATTGAATGATTCGAGCATGCTTGAAATGCAGCCTTCTCATCTTATCGACTATAGCAATAATACTTCTCGAGCGACGACACCTCCACAATTTGTGGCTTCAAATAGCATGGCCCAGCGTCTGTCTACAAAGACGGAGGAAATTAATATCAAACCGCCGGAACCTCTACTCAAGAGTTGGTTGAAGCAGTTTCGACGTCCTGTGTTTGAGCGAATTATCGTGAATTTTGGAGCAGGAGCCATCCAAGATCCAAAATACAGATTCCCTAACAACGTCACGAGCACGACTAAGTATTGAAACAATGAATTTTCAGTTTTTGTAAAAAAGCCTTTTCGGTAATGTATAGATACAACGCGATCACATGGTTTCCGAAATCATTGCTCATGCAATTCCGCAGAATAGCAAATATCTATTTCCTGTTGGTGACTATCTTGACAACTATGTCCTTCTCTCCCAAGGTAACTCAATTGAAGAGTGCGTTTTTGTTAATTTCGAGCAATAGAAACCTCAATCACAAATTATAACTTTTATCATGGTGCTATTTTTTACAATGCTGAAGGAAGGGTATGAGGATCTTCAGCGGTACAAGCAGGATAAAGAAGTTAACCATAAAAAAGCGAAAGTGTGTGTGGGAGATAATATAGTAGAAAAATTTTGGATGGATATACAGGTCGGTGAAATGGTTAAGGTGCTGAAGGATGAGCCGTTCCCAGCTGATCTGCTACTGTTGAAATCATCTTCTATTACGGGAATGGCATTCGTAGATACAATGAATCTGGATGGAGAAGTAAATTATATCGTTACTTCTCTGAAGAGGCAATAAAATTCATCACGATAGACAAATTTAAAAGAAAAGATCTCGCTTAAGCAAACAAAAACATTGCCTGAAGAAGTTATCCAAAATCTCAGCGGACAAATATTTTGCGAAGGGCCAAATGAGTATCTCGATACGTGGGATGGCAGTCTTTCAATGCCCAGTGTTTGTGAAGAGCCTATCTCTTGCAAGTAAACTATCCATTATCGCTGTATTTGAACTAAGACACTGCTCTCTCCAGCTTTAAGCAATTACTGCTAAGAGGAACAATCTTGAGAAATACAAACTATGTGTATGGTGTGGTCGTTTATGCAGGACATGACACCAAAGCGATCAAAAACTCAAAAAAGCCTCCTGTGAAAATGAGCAATTTGTTGAAGAAAATGAATAAAATTATGAATTCGCTCTTCGTGTTTCAAGCCAGCGTATGTATCTCTTTTGCTGCTGGTAGTCTCGACTGGCAAGAGAACCATGCTGCCAATCATACATATCTCAGACTGGTAAATTAGTCCTTGAATTTGATATGTAAACTCCCATACGTTAGGACCAAACTGCTGATTTTGGAGACTTTCTTGTGAAATGCTTTGTCTTTCTGGTCGCCTACTCACATTTGATCCCGATCTCGTTGTATGTCACGCTTGAGATACTCAAGCTGCTGCAGGCTACCTTCATTAGAAACGATAAAGACTGCTATTATAGAGAACTAAAGAAAGCTGCAAACGTTAAATGCTCTGATTTGATCGAAGAACTTGGACAAGTCGAGTTCGTGTTCAGCGACAAGACTGGCACACTCACACAGAACGTGATGGTATTCAGGAAATGCTCGATAAATTCAGTGATTTATGGCGAATATACAGGAGAGGTAAAATTGTTACATACGAGAGTTTTGGCCTGAGCGTTTGATAAAAATAAAAGCCACATGACCAGAAGCATTCAGTTAATGGGGATCCGACTCCATTCTTGATCATATCTCAAGAAAAAGAGACCCACGATAAGCGAGCGATCATTGATTTTTTCACCGTGCTATCCGTTTGCCACACTGTTGTTCCAGGTACTCTGAAACTTGCTGCTTATACTCATTTCACACTTGAAATTATAGAAGTTGATCCCGATGATCCCACGAATATCAAATATCAAGCGTCATCTCCTGATGAACTCGCTCTAGTTGAAGGCGCTGCAGCTATGGGCTTCAGGTTCTTCGAAAGGACCTCACATACTATCAAAATTGCTCTCTTTGAGAGCGAGGCGCTGGAATGGGAAGTTCTTTGCGAATTTCCTTTTGATTCTACACGAAAAAGAATGTCGCTTGTCGTTCGACCACCGCATGGAAAATATTGCTACCTGATGACAAAAGGAGCCGATTCTGCTATGATTCCGAGATTAAAAGCGGGTAGCATAGTTCAGAGGAAATTATTAGAGCAGCATCTGATTAAATTCGCCACAGAAGGCTTGAGAACTCTAGTTGTGGGGCACAAAATTTTGAAAGACCATGATGTGAAAAGTTTGCTCGCGAACATTGAAACTGTGAAGGTTTCTCACGACAAACAGAAGGAAATTCTTCTCAATGAAATTTACGACAACTTCGAGCAGGACCTGGAGTACCTTGGTTGTTCAGCTATTGAGGATAAACTTCAAGACGGTGTTCCAGAGACGATAAGCACGCTTATGAATGCGGATATTCGCATGTGGGTGCTTACAGGAGATAAGCAAGAGACGGCTGTTGAAATCGGAAAAAGCTGCAAGCTATTGCAACCTGGAATGGAGCTCTGCAACTTGACTTCAGAAACTTATGAAGAGTTTGTCAAAAAGCTCGATGAAGCCACCTTGCTATATGTATGTTCAACAAAACTTGAAGAGAGTTCTTATAATATGACCTTGTTCAATAGAAAATCAAACAAGAAGATAAAATTCCTCCCTTAGAAATTCTAGCCAAGAGGCTCAAGAATAAGATATGTTTGGTTCTTGACGGTACCACGCTGTCATATGTGTTCAAGGATCGAGAAGATGAGATTCGAAGCAAGTTTTTTAGATTGGCTCTTCATGCGCATTCTTGCATCTGCTGTCGAGTTTCTCCGAAGCAAAAGGCTGATGTGAACTATATTTCACCCTTCTAGAAAATTTACTAATTATATTCAATTTCCTGTATTAGATCGTAGCCCTTACCAAATCCTATGGACCTTGGATAACCTTGGCGATTGGAGACGGTGCTAACGATGTATCGATGATTATGGAAGCTCATATTGGCATTGGTGTTTATGGAAAAGAAGGAGCACAGGTAAACGAGATATGCGTTAGATAGTTTTTGGTTACATCGTAATTTTATGCTTAGGCGTCTGGATCAGCTGACTTTGCTATTGGACAGTTCAGATTCCTTCAAAAGCTGCTGCTGTGCCACGGAAGGTGGGGATACCGACGAATCGCTTGGTTCATCAATTACTATTTCTACAAAAATGTCATGGTGGTCTTCACCGAAATCTACTTCGCCTTCTTCAACGGGTTCTCAGGGCAGATCTATTTCCCTGATTGGCTGCCTATGCTCTACAACTCTTTATGGACGAGCTGGCCATGCTTGTTTACCTTTGCTTTGGACAGGGTAAATTTGCTATTTATTTGTGATCCTATAACCTATCGAACCTCTCTAGGATGCTAATGTCGAATACTCATTGAAATATCCTCGCCTTTACAAAGCCGGTCATATCAACTATTACTTCAACCCTGGTACTTTCTGGACTTGGATGGCTTACGCAGGGTTCCATGGTGCTGTGAATTTCTGGGTTCCTGTCTATGTAAATAAACTTTATACTCATGGCTACAAGCTAAATGAAACAATTTTCTAAGGGAGTTGAAGGTGTGTGTGACTCGAGTGGGCAGGTCAGGAATCATTGGTGGGTATCGACATTGAGTTTCTGCTTGATCATGCACGTGGTCACTGGGAAGCTTTTGCTCGAGTCAGTATTCTGGAACAAGCTTAATGTGTAAAAAACTTTTCTCGCAATTTAGTGGTTGATTATTTCTTTTCTTGTAGCACGGTCATTATATTGAGCGTCGTCTTCTATTACCTCACGCTTTTTATCTTATCTTCCAAACCGGTAGCCATGGCATTCCAGCCTCAATTGAATGGAATGATTTTCAGTATGATGGCCAGCCCAACCGTAAACAGCTCATTTTACTTCGATGTATTTACTTAGACATTTGTAGGCTTGGCTCGTCTTGCTGCTTTTGCCTTTAGCTGCTCTTGGACCTGACATTCTGATCTTAATCTACAAGAAGCTTGCGAAACCAACTCCTGCTGATATCATCCTGAGACTGCAGACCAACCCAACCAATTCTTTCAATCCTCTCAAAACAACTGTTAAGAAAGTTGAACACGTTGAAAAAGTTGACAAAATTGAAAAAGTAGAACCATGATCCAAAAGGAGCAGCTAAGGAAGGTGCAATCTCAGACATATAATTTACTAATTGCCGGGTTAGTACAACCATGATATTTTTATCAAAGTTATAATAATATTAGTCCTTAATATTCATTTGTGTAGAAAATGAATGAGATTTTTATTAATAGAGTTGTATTAGTTTTTCAGGAAATTGAAGATGGAAATTAATTAGCAACCTCAATTCCTGTTTTGTTATTTCGTAGTTATTGGTGTGCGAGAAAAATATTAAATAAGGAAAAATGCGACCACAAAGCTCTGGAAAACAGTAGAAAAAAAATCAATTCTCATATTTCAGATCGTATCTAACCATTTGGATTTCCAGAAGCAGGCTTATATCTTCTGAACTTATGATGAATAACATTCTTTCTATCAGAGTCTCCTAAAATTTCTTGTTTATTTGTAATCGAGACCCACCGACGAGAATGGTGCTTAGTGTCTTGTGAATTTCCTGTTTTGTTTTGGGCTTTCATATCGCTAAAGCGAAGAGCAGGGTCTCCAATAAGTTTGGTATTATTTAATGGCCTCTGACCCCCAGTGTACGCATCAGGAGTTTTCGAACGAACATATTTCTGCTCTTTAGTTTCTTTGATGGGAATCAGAACTTTAAATTGCGGACTCGGTTGCTGAGGCAGGGTTGAAACACCTTCGAAAATATTTGGTATTGCTATTGGTGAGATCTTTTTAATCCAAAGGATTTAAAATTAGAGCAAGGTCATGACGACAGTTAATTACATCGCGTTGGTAATGTTTCTTTTGTTCAAAGGTAATCGTATTGCTCGTCAGAATCTGAGGGGGCATAGGCTTACCCGGCCTCTGAGAATAATTCTCCGGTGGTCCGCTAACTTTAGTTTGGACTACGTTGAATTTCAAAGAGTTAGGCCTCCCAGAAAAGACTTAAGAGCTACCTCTTTCAATGGATTTTTCAGGAACAGCAGGATGATTTTGTTCTTGTGACTTTCTTCCAGGATGATGAGGTGAAAAATTAATTGAGGAATCAGCTTTCTTCTCAGAGCCTTGCTGTGGAGTAGCTGTTGTCGATTTATCATTATTGCTAAGATTATGAGTTTCTTTTTGTCGAGAGTTATCAGATATTTTGTTATTGTTCGGGGTTAAACTTTCTATCCTTTGGTTCTTTGGATTTGCTGGTTGTTGCTCTTCCAATCTTTCATTAAAGTTTAAGAATTAGGAAAGTCTACTGATAATATAGATACTCTTTCCCTATTACTGTGTTGCTGGTCCGGGGTCTGAGATAACTCGCAATTATTTTTGGTTTTTCGCCTTGGAAAGGTACAGCTTCGCGGCTTCTCGGCGCACTCGCATACCTAATTTTACCTGTAAAATGATAGAGTTAATACAGCTTTAGGCCGAATTCTGACCTCTTTCTTCGATTGGATGACCGATGTCAACCCTTAATTGCTCTATTCTGGGCATTTTAATGTCGTGTGCTTTTAGCTCTTCCATTTCTTGGCCTTTTGGTCTATCCTTTTTAGGTTCAGTAGAAATTTTCCTCTCTGCTAGCTTTAAGCCTCCAGCTTCTTCAGTTTTACTTGCAGCTTTTTTGTCAGATACCTGAGAAAGGTAAACTTAACCCACTAATTAAACAGATTTAAGAACTGATGTCTTTTCTGATTCTCTCTCATTTGTTGCAGGAAGTTTATTTTCCACGGTTCTAATCTGAGGAGGCACACCTCTGAAAGTATGGTTACCCTCAATAGCTTTTGGAAAATTGACTTTGTTAGGTTGATTGGAATCTTTTGAAATATTCCGAGTTCTTTCCCAAGGACTCGACGTACGCTCATTAAAAGTCAGTGGCCTCTCTGCATTAGTCTCTGATATAGTTGGTGGCTTCTTCTTATAGCTGTTCAACAGCAATGGCATGTAATGGTCCCTATATTTTTGAAGAGGATGACTGTCCGTTTGGGTCCCAAGACCCCTCAGGAATTCAGACTCTTTGCCTAGCGGTGTAGCCACAGCATTATTGGTTTCCAGTCTTTTTTCCGACTTCTGCAAATTTTATTAGCTAGTAAAGCTCCATTCGTTGATAAAGTTTTACTAAAGCTTCAAGCTTGGTTTGAGCTCCGGAATCTTCAGAAGGTTCCCATTTTCGATATGTTCCTTCTCCGTCTTCTTTCTCAGCCTGATTTGCATTTTCTGTGATTTTCTGGAGATCCAGTTGTCCAACATCTCTTCTAGGCGTGAAACGAGTATCTCCATTAAGCCTGTAATGCCGATGCAACAGTAGATAATATCTAATAAACCGCCAAAAAAATTAAATCCTGATCCTCCAGCTTTTTCATTACGTTGTTGTTGCACTATTGTGTTTATTGATCTCAACGCACTTCTTAGCATATTCAGCATTGATACCATAATTTGGCAGTCGGTTGACGATAACCGCCTCAACCTAAAAGCGATAGATTTTTTTTTTGGCAATATAATATCAGTATACTGGAATCGCATCTTTCCCAATAATTATTCCTTGTGGTATTTTTTCGGTACTCATAGAGACATACCAAGGGTGACTTCGAATTTTCTCTATTGTGTATCTTCTGTCAGGATTAGTGTGCAATAAACACTTTAGCAAATCCTTTGCTTGACTGGAGACAAAATCGGGCACCAAAAAATTTCCATTCAATATTTTTTTGAAGAGCACCTGCATGTCAGGATCTTCGAAAGGCAGATAACCGCAGATGCTCGCATAAAGAATGACTCCACTTGACCAAATGTCAGTTTGAAGGCCATAGTAGCGCTTTCCTGCTATCATTTCTGGCGCAGCATAGCAAGGCGACCCGCACGCAGTTTGCAACTTCTCCCAGGATTTATAAATGTTACTTAAGCCAAAGTCAACGATCTTGACGTTGTCGTTATGGTCGAATAATATATTTTCCGGTTTAAGGTCTCTAGAGTCAGCTGAGTAAGAATCATTATAGCAGCAACTTACCGATGAGCAATTCCCATTTTGTGAATGTACTCAATACCTGCTATTATTTGCTGATAAACTCGACATGCTTCACGCTCGGTTAGTCTGATGCAAAGCAATGAAATACTGATAACGATATTTTTATCGCAAATACCTGGTTTGATGGACTATGCGTTGAAAAAGCTCTCCATTGCTGCAATATTCCATGATGAGAAACAGAAATTTCGGGGTTTCAACTATCTGAGAAAAGCATTATTCCTCTGAGCTTTGGAGCTACTCATTGCTTTACTTCATAGAGCTGGACGATATTTGGATGTCGGAGGAGCTTGAGTATCTTCATTTCTCTTGAAACACGCCGGATATCTTCAGCCTCAGCAATTTTATCTTTCTCCAATATTTTGATCGCCACCTGACAATCATATAGCAGTTAAGCTTATTCGTTTCAAATCTGAGAAACCTTCTCTCCAGTGAGACTATGAGTTCCTAGTTTAACTTTTCCAAATGTTCCCTGTCCAAGCGATTCTCCTTTGATAAAAAACAGAATAAAGAGTTGGTTTTGTTAAGCTTGGATACCAATAATATAGTTGCCAACGACTTTGTGAGTTTTATGTTGAAGTCCAGAAGACTGAGAAGGGTTTGACTGTTCTGTGCTCCACATAAATAAAGCTTAATTTTATCGGAAAATTAATCTCTTGATTGCTGTGTTCCTGATTTTCTATTGTATATTCTACTGTTAACTCATTTTCGTGAATAATACACACTCATTGATGAATCCCAGATGATTCCTGGACTCTCTGAAAATTTTCAAAAATAAGCTTTAAGACTCACCACATATATCTTATTATTACTACGCAATATACAATCTACGTTGAGCAGATACACAAAATAATAATAAATTGCTGGACAAAGATAACTTTCCCTTCTTAATTACACGCGGGCTGCAGATTTAATTAAATTAGCTTGGAGTTTTTGTTGTTCACACCCATCGAGAGATCTATTGACAAATTATTCAGGTCATCAAATGCTGTTATGATGATTCCTTCTAACAGAGTCCCTTCTTGGTTAAGTTTACGCACTCCAGCGTAAGCACAGACCTCATCCACTTTGCTCAATTTGGGCAGCTCAAGTAGATTGACGGTGTTTTCTAACACACTTAACTCATAGTACTGATGATCTGCTTGCTCATAATTGAGTAGCTTCGAACATTGAAGCAAATTAAATTCTTTATCAATCATGTTCCTTTGCAAATTCATGAATACGTTGGCGGTTTCATTGGAGAGCACGTTTCTTATTTTGAATTTGGCTTTGTCTCCAGTGACTAAGAGCAAATTTTCGACATCCCTGCTGACAACTTTTAAGTTCATCTTGAAGACTAGCTTGAGGAAGTTCAGCTTGCTGTAAGGATATCGTCTGTGTGGGCTGGTATTTTCGTAGTACATATAGTGAACTTTAATGTTATTATTCTTCCATTCTTGCATTTTTTTCTGATCCAGAGCACTCTTGCTGCCGTAAACATAAGCCGTTAGCTCGGATACCATGAAGAAGTGTATAAATTCCAGCTTGCAATAGTTTCTGATGTTAAAGCCGACTTTTCCTGAAATGTTGAGTCGGTTAAAAATCATCGTATTGTTATCTCCTGGGATAGGCAGGTTTTCTTGCTCTAAACCATGATTCCAAGGTTTACAGGGGATACAGCTTTCTGTTTCCTTGCTCGATGCTGTTCTTTGGGCTTTTGCTGCGCTTTCGTTTATAAAGTCTGAGGAGACAGGAGTCTTGTTAGTAAGCATTTCTTCGCTATCTTCGATGGAGAAGATAGACAAAACTCTGCTTGGGGTATGATTCGTTGGCTTCTTTATGCTGAAGCACACTTGCTGCTCAGGGAGCGGGCTGAGATGGCTGTCATCCACCATCGTGCATTCAGCAGATAGAGGCTGCTCTTTCTCGTAGGTTATTGTCATCTGTTCGCTCTCAGAATTACTTTTCTTCTCTTCGATCTTTGGCTCTATTTCTCTTGATGTTCTGTATTATATATATTTTGATTAATGCCATTCATCATACATGAGAATAAATACCTGTTGGTTCTCCATGAATTGTGAATTCGGTCAAGCAAATCTTTTCCAAATATTCTATCAAAGAACAGTGGATTAGAGAGACGAAAGATAAAGGTGATATATACTTCTCATTGCTGGCTTTAAGTCTGATGATATATTCTTCGATAGCTTTCTTTATTTTGATGTTCTCTGCATCTTCCTTCTTTTTGACTGGAGGAGGTGCTGTTGAGATCAAATTACCCAATAGTTTGGTTGGGAGGATTATTTTAGTCGCTTCTTTATCATCGGGTGCTTTTTCTTGAGCAATGCTTGAACTCTTTTTCAAAACTGACTCGTCTAGCTCTACCTTGATGGCTTCGCTCTGATCTGCTTCGATTTGGCGTCTGAATCTCCTTCTTTTTTCATTGAATTGTACTGTTTCCTCGGGTTTGAACTCAAATCCAATAATCTCCAAATATTTTTCAATGAGAGCCAGAAGTTTGCTCATCAATTTCAATAGCGTCTCCACTGCGCGCTCATTCAATGTGTTTGGAGATTTCTTTGCTTGATGCTCAAGAGTTATTGTTACGTAAGAGATAAAGAGCAGTAAATGCGAATAGTTGATGCTGTCATGTTCATTCATCTGTGAAATGTCTTCTTTAAGAGCTTGGAGTTCCGTAGTATGAACTTTAACATCTTTGTTCACTAGATGAATCAATTTGCGGATATACCTGGGTAATTTTCTTTTATATTTCTCTATTTTAACAGCCGACCTTTCCTTAAATGCTTCTTCTATTGCTGCTCTTGTTAATTTTATGATCCTCTCCTCATTTTCGCAGGGGCGATCAAAAAGACCTGCTGGTACGTGGAAATTTGGAGTGCCCTGTTTCTCATATCCAGTTTCTGTATCCATCTCAAAGTTCTGAAGTTCGCTCTTCATGATCTGTCCTGAAGATAAATCATTGGAATTCAAATTTCCAATTTCATTCTTTTCTTCTTCAAAGTCATTGCCTTTTGCACCGAGTTGATTTGGATATGAAGACTGTGACGGGTTGAATGTATCTCCGTGAGGAAGCTCGAATGAGTCATTTTGCTCTTGGATAGCTCTGGTGTCCTTTAAGTTTGCATTCTCAAATTCATTTTCAATTTCCATCTGAACATTCGAGTCTCTCACTTCATTTACAGCCCGAAAAACTACTACTGATTCCGTGAGCGGAATGCCTCCGAATGATCTTTCGTATGTTGCAGAGTCTGTGTAATTGAGTTGGTTTGATGAAGCGCATATGACTGGATTTGTGATTCCGCTATTGTCTTCGTAATCCAGTGAATGAGGCATCGGTTGATTTGAAACAGCCTGCATTTCGTCAGATCCTTTGTTTCTTGAATGGTGAGCTTCCTGTTCCAAAGACATCTTCATTTCTATCGATGATTTGCTAGGCTGTTGATCTAAAGGTAGTTTCCATTTGTTTTCGCTACTACTTTCTTCTAGATCGATAACAAAATCATCGTCAGTCTGATTTTTTTCTGTTCTACAGGGCTCAATTCGCTGTCCGATAGCGATTGATTTATGAAAGGGAGGAAATCTTGTTTCTGAATAGATGTTACTGGAGGGATTGATTTGAGGAGCAAATTTTGATTCTTGAAGATCATTGGAAGCAAATCCTTTAGAGATTTTTGGCGGAGCATGGAATGCATATGAACTTAATTGTGACAATGATAGTTCTCTTGACGTTTCTGACATCTGCTGCATGCCATCCCAAAATATTTGCGAATGCTTCGTTGCACTTTCGTCGTGGAAAATGCTATCTTGCACGGATGATTCATGTTCCAACGAGACCGAACCAGCATCGCCTTTAATTTTCATGAGCAATTCTTCCAAAGTTATATTAAATTTGGCTGCTTTATAGTCAATGGGCGTCTTATCTTTCATCACTAGATTTGCAAAATGAATTAGCCTTTATCAGTAATTTTAACATTTTTTTCGTACCTGCACCTTGCAAAAAATGATGGATTTTCTTCCACCGCTTTTCAAAAGCGCTCTTGAATTTGCTTGCTGTTTTAATAAGCACCTCATTTTGTTTATTAAACCTACAGGAGACATGATTAGAACTGCAAGGAGTGCTGTGATTTACTCGAAAAAGTTGTCGATCATGAGGTAAAAATCACTGATGATGTCGCCCACAGTTCGATATTTCTTTGCAACAAACTTTTCCTATGCAAATAATCATAATCAGACTATTTGTTGTATTTATTCGAATAGCTACTGCAATCGTAATTAAATCCATTGGATGCTTGATTATCATTTTATATTGCGGTATTTTCTCCGCAATAAGGTACTCATCCGTAATTTTATGTTTGAAATGGCATGCACTTGCCAAGTGATAAAGGTCTCTGATCGTCTGCGTCAGCTTATTGAGAACTTGCTCGTGCTCTTTTTCATATCTCTGCTCTCCTTTAAGTTGATATGTAACATTGTAGTCGATTTCATTCCTAAAACTGAACCCTGCAAGTTTCCAAGAGTGAATAATTGAGAATTATCTCAATAGGATGGCTTACCTGCTGCTTCGATGCTTAATTTCAATTTAGTTAACCTAGAATTAACAGATTCTCTGAATTTCCGAGCAATGTTTAAAACTTTTGGAGTATTTGCATTGTAACTGCATGAGAAAGATGAGAACGATAAGAGAAACTCGAAATTACTGGAAGCAGTTGTCGAACATGAGGTTCAGGTCTTCTTCAATTTCTGATGGATATTTATATTGCTGTCTCGTGAGCTTTTCCTAAAAGAATGAATAAGAACCGAGTTTCTCTTAAGCTTTCTTTACTTTAATAGTGATGAGATCCATAGGACGGCTGATGACTGTGAAGTAGTTGGGTATTTGCAGTGCTATCACAGATTCTGGTGTCAGTTTAACGCGGAACATCTCGCCGGTCTTCAATTGGAACAGGTCATCGATGAAGTTATGCAGTTCTCCGAGTACACTTGTGACTGGATTCGTTTCTTTTAAGGCCTCTTTCTTTTTGTTCATTTCTTCTGGTCGTCAGAATGATGGATTTTTTTTAATTATTGATTCTATTTGAATGTATGCGAGGATCAACAGCTTTTTTATTTATAATAGCTTACTTCGAATCTAGCCTTCGAAAAATAAGATTGATATTGCTATAATAGCTAGCAATGAGCCCGCGAGTCAATTTAAGTTTGAGAATTTATTGATTCGAAAATATCCTTTTTTTATAAAAAAACTGCCAATATATTGAGCTATAGCTGGTTGACTGGATGGCACCGTAATATTGGCAATTTCATATTGATTCGAGAGGGATCTGTGATGAGACCACCTCAGCATTGATGATGATGAGAAATTGTACTTGCTAATTAGATGCGAATTAGCTCCTAGTGGGGTTGAGAGGCGCTCAGAATGGCTCATAGTGTCATGATAAACACCCGATAATGTCGGACCTGATTAAAATACTCTTTGGTCGATGGGATCTTTACGACTCAGTAATCTGCAAATTTGATGTACTGATACTTGTTGAAGAAAGATAACTTACTCAAAGAGCAGAGAACAAGCTGTATGTTAGTGCTGAGAGCGGCAGGTACTATTCATACAACTTGCAGGAATTTCATAACAGTAGAATATTGATCTCAACCTTAAGTTTCATCTCTCTAATCGATCTTGAACTTAATTGAATATATATTCAATAGCAAGTATTAGTCGATAGTAGGTCACCTAGTTTGAGACTTAATTCTATAATTTGAGAGTTATTTTCTCTATATCTTCACTTCTGCGTTACTCAATTCCAAACAACCAAGCTTTGTATATTCTTTGAAATTGAGCCGTCTGCGAAAAAGTTCAACTCTCAAATATTTCCAGTAGTCAGCATTCCTGAAATTTCGTTGCTATGTATTTATCATTCTATCCTAAAATGAATACACATTTTCTGCGAATCAAGGTGTTTCACAAAAACTTTGAAATTTTTTTGAATTTTATTTCTACTTTATTCTTTAAGTAATGTTGCCAAAGTTTCAAACCGACGCTCTTGTTGAATATTTCTTCACCTATTCAGAGACAATTGACTTCCAACTGGGAAAAGAGATTCTACTTGCTGATAAGATAGATCCCAAAGATCCTTCCCCTCACATCTCGCTATTTTACTTGGAGCAACTTGAGAATGTCAAAGCTGATTCTCTTCGGGCAATGCTTGCATTAAATTATCTATGCATAAGTAAGTCGTCACTTCAGTCTCATGACTTACCTCCTCTCAGATCACAACGAAAAAATCAAATTACGCGAAGAAATCATCAATGAAGTTAGAAACAGCAACGGATTTGCCCTGACACTTCAGTTTCTGAACAAATCTATGCTTGATACAAAAGAACGAGCAAGCATGTACTCATCTTTCGTCTTCAGAGACCATATTCAGTTCTATTGATTTAGGGAAGGAGGATGCTACAGAATTGGGCAAGAATGGCGAACTGCATTGAACCTGCTTTTCTTGATAGTGCTTCATGTACCTGAGACAGAGTTCCAGACGCTTGCTGAGAGTAATAAACGCATTGATGGCTGGGTTTTTCTAACAAAGTGTTAATTTAGAACAACAGCTAGAAGATTTAATGTTCAAAGGAGTTCAGTTTTCCTTGGAAATTCCTTTTATTCCAATGAGAAAATTGACAACTCTGTTTGTCCTTTACATGCGAAAACTTTTCAGTCCTGACGTCGAAAAAATCAAAGAGAAGAAGTCAAAGTTTTTAAGTGAAGCCATTATCGAGTCTCTTAACCAAAAGACACCGAGAGCAGGAATCAAGAATCCCAATGCCATCGAATATTTCTACGTAAATCACCTCGTTTTCACGATTAGCATTTTGCAATTTAATGTATTAGAAATATTATGTGATGACTCAGACAGACAATCCACTTGCTCAAGTCTTAGTTGTTGGATTACTGCGAGCTCTGTTGACAACATGTTCGCAGGCTTCAAAGAGTACGCAAGGACTTGACTTGCACAGAGAATGGGAAGACCCTTGTAACCGAGTTCAATAAAATTGAATTAGTACTCATATCTGTCATTTAGACAAAAATATTCCAGAGCTCCTCAAAATCGCCAGTCCAGCTGGAAAAGAAAAGTTGGTTAAGCTTTATGCTGCCTATCAAGAGAAAGACAAAGAGTCCAGTGAGGTACACCCATAACCGTGTTCCTCTCAATATCTTAACTATGCCTTAACATCAGAGCCCGAGTACAGGAACAGAGAAACCGTACGCTGCAGAGTTGGCCGCAGAGTCTGAAAGGCACCGTTTGATTACTGCAAACTCTATTGCTTCATTGTTAAATTACCTCCTGAAGGCGTTTAGAAAAAATGGTAAAGCTTTTTCATCGCAGAGAGCCTCAATTATTGCGTCAATTTGCAGATTTCTTCCAGTATTTGTATTTGACTCAGTTGATCTCCGATGCGAACGGCGTCTTGGTTCTCTTAAAATTCCTAACCGACAAATTTACGACTGTCAATATGACAGTTCCGAACCTAACAAGGTAGATAATATTTCGGACTCTCCAAAGCTCTACAATTAATTTATCTTCTCAGTTATGATGGGACATTTAATCGGCTATACCAAGACACGATTTTGAAAATAATGAAGCTAATGTATTCACTATGTGAGGGCCATCCAGAGAAGATAAAAACAAATTTGATGGAATATAACGCATATGTACTAAAAAGCGCTTCGCCTATTATATATTGAATGCACTAATCTGTGTTTAGTTCGTGATAAAGAAAATTCCTGGCATCTTCGAAGGCAACGAAAAACTCAGCAAATACGCGACGAATCTGCTCAAGATGCAGACTCGATACTTTACAAAGAAGATGAGACAAATCCCCAACAACATGAAAATAATCTCCGAAATCTACTGTAAAAACGTCGATCAAAGCGAGGACGCTGATGTTCAGTCAGCTGAGCTGAAATTTATGCTTGAAAATTTCGCCCAAGAGGTACCAATAATAATCCCATCATCAATTTAGCCACATTCCTCACTTGAATGCTTTTTCTCTGATAGGATATCCGCAAAATCTGTGCCGATTTTAACCAATACAATTACTGGGACTACCGAGATAAACCTTACGTTGATAAAGACGAAGAAGACGATAAAAAACCATTAGCAAAACGATATAAAGAGCTTTACGATTCTGTACAACTTCCAGAAGGATTCGAGAAAAACTATGAGAAATGGCTAGAAGAAAATGTTTGGGATTATTATGATTAAAACACTCCATACAAGGTTACATTCACCTTCTCGAAATTGGGAGAGTAGTTTATGATTCCTTTCACTAGTAACTGAGCATTGTGATTTATTTATCTGTTTTTTTACCTTTTTTTTTTATGAAAAAACATTGAAATTCATGAATGAGAGAGAGATAAAAAGGCCACATTGATTATTTTAATTGGTATTTGCACTACTAGTATTTGATATATTTGAAATTAGTTAGACATTTATTTATCTACTTCATTTCTTAGGGTTAAGCGCTATCCAATCTCGGATTCTGCCGACTCCAAAGCCTTGCTCAGTTACAAACCAATTAACGATTGCTTTCGGCAGAATACCCTTGACATCAGTGGCAAGCACGTAAACAACGTTCGTAAAGTTCGGGTCTTTAGGAAGCGGAGTTAGGATGTATCCCCATAGAATTACATGAGCACGGATGACTCCTTCTCGCTCTGGGCAGTCTGGATGCGTTGCCGACGTCCCGACGCAGTAAATAACTCCATTCTCTTCGACCCAGTGGTTGCAAACCAACGTGTCTCTCGGCGAGATGAACAAGCCTGGCTTCTTTCCCAGGGAATAGCTGAAGCTATAGCCATTGATTCTTTCGATTCTCTTGTTCCCTTCTGTAGTAGAGTCGTATTGGTTGTGTCCAGTTTGAGATTTATCCGCATATAGAACTCTCTCAACGATGTCGATAGGCGTCGTGCTAACGATGGTTTCGCCTCTGACCCACCTGCAGCCTGTCTCAGCGTCATCACGGGTGTGGACTCGAATACCTTTCTTGTCGGAATCCAGCTTCCAGGAATTCTTTGGATCGAGAGTGGCGAATTCTTTCAATTTTTCGAGTTTCTCGTCCAAAAGATCAATCAGGTCCTGAGTAAGTACTCCAGAGGGCTTCTTGAGCTTCTTCGGGAGCTGTGTTGGCTCTGATTGGACGTTGGAGGTTGCTTGGTTAGCAGATAAGTGGTTGCAGTATAAAGCTAATCTCTGCATTTTCGATTTTATAAAATATCCAAATGAAACTTTTGTTTTTCGAAGGGGAACAAAGATATATTTAGTATTTATGAAAAACCCAGATTCGTTTTCAGCTTCTGAAAGAGCACTTTAAGCCACGTTAGCTGCTCCGTAGTCGAGTTGAGTCTAGTCTAGTCTCATAGAAAGGAATTCTCACTCGATTGGTGCTATTTTTCTCCAAGTTGTGTGTCTTGAAGTCGCTAAGCCGTTTTCTTTCAAGATTTGATACGAGCTCTGAAGAAAATCAATTTATGCAAAACCGAATACCCTGTAAAAATAATCTGTTTTCTCTGAACAAAGAAAATAAAACAGAATAAGCAGCTTGCTTTAGACCTGAACATCAGAAGTTGAGCAGGGAGAAGGAATAAATATTCGTTGATTAGCATGCATGATGATCAGTAATAGCAAATTTTGCCTTCTATATTTTATTTTTCGATAGAAAAGAAACTGACTTCTCTTTCAGATCGAGAGGGAACTATTTAGGATGAGAAGTTATGTGCTTGAATCTGAAAAAAACCTGTTTTCATTCTAAATTTAGAGTTAGTCTATATTTATTGTATAACAGCCTCGTTATTAGCAGAAAAAACAGGTTTGCTCCCACTCACGAGAGAAAGACTTGATGGCACTCAATAGAATTACGTGATAGTGCTTTGCTGAGAGAATATTAAATGAAATACATTTTCAGCCATGAGTAGCATACTCATGTGATATATTTAGAAGCTAATCCATTTACAAAGTTAAATAATTGACGAAATTCGGGTGAGCGAGATCAATTCAAGCATATACACACATAATTATTTTTTTTTCAAAAACAGTTTGCAGGAAATTTCTCAATGGCTAAATACAATTTATTGTTTTAAGTGAGGAGACCCTGTTGCGTGATTATACTCAGGCATGCTATCGTTGCATCCAAGTTTCGATTTCCTTTGAAATTAAGGAACTGGAAACTAAATAATTTCATTTCATTTCAAAATTTTTTCGGCCTCATCTTTCATATAGCAGATTTCTGATGTTGCTTCTCAACTTGTGGCGCATTTTAGGTACCAACTCTTCGATGAAAGTAGATATTTCAATCTTTTCTTTCACCTCAAAACAAAACTGTATTTATTATTAGCATTCTTATTTTCTTCCGATTATGAGGTTCGTTACTTTCAATTTCATAAAAATATTGCCTATCTAAAAAATCCAATATAGATATTCAAACCAAGCTGTAGAAGTAAGCGGACATAACATTATCACACAATGTTTTGATACGGTCCTCAGTAATTTTCTTTAAAACTTTGAAACTTTTTCAAAACCCAGGCCATTTTTCACTAGCTAGTCGCTTTGACAATTTGATCTTCGTCCCAAGTAAACCCTATCATACAATCATCATTACTCCAACTTGCCTTTTAATTCTAACTTACCTTCATATGATCCATAAGCTTTCTGATTCATAAGCCCGTCTTTGAAAGAGTCAACTGCAGTTTCAGTAAATTCCTAAAGTGTTACATTCAGTAAAAGAAACCTCAGAGATAACTACCGGATCAAAGTTAGAAACATCCAATTCTCCCTTGATTTTGGGAACAAATGGCGGCTTGACTTCCATTTTTAAATACGCCGCCCAGTCAACACCTGAAAACCATGGGTGACTTTTTATTTCTTTCGCCCCGAGAGGTCCGCTGCCGAGTCTCTGCTCTGGATCTTTGTTGAGTAGAGCGTTTATAAGATCTTTCGCGGAAGTTGAAAGCTTAGATGGCAGCTTTGGAGGATCGAATTTGATCTTCTCAAAGAGTTCTTCACGTGTTTGTGTATAAAAAGGAGGTAGTCCGCTCAACATTTCGTAGAGGAAGCAGCCGAATGACCACCAATCAACCGGCTTGCCATGACCTTTCTTCAATAGAACCTCAGGGGCTAAATATTCTGGCGTTCCGCAGACAGAGAAAGCGTCTTTTAGGCCTTTAACGTTGCTTTTAGATAAACCGAAATCGGTTATTCTCAAGAATCCCTTGGCATCAATCAACACGTTCTCTGGTTTCAAACTAGGCGAATGGCTATTATCAGCAATCAAACGAAGGTGAAGTACTCTCGGTAAACGACATGCTTGCTGTGAAGATGCTCGAGAGCGAGAAGAACTTGGACGGCATAGAATCTTGCTCTTTAGAGAAAACAACGTTTATGAGCTGGGTTGTTAAAAAAGGGAGTTTACTGGTCTTCTGTAAATACTTTACGCTTCTGAAGAAGACTAAACAGTTCGCCCCCAGGGCAGTACTCGAGCGCAAAAAACAATTTTCTGTCGTTTTGGAAAGCATACGCGAGTCTTACGACAAAAGGATGAATAATGTCCACCTACGTAATGAAAATGTCCCATAAAAACAGATTCCCAGGGGATTGAATTACCAATACGTTTCGTTCTGTCTTTACGTGCTCTTCTTGTTTGCGTTTCTCGATCATTTCTTTTTTAAGCACCTTCAGTGCAAGGACCTCGCCGGTGTCTTTCTTTTTGACTAGAAGGACTTTAGCGTAGGAACCCTTTCCGATAACAGAGAGGAGAAGAAAATCGTTTAAAGTGAGAGTCTTGCCCTTTCCTTCCATGTAAGAGTGTTATTTGTTAATTTAGAATTTATTTTTGCTCTTGAAGTTAATTTAAGAATTACGAAGCACTCAGCTGAAGTTATCAAATTTAACAATTTCTTATTAAAACAACAACAAATTCAGGAGCTCAGTCCTCATGAATTAAATACGATATTCGAGCGATTTGATGAGTCGAGAACAGAATACACGTTCTTGATTGATTGAAGCCGCAAATATTAGGTTAGAACTCCAGAAATTGACATCATTAACGTAACGATGATTTTGTTGGTTTGTTTTGCTATAGTATCTGCCAACGCAATACTAATATTAGAAAATGCGCTTTTCACTCAAGCAATTGTTTGATGCATTCAAGCCAGCTTTACGAAGGAACTAAGGAGGGTTCCTACTATATTTAAGAATCAACACCTTCAAGAGCGAGTATATGGTTATGCAATTGTCTTTCTCACGGTATAAGTTTCCCAGCGATCTTTCATTCTCGGGAATCCATATAATATAATAATTAGCACAACATCTTTCTAAAAAAGCATGAAATAAGAAAACGAGTATTTGTGTTTCCAAGTCAGGCAGTAGCAAAATTACAATACACTAGAGCGAGAAAGACAGGAGTTTCAAACACCGATATACTCTCAGTTGCAATGTTTTTCTTGAGTGTGCATGCTGTGGGATTTCACCAATCAGCAGTAATGAATTTACTCATTTCTTGAAAACATAAGGCTTGAGAAATAAGAATCTCAAATTATTTTCAACTTCAAATGATAAGTGATGAATTGAAAAATCCAGAAATTTAGACAGCAACAATTTTAATTCTTTTTCAATTTAGACAGCTCACTCTCATATCTTTTTGTTTTATTCAATGTTTATCCCAAGATTTCCTCATTTAGAATACACCTATCCCTGTATTGTAATGAATTTACCATCTTAGAATTCCTTTTCTTAAATCATATTAAATGCTTCAGCTCAGTGCCAAGTAGTGAAAGATATAGAGTACCCTTGGAAAAACCGACATAAATGCTCTAACTTTTGCTTTCTAATTTGTTATTGCGTTCCTCTTAAAAAATGTATCGAAACTAGGTTTAGAAGAGAACAGAAGTTTTGATAGAATGTCTTTTCAATAAACTGTTTATGGCTGTGAAGGTCGAAATAAAGATCCTCCTAAAAATAAGGGATAGATATCTTTAACGAGTCATTCTTGAAGCTATTTCCACAGCAATCAGTAAAATCATGAATTGATCAGAAATTGGAGTGCTTTGCAAGGTTTTTAAGGAATTTTCTTCTAGCCACGGCTGCCTGAGCGCGGTTAGTGGCACAAGTCTCTGAAAGATTGTTGTTAATGAGCATTGAATGTGAAGAAAAGCTGTTACCTAAGCATTCCGTTTCGTCAGATGTAATTTCACCTTCTTTGCTTAAAATATTGCATTTCTTTACACAGACACCGGTTGCCGCGTTAGCGTCAATCATAGCTGAGTAAAATTTGAACATGTTGAATGGTCTTTCTTCCATTTTATCCGAACCTTGTTTTTTTATTCCTGCTGGGAGTTTATTTTAGAAATATTAATTGATGAGAATCTCAGTTGGCACTTCAAGCATTTGTTTGAAATTTCCAAGATGGAATCAGATAATTCCCTTTTAAAATAAATTGCTTTCTACAACAAAGGACCTCTGGAATAGTGTTGGCCCACAAAAGCGAAAGGATTAAGTCAACATAGCCATAAGGGTCATGTTTCATGAGAATCTTCAAAACAAAGAGCCCAACCACCCAAAGCATGAAATGGTTTCTTTTCTTGTTTGGCAAGCTTAGCCAATGGCACTGAAAACGTTTTAATTTCCAAATCAAACAGCCATTTGTTAGATATTATCCTTCATATATGTACTAAGTATTAAGGTTATATATGCAGATGAGAGAGTTTTGATATTCTGGTATTCATTTGAGAATGACCATCTCATCTCAATCTGTTGATTTTCATTTAGAACACAAATTTCCTCTGTAAATCAAAATGTTGTAAAAAAATTCTTTTTGTTCTCTTGGCTGCTTTAATAATATGCAATCTTTTGAATATATTACACAACATTGAAAGTGGAACCGTTTAATCGTTTCTATGGACTTTGTCAGGAGCGATTAACTGGAAATATGGGATTTTCGGCACGACATACGGAATGAAGAACTTCAGGCAGAAAAGTACCATGATCGCGACAGAGATAAACATACTTATCGTGCTCCATCTGAATTTCATCCCAATTGACTTGAACACAACTGAAATTCTTTACAATACTGAATCTATGAAAGCAATAATTTACCTACTATCGCCTCAACAGGACGTTCTGCAATCTCCTTCGAGCGAGACTTTGAAACTCTGTAAGGGTATGCAAAAAAAGTATAGTATGTTTCACCGTTAACTCTTTCAGTCGCACTTTCTGGAACTCCCTATACCAGAGCTCATTACTATTTTCACTTCAGAAAATTACTTCAAAATGTCCTTTCGAATCCACATGTATTGTGTCTAACCAAGCGGTATCCAGAAGTCTAAACCTAGGATTTGCTGGAAGAGAAGCTGCTGAAAAATCTGAGGTGTTCCAATTCAGAAAAATATCAAAGCCATCCTATATTTTTCAAATGAGTCATATAAATTGTTTGAATCAGTGGTATTACACTTCCTATGAATGAGAACTGGACTTCATAGATTGAATTCTTTTCAAAATCTGATTCTTTGAGACGAAAGAAATATTTTTGACTGCAATTGAGAGCTAAATGCCGCAGTTTATCTGGTTCAAGTAGTTCGATGGAAGTAGATACATGGGTCTCCTCAGCAATAATTTGATGAAGAAGTCCGAGGAATAACAAGAGCGATAAAAATTTTGCTGTGAAAGTCATAAAGAATAAAAAATTAACAACTTTCGAAAGCTAAACATCAGCGCTTATGCAATATTCAGGATATCAGAAGCCCACTTACAAACTTTATTTTTACAAGGAAGATTTGAAGGAAGAGATGCTGAGTCTTAGTGTTTGTCATTCCAAACTCCCTTATTTTGACTTAAATTTACTTTCTTGTTTGAAAGATATTTGGTGCATGAAAGGTACAAAATGATTTTATCTTAGAAGGAAAAAGTAATCTTCTAAATAATGAACCTACTAGTTTTATATCAGCTAATTATAAATTGGCACTCAGAAGGAGATTGCAGATATTGGTTTCAGCTGAAATTCTTGCAGGAATTTGTTAAAAATAAAAAAGAAAAGAATTGAGAAAAAAACCACGATTGCAAGCTAATATTATGTCTATTTCTCTACACCTTCGATATTCTTTAAATTCTTGCATGCTTCATCAAGAAGATCTATCAATTGCGAATGGCTTTGTTCCCTAGATAAAAAGTTATCTCATTTAGAAATTATCTTTTCCTCCTTTAAATTACCTAATCTTTCTTTGTTCCTCCACAGCCAATCTCATTTTTTCTGAGGCTTCCTGGATTTGCGTAACAATTTTTTGCGTATCATTCTCTCTGATCTCTCTCAACTGTGCAGAAGCGTCTGTCAATTTCGAGATTTCTTCTGATACATGCGCAACAGTTTGAGTATCAGTCTCTTCTCTTGTTGTAATCTCTTCACTCAAATTCGCTTTTATCTTCTCCAGATCGGACTGCAATTCAATTATAAGACCTCCATTAAGCAACGCAAATCTTTACTTCATAAACTTGACTAACATTGGAAACAGCTGTTGTCATCTCTTCATTCTCCTTGGTGAGCTCTTGACGGAGATGATTGAATCTTTCATCAAATAACGCTTCAATTTTGTTTTCAGTCAACTTGCGTCTCTAGAGAATGAAACAGGCACTATATAATTTTCTACTTAGATTTTGAATACCTGACGTTCCATTTCATAGAGACCAGTGAGTTTGCTATCAAGCTCCCTGACTTCTTCGATATTGCTTTCAATAATGGATTCATATTCAATCCTATCTTGTTCTAATTTGTCGAAGAGAGCTGCAGCCTAATCAACGCGATTACAATTTGAAAGCGCAAAGAAATTAACCGCGTCCTTCAGACTATGGAGCTTGGAGGTATATTCTGCTTGGTTGTCATTGACAAAATCCTCAATTATCTGGAACTTATGCTCCAATAGAGTGATTCTTCCCATCTTATTCGTCTCAGTCGTGGGGATCTAAAAGAGCTTATTATTGCCATGCAAGCAGATGTTATCAACGTGGATGTCCTCTAACTTCTCAGCGATTTTGAGCAACCTTTCCTTGTTGACTGCGGAGAGGTTTTGGTTGTTGCTTTGTCTCTCCTTAATTACAGACTTAGGAGGAGTTTGTCTGCCTGGAGATTTGGTTCCGAGAAGTCTTTTCATGTTTGTTTCGATTGAAAAGGAGTTAGATGCTCGTGCTTCGAGGTAGTTTAGTTTGTATTTAAAATAACAGATTTCAATAAGAAAGAAAAAGGATCAATTAACTTTAATAACGTTTCAAATTGATCAATGTTTTTCCCTTTCTCACAAAGTTATAATTTGTCCAGAGATGGATAAAGTGCTTAACCTAATAGTGGAATATACAGAGGAAGCTTCTACATCCCAATGGATGTGTTTGGTTCCGAGTGGATATTCGCAAAATGAGAATTACTACGGAAGATCTGAAATACTGAATCTGAATTCAGTTTACAAGCCAACACTAATGCCATAGGCTAATCATTCTATTATTGAACTGGGGGCAGGATGTAGTAGCCAAATGACGATAAAAAAGAGACAAAAATATTTCAAAATTTTTAAAATTTGATTTAAAATCTATGTGAGCAAGCATGAACTCTCCTTAATTTCTCTATATTTGTCATATTGTGGCTGCTAGACTCAATGGAGATAAACATTAAGTTGAATTCATTTCCAAATTTAAATCAGTTTTCGCAAAATTTAGCATTGATAATTAGTATGTACGATAAATTTCATGCATCGCTATCTCTGAGAAGCTTCCAAGATATTCATCACGCAATTTTTCTAATGGCAAAAACATGAAATTTGTTTTCTAAAAAGCCTTCTGAGAGGAAAACCGGAATTTGATATCAGAGGCATTTACTGATTTATTTCTCGGTTGGGAGAGCTGAGTACAGTTTAAGGAGGTTCTCAGCAAAGAATTGTTCAGACTTCCAATTTTTATATCATTAGCTTGAGAGTATTCCATTTGTTGCTGCACTTGCTTTACTTGTATCTTTGCTAAATCTTTGAGATCGAGTTTTTTGTTGTATTTAACAACTTTGTTGAATCTTTCTTGAAACCCGTCAAATCCTTCTACCAAAGGGAAACTCTTGAATTTTCTTCCAGAAGATTGACTCACGCTAGAGTCAACTATCGCTGCTTGAGAGTCTTCTTTCTTTTTTTCTTTGCTCGGCGTTTCTGAAATTTCCACAGGTCTGTAACGCTGTGTATTCGCTGCAATGGCGATTTTTTCATTTGCGTCTTTTGTCCATTTTTCGTAGTCTTCGCCAAAAAACACCATGTTTGGCACGCCAGAGCCTCTTCTCTCCAAATTTTCAATGATTTCCACATGAGATTTCTTGCTAGCTGATGGACTTTTCAGACTTGCTGCTAGAACAGAGTACTTCTGCTGCTGGGTCTGGGAATTTTGCTGGCTCTCTTGGGGTGGTCGTCGAGACTGATATCGTTGCTGCTTTTGTTGTGGCGATTGCAGATGCTGGCTCTGCTGTGATTGACGCTGTTGATGCTGTTGATGCTGCTGAAGCTGTTGAGACTGCCGCGGGGTTTGGCCTCGATGAGAAATACCGGCGGTTACTTTGGAGTCTCTCTTTTCCTGAACCGATGGTTTTGGACTAAATCTATGTTAAATGATAAATAGTATCAGCATAGAATTAGTAAGATCGTTATGTACCCTTTCAATATGCCTATGGGCGTTTCTGTTCTGCTGGGTTGGGCGCTCATTTGAGTTATAGGAGTGTATTTCATTTGTAGGCGACTCGATTCGTTGTTCGTAGAAGAAAGAGCATTTGGGCTGCCTAGTCTTCTGAAAAATTAATCAGGCAATGTAACAAGATCATGAATCGTACGCCGACGAAATGTTTCCAGTCAAGTTCGCTTTCGTTGATAAGTACGAGTTCGAAGAGAGTCGCTCAGAAATCCTTTTGAATTCGAGGTATCCTGCTGCTGCTTCTGAATAATCTTCATACTGTATTCGTGAGGCAGCTGCGTAATCGAAAGTAGATCTTTCCTCTCCCTAACTCAATTATGAATAACGATATCTAAAAAACACCATTCCATACTTTTTTAGATTTTGAACCAGATTTTGCTGTCTTCTTGACTGTTCTGGTCGTAGTCTGGACTGTCTGTGCTGTTGATGGCCTATAACTCTTTAGAGCATTTATACCAGTTACCCAAAATATTCTATTTATTCAAGGCTTGCCTGATTTTTGAATGAGCTTCCGAGTATGTCAACCTATCCACCGAAACGACGAGCATTATTAGAAAAAAAAGTGGGTAAAATCTCACAGTTGTTCTCTTTGGAGATGCCAAGACATCGCCAATATATTTATCTGCAGTTTTATCAGGTGAGAACCTGACCATTTTCTTCTCGTTGATTTTCGGCTGCACCAACTCTTCATACTTTGAGAATTTAGACTCATCCAATCTTACGGAACCCTTTGATAAAATTCAGTTATAATCTCATCAGGTTCCTGTGATATACCATCTGCCTTTGAAATGATGAGTTTTGCAAATGACCAGTCCGAGCAGAAAGGAAACTTCTTGAAAAATCTATTGATGACAGCACGTTTTCACTTCTCTCCAAACTCATACGTACGTTCTCATACTCATCCATCGCTTTACCATAATCAATAGCTGCAGCTGATGGTTTTCCTGTAAGTTTCATGTTTTCATATTTTATTAGAGATAGACGGTTTCATGATAATTACTCTTGCGTTTTGAGAAATAAGGTTCTCCTCCAGGTTGCACCGCTTGTGCTTTTGGAGACCGATAACGAGTAGTCATAGTAGTCGAGATATTAGCAGATACTGTCTTGACCGACGATTGATTAAATTTTTCAACTGTGTGCTCTTTAATCAGAATCGAAATTAAACTCAGAATCGGGTAATCTTCTAACGAACACATTATCGTGCTCCAAAAATTAAAAAATTCTTAAGTTTCGGACTCGCCTTCTTATTTATACATGGATCAGAAACATCCATTCCCCGAAAACGTGATATTAGAGGAAGAAGTTAACCAAAACTATGAACCTGATGAAGAAGGTAAATGAAAATGTGTATAAAATCGTCTGAAATTAGAGCTAGAGATCAGAGAATATGCAGAATATCTTGGAATGGACTTGGAAGAGGATAAGGACCTATTATATATAGCCAAAGAAGGGTTGAAAGCTCCGCTACCAGAACCATGGAAAGCTTGTCGTTCGAAAGACAGCGAGATCTATTATTTCAATTTTGAGACAGGAGAATCTACCTGGGAGCACCCACTTGATGAATTCTATAAAAAACAATATTTAGAAGTGAAAGCATTACGCAACCGTACCAAAGACAAACGAGAGGAGGCAAAAATTCAAAAACAGTTGCAGATGCAGCAGAAAATACTTGGATCGAGTCAAAAGCCCGAGCAGTTGCCCAGTAGCAGCAAGGAAGAAACTCCCAAAAGTTTGGAAGCTGAGCAGACTTCTTCAATTGTAGAAAATAAACAGCCGAATTTATTTGAAAACGAGATGTCAGAGATCATTGAGGAAGACAAGGGATTGGATGAGGCTGTTATTGAGGAGGATATAGTGTTTGAGGAGTCAACTGAGAATCTTGGTCAAGCTCAAATGCAAAATCAGAAATTAATTCAATATGAACAGGCAAGTAGTGCCCAAACTGCTGACTTTGTTTTGGGATCTAAAGAAAAAGGATCACAGCAAGAAATCTTAGAAAAACCCGCGGGTGAATTGAGCATTAGCAGAGATGAATTAGCAGAAAAGGTGAAAGAGTATCAAGAAGAGAAGCTCGCCGAAATAAAGAAATACTCTGAAACGAAAGAGCAGCAATTATTGAATGAAACCAATCTTTTCAACACAAAATTCGAGCAAGATGCCTCAAACCTCCATAAAAAAATTGACAATGAATTGCAAGTTATTCCCCAAAGGAATAGTTTAGAAGAGGAAGAAGAGGCGCTTCGTGTAGAGATTGAAAGGGAATATGCGGAAAAGTTGAACAGTGCAAAGGAGGAATTGATCACTTGTTATGACAAGGAACTCGAAGAGTCTCGAGTTCAGAGTCAAAAATTACCGGGAAAGATAAGAAACCAAGATGTTAATGCACTAAATTCTGACCTTTCTCGAGAACTGGCAGTAATCGCTTGTAATATTTCCGAAAACTCACGGGTAATAATATAGGAGTTAAAAAAGGAAAAAGAGGCTTTGATTAGACGCAAAGTGAAGCTTGAGAGCGAGAAGTCGAAAAGCAGAGAAATAGATTATGATCAAATGCGAATTGAGGTAAAAATTCAAGCGAGTCGGCGACTAGCAGCTTTTGAGAAAGAATACAGTGAGCTTCAGGAAAAGCTGCTACAGCAGTTTAAGAAAGACCTCGCCTGTAAGTTCGAAGTAGAAAGAGCAGTAATCCTGTCCTCTTCATAATGCCAATTCTGATTTTCCTTCTATTCAAAGGCTTTATTAGCAGAAAATTATGATGTTGGTGAAGACGTAACAAGAAGAAAACAGCAGATTAGACTTAAATATCATGAGGACCTCGAAGTTGGGAAAGAACGACTTGCCTTGGAGGCGAAAGAGCAGATGAAGGTTTTAGACATTGAATACGCTGAGCAATTGGAGAAACTTAAGCTGATGGAAACAAAGATGCCAAGAGTCAGTGAATATCATCGCAAGAAGGATTCAATTGAGGTAGAAATGTTGGTGCATGAACAAAAATTGAAGCGTGACTTGCAATCATTTAAAAATGCTATTGCTCAAAAACATGAGATCGAAAAACAGGTAACTTCTTGTTCTAAATACCCCCCTCAACGTATTTCGTGATACAGCGGTTAGAAGAAGAGAAATATAAGAAGTTTGATATTATCGAGAGAGAAATTGCTTATTTCGGGAAGCTAATCGAACAACAGAGACCTGCGAGAGAGCTCCTTGATACAGTTACTCGCGAATTGAAAGTTTTGGAGGAAGAACTTGGCGCAAAAAACCAACAAGCGACAAGCATCATGACGGAGATCAGAGAGATAGGCCTGAGCATTGACAAAACGCGATTTGAGCTTGACGAATTACTAAGTCAAATTTCATACAAGAAAAATGAGGTACTTACGAATCACTTTAATTCAAATCAGAGTCGTAACAACAAACTTGGTGCTTAGTATGAAGCAAAGAGAAACGTTCTCTCTTCAGTAGAAAATTTAACGAATCATGTTGAAAGACGTAGCCAAGAAATTGATTTCCATCGGAAACCAAAGGCTGTTTCATTTGGCAATTCCTCTCCAATTAGAGACAGTTTCGATATCAATTCAAACCAAAGCATGTATTTCATTCTCAAGGAGCTTGAAACCATCAAAGATGCTCTTAAGGTAAGCATTTCGTTTCGCTTCGATTCGTTTTAGCTTGTTAGAAGGCGGGGTTGCAGACTCAAGGAACTCAAGCGTCAACTCGTACACCTGAACGAAGACAGAGCCTCGCTGTTCTCGAAAAATCGATAGAAGAGCTAGGCAAAGAACTTGGGGAGGATAAAGAACATGAAAGCAAACGTTCCGATGAGCCTGTGGTCATTGTCGATCAGGATCAAATGTCTGAGATTGATTCCAG
>ENA-UOUE01000566-UOUE01000566.1-compost-metagenome-genome-assembly--contig:-NODE-566-length-28999-cov-10.079213_pt1 | contig 28999 bp, 19 predicted proteins | sample MGYA00238146_ERZ747223 | MGnify/ENA primary metagenome ERZ747223 (study PRJEB28781, sample SAMN06268865) | compost metagenome | isolation source: single cell | place: USA: California, Emeryville, Joint...
GTCATGTTGAACTTGTGGAATTTATCAGGATGTTCAATTGGGTAGAGAATCATTTCCTGAAGGTTTCTCTTGACTTCTTCAAGACCTCCGATATCTTCCCACTTGACGTTCGGAACCTCGACAACGGTCTCTCTAAGAGATGATGGGTTCACAGTTGCTTGAGCAGATTTGAAGTGTTCTTGAGTGACAGCCATGGCATCGAGAACTTCAGCTGGGATCTTGTCTTCTTCAATATCGATGATATCCATCTTCTCTCGGATACATTGAAGAGCAGCTTCAGAGCAGAGTTGAGCAAGATCGGCTCCAACGAAACCATGAGTGTCCTTAGCAATGCTCTCAAGGTCAACATCATCGGCAAGTTTCATGTTCTTGGTGTGGATTCTGAGGATCTCCATTCTACCGATTTCATCAGGAACACCGATATCAATTTCTCTATCGAAACGTCCGAATCGCCGGAGAGCTTGATCGATGGAGTTAGGTCTGTTGGTAGCAGCAATAACGATAACTTGTCCACGAGACTTCAGACCGTCCATCAAAGTGAGCAATTGAGATACGACTCTACGCTCGACCTCACCGCTGACCTTGTCTCTCTTTGGAGCAATGGAATCGATTTCATCAATGAAAATAATGGCAGGAGAATTCTTCTCGGCCTCTTCGAAAGCTTTACGAAGGTTGGATTCTGCCTCACCAGCCATCTTCGACATGATTTCTGGACCGTTAATCAGGAAGAAGAAAGCACCGGTTTCATTAGCGACGGCTCTCGCAATAAGCGTCTTTCCTGATCCAGGAGGTCCGTAGAGAAGGACTCCTCTTGGTGGCTTAACACCGAGAGTCTTGAAGAGTTGAGGATGTCTCAATGGCAATTCAATCATTTCTCTGATCTGAGCCATTTGTCTTCTGCAACCTCCGACATCGTCGTAACCGACGTCATCGGCTCTTTCCTCTTCTTCTCTCTTGATCGGCTCGCCTTCGGTGTAGAGAACAGTTGTTGGGGCAACTATACCGTAGTCTTGAGGCTCGGTGGCAACAACCTTGAACTCGACTGGCCTGAAGCTGCCTCTTACAAGGAACGTATCGCCCTTCTTGAGTGGTCTGTACGCATCCTTAAAGTATGGGACCAAGTAAGTTGTGGCAAGGTCTCCTGTAAGTCCTTCGATTGTGTCATCAATGGGAAGGACGTGGACTTTAGTGAGATTTGGCACGTTTGGAACCGATTTGACGCTTACAATGTCTAGTCAAAAAGGATCAGAAATGTTCGAGATATTCTAGTAATGTCATTACCTCCTAGCCTGACTCTGAGGTTCTTTCGAACGACCTTGTTCATTCTGATCTTGCCTTCCTCGAGCTTGTTGTCGACAAGCGCAATGACTAGGGTTTCATGTCGTTTTTTCCCTTTGATGAGGATAGGATCTCCCTTAAAAATCTTCAATTCGTTCAATTTCGATTGACTCATAGCAATGGTTGAGTTGTCATCGTTGATTGCGTCTTCGACCTATTGCAGTTAGAGGTTATAGAAGGGTAAGAGGTTAAAGAGAATTACAATAAGTCTGTTGGGAGCCTTTTTTCGTTCGAGAATTGCTGTAGAGTAATCTTTCTTTTCCTCCTTAACGGGGGCTTTATCACTCCTTATTGAAAGTGAGGATCAATGGGTTGCGAGAGAAGCGGATTGCTTACTTATCTACCATGATCTCAAATCAATATGTTGTGCTTTCGAATAATCAAATTATAGAAGATACTCGGGATTCCGGTATTTATATCCGAATTTTAACTTTAATTCCAGGAGTCATTCCAAGAAGAATCTTTTTTTCAACAAATTCCATGTGGATGCGAGCCCGTGTTTTCTAATCAACAAAAACAACTTTGATGTAGCATCTGATCTCGCACCACTCAGAACTTCAGTTGCATTGTGTAATAGGGATAATCATTTTTCCAGATATATCTCAGAGGTTTTTTCACTGTAAGTGCTCAATGTTTCTAATTTGAAGCAAGAAATTTCTGGAAAAAGAAGATTTAATATTTCTTTTGAAATGCTCGCTCAAAACGTTTTAAGTTGGGTATAATGGCCGAGTAGGTGATTCTTCTTCTTGGTGTATGAGAGGAGATGTTGTTTATGATATGAATAGTTGAAAAATACAGGCAAAATTCACCTCAAAAATATTCAAAAAAATAAACATTTGGCCTCCAATGTAATGGTCGTAGGGGCAAAGATTTCTCAATTTTTGAGGACACAGAATAATAAGCTCTTTCTAAAATATGCAGAACGACTCGATCGCCAATAAGACCGAGGTATTAATGGTTACTCATGCCTTTTTTGAACAACAGTTAGTGATAAATATGTGAAATTGCTCGTTTTCAGACAAAATAACGAGAAAGCTTCAATTTGAAATTTCATTCAGCCCAAAGAAAATCCGAAAGAGTAACCACATTAGAAATTTCTATCTTGTTGAGAGAAGTATATGAAACTACGATGTAAATTTCTTATGGTAGTTTTGTAGAAAGGGATACTTTCAAGCTTTCTGAGCGTGAAGACGAGTGTTCAAATTGATTATCTTGATTTGATAAGATATTAGGTCCTTTCCTTTGGTTTATAGATACCAAGATGGATTATTTTCATCATACCCAGGAATTTCTTTAACGAAAACACAATCACATCGTTAATGCGATTATAAATCGGTCCTCAACTTACTTGCTCCGATTACCTAGCTAAAGCGATAATATCCTATCATGTATGCTTGATAAGAAATTTGACAGAGTGCTGCTTCTTCTGCTTTAAAAAATAGTGTCTTTCTCCGTTTATTCCAGCCTTATAACTAAATTCCCACTGCTGGCAACTGTTTGCATAATCCATAACATGATATTATAATCCAATTTTCTGTAAAAATCTCAACGATGCGATTTTAAACTTGCAAAAAACAATTTCTATCGTGTTTCAAACAAATCAATCAAATCAATTCGAAAAAAATGAAATTCATTGTCAAGCTAATCAGGAACAGCATTTTTCGCGTGTTCTCTCGTCCCACTGCAAACGCACGCTTACCTGATGTCGAAGCTCTTGATAGCAGGTCAAATAACTCAGAAAACATCCACCATCCTCTTGAAACACAGAACTATCAAGTGTGCATCATTCATAAAAAATTCGAGTTTGAATTCCTTACCAGGACCAGAGGACTCTTGGACCTTGGTAAGGTTCTTTCCCTTCAATAACTCACTAAATTATTGCCTCACTTCGTAGTTGACTCTCGCAATGGTTTCTATAAAAGAAGAACCGGTGATTTTCCAATGGGTGGTGACCATTTCGTGGTAAATCGACTGGCTGAGATTTCATGATGTTGATTCATAATTCAGCATGTTCTGAGTTTCCCAAAGAGAGCCCTTGACAATTCTTTCAGAAATGTGCCGGACAATCACACAACCATCAGTCGCATAATTGAAAATATACCACTGTATTCACTCTGCTGCAATGGCATGGTCTCATTCATCTTGTTTTCATAGGAATAATACGAATAGCGAACTCGCTAGTAACGAAGAGATTGTCGGCGAAAGCACGATTTTATGTAAATTTTCATTTTGTTTGCTATCATTCATCGCATTGGAAATAGCTGAGGAAGAGCTAATATCCTCACTAGAGCTCAAAAAAAGCGAGTTATTGGAATATCACAGAAACAAAATTTTGAGGCCATGCCTTTAGATGATGTTGGAAAGAAAACGCTACTTATTTACCACTACTACTCAACTATTACTGACAATCAGTCTCGAACTCGTTCCTGCTGGTTATTCTTATGAGTTATGTTAACGAAAGATTTTACTGTATGGGAGAATTAGCAATCTCTAATTAATACTACACGAACACAAAACTTCAGATTACAAGCGACTTTGATTTGCGTGTTATTACTTTCATATGGGAGCAAAGCAAATTGATTAGTCGTATTGGTAACGGAAAATGCAGGAGCAATAGATTTCTTGAATGCATTTAACTTCTCTATTCTTACCTTTTCAGAGGGAAAAGATCGCGAATATCGAATTAAATTACCATAAAACGATCAATCAACAATATGATTGCCATAAAAAAAATTAGAAGGAAGTTGATATATACTTATGGCTCTTTGAAGCAAGTGAAACTATCATTTCAGCCCTAATGGAATAAGAATAGATAACATTATTGGCAATGAGATCTATAATTTAACTGAGAATTCGGAGTCTTGCTTTCTTTTCAAACATATGATCAGACTTTTTGTTTAGATACTGCTTCATTAGTTGAAAGATGAGAAAGACATTAGTGTCAACTCTGAATCCACCCTCTGGTTAGTATTCAATACCCTGTCGAGTCAAAATTTTCCAAAATATGATATTTTGTGAACTCAAGCGACCCGGTCTCAACTCTTAGATGCTAATCAAGCTCCACTGGTGTGATCTCTGATACATCACCAAATTCTAACTGATTTTCGAGGGTCATTGAATTTAATGAATTTTTTTTTTTCCTTAATAATACCTTAAAGAGAAAGATGACTCGAATCTGTTGTACTCGAGTCACATTAATTATTCATATTCCATTTGATCTGAGGCACCTTGCATTAGTAGCGAAGTGCTTTCAAAATCTACTTCAATAGCCTCTCAACACAGCGACATTTCACAGAGGAGAATAATCAGTACAAAATTCTGATTAGTAGAGAGACAACCCAATCCTTCTTCCCACCCCCCCCCCAAACCATAATTATAACATTCTATTCATCTATAAAACACAGTTCTAATGAAACTCCGGATAAGAGAAAGTTCCATTCTTCTAAAACTCATACGGTATAAAATACGGCAAACTTTAATAAAAATTAAATGGTTTTCCGTAAACTGAGATTATCTTAGAACTTCATAAAGTAATCAGACAAAAAATTGACCAGAAAATGCGGAGAAACCTTCATATTCTACTCTTGATGACAATTTGGTGCTGGCCAGAACAAACCACCAACCAAGGTGTAAAAATATTTCTCAAGAAAGCCTCTAACTGTGATAGTTTGTCGGTGAATAGACTTTTACAAAGTCAAAAGTTGACGATGACGTAATTCTGATTCATTAATTAATTTGATTCGAACTCTGAAGTACGTTTTATGAGTCAGTGCTATAATCATTATTTAAAACCAATGTCGTTCCGACAACTCAGCCAAGAGCTAAAGCTGGCGCTGCCAGCACTAGAGAAAACAGTCATCGATTCGAACTCCTCAGAGATGCAAAGCTTCGAGAGTGCTAACGTTATATTGCGCGATTACGGACCGGTTATGAAGGTAAACTTGGAGAACATCTCCTCAGGCGAGTCATCTCCTTGCCACAGCGACAATGAGAAATCCTCACTGCAGACAAAGCGGAAAAAAGATTTGAGCCTCTACAACATATTGAGTTACTACCTCGACAGTTCAAGCGTTGAGGAACTAAAACCATTTAATCCTCAATCGAATGATTTTGATTGGGTGATCATAATGGGATTCCTCAACGATGGACAGGTCACAAGAGCCAAAGAGATTCTCGCGAACACACCATGCAAAGGAAAAGTGCGATATGCGAAGAGGGTTTACTACAAAGGCTTCAGATCATGTTTATTCGAATGCAAATCCTCTGAAGACGCTAAATATGTGTTAGATTTCGCACTGAATCAATCAACGCTGATGTCGAAGTTTCGAACGGAACTTTGGGGGTTGCAGTTGCGGTCAAGGTTCAAAGATGCTGCATTTCAAAGTAGCTATAACGCTATTATTCTGAAGAATATCCCACCACAGTTCTCAGCAGAGACTTTGAGACAGATAATCAAAGCAGAATGCGCCAAGACGGAAGTGAAGTCGATTGATGTGTTAACTTTGATTGAGAACACGATAGTGACGACGATTGCTTTTTCGTCATTAGAGGAGGCAGAGCTCATGTGCCAAAAGCTGAATAACAAAGTAGTTCAAAATGGAAACATTCTGAAGGTAATTAATGATAATTTTTTTATGGTGATCAGAGCTAATCAATCTTCTTTGAAAAATAGGCAGCACTCGTGATGAAACCGGCGTTTAAGCACCGGAACAAGGATAACTCGATATTCAAAGACTACTTGATTGAACCTAAGAAGACAATGATCGAAAAAATGCTTAGCTCTCGGCTTTTCAAAAGCCAAAGCAGCCAAGAGAACAAAACCTCTTCGAAGAAGGCTAACGTGAAAGAGTTGTTGGGCTTATTGAGTAAAAAGACAACTATTCCACAGAATAATGAGACTGAAGCTTCAAAACCGATTGCTCCTGAAAAAATAGAGGGAGGAGACAAAGAGAATGCGCAAATAGATGGACTTTCGGTTAGGCCGGTAAATCAGGCTTCCAAGCCTGAGTTCGATAAGCTTGTGCTGGAAAAAATCGAGACGTGTCCTCCGCCGAGCACGAAAAAGACGAAAAAACGCAAGAAAAAAAACAAGGCAAAAAAACTAAAACTAAAAATGAAGAGAGCATCATCACTTCCTCTTCCTCCGCTGCAAAAAATGAATAGCGAACCGAAATATCCGGAACCACCTTTCCCAAAGCCTAGTCATCCTCCATACTATGGAGAGCCTCAAATGGTGCCCGGAGGCTACTATTATAGTTACCCAGCACTCTATGCGAATATGCCAATGAACTATTTCTACCCTCCTCCTCATTTTGGCTATTATGGGATGCCAATTCAGACTGTTCCTCATATGAATCAGCTGGAACCAAAGTCAAGACCGCCAATGCCGGCGCTCCATCACCACCCTGGTAGTTTCGAAAGCGAAATCGCTCAAAAGAAAATTTTTGTCGATGGAGGAAAAACCATTGAGAAAAAGATCATGCCTGAAGCTTGCAAGCTCAGGGCGAAGAAAATTTGAAGAATCCTTCGGAAGAAAATAGAGACGTGCAACTGCGCGCTCTTTATTTTTGCTGACGAACCATTTTGTCAACTAAGAGAATGTGGTTTTGTTAGCAACTCCGATGAATTTCAGGCCTATGGATAGTGTTTATTCAGGTGGAGAAACTGTAAGTTCTCAATTTTTTGAAAGAAAGAATTTGGACATAGCCATCAAATGATCTCTGTTCTGGTCTAGGATAAGATTTAAACGCAGATGTAGCCTTTGGATCTGGGAGGTAGGTAAGTAAATATTATTCTCAGACACGAAGGAAGCGGATGGATGAGAAAATAGAGTTCTTTGATGATATGGACATCGCACAGTCCGGAAGGGTTTTTGTGCAATTCTTGAAGGTTCGAAGAATTGAGGATATATCGACCAAAAATGGTTAAGTAGGATAATGCTATTGAATTAGGAGTTAAGATGTCTAATTATTAATTTTTGAGTGTAGTCATGATATTATGGAGATTCAAATAAGATTGCTGTTGTTGTTTACTTAATCAATAATTGAATAATTTGATTTAATATTTCTGTTGCATTTAATAAACAAAGCTTTCAGATGAATAAGTACTTTTACTAGTATATATTTCGTAATAAGTGCGTTTATTGGATAAAGGAAGAGCATCTCGTTTCCTCTCAGTCACACTCTATTGTTAATATCTAAATGCTAAATGCTCGTATTTCGATTTTTGCACATGAATCAGTTAAGAAAAAGATAAATTGGTTTGTCTTTAATTTTGAAAACCAATATTAAAACATTGTTAAGGTTTGGTAAAGCTTTCTAATGCTGGGGATATTATTGCTCGAATTTAGAGTCAATGATTTTCGATTTTGAATATTGACTCTCCTTCATCGTTGCACAATGTCAATAATAAAATCTAGCAATAGACTATTATCTCATCTAATAAAATCGTAATAAGCAAATCAATCACAATCAATATGAGAGCTGAACTAAAGGTACGCACAGCGCGAAACAATTACTTCTCTAAAAATCTAGAGCAAAGATCAGAACAGATATAATTGAAATAAGCTGAGCCCGAGTATTTGCAGAATTTGCATAGCCACACACAGCTTTACAAAAAAAATTTATCAAACTTCAAGTTCAAATATCATTTTGTTAACGTATAACACTTTCCAATTATTGATGATATTCCGACCCTGTCGCCCTATCCTGATCCCCCTTTCCTATTGAATCATTCACTTTTTTTCCCAGATGAGCAATTGGCGTATTTGAATTGGTCGGACGCATCGCTCCTACTAACTGTGGATCGTTCGATTTCCTCTGGAAGTTGCTTAATTCCTAATAAAAAATGCTCATCTCCATTCACAGTGTCATAATTCATACTTTCACAAGCAGTTCAAACTCTTCACGCAGCGTCTCCACCGTGCTTTGAGTTTCTAATCTAAGCTTCTCTGAATTCTCCAGTTGAGTCCTATTTGCATTTTTCATTTTCAAAAAAAAGCCTCCCGACGCAAATTTTACTTCAGCAGCTGTCTTAGTTTTTTGTTATCTTCATCCAATTGCTTGATCTTCTTCGCTTTCTTCAGGGCTTTTTGATTATCAACATCCCTAAAGCAAATCAACTTAAAAACCTCATTACATTAGTGTAGTTACTTGTAAATGGAAGGATTAGAAAAAACTTTATTGCATTCATAAGACAGCGTCTTTATCGTTTCTTTCGCTTTCTCCAGCTGAACTCGCAAGCTACGATTTTCTTGGATCAAGCATTCCAAATTAATCAAATTCAGGTCTAATGCAAGCCGAACAGTGGGATTCAGTAAGACGAGGTGCTATTACCGCTGTTTTTAAATCTGACTGCGATGTTTCCAGATTGATCGATTTTGTCTGGAGAGATTGGTACCAGCTGGAAGTACTCAATTTCTTCAGGAGAACCTACCTGGAAGAAATCCCGGAATAAATTGCTCTTTTTGAAAAAAAGGTCATCAGCACGAAAGTTGCAGAGGCTAGGAGTGTATATTTACAATTTTGTCGTGTGGTTTCGGCACCAGTCCAGGGATGACTATTGAAATCATGCTCATTTAAGGTAGAAATTCAATTAAATAAATATTAGTTATACTAACTACTTTTCGATTGAGGTTTCAAAATGGATTTATTTATATCAGAACTCAGCAATGTGCTTGAGAATGTTAATGATATTTGGAGAACAAAAAAATAGAAATGAGTGATAATTATATATATGCTCGACAAAATAACATTAACCAAACAATTAATAGGGTCGTCTAGGTGATAGATATAGAGTTATTAGTTATATATTCACAAAAAATGAAATATTCGCTGTGTTCCGACCCCCGAAGTATAGTTATCATAGGAAATTATGCAATAAACGGAATACTAACCTATTGGACTAAAGATGCTATTTTACATGAACGCTGATAATCTCGAAACCTCTTTTTCGCTGTAATCCTTATTGTTTAACTTTCAGATGTGCTAAGGAAGAGGTGTTATCAAACTGTATCGATTAAGACAGCTCACATTTGATTAGCTTCGCTATCGTCCCTTTCGCGTTAAAATCTTTCGGTTTGCTAAGTAAAGGATAATATGACTCCAAAAGTACTTAAGCTACCTTGTTGCTTTCGTGTTTTCGTCATTTCGAGGCAGATAATAGAATTTTTGAGCCTTCGGCGTGCCTGCTTTTGGGTTTGGAGTATCCTTCTTGCTCTATGAAAAAGAAGTTAATGTTGCTTCCAAGGTCAAAGTACCTGCAGCTTCAAGTTAAGTTCAGGTTTGCTTGGTGGGATCTCTTTAAAAGACGATTTTAGGGAGCTCGCTACTACGGTGAAGTTGTCTTGAGAAAGAGAATTCGTGCCCACTCCGCAATTCGAATATAGTTGTCCCAGCTGAGAGGTATTGAGGTTTTGGCCTTTGTCTATGGAGACGTTTATTGAGTCGACTTTCGGCTCGTTGCTGACATTATTCATGTAATAGTTATTATAATGCTCGCGTTCTTCTCGGCGAGACAGAAGCGCTCGCTGCTCCGAAGCGAGTTTAAATGTCCTTGTGTTTCCTGAAGCAAGTTCTTTTGAGAGGTTCCCTTGGCTTTCCTTGTCTGCAATATTATATTCAGGTCTTAAAGAGGCAATTGAGTATGAGTAGATAACAATTAATTGTTACTGGATTTTCTTTCTGCGATTGCTTGCGATCCCGTTTTCTATACTACTGTTACTGTTCTTAGGTGTTTTTTTGTTTTTGTCCTGCGTTCTTGTTGTTGGTTGGGGCATAGTCGTGAGTTTTGTAACAACCAATTTTGTAATGTATTTAAAGTCTTTGTCAGGATTTGGTGAGATTTCACCTCTCGGCTCCTTTTTCTCGGGCTCAATAGTCAGAATCGTACTCGTTTTTTGGGACTGCTTGTTTGATTGCTGATAATTCAGAATTAATGAGACTAGAGTAATGGATTAGATCATCTACGGTTTCGCCTTCAACATTGCGAATCGGACTCAAAGACACAGCAGAATGCTGGTGAATTTTTGGAATAGTCAGAATGTTTTGGTCTGATGAAGGGCCTGATACTGCTCCCTTGCTAAAGATGTCTCGACTTGGTGAGAGAGGGCTATTGAAATAGCTAAAACGATGACAATTATTCAATTTCAACATGTGAGAAGGGAGTTACTTTGGTGCATTCTTCTTGACAATCGTCAACATACCAGCATTTCCATCGCTTTCAAACTGAGGGTTAAGATTGGCATTGGCAGCATAAAGGTCGCGTTTCAATGGCAAACCGAAGCCTAATTTCATGGATTCATGACTCCTGGTTCCCTCACTGGCAGACAAAGGGCTCAAATTATTCGAGTCGGGAGTATACTTGCTGTTGAGATGAGACTTGAGTACTTTCACGGGCGTCGTTTCTCTCGGCTCGTTTTTATTCGAAGCCTCTCTTTCAGGAACCAGGTCATCTAGGACAGTAATTTTCACTCCGTTCGCTTTCGGCAGCGGACTAGTTGTGATTCGTAATTTTTCAGTCCCCAGCTTTCTTGATCTATTCGCAACATCCTAATTTCCAATCATTTTTTCATTCATCATTAGGATTAAAAGAAGCTAGGTTACCTCGAAGCTTTTCACTTCTGGGCTAAAATTTTCGTTCAAAGCTTTTTTGATCAAGTTTCTATATTCGTCTAACCCTGGAGAGTGTTCATGCTTTTTCCCACAAGTCGGTGGGCTCTTGCTCTTCGCATGAAATTGATTATATGTAAGTCGCTTCTTTTGTTCGTTTATAAGGCTCCGAAAAGTCGAAGAGAGTCCATCGACAGAGAGATTTGATTTTGGAGATCTGCTTGAATCGGAGAGCTGCGAATCGCTCTCTTCAGTGTCATGATGAAGATTCATCTTCAAATTATTGCTCGATTTGGATGCTGTGCCACCGATGCCAATTTCCTTTCGTTTATACGAGTTGTTGGAGTTCGCGCTGTTGCGAGGCGACTTAGAGTTCAGTTTCTTCGCATTGCCTTTATGAAACATTGTTAAGATTAGTTGGTTTGTCGATTGGGGCATTGTGGATGTACCGGCGGCTTTAGCTTGGCGGACGGCGATGTCGATAGATTGTATAAGATTAATCTTTGCTTGAGGAACCACCTTTGTGAGTAAATTAGATACAACAGGCTTTTCTGTTGTCCCTCTACGTGATGTATCGAACAAACTTAAAGGAAATTTTTAAGGGAATATAATAAAGATAAGCTACTTTTTCCGATCAAGGTCGAGGTGACTAGAAGCGCTCTTGCACGATTCTGCTTTGGCAAATGATAATGCGTTACGGTTTGGACTGAGACTGGTCCTTGCTTCGAAATTATGTTGTTTCTTGATGGTTTCCCATTGATTTTCGAGGTCTTCAATACTTTTCGATGAGTTGGAGTGCTGGAGCAATGGGATCGTCAGCTTTCCGCGATCAGTCTCAAAATGAGCCATAATTTTATTGAAATTCATGAATTGACGACCCGATGAGTCTAACCGCGGACTGTTCGCCTCAGAGCGCGACATCCTATTCATGATTCTTTCTTGCTGGAGGCTTTTTAGCTCCGGTCTCGTGGCGTTTCTGAAGTTATTGCCAAAGTTTGACGAGCTAAAACTCTCGTTGAGCAGCGATCGCGGTGGGATTTCGGAAATCGCGTCATCATTAAAATCTCTCTTCGTGGTGTCGTCGTCTTTGGTGACCTTGAGGCAGTGGCTATCTAGCTGTGGTTGACTCATTTAATCAGATCCCTTAGATAAGAACATAACGATGAATAATTTTATTTGATTAAGTAAAACCAGTAGCGATGTTCCTCATTTTTAATAAAATTATTCTTTTTTTCATGGACGCACAGAAAAGCTCCCACATGAATTGAAATTCCTCTTAAACTCGTAGTCTCCGAGCAACTATCAAGAATATTTGCGATTCTTTCTTAAATTCATTCAACATGAAGGACAATTTGTTATAGATAGTAAGTTTCAATCGGACTTACGAATTAAAAGTACATATGAAAATAGACTTGAAATAAATCCCAAAATGACTCATAACAACTTATGACAATAGAAATTCGAAAGTTAGAGTTTGAATCAAACGTTAAAAAATGGAGAAAATCTTTAAAAAATATTTTGAAACGGCAATTATTTTCTAAACGAGGGCCCATTCATGCGTGCGTGCGTAGGAAATACTCGAACAGCTGTCTTTTTATTATTGTAGAGGCTCAGATCAGCAAAAATGTGTCTATCCTCATCTTCGCAGGTTTCTGGAGCTTCTTCAACTTTTTTATTATTCGACAGCCTCGAGAGATAAAGAATTTCATCATGATCATCATTTTCCTCGTTCAGTTCTTCGTGATCATCTTGCTCAACGTTATTCTGAAAGGCGTCAGGAAATATATATTTCTCGAAGCCCTGAGAGTATTGACTTGCAACACCTTTCTTTAAAATGCCTATGGGATACGTGCAGTAAGGCTTAGACAGGTCCTTGACGCGTCTTTTTCGATATTTTTTCCTTGCAGGGCCTTTCGGGACGTCTATCGGTGCTACTTCGCTAAAAAATCTGTTGACTTTGAGCAATCCAGGCGATACGAATGGTCCTGTTGTGTTTGATGTGGTGGTATTTGTATAGCATTGCTCAGTCTCGCTGTAGAAGTCGCTTTTAAGGTAGCCAGGTCGGGTCTCGCTAAATCTGTGTTCACTGAACCTCATGAAGGGTGAGGGTTTTATACAGATGCTGAAATCCATCTTTGGCAGTGATTTATTGTCTGTGTCGCTTTTGGGCTTGCATTGATCGAGTCTGTCCATATTAGCGAAGCAGAATCGACTGATTTTGGCCTGGACGAGTTCGTCCTCCTGGGTGGTTAGCATGGTATCGTTCTGCATTTTTATTCAGGTGAATTAATTTTGGTTGCAAGAGTATGAGACCAATAATCAAATATAAGACACTTAATTTTGGTTGGTCTTGATATAACTGTAAAAACCCTGTTATCTAATGTGAATGAAGGGTCGTTGCGCTGAAAAATAAAACATGCGCTGATTAATGAAGAAATTTAATTCCACAAAAGTCTTGCTTGATGAAGAGGCTGAGCTGAAGATTCTCTTGTATGACACCTCTAAATTAGCGGAACTAACCACACAGCAGAAGCCGTGAGCAACCATCAGCTTTGAGCAAGCAGTTTTACGAAATTGATCTGGAAATATAGTTTTCATTAACCAGGGTTATTGCAGAGAGGTGGATTGGTTAATTTTATTCAGTGAATTTGTAAGAAACGCAAAAGGAGATCAGTTAGTAATTAATATCCTATGGTCACGTTTTCAATAAATCATTCGACCACACGAGCGAAACCAACCACAAAGCAGCAGTATTTTAGTTCGCGAATGCTCTATCAAAGCAGGACGTATCCGTTAGAGTTGATATCTCTCACTCGCCCAACTCGTGATAGCCGAACAAATTTCCAAGGGTTTTTCTCTCTATCTTTTACAATGAGTTCCTAAAAAGAGTTCTTTTAAGTTAATTCCTACTGGAAAAACTCCAACATTTGCCTCGAGCTATCTAAATGCTTGGGTCAGCATCGATATTCAAGCTTTTTCATGACTACTGTAGATGCAATTGATATATATATACATATGATTGCTAAAGAGCCTTAGAATGTGACTTTAATTCCTATACGTAGTTTGTTTGAAAAAATTATTAGGTTACGGTCCTGAAACTCGATATTTCCCTCATAAATAAGAAAGCACAATCCCTGCGCAAGCGAGCCCAATCACCCCAAAAACAGTCCATTTCATAATTCTGTTCTGCTTGATTCTTCTATTCATCTGATCTATCAGCTTGTTTGACCAGCTCAATTCTTCATTCGTCTCCTCAAGCTATTCATCGTTAGACAAATGAGCATTTTGCTTATAAAACTCAATGTCATTACTCTGCCTATGTTCCTCCGCATCGTATCAGATTGCCCTTTGAGATTCGTATTTATGTTCACTGCTATTCCTAAACTTTCATAAGCCGTCTTTTTCCCGGCTTCAAGTCTTCTATTCTGTGCTGCGAGAAGTGAATCTGCCTGTAAATAATCTGAAGCATTGTCCTTTCAAAATGAAAAATTTGAATCTCTCTTGTTAAGGGAACAGTGGTGTTTTACGTCTCCTCTTGATCCGAATAAATTTTCCTTCTGCTTTTGGAGAGAAACTTTTTCTTCAAACTCAATAAGCTTTTTTCTGGACTCGTCAAACTCTTGTCGACATTTGCGGACCTAGTTGTCATATGCAAGGTAAATCACCATTGATCATTGCGGCAAACTTACTTTCTGCTGGAAATCTCTTCGTTGCTTCTCTGGCAGAGGATTCACTTCAATTTCCATTTGCTTAATCTAAATACGGCAGAAATTGCTTTTATATTGCAATGCTTTGAGTATATTTACACAGGATTCTGCATCGTTTAGTTCTCGCTGGAGGTCTGAAATAGCAGAATCGACATTATCTGCATCGAATGATGATGAGAAATCGAATTATTCTAGTTACCAGTTGGCTGGGCTGCGAGTTTGTTGAGCTTTTGGGTGACCTGGCCTAGAATTTTATAGTACTCGTGTTCCATGGTGTAGAAATAATCGCTCATTGTAGAAAATGATGGTACTCTGGAATTATGGGGTTGATGAACTTTAAATAGAATAATTATTGTAAGGAAGTATTTTTGATACGCTATTTAGATAAACTCACCCGATTAAAAATGTGTCAATTGAGCTTGGGACTTAGATAGACTGATTGGATCCATATGAACAAAATTTTCGTTATATCTTTAATCCCGAAGAGTTCCGTGTTTGGGAGAAGAAATTAGTGATCCACTAACTGCTGCGGTTTTAATAGCGTTATAAAACTTTTTCTATATAGAAAAGTGAGATTGCATCATTGTAATTACTCTTTCTATTTCTTGCTGTATTTTTTGAGGTGAAAACGAGCTCCACCGTGTTTAAGCTCGATAGTACTCTATGAAGAGGGAAAACAATGCTCAATGTTTATATACAAAATTCTTATACTATATAACATCGTGCAAAGCATTAGAGATTCAATATTAGCCTGACCCCACATTAAGATAACCCTTTATTAAAAGATACTACATTTACACTGCACATACTCGTCTTTATTATACATTTTCCAATTTTCGACTTCAAACACTTCAATTGGTTGTTCTTTGAAGCCAACTCTCTGTCGTCTGCTTCCAGCCTGTATCTCTCCTTTCTTCTGCAGGTACCTCAGTCCTGCAAATTTGCGTTTTTCTTTCTTGAGTATTGTTTTCGGTTTCTTAGTCTCCACAAAGGAGCCTGATAACGCGTCCACAAACTCCCGTCTCAGCTGCTCTTGCTGCTGTGGGTTGATACTCATCCTACTTGATGTTTCTGTTCCGAATTCATCGACTTGAGATTCGAGCGAGTCCAAGCTATTCATGGTTTAAAAGCTTTGATTTTGTTATCTGATAATTTTGACTGTTAACTTGTTCATTAAATTAAAAAATTGAAAGTTCGAAGAGGAAGAATCCAAGACTACTGGGAGGTGGAAAGCTTCTGAAATATTTAGATGTATTTATCCTTTCGAGAGAGCAAAGGCCGATTAGAAGCTTTTGAAACTCTGATCAAACTAATAATCTCTAAATGAAAGTTTATTCCAACCTGGTAAAGATTGCTGACTTTTGTTAATAAAAGAGATCAAATTTATTAATTTTCATGTTATTTTGAAATCAAGTACAAAAATCTAATGAATTTGATGTTTACCTGAGAAAGAGCTCAGGGGGCTGAATCTAGAGCTATTAATAACCAAACGTTCGGAACATCCTGTTTGGCAGCTATAAGTTAATCGTATTATGTATATTATATTATAATCAGAATGTCATTCTGATTCAGTAATTATCTTGTGCTTTCATCGTTTTGATTATTGACACTGACTCTTCATTGCTAGTCTCAATCATAACTCGGTAGAACTCAGTAGAACTATTCTACTCGCATGCTATACATGAATTTCATTTTAATAGTTTAATCATTCACTGGAAAAATAATCCTAAAAGGTAATATATATCCAGATTTTCTACATACTATATTCTGAGTTTATTAAAACAAATCCTGAAGGTAGCAGAAAGATAATGTCAATGCGAACTGAGTTCACTCAAGGAGAAACACAGAGCGAGACTAAACTCTTCGAAGAACGTGAGAAGCTTATCCAGGAATTTGAAAAACAACATATTTGGGCGGAAACTGGAGTCTATAAACCTGGAATCAGGTTAAACTCCTATGTAGATCAATCAAAGTACGAAGGCGAGACTGTCAGCGGGCAGAGAAATGGAAAAGGCAAGTATACATACACAAATGGGGATGTTTACATCGGTGAATGGAAAAATGATCGGTTTGAGGGCTCCGGAGTCTATCTGTTTAGAAATGGAGAACGCTATGAAGGGGAGTTTAAAGACGGGATCAAGCAAGGGCAAGGCAGTTATTACTTTTTGAACGGGAATACGTATAAAGGAGAATGGCTCAACAATAGAAAGCACGGGAAAGGAGTCTACGTCTACTCTGCGCAAGGAGAAAAATACGATGGCGGTTGGGAAGGCGGACTTAAGTATGGCTACGGTGTGTATACGTTCTCAGACGAGTTGACGTATAAAGGAAATTGGGAGCAAGGACGGAAAGTAGGGTATGGAGAACTTGAATACCCATCAGGAGCGAAATATAAAGGAAACTGGGTGGATGATCTACCTAACGGGGAAGGAGAAATGAAATATGCGAATGAGGAGGTATATGTGGGTAACTGGGAAAACGGTGAGAAGACCGGCCAAGGAAGTTATTCCTATTCTGACGATAGTAAATATGAGGGGAACTGGTTGAACGATTTGAGAGTCGGAAAAGGAATCTACTACTACAAAAACGGAGATAAGTACATCGGAGAGTGGGAGGATGGTGAGCAGACTGGCCAAGGGCAATATATCTTTATGAATGGAGATGTTTACACAGGTTCATTCTATGGAGGACGACGCCATGGAACTGGAAAAATGGAGTTTGGGAATAAAGATGTTTATGAGGGGAAATGGGTGGATGGTGAGAAGGAAGGGGAAGGAACGTACATATTTGCTAATGGAGACGTGTATGTAGGAGACTGGAAAAAGGGGAGAAGGACGGGAAAAGGAAAATACACGTGGAGAAGTGGCGACGTGTATGAAGGGAGCTGGAAGGAGGATAAGATGGATGGGTGGGGTAAGTTCGTATTCGCTGATGGCAGCGAAATTGAAGGAGAGTTTAGAGATGACAGAAAAATTAACTAAAATTCTTTTATCGCTTTTTCTTGAGGATCTGCTGTGCTATGTAAAGGAAACAGCTGAAAACAATCCTTTTTCAAGGTCCTTCTTTTTTTGAGGTCCCGATATAGAAAAGTATATCTTAAATGTATGTTATCTGTGTGTTAATGAGAAGAGTCGGACATACTTCTGGATTTGAATCGAAAATTTCATCATTATTTCTCACATTTTCCATTTTCATCGTAAAAGTGGAGATTTATATAAAACTATTCTCTCTATCTGCGTTTGAAAAGATTTCTCGAATATTGTTGAGACCATTATTTCATCGGTTCAATTTCTTGCACACTCAAACTACTGCAAATCTTTTATAATTCTCAATTCTTTAAGATAGTTCTCTATCTTTCTTTAAGAATTACATCGTTCCGAATCAAATAATGAAACCTCAAAGCGATTGAAGGTCAATACTGATGACAAAGTTAAAATTTAGTGAACATTTATTTATTCAGCCCGATGCAAGCTCAGAAAGGAGAAATCCTTGGACCCGTCAAAATCAAAGACGGACTATTCATTGGTGATGAATTGGCCGCACAAGTGACACTTGCTCCTTCCGAGATATTATATGCTTACACCAATCTCATAGGATCTCGAATTCGTTGTCACGAACAAAGTTTCACATATCGTCAATTGCGCTCGAAAGCAGATACAAAACCACTGGGAAACCATTGGCATCGCCTATCTTTCACTTAACTGGATGGAAACGGACTACCAGGTACAATTCTAAACACTAGCGCACAATATCATTTAAAAAAATGAAACTAGATCCTATTCGATGCTAAAGATGAACTTTTGAACGAGGTCTATAGGTTCATCGAGACAGCAATGGCCAAAGGGGAGAGCGTTTTAGTGCATTCAGTCAAAGGCCAGAACAGAAGTTGCTGCTTGCTCGCAGCTTACCTGATGAAAAAATACAGATGGAGTCTCTACAAAACACTTGAATACCTGCACTCACGCAAATCGAACCTCGAGATTCGTGCGAACTTCTTTACTCAATTGACCAGTCTGGAAGCTAGACTCGCCAAACTAGGACAAGGACCAAAGACGCAAACATGGAACGAAGTCGGCGAAGGAGCAACGAACATTGATTCTGAGGAGCTCTTGCTGACTAATACGTTTTTGAATACGCGAATTCCTGAACCGAATGATGTAAAGGAAGGCGTTCAGAAAAAAGGTAGACTGATGCAATATACTGTGACTCAATTTTATATAGAAATAACGTCAAAGGTGAGTTTCTCAGAGCAAAACCATATTCAGCATCATCCGAAAGAAAAGAAATTTGCAAACATGTTTTCGATCGGCGCCAACAAAAAGGAACCTGTTGAAAACACTCAAACCAAAACGGCAATAAAGTCTATACTAAAAGTAAGGAATTATAGTATTTAGGAGGTCGTCTTATGTGCATAGGGATCAAATAAAGTTTTTGAGCTGCGCCCCAAGACTGAGGAAGGTAAATCGAGCCAGGTTGGGTTTAGCGAAGGGTTTAGCAATAACGAGAAGAATGGCTTTAGCAAGAAGCAGGTAGAAATGGATGTACCGAAAGAGAATAGCGGATCTGAGCTCCCACGTCCAAATTCGTCGAAAGGGCTGAATATAAGGCCCTTTTCTGGAAAGTCTGGACTGCCGCCAGTAAAAGACTCTCAGTTGGAGCTGAGTGAGACTAATAAGGGAGTTGGAGGAGCACCTAACATTCAAAATATTAATGGGAATATTATCCATATCACTGTCAATAATTACATAGCAAATGCGAATCTTCCGGCCGAAAACGGGCAACACAGCGTTCAAGGGAATCATAACAAGAGGCTTGTATTGCCTGAAGAAAAAAGTAAGGGGTTAAATAATAGCATGGACACACTAACGACCTGATTAGGATCGAATCGGTTGGGCGTGAGTAACAGCAGCAAAGAACTTTTTTCAAATAAGGCTTTTGCCAAGACTAGAGATCGTGACGATAAACTTCCTGGGAAACGAGGCATTTCTCCGCTGTCTAATTGTAATCCCTATAAATTTTCAATTTTTCTTCTTACGCAATGTAAAGTTGAAAAGAAAAGCACTGGAAACTTTAACAAGGGATTCGCTTCAGCCTCCATACTCGAAAACCCCAAAAAGTTCGCTTCAAATTCTTCTTTTAATGATGAATACTTCCAAAACTCGACCTTTAAACGTGTAAGCGCTACAGATAAATCTTCATTGATTGTAATTGGCAATCAAAATTTATCAAAAACACTTGGTCTGCCCATGGATCGCAAGAACGATAGCAACTCCTTCCGCTCAATGAGTAACCTCTTGTCAAATTTCGAGAATTTCTAAGTTTTTTGATTAGATGTAACACAGAATCTAGACCAGGATTGGGGTTCAATAGGAGCAAATAATAATTTGAGTACGAAAAGCAATCAGGGCGAATATAAAACTCCAAACTACTACAAGTACCTGAACCCAGGTCAATCAGGACCGGTTAAGTAAGTCTTAAAACACGAGAAGAATCCGAGCAGTGTTTGTTAGGCCAACGCAAGGGTTTGGGTCGAAGGGTCAAAGTTTCCCTGAAAAAGAAGATTCCTCACAACATTTATATTATGAGCCAAAGCCAAGCATTACTAACCTGAAAGATAAACAAATCCCAAGACCAACAACCGCGCCCGATCAAAAATTTGCTTTTACTCTAAAGAGTAAGATGTGAGATCTGATTCGTGATCTGAATTATGATTAGATTCGCCTTATCTTCCAGCTACTACGAATACTGCAGCGTCTAAGATCCAGACTCGGAAAGGAAGAACCATAGGTAATAATGGTTTGGTTATCGAGGGTTCATGTAATGTGAAAGAAACAACTCATGAGCCGAGACAATCGAGCGTCCAGCCATCGAAAGACAACGCTATGATGAGTGACGGTTTTAACCCAAGATTAAGAAGCATATCTCCTGGACAAGCAAAAACGAACCTCTTCAATCATTTCCAAGAAATCTCAAACAAACCTCGATGGAGATTTTAATGTATCGGAATGTAGGAACCGCAGCTGACGCTTTTTTTTTCTCTCTCTCAAATCTCTCAAAGAGACTTTTAGTTTAATGTTATCAATTTTCCATTATTACTAAATTTGCTCTACGAAACTTATTATTCATTCATCGCTGTAAATACTGCAGATATTTATTCTTGCAAGAGTTCACCCGATTAAAGAAACCTGCTCAATAGCAGAGGCCTTATCAATAGTAGAGATGCTCCAAATAGATAAGAATTTCATGGAGTAACAACACAAATTAGATAGTAGTAAGAAGTAATCCTTATTTCGCGAGGGGAGAGAGAGAGGATGTATCTGTTTTATTGACAGTAGTAGTAAAAGCACATGCAGATATACAAAATTAGGAATTATATAAGGTAGGCAGTTAGATCAATTACACACTTGTATAGACTAAATGATATAAGCTCTTCTCTCTCTCGCCTGTTGATAAATTAACAAAATTTTCTAATATAGTTTCTTTAGTAAGGCTATTATTTCTATTAACAAAAACCCTCTTCTCATACCTAGCATAGCCGATGATCTCTAAGGCTTGTTATTCGCGATTTTGCGTGATCTCGTCGAAAGTCCAATATTCGGCTGGAAATTCGGGTCTTTCTTGAGTCGGTTCTTCGATTCTTTCTTCTCAAGCAAGTCCACAAACTCTGGTGGCAAGGCTACCCAAAAAAATTTATTATTAATTACGCTATCATTATCAAACTGTCTATTACTTGAACGCGCCTTACCGTTCTCCGGCCTGACGACGCTTTTATTTTTCTTCACAAACGATCGCAGCACTCCAACACGATCATTCATGTGCTCCGTGAAATTGAATCCATATTTTGTTCCAAACCTAATTTTTCGAATTTTGATAACGCTAATGGAAATTTTCCCAACGGCTAAACTTACCTAATCTGCAGGAGATAGTCATCGAGTGACTTCTTCGAGATCCCTACCCTCGCGGCTGCCTCTTCAAGGTTTAACTTGACAAAGAGCCCGGTATCAGGATCTTTGAAGCCACTATACAGTTGCCTCCATCGAACAACAATTTGCAAAATCTCTCCTATATTGCGCTCCTTTGTTCTTCGGTGCTTAGAGGCCGAGGCCGCCAGGTCCGTGTAGTTTGTATTTTCAGTTATATTGTCATCCGTATTTTCCATGTTATCTAGATTGAAGGAACCTTCTTCAAGTTCCACCTTCGAAGAGGCCTCGGCTTGAAATGAAGGGGTTACAGGGTTAGTAGAGAGGACAGGCTCTTGAATGAACTGGATAGTCACCTGAAAAATAAGTCATTAAGCCCTTTTGACTGCGTCAATACCTGATTTTTGTCATTAACCCTAGCGATTTCTCTGCAGGGAATAATCGAACTCGATAGCACTGGGTCTTTTCCACAATATATGTATTGGCTGCTGGTGTAATTGTAGTACGAGATATGACAACTTTCAACGGGGAACTCCATGAATTTCAAAGCAGTCAGGAGGTCTGATAGGTCAATGGAGTCATTATCCTTGACCAAAACTCGAACATCGGGGGCCAGCATTGTTTCTCCTTTTGGAAAGAAAAAAGCGAGTACGTCAACCTAACGCCAATGAATAAAAAATTGTCTTTGGAGATTAATTACTGATATCTGGTTCTCATTATCGAACATCGGAGACATGAAGGGGTCTTTTCCGTTCGATAAGTCGGTGCGGGAGTTCCCTCTTGATAAAGAAAGTCTATTCATTGTGATTGAGTAGCTAAAGAAATAAAATTTTTTTGGCTGAGGCGCCTGAACTTACTTATACGCTTGAAGCTCTGACATTTAAAAATAGTTCAATCTGATCGGGTATTGCTTTCTTAATTAATCGATTATAATTCAAATTCGCAGAACTTTAATTAAGACCAATTCGAAAGAACAGATTGTTCATAAACAGGTATTTTTCAAAATAAACAGTATAATGAGCTAGTAGTGGCTTTTTTTTGTTCAGAGTGAGGTAATCTCGTACTTATGAAACAAAATCCGCAATTTTGTTCAGGATTGCATGAGACTAAGGCACTAAATGGAAGGGACTAGTTGGGAAAATTTTGTTGATCGCCGACTAGATTCCTAACTCCAAATAAATAAATTTTTGAATTTAATTTCGAGCAAGTGAGTGGTTGCTTTGATTTGAGTGTTTGATATCGTAGAACACGAAGAATTCAAATGTGTTGATTATTTAATTGTATTATGCTGACAAACAGCAAAGAAAGAAGGAAATTGCAGAATTCTAATTCGAGGCTCTGTGGAATTCAAGAAAATAGCCGTTGGGCTTCAATGAATCACTGTAAACCAGTTTCAACCAATAGAGTCACTCCAATCAGTGGTAAAGATCGAAAATTGACTTGCTGGAGGGAGGATTCAACAAAAGTTCCAAGTCGTCAACTAGGGCGAGTAGTGTAAGAAGCTAAGGTTTAGTTTGATTGGGCAGTCTAGATCTTAAGCAGCTTCATCGATTGTGAGTAGATCGCAGCTAGTTTTTAGAGGGAAATGGTCACTCTCCTTCGATACATTGGATTCAGAGAAATTTTCATAGTAATAGAACACCACTCGGCTCTCAGCTCTTCTAAGGCTTTTGGTTGCAATACAATTTTGGGTGGTTTGAGAGCCTCTTTGTTGTTTTTTCTTTTCTAATCATGATGATTTCTAATGACATCTTACGGTGGTGTTAATAGCATTTTTTACTTTCTATGAATTCAGCATGTTGCCGATGTGAAACTAAGTCTATTCAAACAGATCCAGGGACCTAAATATAGTTAATCTGTTTCTCAAATATACCAGACGCAGATTTCCTGAATAATTTACGATTACCAAATATTTTAGATACAAATTAGATCGATTGCTAGAAAACTTATTCACCAGCTGATGGCAGCGAACTTCAAAAAACCGGTTGATTTAAAATTTTTTTTTTGCTGAAACTGCTATTTCGATATAGTCAAATCCATCGTAAATTCAAGTAATCGAAATTGATAAAGAAAGAGAGCTTCCTAAGAAATAACAAGAACGACAATTATTAGTGCTAATTAGGTTCAATCCCAATTATAAATTACAGCTGTACAAGTATTGTTAAAATTAAGCATATAACCAAGCAAAGCCATGAACATTAAAACTATAATAATGATAAAAAAAAAAGGTAGTAAGGGAAGTAAATTCTAAATTCACAAGTAAAGTAAAGAGTAGCACCTATAAATTATTAGAGAATCGCCACTCACAAAGAAATTCCCAGATTATATTTGATATACATATATGCACTGAGCACTCCCACAGTCGTCAGTGCCCCAAAACCAACTTTATTTGGATCGCTTTCACGAGGTTTCGCCTTGACGGCTTTTTCCCGTCTGCGCTTCAAAAATTGTTTGTACAGGTCATCTGTCCCCGATATACACTCGAAGCAAATATAGCCTCCCAAAAGTTTTGACAGTAGTAGAAAATCTGAATGTTCTGGGTTCTCAATATTACAGATGCCCCAGGAAAATTGCCTATAACCAGAGAAGAGTTATTATCCTCAAGTAAAAGAAGTCATTATTATACCTTCCATATACATATTTATCTCCTCCGATGTAGATTTTATCAACAGATGACACCATCAAAAACGGTGGACATGGTCCAAAATGACTTGAAGTGAGTGATTTTAGTTTCCTTGGATGTTCTTTGAGAGCCTAAACGCATGTGAGTAAGCAATCTATGAAGATAAAATAATCAGGTCTACCTTTGTGAAGTCAAGAAACTCGATCTTTGAGTCATTAGCTTGCTGGATTAGCTGCAGCTTGAGATCTCTTGCTTCAGCGACTGTATATGCGTCTCCCTGTAGAGGAAACTGTTAGAGATAATTAATGAAGGGGATGCGATACCTTCGCGAAGATGGGGATTATTGTCGTATATTTTTGAAGTTTCTTCATGTAAATCAGGTCGAGATGACTGATTCTGGGCCCGGAAATAAAATATAGACAAGCATGCACACGATTATCTTCTGGAACGTCGATATATCGTGCAGTACTTTTCTTCTTGAGTTCTTTAGTCTTCGCTCGATATTCTTTGAACTGTTATATGTTATTATTGATTATAAAGGCAATATTGATTGATCTTACTTGTGTTTTTATGTATGATTTGATCGCTTGGTACCATTCAGACGGCTCGTTGCGGGGTCCATAGCCAGGTGTGTCTATCAACTTCATCTTGAAGATCATTTCTTCATAGCGTCTCTCTCCTATGATGATATAAGATCTCGGAGACGCAAGGTTCTACCTGTAAATTCTTGAAATTCTTGCGTCGATGGTCGAATGACTCCTTTAATTTTGAATTTCTAAATTTGAAAAAATTGCAGTGAAATTTGAACCTTGATCTTACCTTTTTCAAGAAAGCGTCGATAAATGTAGATTTTCCTAACCCTGCGCCTCCGACCACGATGATATTAAAATATACCTATATCAATAAAAAGTGCGTTAATACCATCATCAATAGGTGTTAGAGGCTACTGGCTTAATTGTATCTGCATGGCTTTTTTTCAGAAAAGCTAGCAATTCTTCTTGCTCCTTATCTTTCTTCGAGGTTTTCTTTGCTGAGCCATGCTTTTTATTCTTTTTACCAGCCTCGTTTCTTTCCTCCAATTTATTATTTTCTGATAGTAGCACTGAACTCCTGCTAAGATCACTCTGTTTCTCTGCTATTGAATCTGCATTTTCAATGTATTCTGTAACAACAGTTTCTCCAAGCTTCAGGCTTTTCTTCATTGGAGACAATTTTTCAAACTCCATTGATTTATGATTTGATTGGTTTGGTTTTTTCAACGTACTAGCTTCAACTACCCTTCTGGAGGTAAAATGCGCCTCTTTCCTGTCTATATACACCTCTTTTATCTGCATTTTCTCTGTATATTTGTCATTATCTAGCATTTTAGTCTCTTCTTGGCTTTCATGCGCTTCTTCCAAAGTATTGCATTCAGGAGCGAGTCTCGTATTGTAAACCTCCTCCTGGACCGTCCCTCTCTGTTTTAACGCCTGATTTTTCTCGAGAAACTCTAAAAATTTCTGCTCATCAACATCGTCAGCATCAGGCCTACTCAGCTGTCAGAAACTTTAACAAATCAGGTAAGTAATACTCCCATTGGCTCAGAAAACTGCCGTTCAAAGACTGTAAAAAGTTATCCCTACTGATTTGCATAGGACAAAAGTCGACCGGGCTCTCGCAGTCTAATCCGAAAAAATTATATAAGTTGACGCTCAGAGGCATTACCTATGTTTAGCTTCGTAGATGGAATATTTTCGCTAAAGTCTTGCCAATCTTCTGGTTCGATTTGTCGGATATGATTTTTTCTGACGTGAAATTTTGCTGAAATTTCCAATAAAATAAGCTTTCATGCAGGATGAGGGATGATTACGGTCAAGCGCTGACGCAGGGGAGGGAAATCTGCTGTTTGCTGGGTAAGGCGAGTTGTGCATGAGGAATTCCGATTACAAAGTACTAGCTAACGCCTATTTTTGTTCTGATTTAAATTTACAAAATACTTGTTGGAACACTGGGCGAAGGAATCGAAATCAAAAACATTCTTTCGATAAAACGAGTAAGCATTCTTTTTGAATAGAATAATATTCTTTTTAGATTTATGAACAGATCGAAACTTCTTTGTTTTTCCATGGCACATTGAGTCATAGTCTCCCTTGATTTTCCTCGCTAAGGCTTCCTAATTCTCCTAATTCGCCGCGCTTCTCTCTTTTGAAAGTTTAAATGATTATGAGAGACGAATGCTTAAAAGACTGTTAGGTTTTTCCTAAATATGTTACTTTAAGCCCATTTATGAAACAATACTAAGCTTCTGGTGAAATATGTACACTTTTTTTACAATATTATGTTCTTAAATGAATAAACAGTGGGAATTTCTTATATTTTGCTGATGTCATGGACTCCGCTTTCGAAGATAGAACTTTGAGTTAGTCTTACAAAGTGAGCTTTGTCGGGTAGTTCCTGGATATTATGAGCACCGCAGTAGCTCATACCACTCTTGATACCTTGAGTAAATTGGTTCAGGACGTCTTTCAAGGGACCAACGTAAGGAATGTAGCCTTCAACGCCTTCAGGAGTGAAGTTAAGCGAGCCAGGCTCCGCCGTGCCTATCTTCTGAGCTTTGGATAAATTCGCTCCGAATCCAGCCATGCCTCTGTATATTTTAACTCTCTTCCCGTCCTTAAGAAGGACTTGGCCTGGTGATTCGTCGCATCCAGCGATCAGTCTTCCGAGCATCACGCACTGAGCTCCTGTCGCTAACGCCTTGCACATGTTTCCGCTGTTTCGGTTGCCTCCATCAGAAATCAGCGGAACGTTATATTTTTTGCAGATCGGTATAGTCTCGAGTAGAGCAGTCAGCTGCGGGACTCCTGATCCAGCGACGATCCTTGTCGTGCAGATAGAGCCGCTACCAATGCCGCATCTGATACCGTCGGCCCCGGCCTCGATAAGAGGAAACGCGCCTTCAGAGGTAGCTATACTCCCAGCGACGATGTCTACTTTAAACTGCTCTTTGAGCATCTTTACAGCATCTATACAAACAGTCGAATGGCCGTTAGCAATATCAACAACCAAAACGTCTGCCCCAGCGTCAATTAGCTTCTTCGCTCTGTCCAAATAATCGTCTTTGGCTCCCACAGCTGCTCCGACATAGAGCTGCTCATTCGGATCGATATTCGCGAGGGGTCTTTCTTCATGACGAAGGAGGTCCCTCAGTGTGATTAGCCCCAGAATCTCGTTTTTGAATGAAACAACCGGAATCTTTTCGATCTTCGACTTCAGCATTATTACTTTGGCTTCCTTTAGATTCACAGATAAATCATCCTTTTCGAGTTTCCCGTTATGAGTTTCGATGACCTGAAGTTTTTCTCTTGGAGTCATGAGTTCTTTAACCTTCTGGTCTTTAGAATCAGCAGCGCGAATATCTCTTTTCGTGATTATTCCGAGCAATTTATGCTTGAAAGAGTGATCGGCGAGCTCGGAGTCTTTCACCGTCTCATCAGTGACGAGGAAAGTGCTGCATTTGGTCTCTTTCGATAAGAGTTCGAGTTTTCTGATGGTGATATTGCAAGAGACGGTGTATGGATTGCGGATTATCGCGCTCTCAGCTCTCTTGACTTCACGGACCATTTTGCATTGGTCTTCAATGGAGCAGTAACGGTGGATGATCCCGAGACCGCCTTGTCTTGCCATTTCGATCGCCATCGCTTGCTCGGTGACAGTGTCCATAGGGGAAGATACGATAGGGATATTGAGTGGAACATTCCTTGAAAACTTGGATTTGAGAGTGATCTCTGAGCGAGAAGAAATATCGCTGTGTTGAGGAATGAGCAACACGTCATCAAAGGTCAGGCCTTCGGGGATCTTCGACGTGTACGTTGGTGCGTAGTTCATATGTTGAGATTTTCGATTTCTGGAAAATCAAAAAATTTATCTATTTGTATTAATATTCAGGATTCTGCCAAGATAACGGTTCACCGAATCAATGAGTGCGGTTGTGCTCTTTTTGCGCATCTCGACCGTGAAAGGAGGTCAAATACTTTGCTCACCTCCAAGAAAGTGTTACTCGAGCCACTGACCATATTCTAATATTTTGAGCTGGACACCGGCTCTTCTATTTTGATGAAGACTAAATGCTTATATCTTACAATAATTTTCTTTCGAGCAATATTAACTTCTGAACTCCTAAATTTCTCTTCTTAATTGTTTAGAAAATTGCTCTTGAGATGAGAGAGATACGGATTTGAAAAGGAGAAAAAACAAAAAAAGATATGAGAAATTTGATGAGCAATCATCTATACCAGGAAAAGTACCACACCATGTATTTCGGATAGATTAATAGAAATAATTCGAATACTTAATTTAAGGAGAGAAAAAAAATTGTTTTTCATTGGAATTCGATTTGAGAAACTCAGAAACTATGACTTTCTGCATCAAGGAACAAATATCAGTTAAAGACAAACATCCATTAAAATCTCTAACGGGAAACAAACTGAGTTTATCTAGAAAGGCAAGCAGAACGTGAAGCCCTTTTAGCCTCCAGACGCGCTGCTTTCTTTTTCTCAATTCTACCAGAATTATGCCTTGTCTGTGCCGAACTCCTTGTTCTTGTCGACACCACCGCGAATAAGACCAGTTCTTCTGGCAGCAATAAGACCGACCTAAAATACACAAGAAGAACGTGATTAGCAAAACTATTTCAACTAACAATATCATTACCTTTTGTCCAGGAGGAGCGTATCTGCTGCAAGTCGAAGCGAAACCGATGTGTTGCTGGTTACCACCTCCGTGTGGATGCTCGACTGGATTCATAGCAACACCTCTAACAAC
>ENA-UOUE01000567-UOUE01000567.1-compost-metagenome-genome-assembly--contig:-NODE-567-length-28964-cov-10.897913_pt1 | contig 28964 bp, 17 predicted proteins | sample MGYA00238146_ERZ747223 | MGnify/ENA primary metagenome ERZ747223 (study PRJEB28781, sample SAMN06268865) | compost metagenome | isolation source: single cell | place: USA: California, Emeryville, Joint...
ATTGCTAATTGAAAACTACTCCAATACGTGGTTAGGTAACCCCTAACCCAATTTTTGTTCGGTCGTGAGACCTCCTCTTCTTAATCAAACGAATAAATATTTTACATATTATCTATCTATACTTAGCCTCTCTTCACTCTCTCACTCTTTCTTTATAATGCTGCATCCATTTAAACAAAGGTCAGCTCTTGAATTCTTTTCAAGATTTCTACTACTACCCTAATTTTCCAAATCGGACTGAAATTACGAGGAACAGATTACAAATCATTTTAATTAACAAAAGCACGAAATTTATTTAATCAACAGTAAACACCCCCTTTCAATCTTCCAATTCTCCACATAGTATCTCGTCTTTCATCATATATTATGAGGAAAATAAAATTCATCCGTCTGTCTCTACTCTAGTAACTACCTCAAATAAAATTTCCTTGTCAAAGACGATCAAGGTTTCTTTTTCTTTCCATAGACGTTCAGCGCCATTCCCACCTTAAACTACAATAGACCTCCCGTCAGAAACAATAAAATACTGCAATCATTACCTTCGCATTGGAATCGCGATTGTTTTGCTCCTTGAGATTAGAAATCATCGGAGGCTGTATGGGTTGTTTTTGGTTGGTCGTACTTCCGTTTTTCGTGCTTGATATATTGCTGCCCGTTGGATACTGATTCGGATTCAGCGGCGGAAGGAAATTTCCAGAGCCTGGCACAGGATTATTACCCGTAGATGGCTGTTTCTTTGTAATCTAATCGAATTTTCGTTAATTCCATCCATTAACTGCAAATGAGTTTTACCTTTTGAGAGTATTGGCCTCCTCCGCTTAACATACTACTATCGTTTTTGCTTTGAGAATTACTTCCAGCAGGGTTCGTGCTGGCGCTTCTTTTACTGTGCTGCTGATTGATACGCGGACTAGCTCTGTACTGCTCGCTTTCAGTCGCTACGTAAAGCGCTTCAATAAACAAAATTAACAATTACTATGATACCTTTTCTATCATCAATAAAATTGTTTTCTAATATTTTATTCTCCTTATTTTCTTCAACCGCTCCTGTCCGTTTATTCGCATTAGACCTCGCTGTCTCTCCTTCAGTGAACGACGTATTATTTCGGCCTCTTCGAGGTGGTCTGCCGGTACTTTTTGAGTTGGATAAGACGCTAGAGTTTCCATCTTGATTCGTCTTGCCTCTCTCAAGCATGTCTTTATACTCCATCGCCTCGAAGTCAACCTCATCATCCTCCTCGCCAGCATCTTGCTCGTTTTCGTCGTCATACACGATATCATCAATGTTCATATCATCGCTTTCTCCCTGCGACAGACCGTCTGAGAGTAACTCTTCGTTCTCATCCCAAGGGATCTTTACGTTTATATCAATCTTGTTTTCTTGTATAATTTTCTTCTGACTCTGTATAATATTCTTCAGGTCATTCACCGCTTTCTCTTGTATCTGCAAATGAATCTCCAGTTCGATATTTTGGAGTTCCAGCACATGATTTCTGATAATTATCTCCAGATACTCTCGCTTGTCTTGTCTCTTGATCCTTTTTGGGATAGAATCTCGTATCTGCTTCGCCATTTTGATATTCTCAGCTAACTGTATGTTCATCATCTCTCGCTTAAACGTGTTTTTATCCGTCGAAGCACGAAGAGTTTGTATATTCTTAACCTCTTGTTTTATTTCATTAGGCATTACTGAAAGCGACCTTTTTGTGTCTTCAGCGCGATTTGTCTCATTTCCTCCAGCCTCGTCTTTCTTATTGAAGTTAGACTGCGATTCTCCCATGTCTTTTTTCTTCCATATCATAATTTCGGCCTGTTTGCGTTTAATATCGAGGTAATTCTGCGCGTTCTGCTCTTCGAGTTCCATTAAGGCTCTTCTCAGCTGAATACGCTCTTGGAAATTTTCAAAGAGCTCGGACTGGATCTTTTTCATCTCGATGTCATCCTCAGCTCTACCGCACCAGCATTGGCATTGAACCTGATTTGATAAGCTATTCTGTTCAGGGGTGTATTGACCAATTGACCCATCGAATTTTGATTTTAACTGCTCAATTTCTTGGCGAAGGTCACTGATAATGTTCTTATATTCAGCAATGTGTAAAGAAACAAGCTGTTTATTCGACGTGACTTTTGTCTTTATATTCTTCGCTCTACTCGCGTATTTCAGCGTATTGAGCGTCTCTTCGATTTGACCACCTGCAGGGCTGATAGCTGCTATCATAACTGTTCTAGAGTTGCCACCTAGCGAGTCTTTGAGCAGACGAGTCAATTTACTATCACGATAAGGCACAAAAAATCCCTTCTTATTCTTATCGCCCAAAGCGTTAATGCAATTCGCGAGAGCAAGCAACGACCGATTGATCTTAGCGCCTTCTCGAAGCCGCAGGCCGCGGTTTTCAGTCACTGTTCCTCTTTCAGACCCAGCGAGATCGATAAGGGACAGTTTCCCTTGAGTTTTTTCTAATTCGATGTTTTTTGTTTTCGGTGTTCCGGTAACAAAGATCTGAAACACTGCATGCGACCTAGAAGAAGTTTGATTCGCGTTCGTTGCTTCTGTGGTTCTGCGTCGGTTGCCAATAATAATCAGATTCATGATTTGCTCGACGCTCTCGACCTTCAGCTCGGTTACTCCAGCAATCTGAATGCCCTATTTTTTTCAAAAAATTTTCTCAATATAACTCAGTTCGCAAGTATTATCTCACTCTGGTAGGATCATCTCGAAGCTCAAGGTATGAAGATGAGGGGACTAACAGATCCCGAATGGTTTCGTTATAAATCTCCACATAAGAAATAACCACTGTGTAGTCACGGTCCGTGCTGCGTCTTATTGAATCGAAAATGTCCCTGATGGTCAGCACATTGAGACCTGGAACCTCATTGGTTCCTATCATTGTATATGTCTTGCCTGTACCCTATTGTGAGATTAAGCGACTATGCAAGTTGTCATGATACTGTAGGCCCATAAGCAAAAACGCAAGCATTGTATCCATCAAGTACTGGTTTAATCAAGCTTTTACACGTTTCTTGGTAGATCTTTAAAACAGAAGAATTTTCGGTTCAATTGACAAAAAGCTCGAGGTTGCTACCTGCTCATTGGAATGCTCACGGAAAATTTTATCAAATACGTAGCGCTGTTCCTTCGACCGATGCAAGATGTCTGTTACCTTCCTATTTTCCAGCTCATGTTCGACCTCGACCCTGTCTAGAACGATCTTTATATGAATAGTTTCATTATCGAATGAATTGTGGTGATAGGATGCTTACAAGAAGGTTGCCTTCTTCACGGATGATATCAATGTCATTGATAGAAAGCTCTTTCTGAAGGAGAGGTCGAACTCTGACTGCGACCATGATATTTGATTCATCCGACGTTCCGTTTTTATTTTCATAAGGATTTCCGTGGTTTACGCTGAGATTCCCGGCTGAAACATTGCTTGTTATGTTTGGTAAATTGGCAGCTGATGGGTCGTGAAGTGGAGGTCGTAAGTAGTCATTAGGAAGGCTCATAACACGATTATTCATTATGACAGCTTGGTTAAGAGATTAGTATGATTTGAATTTATTTAATCAAATTTATTTGCCTAATGTGAATTAGTTGCTGGCACGTTTGGTTCATTTGGGCGTTCCAAGTACTGTTACCAGTTATTCGTGAGAAAAAAGTTCATATTGTAGGTAATCGAAAATGCAATATTATCGGGTATTCGCCATTATATTGCAAAGAAATAACACAGCATGGTTGATCTAACCGACCATAACTTTAAAGGGTTGAAAATCCGATGGTTTTTTTATCATTATATAGTACAGGTATGTGCTCGATTTCTCATGCGTGTAATAGTTAAATGATTGCCATGCGGTCTCTTTCTTACCAAGACCACATAGAATTTAGTCTACTACTGAAGAGTTAACAAAGCAATAGAAAAAGATCCTTTGCAGTGAGAAGTATAAAAACTCTTAAACTTCAATTCTGAGTTTACAATGCAAGCTGAAGGTAACAATACCAATCGCTGCCAGAATCCACCTCTCTCTCAAATGGCACCTGAACTCATTACTAATAATGACTGCTTCATGAGGAATCCTTTTTTTTTAAATAACAAGCACTGTTTAAGTTTTGCATTACGTTAGTTACCAATTCCTTAAAATTCGGCGAATTGATGATACAGTCTAATCTACTTCATGATCTGTTTTTATTGCAATAAATTTTAGGCTCTCTAATGAATAACCAAAACTCTACACCTGACAAAACTCTAAAAGACACTCTTACTCTCAGTCCAATCGAAAAGTATATAATCTATGGTACCACCAGACGTTTTCATCAAAGAAATTTGATCAATTCAACCTAGGGACCTTTCCATGGAAAATGTTGTTACATATTCTCTTGATTTTGCTTACTACTTGGCAAGTCATGGTCCTCGTGAACTCAACTAACACAAGTCACAACCGCAACCAGCTCCGTGTATTTAAGAAAATCTTCACTGTAAAAAATTCCAACGAGAAACTCCAATGCATCACTTTGCAAGGATTCATCTGAAGAAATCTTCAATAAAGCTTACAACACACCTCAGGATATGCAGCAGCATTTTAATCAGATGATAAACGTAATAATTGCAATACTTTTCTGGATACTATACGATCCAATAGGCATTTCGGAATATCAATAACAGCATTTTTCAGGTGGCCGATTATTCAAATGCCGAGTTTTCTATCCGCAGCTATTACAACGACTATGGGCATCTCACCAACGCTTCTTATAATGCGTTTTACAAAACTAAAAATATATCAGAGCCAATCTTGGTCCCTTTCAACGCAAGCGATGCGATTTCTTTAAAAGTAATGCTTTAATGACAACCTTTTGAATAACGCCTATCAGAATTTTATGTATGGGACGTATCAATTAGTCTTTGCCGCGAACAACATCGAGACATTCGTATCAGAGAACCGATCGAATTCCCCGTGCATTGCCTGGAATATGTCAGTCACCTATGATTTCAGATCGTATTCAAAAGTCGAAGCGACATTCGACGCAAAACCTAGTTTCTGCAATGACAATGTACACATATCCGATGAATTGTAAAACAATATGTTTTCGATATTGTAGAAATGGCTGAGCCGAGACTCGCTTCAGGAATACCATACTAACAGCCCCATTGTCCATCTGACTGTGCTGGGGCTCGCAATCACGACGCTTATTCTGAACTTCCGCTATTTTCACAGGATTGGAGAGGTGTACATGAACGCCAGATATAAATACCAAAAGTTCCTTGACAAAAGAAAAAGGGCGCTTAGCGTAAACACCCACAATTTAACGGTAAATTGATCCGAATACCATGTGATTTATCTCCAAAATTTTTAGAAAAGAGAACTAGATGAGAGAGCTTTTGGAAAGGGAATGGATCGAGCGTTTTATCGAATGATAATGGAAGATGAGCGCGATTGGGCTGACATTCCTTTCTACATGAAACTCAAATTGATGGATCCATGGCATAGTTTCAGCACAGTGGGATCAGTGATTCAACTCTTGGCATCGGCGTTAATCCTCGCTGACGAGCTTCGTTTCGTTCAGATTCAATATACAAAGACTCAGTTTGTTCTCGTGGGAATCGGGAACTGGTTCTCATGGTTTCAGATCCTCTGTTATCTTGAGTATAACCAAGAAATTACTCTGATAACGACAACCCTGGCAAAGGCTCTAAAACTTACTCTGACGTTTTTTGGGATATGTCTTCCGTTGCTTATTGGTTTTGCTATTTTAGGTAATTCATCGATGCGCTAGCGATGCTGAATTAGAAAAATTATATTTGATAGGCCAGGCGTGGTTTTGGAAGTATAGCGAGTTTAGTTCCACTTCTAGAGCGATGCAAAAGCTCTTCGCGTTAACTGGTGGTGATATCGTCTACGATTCATTCACCGGTCTCCATGACGAAGGGATGTTCAAGCAGCTCTATCTATTCGCTTATATGATACTTTTTTTCACGGCGCTGCAAAATATATTCGTTGCAGTGATAATGGAAGGCTATGAGATGTCTCTCATTCGGAAGGCGATCGATAACAATAATCCATTTCCAGAAAAGAGTAGCGCGGAACGGGCAGCAATCCAGGACAGAAAAACGAGAATCAGAGATGGTTATGAGTCTGACAGTTCAGAAAGTCAGCAAACGAAGCTAACATCATCTTCAAACGTTGGGACTATCTCGTATGTGTTTAACTATTGTTCGGAAGCAGCTAATTTTATTCTGAATCCAGACCAAATTCACCACCGCAGAGAAATTTTGGTGTGAAAGGAACATATCAGGCCTTAAATAGCTCTCCAATGGGCGGTAACAGTTTGCTTCTCATTGAATTTCTCTTATGAAGTCAAAAAAAATAGAAATTGAACTCAGCAAAGAATCTAAATTGGCTCGCGACAATCCCCTTTCAGAAAATTCTTGGAGGCAAAATGCTAACAACCCAGAATCACAGTTTGGACTAAAGACGAGCGATTTGCCTGAAAGGCAAGAAAGAAAATCGTCAAATGCTAGCTGGAGAGACTTTTTTAACGCGTCTGTAGTATCAGAGTCCTCGCTGTCAATGCAACTTCTTCCAGGAGATGTTGAGCAGGCAACAACAGCGAATGGAGAAGAAACAATAGAACAACAATTACGATTGTTGAGTATGGAGGTAACCTAAATTTGCTTATTTCCCCTTGTATAATTGCTAATATACTGCAGATAATGAATAAAACAAAAATTATGTATGAAGAAGCTGTTAATATCCCTGAAACGAGTGTATTAAGTAAAGGCCGTATTTAAATTAACCGATTTATTGTTTGTTCTCGTAGGCGCGAAAGAGAGGAAGTACCTCAAAGGAGCTCTAGTGAAGAAGTTAGACGCTGTTTCGAGTAAAATAGATTACATAATACAGCTATCAAGCTTCACTAAAAGGTAATTCGCTCTTTATTACAATGAACTGAACCCACTGCAATAGCTCCTTTCAATAATTGTGGTGTTTGATTTTCTCGTCAATTTCACAAATGGATGTTCTTGACGCAATCATGCGATTCTGATAAAACAAACGGATACAACTGTTGTATAAATTCTTTTCAAAAGATCTTATTTCCTCTGTAAATGATTTTTATATCACATAGCTATTAGCAGCTGTTTTTATGTTGATGCAATTGTTATTTATTATTTATCTTCAAGTATCAGGAAACAGTCTGCCTCCTATGCCTTATTAATCGGAGGTGAGCTTTATGAAGAAAATAGCATCCGAATCGTATATCTGGTGAATCTGTCTATAAATTCTGTTAGAACATTTAAGAAGTTTCATACAATGTTCCAGAACAACACAGCGATCATGAATTTCTTTTATCGAATACAAGCAATTCTCATATCACAATTAGCTTCTTTCATAATTCTCTTTCATGAGTTAAACATTCACTAGGTATATCCTTCCCGCGTGCTTCGTTATACAAGCATTTTAAGCTCGAAATTAACTTTTCTTAAATTATAGAATTTTTTCAGGCAAAGGTAAATCAGCTTCTACTGAGAGAGAATTTTAAGAGATGGGCTAACTAATGAGGCTAGTTGAGTTTTTTTAAACATTTTACACGTGTTGGAATTCTCTAGGGATTAACTTCTTGTCTCTTTCTTCAAAAGCCAGTGCTGCGAACTTAAAACCACGGAATCTTCCTCTCTTTGGACTCTTGCTGAGCTTCTACAGAATACTGTCAACACATCCCATCTCTCTTAGACTCCCTGAGACAGACTAACTTGTCCTGGAAAATCTCAAAACGTGGAGAAAAGCTGATAACACGATGCAAAGCGGTTTCTGGAAATCTAATAGCTTCTTAATGAATGGAGTTTTGCTCCTCAAACATCGAAAAAAAAGTTGTTGTCTAGCCTTGACCAGAGTTTAAATTTATTGTAATAAAAAAGAAGACTTCACAAAACCCTATTTAAACTTTGTTCTTTTCAGAATTTTTTTCCAACTCAATAAAAATTACTCCTAATGTCAAAAATTCTCTTTTTTTATGGAAATTCCTTACAAAGTGAAAAAAACTCGCCCGCTATTCAAACGAATGGCGCTGAATAGGTCCTTTCTATGCAGATTAGCTAAGGCTTATGTGATTATGAATAGCCAATTCAAAATATCTCAGTATTGCACTTGCCTGGTTGACTGAGTATCGCACTGTTCTAAACTTTCTGTACGATATTTAATAGTTGAAATAAACTTTTTATGGAAGCACCGCGGCTTGATACAATGAGCAAAGGAACCTCAGACTCAATGATCAACAGCAGTAAAGGCCTAAGAAAGTACAATTGATTTCGTCGTGATTTAATATTTCTATCCTGCTCTATTAGTATTGAATATAGCGACGAAATTGATATCGATGGCGATTTTGAATATGAAAACGACAAGGAAAAGATCGTAGAGCAGTCGCCACGCGGCAGATTCATCCGAGTAGTTTTATCCTCTCCAACAAACTCTAAACCTGCTTAGTTCAATGAAGAACTCGGGAGTGGCGCTTATAAATCCGTATACAAAGCTTATGATAATGACTCTGGGTGCGAAGTCGCTTGGAATGTAATTCGCCTTCAGCCTCTGCCTCCCAGTATAACAAAACCTGGATTAATCTGAAACGCATTGACATTTATAGAGGAAAGAAAGCGGATTTCAGATGAGATCAACCTATTAAAGTCCTTAAAGCATCCAAATATAATTCATTTCATCTCTGCGTGGATAAACCGCGCGAAAGAAGAAGTTATCTTCATTACAGAAATCGTGACTGGAGGAACGTTAAAGAGGTTTTTTTAATTTTTTTTTTACAATATTGAAGGATTTTTTGCATTTTTCAGCTATTTGAAAAAGATCAAAAGTCCTCGGCTAAAAGTTATAAAGGGCTGGTGTCGTGAGATTCTGCAAGGGCTTGAATACCTGCATAACATGCAACCGAACCCAATCATCCATCGAGATTTAAAGTGCGAAAACATTTTTATCAACAGCAATAAAGGAGAGATCCGGATAGGGGATCTTGGTTTAGCGACATGCATGAACACATCGTTTGCGCATTCAGTGCTTGGAACACCGCATTTCATGGCGCCTGAGATGTATGAGGAGGTTTATGGGACTGCAGTTGATATTTATTCTTTTGGAATGTGCTTGCTTGAGATGGTCACTCAGCAGATTCCGTACAGCGAATGCGAGAACCCTGCTCAGGTGTATAAAAAAGTGCTAAACGGGAAGAAACCGCAGAGCCTTGAACTCATATTGAATGAAGATGTGAAAAGTTTTATACTCGAATGCCTCAAGGATCAGGACGAGAGGCCATCAGCGACGGAGTTGCTTCAGAGCAAGTAAATAAGCTATATAGACACCGATTTTTCATAGTTAAACGCAAGGTTTTTAACGCAATTTGACGAAAATGATAACTATCCAGTTAAATTGCTGGAGGCCACGCCGACTCACCCAATTGAAGAAGAGGAGAACTCATCAGGTAATTTTTCCGAATGTTTGGCGCAGGTGAATAGTTTCATTGATAGAGCTATCAAAAGGTTCGGAATTGAAACCTCAGAGAGATGGATTTATCCCAGTTATCAGCGAGAAGAGCGAAAAATCTTCATTTTATCAACATGCCAAAAAGGAAGCGGAAGAGAAAGAGGAACTTAAGCACCCTGATGAGGAAGCGAAACAGAATGCAGGAACTGAAAATAGACCTTCTGGGGGAACACCCAACAGAAAAAGCAATGAAGCCATGAGAAAAAGCATTGACAAAACGACAAAAGAAGAAAGTCCTGTTAAAAAAATAGAGCAAATGTAATATATACATTTTTTTTGTTTGTTTGAGAGCAATAACGTGGATTAGTCCGACTAAAAGAGAAGAAGATATCAATTACAACTATGAACTCACTCTCAAATCGATAATTGAGCCGTATATTTACATCCTCATCAAAAAGGAAAACGCCGGTAAATTAGTAACTGTTCTCCATCTCTTAAATCACATAGAGCTCGACTACTTGAAGGAAAAAATTATTCAAATGGACCGAAGGAAATTTACAATAGAGTCATTGATTAGTGTTGTTATGCAGGAACTGGAGCTTCAAGTGATGACTCCAAAGCTCTCTCAGGCAATCAGCAGCTTTGGTAAATTTTTTCGTTAGCTGTTGAGTTTAACGGGTCATTTTTATAGTGGATAACTTCGATTCCAGTATCATGAACGCGTCACCTAAACTTCAGAACAATAGCAATTTAACGACCAATACGAGCTACAGTATCGCCAATCCAAACTCTACGTACATGAACAATCAATTTACTGGCATTGCAATGCAGCAGTGCAGTTCAATGAAAACGCATGAAACAACAAACCCTAATTTCTATGAAAAAGGTAAATTTTGTCTTTTTTCGAGCCTTATCAAGACACCTACTTTCAGGTATCTCACCTCACCCGAATGCGAACAGCAGTTATTACTTCCAATCCGAATGGTTTATGACTTACTACCAGCAATACTTGGTAAACTATTGATAGGGAATCGAAATAATGAGCTTTTTTCTTATGTAGAATTCTCTGCCTAAAGATTATTTCATGTATGAAAGTGAAGAGTCAATGGGACTACGACATAGGGCTGAACTTCTTGAGCTCCAAAATGCACATCTAAATCAAAGAAAAGCTCTTCTCGATCGAAGACACGCAGCCTGCATCCAAAGCACAATGAGTTTGGCGAGTTTTCCGTGTGATTTTAATCCCCATGATCATGAAGAAAAGTTAAGGCATCATTTGGGAGAAGACGGAACGTCATTCTCTGATTTTAGCTCAGGTAACTTCTTCTGGCTTGCGTAAGCTAATAGAATGTAAATACAGGATCGATATCAGGTGATGATCTTAATGGTGAGAATGGCTTCTCATCTCAGAACAACTCCGTCGACATTATTTCGATTATTGGAAAATTGAACCATCATCATCACCATAATATGAGTGAAGATGTGGGAAAACCAATACTACCGCAGAACGCGATTGAGAATACCCAGCAGCAAAGCAACAATATTTTGCCTCCAGCAAATTGTGTGGTCGGTGGTCAGACAAGCTTGAATACGAAAATGATTTCGCCAAAAGGGACTCCGGAAATGCATCCCCAATTATTCAATAGCCAATCTAAGAGGCAATCGCAATTTGAAGGTCATCAAAAGAGAATCTCACAGGTCATATCTGACCAAGCTCAACCTCAGAAACTAAGTCAGCACGCGACAAATAACTATCAAAATTTGAATCCCAACCTACTGTCATCTCTGCCCTCGCATCGTTTGAAATCGAAAATGCATACTCAACAACAGGTACAAATGCTCTCTGGAGATCGCACTGAGCAACGTTCAAAAACTTGGGCTGCAAATGGTAAAACGCACCTGCAAAAGGATTCTAGCTTAGATCCAAAACGCAGAAGCGCTTTTCATCCGAATGAATTGGCATCAGAAAAAGACCAAGGATCTGAAGAACGAAAAGCTTTTGCCTTTGGTCCTACTGATCATGAGCACCTTAACAACAACACACCTAAGACCACTTCGATTGATGATCAACCAACTCAGCCAGAAAACTCATCGAAAGAGCTACGAACAAGCTCCTTCTCCCAGTCTCAAAGTCGGGGCATCACAATTTGTTCAGTTCAGCCTACTAGCTCACAACATGACCTGAAAGTGAGTCCGCCGAAATTACCCAATCAGTCCTCAGAGCAATACCCAAAGTATTCAAACTCTGACACCCCGCGAAGAAAAAGCTTCTTCAAATCATCCTCATTTAACATTCTCGATGGCCATCAAGGAGGAAGTGAGACGCTACAATCTCGAATCTCGCCGAAATACGAGAAGAGTATTTGGTCAAACATTAGCGATATTTCCAAAGACCTCCTCCATAGCAAGGAACTCAAACTTAACCCTGCTCTTGTTGAAAAAATAAAAGTAACAAACTGATTCGAAATTGCTTTTCTCACCAATCATTTTTAGGATTACAAGCTTAAGAGCGATTTGAAGCGAGAAGGAGTCAATTTAGACTCTGAAGAAGTCATGATCGTCCAGACTTGCCTGCAAGCAATCACTGGGATGGCGCTGGAAGCCAACGGACAATTTGGACATTATACCGAAAAAATATTGAAAAACTATCAAGAAAAGCAAGGTATGATTGCTGATGGCGTTGTTACGGAGGCAATATGGGAGAAGATGAAAGGTAAAATTCTTTGGTTGTTGGGAATTATTCAAGCATGACTTGCTTAGATGAATTCGAGAAGAAATTTACAACTAAATTACAAGAGAAGGAACGCGAGATCAAAGAGATCGCTTCAAAAGCACTTGAGGATAAAAAATCAGTTAAGGAAAAACAAATTAAAGAGGCTCAGGAGAGTCTTAGCAAGATACAATCGGAATTAATTGATCTTTCTTCACTCTAAACACTTGGGCTTTCACAGAAAACCCACTAAGATAATAATGGAAGTGGGGATTGTCGCTCTCTGCTTTTCGGAGCGACTGTAATAAAATTTGAATTCGCATACATTGGAGAAGATCAATACTACTCTCAAAGCAATGAATGGACATTTTACAGCAGAGCGTCTCCTGAGTTTTCAACTCTGAAGTATTTAAACGATTTCAAAAAGTGATTATTATTGTTTCTAACACACAATGTTGTGTTATCTTTTCTTCATGAAAAAGGATGTGCTCTCAGCAATAATTATACTTTTATATAACGATATTTTATATAACATCTGTGTACGCTCATCTAAACATTAGATCAGATGAGAGCAACATCTTTTCTGTGATATGTTCATGTTCATATTTGTTATAACCTGTCCATGAAACCTGAAAGAAAAGATTTTTATTGTTAAAATTTGTTTTGTCATTGAGCTCAAGCATATTTTACAAATACATCGAAATTACAATTGTATTCTTCTTATTCAATCAATAATGCAGCTTTACCTTCGGTAAGCTATAAACAGCATATATTTGAATGTCTCTTTGGTTGTGATTAAGCTAGTTGCAAAGAAAGGGTGGATCTAATCATATGAACCGAAACAAATGCGAAATTCGAAGCCATTACGAACGGCGCATCAAAACACTTTGAGTTGAGGATTACTCGTTGAGTAGCATTCCTAACATCCTTCAAAATATGAATTCTGATGGAGCTCTATTAAATTTGGTTGTTTGTTTCTGGAATTATCATTGAATAAAGCAAAATTTTCAATAAAATTTATTCGGAAGCAATAAAAATTCTCATGTCGATGAGAATTTAGGATAATACCGATTAAAAAATTCATCTATTTTCGATTCTAAAACGTTAATAATTCTGCTAATTCTGACCGATCATCCAACAAAAAACATCATCGACAACTGCTTTACGAAATAGCAAACGAGTAGAAGAGCCAGTTCCACAAGCACCTAAAATTACAGGCTTTAGATTTCGAAAGTCGTTATCTGCAAAATAATCACAATATTGAAGTGCTCAAAGTCTTTCTGACACTGATTCCATTGAATAAATTGTTTTTTAAATTAAGACCCTAAGAAATAAAGTTCAAATGGTCTCGGAGTGCCTTTGGATCTCTGCGGATTGAATACCAGCTTAAATTTCATCGAAATCGGTTACTCTTTTATCTACAGCAGATCGAAAAGCCCGTGAATAAAATAATAGAACTCCCGAAGCGGACGCAAACGCCACAGGATTTTGATCATAGCATTATAATTGGTTGGGCCATTTGAGTTTAATAGTCATCGCAACAATAATTGAATCAACGTGATACCAAATTTTCGAGCAAGGGACATTTTTAGCATTTTTCGAGTTCATTCAACCGAGCGCATTTACTAATAATCATCTTACTCAGGAACAAAGATGACAGCATGGCTCCTCTTGCAACAAAATCAGCTCTTTACTGAAATTTATTCGGATAGCAATTTTGTGGCCCACGAAAATTGATAGCGTAAGTTTTGATTCAGCATGGCTTCCATTCTGTTGTAGAATTAAGCAAACGGTTTGAACCAGGTTTAATCAAAACTAAATTTAAGATATTAATTACTTAACAAAATAGAAGAGCAATAAACGAGTTGAGTCTAATCTAGCAGAAAATATAGAAAATATGCAAGAAAGAAACCTGACTCTCGAACTTGACGCTCTCCTGCCCCACAGAGCGTCCTTAACCGCTGTTGATGACCGAGCTCAGTACGTATTCTTTTCGCAACCAATAATTGATTGATCTTTTTCGTATTATGCAGTTTGGGAAAAAGTCATGGACCGAACGGACTATTAAGTCCAAACTATCCGTCCAACTCTAAAGATTATCTTGATGTGAATGGAAATGGAGCCAGGCATCCCAGCGAAAGTACCCGAAAATTTCTCATTTTGCGCTTAAAGTGTTTTTGAAAGTGTCAATGAGTCGGCTTGATCCTACCTCTCATAAATCACCTCATTCAAAAGCTGGAGGCAATGTTATTAAATTCAATCGTGAGCAGTAACTGAAATTTCTATCGCAAGTTCCAATGATTCGTTTTCTCGATAGAGTCAAGTATTCGCCATTGTTCATATTTCAATCAAAGTTAAAGCTCTCGATGTCCAATGTCCTCAAACTCGGAAATTTGAATGGAGTTTTGAATAAATCAGCCAAACAGCAACTTGAAAGTCAGCAACAAGCCAGCGCTGCGAAAATCGTTGATCAAAGCCAAAGGTCCGCCTTCTCAGCTGTCAGCCAAAACACAAGCAGAGTGCAGACCGCCAGAAACAATAGCAAGAATCAAGACTTCCAGGGTTTTAAAATGTCAATCCCTCATACCACGAGTAATCGCAAAATCGTCATTATCCCCGCGCAGATGGATTACAGGAACTATAAAAATCAATTAACAGCAACATCTCGTCACAGAAATAACATGCCAGCAGTGCCAGAAGTTGAAGCATCTCGACTTGCATATAGCTCAATGAATGAAGTGAATGAGGAGCAAGATTCCCGTAATGACTCAGCCTATGCGAAAATAAGAAAAAAGCCCTTGAACCTGCCGCCAACTGATAGCAATGAGAATTCAGGAAAGAACGGACAACTAGGTGAATCTTCGATCTCACTAGTGTCGACGGAGTCTGAAAAAACCGAGAGAAGTCTCACATCGCGACCAATGAGCGGGAAAAAGACGCCAAGAGGCCATCGGTTGACTCCAGCTTTTGCAACTACGAACAACACAACAACGGCTCAGACACTTAATGCATCGGAAATTCGAAGACCTTCTCAGACAAGTCAAGGCAAACGGCCTCATCAACTTACACAGTTGAACACTGCTAGAGAACCTCTTCAGGGAAAGTCCAATACAACTGAAAGTCCAGCGAATAAGTTCACGATCAAAACGATCGATACAACCAAAAAGCCTAGGATGATCCCAAAGGTATTGCTGCAAAGTGATATGGAAACCATTTTCAAAGAACCCAAGAAGCAAGATTCTAAGCCGCGAGAGCAGAAACCTGCTCAAACCGCTGAGGAAGAAAAATTAGCGAGAGAGGAAGAAATAAATGATATTTTGAAAAAATTACAGCTGGAAAGAGACGTATTTGAGGGCTACTTAGAGTACAAAAAATTAACGGCCCAAAATTTTTTATTGCCGGATCATGAGCCCATTGTAATAGACGAATTGGTTGAGGCGAGGAAGTTCGTGAAAGAATTTAAGTAAATACAGTCCTCATTTAGTGCTGGTTATTAATAAGCATTGCACATTAGAAACTTCTGCCGAAGAAAAGCATGTGAAATGGATCACAGTGGCCACTTAAGCCCATGCTTAAGCCCAGGGTTAAAAGAGAGTTTGAAGACCAGCGAGGAGAACGTTAAGAAGAGGCCTGTGATGAATTTGAGTGCTTACAGAAATCTCTGCAACACGAGCACATTAACGGACGTGTCTGGTATAGGCTCTCAGAGTAAAATTATCACAAACAGCATCTACGAGGGTCCCAGCACGAATTTCGAGACAGCTCACAAAATTGATCTCGCATCTTCAATAATAACGCTAGACGCCTTCATCTGTTCCGCGGATCCCTTCACGCCAATTGCTGGTCAGGGGGATATTCAATGGAGAACGAGTTTCGAAAGAGGAGGGAAAAAGAAACTCAGCGCAAATCAGGCTTTGCCTTCGCTGAGTGATATCGCTGATGGGTTTAATCGAAGAGATAGCTTCGCGGTTGAAGAGTCATTTATCTGCCAATTTTTAGATGACAATCCAAACTTTGAAGCAGTAGATCTCGACTTCCAGCAGCCAAAGAAATATAATCCAGATTTCCTGTGTCCACCAACAACAAGCACTCCCAGAAGAGGTACTCGTCGATTCAGCACAATTTCCACACTTTCTCAAAACATCCCGTTTCAGCGTCATTTTCAACAGCAGTTAGAGTTTTATCCTCCTCTGCAACCTCAGACCAATGACGCCCTCAGCCAATCTGTGCATTTTGATGCCCCGGGCAAACCAAAACTTAACCTTCTCCAACCTGAGTTCGCACGACAAGGTTCTACCAACTCTAAAAGCCCCAGAAATAAAGCTCCAGGATTCCAAAAATCAGAGTCAATAAACATGGAAATTTCAATTTTTAGTCCTAATCAACAACATCAAGAAACGCCTAATGGAGGCGAGCAGACTGGCAGTTCTTATATCGACGGTGGTCAGAGTGTCGAGGACAAAACGATAGCAACTGAAGTGGTGGAATCTATGTCTATATCCATGACTCGATCAGAAGTAGTTCGCGTTAATCAGAGCAATGGGAACAGCAACTTCCAGGACCATCATTATTATGGACGCCTTAATGAGCAGCAATTCATTGGAAGAGGCTCACAAGCGAATGTGTTCCTCGTGCAGATGCCAGACGGAGAGCTTGCGGCAGTGAAAAGATACGAACTCTTGAAAAACAACGAGGATGATATGAAAATTTGCGAGAAATTAAGCGCTGAATTCGCCTTGTTGCAAAATATCGAGCATAAGAACATCATCCGTTATAAGTATCTCTATCAACCGAAGAGGCAATCTCTTTCAAATTGCGTTGAATTCGGAATCATTATGGAATACATGGAAGGCGGACCTCTCGACGCGTATATTGATTCGCACTTCCAAACTATCACGATAGATCAAAAGAAATCGCTGATAAAGCAGATACTTGAAGGGCTTGATGCTTTACATAGCAGAGAGATACCAATAGCACACAGAGATCTAAAGGTAAATTTTGGCTTAGGCATTAAACTTAATCGTATTATCTATCATAGCCTGGAAATATTCTCCTTTCTGGAGATTACTCTACCGTAAAGATCAGTGATTTCGGATTTTCTAAGCAGGAAGAAAACAATGTTCTCAAAAGCTTTGTGGGCTCGCCTGCCTACATGGCTCCTGAAGTGGCCAGTGACGACGGCTATTCAACATCAGTACTCTCAAATTTGTTTGTTTGGTTCCTAATTTTTTTGTGAAATAGGCTGATATTTGGTCTGCAGGTGGTTGTTTCTTCCAGTTGATTACAGGGGAGAGACCTTATCACTCAATTGATATGTTTGAGGTAAATGATTTATGATTTTGTGGAGTTCTGAAGCTGATATATTGCCCAAATTAGACTGTGAGGTTGTTGAGGACGAACAAAATGACACCACTTGAAGTATGTGAGAAGGAAGAATTGGAAACGATCGAGAAACACGAGCATTTGCTTGATTTTTTGCAATGTTGTTTCAACAAGGATAAAGATAAGAGAAGTTCTGCGAGGGAGCTTTTGGAGCACCCCTTCCTTAAAGACGTACCATCAGAAACTGCATAATGGGAATGATTCGGACAATGCATTAAGGCATTATTCAAATGGAACCTGTGCATAAAGATATTTCAAAACCCTTCTTTGGGAAGGAAACAAGTACATATTATGTATCAATACTGAGGTAAAACAGGTAGCAATTTTTTCATGTTTTCAATCTGGATATACAAAGATCATAAGTGAGTTGATATTTGTATTGTAAGTATCTCCATTTCTCACTAATTTAAATTTATTCAACTTCTATTAAATGATTTCAACCAATTGAACTACAAAAGTTACTCACTTACTCCACGTGACGAGGTGATTATGATTCGATTAGTAGTGCAGTCTTATCCGTGAGACATCACAGAAGGAAAGCTATGTGATTAGTCTGTTTTTTCCTACATAATCAGAAGAGTTTTTGGAAATTAAACTGTCATCTAATTAAATTTATAAATGCTTGCGATAGTGTTTTGCAATGTGAAATACATTTTAAGTAGAGCTCGCAAGCTTTCATCAGACGACATAAGATACTGAGCAATTTTTCACGATAAATTTCACACATTTATATCATAGAGGTTCAGAGTCCAATCTGCCTCAATTTATTTCACGAGATTAAATTGTCATTACAGCTCACTATGTAAATTCTGATAAAATCTCAAAACCGGGGCATGCTTCAAAGCATTTTTTTGACTGTTACAGCTCAAATTTGGATTTCCCATAGCATTTTCCGGCTATGAATTTGAAATATTTCTGCAATTTTCGGCCATTACAACAAAGAATCCTCAATACTCTCTTCTAATCAGGTTTCTGATAGCAATTGAGCTCTACTTTTCAAAATACCAATCACTGGCTGACCACTCTCCCAGTGGGTGCCTTCTGCTTTTACATTGTTATTTTATTTTTTGATAAAACTTTTGTGTACTTGATAAAGAACACAGACACATCATACAACCAAAACGCCATTAGTTTCTCCAAAGCTGCGTATCAAATGAAACCATATATAAATCAGATACCGTCTCCAAAGCAGAAACTCGCTCATTCACAAAGCCCGCTGCATAAGAAGAAATTTTACAAATTTGTTAATGACACTGCAAACAACAAAGTCGAAAAGAGTATGCACGAGCAAGCGATCCACGAGAAAGTGTTAAAAGAGCCTCCGAGAGAAAAGAAAGAGGACTTCAAGAGCGAAATTGAAAGAAGATTTGCCAGATCGTTGATTAATAGCCAATACCATTTTCCCAGAGCAGAAATCTCGTCGGATGAGCTAAGCCAAAGCAGCCAAGACTCTTTAGATCGTCTTGCTGAGATCTGTATATATGACTTGGGCACTCAGAACTTGAGATTATTTGCGAAGAAACAAAAAATAATGCACCAGAGCAAATCAATGAACATTCAGACCCACAAAAGAGAGAGTCACTCCTTGAAAGAGAATAGAAAGCTCGCCGAAAAGGCTGGTATTCAGAAAAACCATTCAAATGAACCTATCAAAAACATAGAAAAGCAAAAGGACAGTTTAAATATTGAATTGCCAGAGAAAGATCGTTCTCCGGAGTACCGCAAAATTTTGAAAATGCTTGATGAGAACGGCAAAGAAACCAGCGTCGAGGCGAATGCAAAAACCGTGAAAATTCCAAAAAAGCAGCAGATCACACGTCCGAAATCGCAAAAAGCGACCATCAGCGATCATTTGAGTGAAACACTGCCTAATACAGCAGACACTGTTAGTGACAGTCGCAAATTGAACACTACTTCATCACCAAAGCACCTGAATTTTAGCCTTAATGCAATCACTTCAGGGATAATACAGGCCAAAGTGACTGAGGTAAAGAATAATGCACACGCTAATAACGTCAAAACAAACGCAACTACTACAACAAACGCGACACAGACGGCTAGCTCAACAATTGCAACCAGCGACCATTCGATCCAGAATACCAAAGCTGCGAGTAAAAGCACGAAGGATCTCACCCAAGCCTTGCAGCCAGCAACCACGCAAAGCCCGAAAAAATTAACTACTCAAAACGTTTCAAATACGAAAAAGATAGTGTCTAGTTCAATTGCTGGTGGATCAACGAAAAATTTAACTAGTAAGCCGTTGACGAAGAGCTTCAACAGCACGAGTCAAGGAATCACCAAAATCGCAAACAAAAAGTCCGCTATTATGCTCAAATCCACTATAACCAACGTTTCAAAGTAATTTTTTTGACTCAAGTCTGTTTTGTTTATATAATGCTTTAGTTCTTCAGAGATATCCCAAGCGACGACTGAGGTTGATAGAGTTTCGTCTGTCAAATCGAGCAGAGATTCAAAGAACTTTGAGAATAAATCTTTCGCGTCGTCTAGACAGACCACAGAGCAAAGCAGCTCGAGGGAGCAGTCGAAGGACACAAAGGAAAAATTGAAAAAGACAGCGACGCTATATAGCAAGGCTCAAAGCGACTTGCTCAAGAAATTGAAACTCGGCGAGAAAACTCTAACCCTCAAGCCAGAGACACCTCAGGGAAGCACTTCCATCAACATTCAAAGGCTATCGCAAGGACCACATACGACAACAAATAAATCAACAGTGACGCCATCACGAAACGTAGCTTCTACGAAAATGTTCCAGAGCCCAACCACCACACAAATCAAGTATGGTATCAATAACTTGGTTGGAAGACACCTGAGTCCGAAACCTCAGCATGAGAGCTCATTGGAGATGAGTAATTGAATATTGTGACTAATCGAAATGAATGTTTTTCTCTTTCATAGAGCCGTTGTCTCATTTACAGAAACTAATTGAGAAAAATTCTGTGGAGATGCTGAAAAAGGCCGAGGCTCCAAGACAGAGGACGCCAATGCAGGCTGGTGCTAATGTCGCGAGTAATGGGAAAGTCGCTGGAAGTAGAGGGACTGTGAGTATGAAGAGTATCGAACCGACGAAATTGAGCCTTGATATGAGGACATCGCAGCAGCATCAGAAGTAATGAGTTGAGGAGTTAAGTAATAAATAATTAATTAATTCGAGATAGAAGTGGTGCGATCAGCGATAGGGTGAATGTCGATTCTGTCAAGTTTACTGGGAAGACGATACACCCTGAATGGTAAGATAGAATTAATATGTGAAAGAGTGATAAAAACCGGGTTTTTTTATGGTTCGATTTAAAAGAGTAGTGTAGACTGAGGTGCGTTGTGCACCTATTTGGTTGAACGATTGAATTTCAAAAACTCAGGAGGTTCAAACAGTTTCAAAAAGTTATTTCATTTGTACGAATATATATATTTGTTACTCATCCTTGGAAAGAACAATCCGTTATTTTTTTACTTTACATTTCAATAAAAGCTGCATTTGATATTCCAATCAGATCCAATCTAATGAGATCCTCAGAGCAGTGCAAATGTGTAGGCTCTTTCACAATGTATAAGAATTACTGATTAAATCTTAATAATTTCGAAGTTGTTAGTTTGTTCTAAGCTTAATTGGGAGCCTTTAAGCTTGGCTGAATTTAATTTCAATTCATATTATTAATGATAATTCAGTAATTCTTGATGATTGAGGAGCAGAGCAACAATTCAAATACTAATGCGAAGAAATTAACTCATAATTATAGATGTATACGCATTAATGATTATTCTTATTATCATTAATATATATATTGCTTCATTGTTATTCTCAGATGGTTATAACAAACTTAAGGTTTGTTATTTTCGGTCACCACCGCCACCACTTCTGCCGCCTCTACTATGGCCACCCCCACCGCTATGACCTCCGCCAGATCTTCCACCTCCACCGCCGCCGTAATGAGAGTTGTTGGGATTCATCTGATTGGCAAGGTTGTCCAAATCTGCCTTCGTTCCGGTGCCACTATAGGAACCGCTATAGCCTTCGTATTTAGAGTCGCTGGGGTGATCGACTTGTCATATCTGTTGAGAAAATGATTATACAATCTGCGAGAAAGAGGACTTAAATATTCGAATTTAGAATGTCCAAACGTCAATCCTGTCTTTTTACGTCAGTTAGACGGAGTAGGGAGAAATTTTGGATCGCTGCTACTGATTTTTTATGGATTGAGGCTATTACGAAAAACATGAATTGTGACTTGATCAGTAGCATACTAGAAATTTTGAATCCGAAGAAAGTAAAGAAAATTTTTCAAGGAAATATTATTTATTCGCGAATGTTACCTGCGTCTTTAATCTCCGTTTATACTTCAAATTCTCCACGCCAAAGTCTTCCAGAAACTAAGCCGATATTAGACAAAGAGATGAAGAAAATAGTGAATGAATCTGTGCCACAGAATATTTACTCATGGAGACAACAAAAAATGCTTTCATTGTAAAATTGAACTTACTTTCAAATGAATTACTTAGGTTTTTTGCGGTTTCAATCTATCAAGTCTTCTAAGGCAAATGAATGTGTTTTTCCTTATACTTAGTAGCAAAAACAAGTAAATTCAATTAGGCATCACTTAATAGAATAAATATCCTCAATAACCCAAAAATCTCTTGTCATACTAACTGAAGATTCGTTAATCCATAACTTTTTTTGTTAAACTCTGCATTGAAATTGAGAGAAGAAACGTTGAACTATTTCTGAGAACCAATTGTGTTTTATGAAAGAATTTCTTAAATTGGTCAAATGAAAATATATTATTTCTTCGAATGTGCTTCTCATGAGTGCCTCGGTTACTAATGATTCTGTTTCACTAACCCAACTGCTTCTTAAGAAATTTAAGATAGCTAACTTAGGCAAATGTGAGCAATAAAGGAAACTATAACGATTTTGTTAGTGTTATAATAAGATTAATCAGAAACCCATAATAAATTAAGACGCACTCATTTATATATAGAATCCATGGTCGTGTCTATTTATCCTTGCTCATGGGGTAATATCGCAGCAAGTGACGCCTAAGCTGATGCGCGATGATTGCTAATTGAGAGCTTTATCCAATAAATGTGGTTAGGTAATCCCTAACCCAATTTTTGTTTGGTCGTGAGACCTTTCTGTTTTAAACAAAAGAATAAATATCCTTGTTGTTCATCTAACTTCTCGAGCCTCATTTATCTCTAGTGTGTATATTTCCAATCACCGATCTTTCCATGGAGCCAGACAGCCCACCCTTTACAAAAAAGATAACATCCTTTCTAAACGCATTTGATATGATTGAGATCCTTTTTAATGGAAAATTGAATTATTTATTGCGTAGAATATCATCTGTCGATCTATCTTTCACCACTTAGAACAATAACTATATAGATCAGTAATTTTCATCTATCAGTTGGACAGGAGCCAAAAAACTAAGCTGTTTCTATTAGATTAAGGCAGGTTTCAAATTAGGTAAGAGAATATTTTCATGTTGTCATTATTTAATAAGACTTTCTTTTTTTGCGGGAAAATCGATTTCACGAAAGTAGTTCACAAATATTAGACAATTTAGCAAAGAAAATAATCGATCAGATTGCTTTTATTTAAACCGATAAAATAGATTTATGGAACACGCATATGACAATCCAGTCGACCCTAACCGGAAAATCATTGAAAAGTACAACATTCCCTCACCTAGTTCGAATACCCCTATTTTCAGATTCGATGCTAAGAGGAAATCACTGTTAAAACTCGCTACGATAGCAGATTTCTCAGATAATGAAGATTATAGCCAATGTGAAGACAATAACTCTGATAATGAGGACGCAATACACTACCGGACCAGCGCCCTATCTACAGGGAATTCTTCTATGAGATCTTCCCAACAATCTGGCCAAAATTCAATTTTTAGAAGCACAGGTCTCCTTGCTCTCTGCGACGATCCTCACCGTCCAAGTAACATGACATTCCGACTATTTACTCATGTGTCTAGGACCTCTTCTTCTCTCAAATTGCTTTCCTGGCGACACAAATAGCAACAGCCAGGCAGATAAGAGCGCTTTAGGGTCGACGAATAATAAGAAACAACCCGCATCGGAAACAGCAAAAAAAGAAACATCATTTTTATACAGACTCGACGACTCAGAACAGATATCGCCAATAATTCGAAAGAGCAGCAGTAATGTGTCGCGAGTAGTCGCAGAAAAAGAGCCTGAAGGGAAAAATCAGCGAGATCTTCAGCCTCAGACGCCTTATCAACAGAGAGAGTGGCCGCATACAGCAAGCAATGCCCTCTATTCTCCTGGACATGTAAATTAATTCATTGATTAAGTGCAGCGTTAACATCTCGGAATTTAGAGAAGAGGTCCTCTAGACTACCGCAATTGGCCATACGATAACGAATTCGCCTATCCAAATAGAATAGAAAACCATTTTCACTCCGGTTTCAAAATATTCCTCGTAAATAAAACTATGAAAATTGCAACTTCGGGCTTAACTTCAACGTTGCGTTAGATTTTTTTATTCTGCTTTATCATCTATGCGATTGTGGATGCAATCCGAGGCGATATTGCAAAGAAAGAAACGATGGAAATCGAGGGTCGTCATTTAACTATTGCAGAGTGTAGAAACGATTACATTCGAAATGAATGCGAGCCGAGTATTCGTATTAATGCGCTTGATGAGTATTGCAGATCACTGGAGAAGTGTATGAATCGGGATCCTCCAGTTGAGGTGCTACGAACTGTGCTCATAGCCGAATTGCTTGGAGATTCAATCAATTCTTTCATTAGCAAACTTGATTTGAAAGCGTGCCTTGTCGTGATCACTTTGATTTTATTGTAAAACAGCAATTTGTTTTCTTTCAACTTATGTTTGATGAATAGAATTCTGATGTTTTGTTCTGTTTCTCGCAGGAATCATGGGAACGCCTATACTCCAGACGCGAAAATCTTCCCTGAGAGAATCAGCTATAGAGATCAACCGAGTCTCGCCTATTCAGAGAAAAAAGTGAATCCTCGGATGAACTATTATTGAGCATTTTTAAAATTTGAGAGTTAGAGAATATTCTTTGCATTATTTTCATGTTATCAATGTTATCTGTCATTCCCAGCTCACGCGATTTCTTTGTTTACATCATTGTATAAATTTTATAGGGTTATAATTGCCAAGAGGCCAATGTAATTATGAGCGAGGATGGTATTTCGGCTTTTTAAAGATTAATATAACCAGCAGCATTAAAAGCTTTATTATAAATATGAAACACGTTCTAATTAAACCGAAGTTTGGACCATAACACTGAATCAGATGACAACGAATTCGTTCGTTCTCGAGTCAAGGTCAGCTTACCGACGGAAATCTGCTGTATATTTCCCCATGTCGCAATGTTCTTTCCCAAGGCAGCTACACCCCTATATCTTAATTTATTTCCTCCAACTCTAAGAGTTTCCAAACACGTCCATGAATTATTCGCAGCCAACCCCATTGCTCCTGCATCGGAAATCGTATTGCTTTCTAAATCAAAACTTTGGAGATTTTTCCAGGTGGTGTTCTTGCCCAGAGCTTTGGCCCCAGCGACTTTGATAGCATTTTCATACAGCAAAAGCTCATTGAGCTTTTCCCATGATTGATTCTTTCCTAAACCTGCTGCGCCATCATCTCCAATTTTATTTCTAAACAGTGATAATTTCCTCAGGTTTACCCACGTGATATTGCTGCCTAGTCCAACAGCTCCTTTATCTGAAATCGCATTCTGATGCAAAGAAAGCTCTTCTAAGCGAACCCAAGACGTGTTTTCCCCGAGGCCCACTGCGCCTCCATCACCTATCTTATTTGAATCTAATGCAAGCCGCCTGAGTTTCCTCCAGCTAGAGTTTTTTCCAATGGCTGCTGCACCTTTATTTTCTATAAGATTTGCCCATAAATACAATTCTTCGAGGTTTCTCCAACTCGAGTTTGCGCCTAATCCTGCAGCTCCTTCATCTCGGATCATATTCTCAGCGAGATACAGCTTCCTGAGGTTTTTCCAAGCGTGATTTAATCCCAATTCAACCGCGCCTTTATCGCCAATCTTATTTCCTCCAAGGTAGAGCTCTTCAAGTTCAGTCCAAGTTGTATTTTTGCCGATTTCAATGGCTCCTTCGTCACCAATCTTATTATCTGACAAAAAAATCTTTTGGAGGTTCTTCCATAAGGTGTTTCGGCCTATGGCACTGCCTCCTTTCGGTCCGATCTGGCAATTTGATAAATATAGCTCTTCTAACGAAGACCAAATTCCATTTCCTGCGATCGCGGCGGCACCTTCATCGCTAATCTTATTATTATTGAATACTAATTTCTTCAAGTTTTTCCAGTTAGAGTGGCTCGTTAAGGCAATAACGCTATTATCTCCGAGATAATTCTGGGATAAGGACAGCACTTCTGATTTAGGCCATCCCTTATGTTTGCTTAACATCAGAATGCCATCGAAGTCGATGTTATTTAAGTCAAAGGACAATGCTCCAAGATTTGGTATTGAATACTCAAGCAAAATCTTGATTACATCGTTTCCGAAGCTTCTTCCACCTAAATTTAAATTGAGTAACTCGAAATCGTTGAGTTGTGAAGTTCCTCCTTGAGCTATTAGTTGGTTCCGCCGAATTTCTCTGATCCAATCTCGGATTCGTTGCAGAGAAGAATTTTGCATCAGAGAAACGCTTTGGTGGAAAGAATCGCCGAGTTTTTCTGAAGAAAATAATGCAACAATATAATAATTGGTTGTTTCTTCGTCATGAAAATAGGTGCTACTGCCACTGAATCCACTCGGTCCCTCACATACTTCATCAACCAACAACAATTTGTGATTTAATGCTTCCAAACCTTCATCCGTGGCAAGACCATTGAGATAAAATGAAAATTCCGGATAATTTGACTTTGAATCTTTATTTTCTTGGGAAGCTTGCAAGAAATAGCTTATGGTACTGATCCTCTTAAGCATAATTTTATCATCTTCTTCGAAGGCCGCTAATCCAAAATAACCTGTAAATCTTCCGATATTCTCTTCGAGATGTATTATGGCGTAATTATCTTTCGGAAAGGGTTTTCCATTTTCAACTCCATTTACGAATTTTTGAGGAATATAAGCACTTTTGATCTTTATTACCCCGAGTGGGGCGTTCGGACCGTTCAGAGCGGGATAATATTCAATATTTTTGCTAGGATATTGAGTTGCCTCTTTGTAGTTCCAAATGTTGGTGGCAGCCGTCAATACGAGATCTGGACCTATCATATACCCTGTGAAAAAGCGTGGAGACTGGTTATCTATATTGACTTTGATCAATCCACAAGCACTCTGAGGAAATTCTTGAGACTTATCCATTTGAAATGAAAAAAGGTTCTCGCTTTTGTCCATTTGATTCACTTTGTTGGTCTGGTTTGCTTCTTTGACTGAAAAATCAACAACTATATTAGTTTCTGGGTTGAACTGTTGTGTTGGCTTGACACAACGGGTCTTATTGATTGTTTTCTTTTCAATATCGACACTTTCTATATAATCTGAAAGTAAGATATGATCGATCTTGCACGATTGGTAGGTTTTTATCTCAGATGCTTCCAGCTTTCGACCATATGTAATTTTTTATTATTGCTGCGTTTAATTCTTCCTACAATTCAGCTTTTCATTATCAATTACAGTATTTTTTTATTTTTTTTAAGAAATATTTGTGTAAAATATAGTAATTTTATCATTTTTAATCACGTTTGCATGCTCTTTAAAAATATTTATTTCAATAACGTGGAAACTTGTTTCATCCCTTCCCACTCAGGAACAATCTTTACAATATCATTCAAGTAGTCCTTGAAATTCTTCTTGACTGTAGCTTCCCCTATCTCAGCAGCAGCAACAATCTCCTTTAAATTTTTAATGTCCGAGCTGTTTGTAGAAAGCAAACAAAAAGTATGAACCGCAATCGCTCCAATGGTCCTCGGATTCTTTCCTTCCAGAAATCCTTTTTCAATTATACCCTTTTCCAGTCTTTCTACCACAGCGCATGCTTCGCCAGACATGTTAAGTCCTCGAACAATGTTCCCGCTGTATGTATTAACCGTTACTGCTGAAGTAGTATCACGGACCTCGGCAGGGATATCTCCGATGATCTTGTGATAACATTTCTTTATCTCATCTGCGGGGACACCACACACCTCCGCAAGAGCAGCAAAACTCATTACCAAATTTTGAGACTCTTCTTGCTTGCAAGCCAGCCAGAAAAGAGTCGCTGCAACAATCTCAACGGAGAGACCTCTCAAGGATTTCTTCCCATGGTTGAGAGTCTGAAAGAGGTCTTGAGCTCTTTTGATGATTTTATCAGGGAAGTTCAAGTGAGCAGCCCATGTTTTGATTAATTTTGATCCTCTAAAGAAGGCGGTACTAAGTTGACTATTTTTGTATGTGCTGGTGCCAATTGTTTTCATTTTATTTTGCATCATATCGAAAACTACAGATTTTTTTCCTCCTTCAATAATAAGATCTAATCCACCGTCTGATTGGCTGTAGTCATAGGCAAAACCGACTCTGCAGGGATCACTCTTGTCGCCTCTGGTTTCTGCGTCAAATGTTCGATACTCTGCGGTCGGATCGATCATTCTGTCCTGAAGAACGACGCCGCAGGAAAGACAGACAGTGTAGCCCTCTGCATAGCAAATTTTGACCTCGACGGTGGTTTTGCAAAACTTACAATAGTTTTCATTGTCGATTTCTTGAATCATTTTGTCGGAAAGTGACATTTTGTTCTTACACTACTAAATATGGTTGTATTTGTCAGATTAATTGTTATTTATAAATGCTTTAGTCGCAGGGGGTATATAAGCTCATAATATCTAGGTTGGCTTCGTTATAATGGCCTATTCTGGTCAGATACCGATAAGATACATGGAGATAAATTCTACCATGAGTAGACAAAACTTGGACTAGCAAGATTTACCTCTTTCGACAAGTGAAAGTGATTGTTGTGGAAAAATAGCAGAATTACTCGCTTACTCCATGTTATAGCTTCTTGTTTTCGAATGAATGAATCGGGATTTCAAGCTTTTTGCTTATTGGTTTAAAATTTAGTTCCTTCTTCTTCTTTTCATTGCTTGATGCCAGTTCTAAAGTCTCCAAACCTATACTGTCCGAGGAATAGACAATTATGGCTTGAGTAACAGCACTTCAAATTGTCTACTTTGAATGAGAATCAGAAATCCAAGTTAAGCATTCGATTTAACTAAATTTTATCGATTTCTGGTCAATCAAACTCAATCGATCCAATGCAGCCTGCTCTTCTTTACAAACAATATATGCACGATATTTATTCTTTTGATTAAGAGAGAAAACGGGATCCGAATCCGGAATAGGTTCTTCACCCGCAACTAGTTATACTA
>ENA-UOUE01000568-UOUE01000568.1-compost-metagenome-genome-assembly--contig:-NODE-568-length-28962-cov-8.536541_pt1 | contig 28962 bp, 21 predicted proteins | sample MGYA00238146_ERZ747223 | MGnify/ENA primary metagenome ERZ747223 (study PRJEB28781, sample SAMN06268865) | compost metagenome | isolation source: single cell | place: USA: California, Emeryville, Joint...
AAGAAGCTTTAAAAAGTTGTCCAGAAATCAAACTAATTCATGTAGACACCATCCGCGTTGCACCTGATGGAACAGAAATAAAGTCAACACTCGAAGATAAGCTCAGACCTCATGATATAAGATCAGAAAAGGTCAGTCTCGAATACTACAGAGACGAAAGCATTAAAATCATAAATGTTTTCAAGAAATACTGTAAAACAGTCGAAAAAGCATCGATTGATGAAGCATTTTTTGATATTACAGAAGAAATCAGAAGTCAAGTCGAAGAGCAAGAGTATACAAGGGATTGGACAAATGAATGGACAGGGGTGATAAATGGAGGAGAGCCATTTATCCCGAATACGTTTCTAGAAAAGGGACTCATGTTCGCTGCTGAGTTGGCTGCGAAAATCCGTCAGGAAGTTTATGATACGCTTAAATATACATGCAGTGCCGGCATCTCCTACAATAAAATGCTAGCCAAGCTCGCCTCTGGTCTCAACAAGCCCAACAAGCAAACCATCATTCCTCCTCGGTACTGTATGTCGAGCTTAAAAAATATCGAAGTGAAAAAAATCCGAAACTTTGGAGGGAAGGTCTATACCGCACTCAAGGAACGTGGCATTGAGACACTAGACAAAGTTCAAGAGCTCAGTGTAAGAGAGTTAACTCAAATCGTGAAAGATGAGGGAGTTGCGAAATGGATTTATTTTAGATGTAGAGGATTCGATGATGAAGGTGTTGAAGAGAAAAAACTTGATAACAAGTCTCTGCTATCTAACAAATCGTTTTCATCAATCTCTGACTTGAAAAAGCTTATGGGCATGATTGATTTGGTCATTGCAGATCTCAACAGCCGTGTCACTGCATATTATGAAGAAACGGGTTATGTTCCACAGACTATGATTCTTCACTACTTTGATCGTCAGACTAAGCAACACAAGACTAAATCTACGCCGGTCAACTTGTTAGTTCCTAAATCTCAATTTAAAAAGAATCTGATATCGAAATGTATTGAGACGATAAAATCTCTTGAGAAGGTGTTCTTTCCCTGTACAATTCTCAGTGTTGCCGTGAAAAATTTCTACAAAAATGATCTGAAGAGCTATGAGTATGATCTCGTTTCGTTTTTTAAGAAGAAAGAGACAGAATCTGCTAAACCTGAAGACTCAAATTTTGCCGGTATTGCGGATGGCCTGCAAACTATTGAAAGCAATAATATGGAAACCATTAATCCCTCGGAAAATTACAATCAAGATACGATTTCGAATATTCCAGAGCGAGAAACTGGTGAAGAAATCAAGGATCAAGTTGATCAACCTGAGCATTTGATCACATGCGAGAAATGTGGCATCCCTATTCCTGCTCATGAACTCGATTCACATATGGATTTTCATGTTGCCGAGGAACTTGATCGTGAAATGAACCCACATAAACGGAAGTATAAAAGAAATGTGGCAGAAATGGAATCAGGTAATAGCAACAAAACCAGTATCCTAAAAAACAATGAGTTGGAGAAAGCAACCCCTCCGAACAAAGCATTAAAAACATCAGTAGATAAAGGTTCTCTTAAATCCGGGAAAAATGACAGTAAAATTACAATCAAGCCGATCAATTCTTATTTCAGAAAAGCCTAATGTCTGAGTACATCTTGCAGCTGAAAGAAGTTTATTCCTACTAGTTCTACCTCATTCTGAATGATGAACATCCAAAGTTTCTGTATGTATTTAGAAGCTAACATTTTTCCAACGCATTGACTGGAAATTCTAAAATAATATTAATAATGACAGTTGAATGCATAATCCATAAGCAAAAGCTGTTGGTGTCCTTTAATGTTTTTATATTCCCAAGCATGAATATATAACGCATAATTTAAAATGAGATTAGTTCTTGTCTTTGGGATACTTCAAATACATAATGCCAAAACTAATTAGTTTCCAATGAAATTTATCTGCATTCTTGATAGTTTTTGCGCTTTCATCGATTATTTCTTGCGCTTTTGCAAGAACAGCCTCTTCAGCTCTTGCTAGTTTCACTGTAATAAGTGCCTGTAATGCAAAAGGCACGAGCAACAGAAGTGGAGAGGCCAAAACTAGAGTGTCATGTAATGGGAGTATGAGCCAGATAGACAATGGGAACCATATTAAACAAGTTAATTCCAGCAATTTATGCAGCAATTTATCAAATTTGTAAGTTTTCATGGCCTGTTCTTGCTGAATCCGGCTTCGGGCTCTCTCTTTAAATTTCCTGTATTCGTCAATGGGCACTTTATTTCCAATTTTATAGGGTTCAAACCCATCCTCCAGAACTTTTTCTTGCTCAAGAATGTTTGTTTGAAAATAGTAGTGTCCAGGTCGCGACTCTGGAACTTTGCCCCACTTTCCAACGTGATGAGGACGGTAAATATCAGCATCAGCTTCTTTGTAATCGAATACAATTTGAATATACTTCTCAAAAACAAGAAAATGTAGATTGAATCCATCATATATAACCCTATTGAGATTATTAAAATGATCTTGCATACTTATTAGCACCTGAATCTTCGACTCCGACTCTTTAGCATGCGATATGTAAGTAATTACTGTCAACACATAGAACATCAGGATACTGATCAACGCCCCTTTTTCGTAATGAAGAGAAAGCAAGATCGGATTCAAGAATATCAGGGAGACTAATCCAATGCGAAGAAGACGCATGACCAAAATCCATTTTTTAGCCCTTGCGATGCTATCTGCATATCCTATCCTGATCTCGGACAGTAAGTTCTCAAATTCTGCACTTGAGAGCTTGTAATTGCACATTTTGCTCTCAAAAAATTTCTTTTCGCTTCCAAAAATCCACAATATATTGTTTGGAATGAAATATTGTTTGTCAGTTGAGGTCGGAATGCCCTTATATCTTCTGCCTTTGGTCCTCGAAGTTATGAGGTTTGGGTCTTGATCTGATTTTATCAAAGGTGAGCTTGAGTTTTGTGTTTCGATTGCTAGCATTCGAAATGAGCTTTCAATTTATTTTAGACTTTCTAAATTATCCATGAAATACTTACTTTAAAATCTGTTCGGAGTTAGATTTCATTGCATATAATGCGCACATATCGTCATAAAAAATTCTCTTGGTTCCTGATTCAAGAAATAAAGAATCAACAAAGTAATGTTAGTTGAGTTCTCAAAGCTTTTTGCAAAAAGAACGCAACTGCCTATTACATAAAACATATAAAACTCTATAGACTAAAGGGAAAAGGATGAAATCTTTAAGAGATAACAATGTTCGGAGCTCAGTTACGTGATATTTTTTGTTGTGAAGTTTGAGATGAGCTAATTTTCTCATTTTCAAGCTAGTATTCATGATTTAACAAGCAAAATAAAGGTATTTACGTTAATAAATGAGACGATTTGCGCTTTCCTGTGAGGTAGGATTCTTAGTGTCCTCATGAAGATTGGTTATTATGACGACTTTACAAACGTGAACGAAACATAGTAACTAGCACTTGAAAAATGCAGCTTTAAAATTTAGTCATGACTTTTACTTGATGATAAATTGTCTCTTGTCAGCTATTATGAAAAGCTTCATCTCACGAAACTTTTTAACAGGAACGATTCAAAAGTTCTTTGAGTCCGCTGGTCTGAGAATAACAGTCTTCATCTCTTTAATCCTAACCACGCGTCCTCTTGGAATAAATTCCTTTACCCGATTGCAATACTATTTTGGTAATAAGACTTTTTTTTGTGTCTTCCAGGTATTGAAAACCAGAAACTCCAGTTCGAATTTCCTCTTTCATTAAAACTGCATTCATCTTTTGACATAACATATAGTGGTTTTTCAAATAATTTTCATTCTGATATTTTAAACTACCTTTATTAAACTGAAATAAATTTTTCAATCGTCTTGAATTAAAACTCTAAACGAATACTCAGTTTTCTAATGGATGCCTATGAAGTGGTTAAGTCTATTGGGAGTGGCTCCTTCGGCCAGGTATAAGCAACTTCGTATGATGTATCAGCCTCATAAAATAAACGAAATAAGGTATATCTTGTCAAGCACAAAAGAGAGGACAGACTATACGTCATCAAGAAAATAAAAACACGTGACATGAGTGAAAAGGATAGAGAAAATACTGAGCAAGAAGTAATTAGTTGCAATTAAATTCATTCTGATAAAATTTCTTCAGGTTCGACTCTTACAGAAGCTCAGACATTCAAATATCGTCGGCTATAAAGAATCTTTTCTAGATCATGAGCAACATTTAAATATTGTTATGACCTATTGTGAGGGTGGCGACCTCTACAACAAAATCAAAGCAGCGAAGGGCAAAAATTTTCCTGAATCGGTGTTTATTTTCAAATTCGAGGGACTAAACTTATCCATATTTAGCAAGTCCTCGATTGGTTTGTGCAAATGGCGCTAGCATTGTATTACTTACACGACAAAAAAATCTTACACCGTGATATGAAGAGCCAAAATATATTTTTGAAGAATGGAAGAGTACATTCTACTATACATTGGCTGAATCTAAAATCCATTTAAAACCAAGGTTCGGCTTGGTGACTTCGGTATCGCGAAAGTTCTCGACAGCACAAGAGATTTAGCAAATACAGTAAGTTCAGATCCAATTTTTCAATGTTTTGAGCCGGTTTTCACTCTCAGTGTATTGGAACTCCTTACTACATGTCTCCAGAACTTTTCAAGTATAAACCCTACAGCTATAAGTCAGATATATGGGCTTTGGGTTGCGTGATGTATGAGATCTGCAATCTAAAATATCCTTTTGATGCTCAAGTACGTATTAAAAAGAGAGGCTTTTCATTCTAATTTGTCTCCAATAGTCATTTCAAGCGCTTGCTACGAAAATTTTAAAGGGCTCGTATCCTCCAGTCGATGGCCAATATTCAAAACCTCTTCGAGAACTTATTGGTAGGTGAAATGTCAATGGTAAAAATTTAACAGCTCTTTTTTCCATGAAAGGGAAAATGCTTGTTCTCAATCCAAAGGACCGTCCGACGATAACCGAAATATTGAATAAACCTATAATAAAGCGCAAAGTTATCAGTTATATTTCTGAACTCTTAGGCAAAAATAATGCAGACACACAGACTCCTGGCGATGATGTAATATAAACTTTTTGAGACGACTTTGTTTAACAAAGTTTATAGCTCTACCTTGACAGTTTGAGAGACCAAGCAGAGAAATTAGGGGTTATGGGAAATATTCAGAGCATGCTGCAAGCCAATGATGACAAAGTGCTCACGAAAAAAAATAGCGCCACACATATTAAACAGGTTATAACGGAACCTTCTGTATCCAAACCTTCAGAACTTGAAGAGATTCAGGAGGCGATGAGGAAACATAAGCTCGCCTTGCAGCAAGAGCTGGAAGAAAAAAAGCGGCTTGAAACCGAGTTGAGCAAACTCGAGGAGAGAAAGAATCATTTTAGCCGAATGTCTGAGCTTGCGAAGAAACCTAATCTCGCTCAGAATCGAATTGAATCTGAGGGAAAACTAAAGCGACAGGCTCAGGACTTGAGAGACCGCAACTCACTTGAAAAACAGTCTATCAGCAAAGAGTCCAGCAAAAAGGAAGACAAAGAAAAATCATCATTGATTAATAAGCAAGGAAACCAACCAAAAGATTCAATCAAAAGGCAAATGAGTCCAAGCCATGAGTACAGCGCTCAGAGAAAAGAAAGCAAAGCTGTGATGAAAGGGAATTTTTTCAAAGAATTCAAAGGAATACCCGAGAAGATCGATTTTGACTCTGAGTACAATATGAAGAGAGCATCATTAGATAGATTCACTGACGATACCAAAGAGACTTACAGAAGCATCGACGATGCGGGATTCCCAAAGGAAAAGAGACTCTCTGGGATTCTGTCTCCGAAAAACCAAGAGTTTTCAAACGAAAAAGTGCCTCAGATAGTAGATTATACTGATATGAGAGGAAAAGTCTTGCAAGAGAAAGAGCGAAAAAAGAGGGAAGAACAACAGCGCCTTGAAAACGAGCTAAAAAATATCCGAGCAGAGAATCTCGAGGCTCGAAAAATTGCAACTGAGAAAAAAAATGCTTTGTTTAGACCTTCACTTTTGAATCCTATTCAACCCTATCCAGAAATCAAAAGATATCACGATTTCAAAAAAGGTAATCAGAACAATGCTCAAATCAGCGAACTCGACAATAAAAGAGAGATTACGGAACCAGATGCGATGAAAAAAATAACATCTCTTCCTTCTTTTAACCAACCTCTTCCTCAACAGCCTCTCCTACGGCACGATGAAAATTATGGTTTATATGATGATGATTTCGAATCCGACAAAGAGGACAATATTCTGAAAGCGGATAGAAAAGCAGAGAGAGACGGCGATGAAATATCAGAACTTCAACAAATAGAAGAAGAGATCACTTCGTATCAAGAGAAACTTAATTATAAGACGACTCGTATCATCGAGTTGAAAAAGTCACTGAAGTACACCAAACAGTATGGTTTTGTTATAAATTGCCTGTGTTATTCAACAATCTCATTTAGGAAGCTGGAAAAGACTCTTTTGAAGAACAGTCAAACTGAAATTCAAGAGAGAATTGAAATTGATAACCTTGAGAATGAAAATTCCGTCAGTGATGAAGAAATCCCTAACGGGGAGGAGTCTAAAGCGGGTGAAGATATCCGGGTATATTCAGATTTCGAGAGTGAAACAGATCATGGAGATACGTAACCACATATAGGAAACTCGCAGTTTGGTTGACACTATTAATAAATATTTAGGCTGGACAATCAAAATACGAGTGAGACCATCGAGAAAAAAACCTACAATCCTTCCTATATGAAATTCCAGGAACAAATTAAAGCTCTTAAGAAGTAGAAATTAACTTTTATTTGTTCAGGAAAAACTAAACTTTTGTCTTACTCAGCCGATGTGAAAACGGGCTCGGAAATGTTCGGTTCGAAAAAGCTTATACTTTCGTAAAAGAACACGTTTCGAGCATGTCAAATGTGGACATCCGAAAGCATTTGATTGGTATATTAGATTGCAATCATCTAGTTTTTGACTTATCCTTGCTACTGGTTAGAGTTGCTGGGAGAGGAGAATATCGGATTCTGGCAAATGATCGATCGAATATTGTTTTTTGAGGAGCTGTGCCAGAAGTTAGTTGATTCAGAATAAATGACCATATATCCTAATTTCTCCCCCTTTTATTCGCTATTTCAGAAATTTTACTGAATTAATGCCTTCGAAAGTATAGTATTGTTATTATGAGAACCAGTCCTAGCTAACATTTCTTTTCATAATTGTGCTTATGGGGAAGAACCTAAATTTGTTAGAAGAAAATTTTTAGGATTTGGTTCAATTTGGACTATCATACGTTTCTAAGATTAAGAACTATAGACTACGATGATCTAAACGAAAAAAAAAAGCTTCTATGGTGCCAACGGCTGTCGAATTTAGAAATTTCCAGAAATTTTCTTCATTTCTCATGTGCTTTTCGCAAAATTTTGTTAGTTCCTATCTTTAGAAGTTTGCAAAAGTTTGGCTACCTACCATCGATAGTGGCTTTTACTATCAATTACACTCTCTTTTCACTATAAGTGCTGGACATTTGAAATTACTTTCAGTATCTGATGCTGCAGTAAAAAAATAAATTTTCAGTAATCAAACTTCCCAATTTAACTTATCGGTATGTTAACAGATTTGAAAGGAAAAAAAAATAATTTTCAGTGATTCATTTGTCGTTATAACTGAGAAGTAGGAAAAAAATTATAATTCTCATCAATTAAATTCTAAATCTAAAAAGCCCGGAGACGGGAAATAAAACCAAGCTGAAGTACTATTTCACGACAAAATGGGTTGCAATTCCTCAGCAGCCAAAAAGAAGCCCATAAAACAAGTGGCCCCTCTAAAAGCTGTAAAAGACTTAAAAGCCTTAAAAGCCTCAAAAGTCTCAAAGAAGAGCACAAACATGCTCGAGGCAGCTCCACTGCCAGTCCTCCCAATCGTCAGCAAAAACGCAAGTGGACTTCAACCGCTTGAAAAAAGTGCTATTAGGGAAAGACCCAAGTTCTGCTTAAACCTCAAGCCTGTTCACCTTAAGAACCACATGTACAATGCTATCAAAGGCAACGATTTTGACGCAGTCTGCCTGCTGATTGAGCATTTTGGAATCGAACCGCAAGAAGAACTTAGTACTGAAGGATACTATTGGACAGCTCTGCACTATGCAGTGTATTTTGACCGACCAATTATGGTTGGGTACTTTGCCAAGAGAATTCATAAATTCCACCGGGAAGACTATATTGAAATAATGAATTTGAAGAATCGAGACAATCTCACACCAATGATGTTGGGTACGATGTATGGAAAGACGAGCTCTGTAGAGATGCTCTTCAAGTGTGGTGGCGTCCGCCTATATGAAAAGAACAATTTTGATAAAATCGCGCTTGATATCGCTATTAGCTACCAAAAGCCTGCGATAGAAGAAATACTCCGAAAAGAAATGGATAAGCTCACAAAACCTACGAATACCCCCATTAACAAAGAATTCCTTGAAGACTTTGATGACGGTATCAAAAAGAGTACCAAGGATATCGACCCTGAGGAACAGGATGAATATCAAAACCTGTTGCTACAAGGCAAGCCAATAGGCTGTATTGCCTGCTCGAGCAACAAAGGACTGCTCAAATATACAAGTTGCTGTGGGCAACCTTATCATCCAATCTGTGCGGAAAATAAACAGCATTGCCCCTTGTGCAATGTTTTCAATTTCCAACTGACAAGCGAAATTAAACATCCACATCTTGCTTACGTGCTTGGCGCTTAAGAAAATGGTTCTGCGTGAAACACAATCTTCGAAAGGAAAAACAAAAGACTGACGCACCAATCAAAAGCATTCATAAGTTTCCTGAAATGTTTAATTGATCTTCTTCTTTGTTTATAGATGCATTCAGCTCTAGGAAATTCTTTCATGTAAATTTGTTATAATGCAAATGTAAATGCGCCTCTTGTATGCAATATCTAACAAATTCTTCACAGAAACCGTATCAAATTATGAATTGAATCATTTAATAATAATTGTGTGCTCAATAAAGTAGTTAAACAACAAGTCGTATCAAGATAAGTCGGCTTAACCTAGTTGAGACTCTCCTGTGAAGATCAGTGAAAGATTTAAGATAGATAACAATTAAAGCTCATGCTCAGTCTTTTACAAATTTATTCTTGTTTGTCCGAAAAAGCAGGTTAACTAATCGAAAAGGGTGCTTCAACAAAGGCTTTTATAGATTTGATTTGTTTACAAAAATAAAATGAGACTTAACCTATCAACTCAAAGAGTTTTCGAAATATTAAGTTTCCTGTTGATTACTTAGAGTTCACAGCAAGTGAGAATTATCAGTACAAAATTCTATTGCTTTATTCACTAACTCTTCATGAAAAACAAGATTAAGTAGAGCTTGCATATTGAAGAATTTTTTGACTGCTTGGATTAGCATCTACAAGTTGTTGCATCTTTTGTCTGTTTTTCTGATTCTTTGTCATCAAGTTTAATTGTATCAGCATTTCCGATTTTTATATTACTCATTTTTCTCTTTTCGGCATCTGCATTGAGCAGATTGTAAATTTCCTTTGTTAAACTCTCGAAAGCGAGTTCAATGTTTGTCGAGTCCAAAGCAGAAGTTTCAAGATAAGCCATGTTGTGCTTTTCAGCGAAGGAAGCGGCTTCGTCTTGTTTTATTGCTCTAAGATGCGATAGGTCGCATTTGTTACCAATTAGCAAAAGACAAGTATGAGGTTCGGTGTAGTCTCTAATTTCCTTGAGCCATTTTTCAAGATTTTCAAAGGTAGACTCTCGAGTGATATCATAGCATAAAAGAGCTCCTACAGCACCTTTATAATAAGTTGTAGCGATAGCACGAAAACGTTCCTGACCAGCTGTATCCCATATTTGAGTTTTTATTGATTTCCCTTCTACTTCTATAGTTTTCGCAGCGAATTCTACTCCAAGAGTCGTTTTGGACTCGAGATCGAATTCATTCTTGATATATCTTGAAAGAATATTAGATTTCCCAACACCGGAATCTCCAACCACCACAATCTTAAATAAATAGTCGTAATCATCTGTAGGTTTCGAAGTCATGTTCTTAAGAGCGTGCTTGATTTTTTGCTTGAACTTGTTACAAATTCGTTAAAAATTAATGCGTTGGAAATGTTCTATTTATTCGTAATTTCCAGCGAATTTTCAGAAATTGATGATGTCTCTTTTCTTCGTTAATAATACCTGGAGGTGAATCATGAAATCCGTAGAGATAATGTAGTTAGCTTTGCCCGAAAAATATAAAAGTGACGTTTCCAGCAATTTGCTTTTCTTATAAAAGTGAACTTATAATCTTTGATTTTTACTAAAAAAAAAAGAATTCAGACACCTGCCAGTGTCTAATTGTCGTTGCTGCCTAATAGCGTTTCTAATGAGAAGGCTCATTTCAACTATCAATTTTTCGCGTTGGTAGAAGAAAAGAATAGATAAGAATAGCAAAACAAGTTAATGAGGGGTCTGATTGTTCTTACGATTATCTATCCTCTACGTTTTTTTCTGGTGCTCTCTCTCACTTGAGAAAATCAGTCACATTTTAGAAGCAAAATGATTATTACTGAAATACGTCCACTTTTTCTCGTGTCAGACCTTTCTCTTTTCATTGTGTGCTGGCTTTGGTTGAGTATGTGTTTAAATGATGATATCATCAAATACTCCTATGAGTAAATAAATTGCAGAGCGCTCAGCAAAACAAAAATACTAGACAGACTCGTTACTTTCTACAAGTCCGAATTTATTGATTCTTATATGATAAAATTAGAGGATAACGAGAACATTTCTATTGCACAACAGTACTGCGGGCAGCAGAGGAAGGTTGAATGCTTTTGCCAAACTTGTTTTCGAACATTTAAAATTTCCAAAATTTGTTGAACTCTTTCAACATAATTAAAAAGAAAAAAAGCCCCATTCAACAAATTTGCTCTTATTTGCAAACACAGTAAAAAAAATCGCTGATCATCAACGAAGCGAGCTTCTCGAGTGATACGTGTCCGATTAGAGTGAAAAATTTCGTATTTTGCCAATTCTCTGAGGAGGCATGAAAAATTTTCGAACCTCAATTTAGAAAAGATATTATAATAAAAAGATATTATAACGTAAAACCGTACAGTGAGAATTTACGAGCTGGTAGTTACTATATCTTGAGAGAGAAATTGGAAGAAAATATAATATTTTGTTAACTTGAAATTAAAATCATGATTGGAATGCTAGGTTGGATGGGCCCTGTCGATGGTACAGGTCATCATAAACCACACCACAAACGTCACCACTCCCACCATCGTCATCACCATAAAGACTGGACCCCAGGAGATTCTGATTTTACGAAAGAAAAAAAAGAGTCCACAAATCAAGAAGAGGGCGATTGGAAAATTCGTGGGCATATGCATCATTGGGGTCATAAAAAGCATTTTCATGGGCATCATCATCTTTTTGGTGGTAAGCACTTTTACGATGAAAAGCTTACGCCTGACGGAAAACATTTCTGCGATGGCAAACACCTTCATGACGGAAAGCATTCCCATGATGAAAAGCTACATCTCTTCGGCAAGCACCATTTTCATAAAAAATTCCATGGTGATGGACCTGAAACTTATCACAAGCATCATGGACGTCATGGACATCATGGGCACCGTCACCACTTTCATCACCATCGTCATCATAGCTATGAATATCATTCTGAAGGCACTCAAGACATTAAAACAGGCACCGAAAAATATGTTGGTGGTGTAGAACAAGCTCCCACCAAGAAGCCTTTTGATATTGATCAAAGTGCTAAAGGCAAAGAAGCTGCTAAACCAAGTGCTCCTCAGCACAACTCAAACGACTCGAAACCTCAACAGTCCGAAACATCCTCTAAGCAGCTTCCTGACCCTGCGACAGCAGCCAAAATCTAAATATTGATGATAATCCTGATGCAACCCAAAATGTATCGAAGCTGAAGCAGTTAGTTGTAGTTCTTGCTATTCATTCATATTCATACTATTTCTATTAGCTGTAAGCCCATCTACACAGTAATAACTAACAGCTCTAATTTTGCAAATATTTCTATGAGTTAAAAAAATGGAAACCCTATAATGACTCTATGATGAACAGATCTCCTGAGCAGCCCAAAATAAGTCTCATTTATAAACTACAGAGTTTATTTAAAATCATTACATAAGGAAGTCATCTTTAGAGAGGGATTATTCAGAAAGATTTTCAGCCAGATTATTCACAAGAAACACTGCTAATATATCAATACTTTCATAGTATATAACTATTAAATCACACTGACACTAACACCACACTCACTCACACTCTAATAATGCACACACACTCTCATTAATAAATATAGGCTGACCTTGTTTCACTTAAATTTTTTTTGAATTTTCGAATTGTAATCAAACATTTGCAGTATCTCGCTCACGGTGTTATGAATCTCTGACGAATCATAACGATAGAACCTGCCCCAAAATTTGCTCCTATACAAAGAATAAACATGCTGTAGTGAGAGTAACTTACGATTTCCAGTCTTTGTTCAAATCGAAGCAAGGGATGCCCATCCCTATTCGTACCATATGTCCCGCAATCTGCTTTTTAATTGGCTCAGATTCGTAAGCTCTGGGGTCAAGGAATGCAGAGTCTTCGCTGACCAGCATATCAATATACTCTCCTAAGAACTCATTTAAATCGCCAGCCAGAGTAGATTTCTCCCGCTGAGTAGAGTTCCATGCAAGCGGGAGTTGAGCTCGGATTTCATTAGGATCATTAAACAGCATCTGATAACCTTTTGCAGAATCTTTAAAATCATCAATTAGATATTATTGTTCTACTCAAATAAATCACCTGTTGTGTTTAGATACTTTTCGAGCCACTGGAAGATATTAAACTTATCCGAGCCTTGAACACTGAAGTTGAGGTCATTATCGAAGCAAATTGTCGTGTTAAACGATGAATTGCTCATATTTGTGCCATTCTTTGCCTTCTTCAGACCATCGAGCTTGTTCTATAAATAAGTATTGAGACATTGCACATTCTCGAACCAACTATTACCTGGCGAAACACATATTCTAAGTTTTTCATTGAAGCTAGTTTCGCTGCAGCAAAGACAGCATCAAGCTATTTTCGAATAAATTATAGATTGCGAGAAAGGATCAGCTTCTCACCTTGTAGAACGCCAATTCAGATTTTTGACTGAGTTGAGCAGAGATCAGGTCAACTTGCTTGCTCACTTTAAGTGCATCAGGATCAGACCAGATTCTAAAATTGAAAACTTCTTCAATTATTTCCATTTTGATAGCACCCTCGCTCTGCAGACTATTTACCAAAAATGTTAGTATTATTAGTATTCCTGTTGCTAATATTTACATTCGGAGATTTCTAAGTGTCTCCCCAATCGACAAATTCAGCTCGTTCGATAGTTCTGGTATTTGAATCCTTGATCTCTTCGGCTTTTTTGCGAGATGTTGGATGATGAGATTATGATCAAAGTTCACGCTTTTGTTTGGATTAATCTGTATGGAACAGACCAAAGGGTTAATTCCAAGGAATTTCAGCCAATCTCCGGTGGCTTCTAAACTCTCGAATATGATCATCATCTGATCCTTTCGAAGATTTAAATGTCTTATCATTTCTGAGACCTTCGTTGAGTAAACTCCTTGTGGGAGATTCTTGATTGGATCCGGATTCTGTGGCTGCTGTAGACCTTTGCTTAGAAAAGGATTCGCATCTGTGCCCATTATCCTTTGAAGCGTCGAATCAGTGTTGCTATTTACCTCTGTGCCGTCTCTTCGCCGCTTATTACCAGTTAGAGCATTGGTTTCGTTGCTATTTCTTTCATCTTGATTTTTATTTCTCGTCTCGAGGATCTTCTCGACAAATTTATTGATTTGTGATTTGTCAACTGAATCTGAAAAAATATTCACTCTTGCCTTATAGTAATCGTCATCTGATAAGAACACATGGCAATGCGCGTCTTCATTAAGGCTTAATACCTCTTGGGCTAATATTTCTGCACTTTTTGGTAAGTTATAATGGATGGTCCTTTTCACCAGACTGCGATCGATTCCGATATCCGTTCCTGAAGGCACAATTAAGAACGGCGGGTTTTGCTTTGTAAAATTGCCAATGATTTGGAGCTTTTGAATTTCTGGCTTAGAAGATAGATAGATTTGGCTAGCAATTCCATTCTGCAGAAGATTCTCTGAAAGTTCTTCTGCAGTTTTCTTGCCTTCTACATAGATAATAACAGGGTACCTCTCAGTGAATTTGACGTTGTTAAGGAGAGCAACGATCGCTTTGGCAGGTTCTTCATCGCGGCTGATAGTAATGTGAGGACGAGAGTAATGAGCAACATCAAGAGGGTAGACGTTTTCTGTTGAAATACCGAATTTTTGGCAAACCCCAAAGGCTTCTTCTGTTGTAATCTGAGGCACAATCGCCAGAATCGGGCTCGACTTGAATCTTTTCTTTAATATCGCATCGAAGTTTTTATGCGTAAGCTTGTAATTCGATGAAATCTCATAACAAAGGTGAGGTTCATCAAATATGACGAAATCTGGCGTTGGGATTTGGAACTTCTGGTCATTGATTATCCTCTCGATTGTGATAAATAAGATTTTAACTTCACCTATTTTGACGAGCTCTTGTATTTGCTTGCTCTTCTCATGCGAAATAAGGTTGTTATAGCATGCTCCCAAAAGCGTTGAAGGTAAGGATTGGATCTGCTCGGTCATATAATTAATCGAGGAGCTCACATAAACAACAAATCCCTTTGTTAAAATAGCCGAGAGCTTATACACGACAGATTTTGCTATTGGTCTCACACATCGATAGAGACAACTTTGCTTCTTGAGTATCGTTTTAATAGCCTGAATTTGACCAGGCTCGAACGTGTTGAGCTCAAACACTGATTGGAGAGTTTCATAGAGTTTAATATCTTGCGATGCTTCTTGATCCAAATGCCTGACGGAGTTAGAAGATTTAGTGCTATCGCTGTAGAGTAGATGAACATCCTTAGAATCAGTGCCTGTCGCAGTCGGCGAATTAGTAGAAGGCGTTTGAAAGAGTCTTAACACGCGTTCTGGTGTCACATTTAAATTATCCTTCTTCTCTGTTGTCTGAAAGAGCTTCGGCTCAGTACGAGTTGGGAAAAGCTTCAGGTCAGTAGCTGATTGCAGTCTGAGAAAATTCAATTTGGCCTCTTTTAGTGAATTTTCAAAATTAAGGAGAGACCTTTGAATAGAATTCTGAAGTTCTGTTGCTGTCAGCATGGAATCCTGGAATGTCTTGCTGATTGGAGTTAACTTATCCTCAAGGTATTGCTCTTCAAGTTGCAGACGATCAGAGTAGCAGCGCTCAGAGTAAGGTATGGTTAAATTGAGCATGGTAGAGGTTTTAGGCTGGTGATTATGAAGATGATGATGAGTATTTGATGAGTTTGCCGAATATGAGTAATTCTGCGATCGCGGTGCAAAATTATTGAGTCTCTCATTAGTCCTCTCAGCTTTAGATTCTAGGTTTTGCAAAACATTCAAAGGCATATCCAGGAGTTTTTTCATGGGTTCTGACGGCTCGTAACCATCTTCGATTTGAAATGCCGATGAATCACGCTGCGGTGTTTCCATGTGGTTCTGGTGACTCTTCTTCTTTCGCTTGTTTCGGTTCCATTTCTCGGAGCTTCTCGGATGTGCACTGTTTTCTCTACTGTTAGGCGTGTCTTGAACGTTATTTTGAACTGAGCTGTCTTGATTGACACCGAACATTTGACTCAATGAGCTCAGAGAGTTGTCCATCGAATTGTTTGAGGACTTCGTTTTGAAATCGCTTTTATTTTTCAGGACCATTTTGTCTAATCCAGCCAGTGAACTGATCTCAACAGAGGATTGATTGCCATTAGCCTGACTATTGACTTCCTTGGCCACCGTTTGCTGTGGTTTTGGAGTTTTGAAATGGTGGCTTTCTTCTGCATAAGGATGAGTAAGGTCCAGTTCACCTGGTTCCATATCACTAGCATTGATTTGAATGGTTGAAATATGATGATTGCTATCCAATGTCTTCTGATAATTCGCCTTCTTATCTCGTTTTCTTTTGTTTTTATCTTTTTTCGAAATTTCTTTTGAATCCTCTTGCACGGTGTTTTTTTCTTTCTTCTCCATAGGCATGTCTGCTTTAGTTTTCGCCACTATCGACTGCAAATGTGATGTTAAGTCATTTCCTCCTTGTTGTAAATCTGTAGTTTCTATCTCGGCTGCATTGATTTTTTCATTGAACTCGTTCTCGGATAATTTATGCTTTTGCTTCCCGATTGGTTTTTGTACTTTTATGGGTGCCTGATGGTTAATCTCATTGTTTCCAATGTTCTCTCGTGAATTGAGCTTTATCTCACCAAGTAAAGCACGAGATTTGATGAAATGTTTTGAAGATGGCTTTCCTTTGCTGGGATCTTCTTTCTGAGTTTCTTCCTCGATTAAAAAATCTAGATTGCACGCAATTGGATCGTTTCTGGGAGGTTCCTCTTGCATTTGGAACATGTAATTGTCTTTTCTATCCTTAACTTCTTCGAGCATGAGACTTGATTTATTTAAATTTGAATTCCAGATTTAGTTCAATTAGTAAAAAAAAAGCGCACTTTAATTTTTTATCCAACAGACCTATACAGATAGATACATAACAATAATTTACTTCTCAACAATCAAGTCCAGAAAAAATATTACAATATTCATTTTCTAAAGAAACTAGCATCAAATAAAAAAAAAAAACATTGAGACTGATTGATGAGTATTTTTTGAATAAATTCTTATGGGAATTAGGAGAAGGGTGAAATATTACTTCTCCTTCCGAAATATTGCAAACCCTATGCTTGAAAACTAAGCTTGAAAAGTTTCTAGAAATCAGCATTCATACCTCAATTATGCGCGTGCTAATTTTGTTTTTCATATTTCAATCACCAGGCCATCTAGAAAAGCATCTTTGAATTGCAAAACTAAGTTCAGTTCTAAAACTATTTTCAATCATAAGGACCTAAACACTCCTTAAAAGAGTAAATTTGATTGTACTATCCTTTTTTTGTAATGCAGGAAAGGGGCTATTTATTGATGGTTATATTAAAATTTTGCTAATTTCCGAGGAGGAGGATCATTTCAGAGAAACGATTATTTTTCACTAGTTTATAGCTTGATTGTTTGTAAGAGCAACTGTCATATTTGCTTGGAAAGTTCTTTCAACTAGAAAAATTTAGAAAGATAAGTTAGCATTACTCTGAGCTTAATTATATTATGTGCATTATTGCTGTTCTCGATATATGATATAATTACGATGTGACCATCTATTTCGTAAATTTGTTGAATATTCTCATCAGAATCTAATTTGGAATCAAGCTAGTGTTCGAAGGCTCATTAGCTAATCTGACCCGATAAACTAACTATTATTAATAGGTTTGAAAACACTAAAAAGAAGGCATCACAAATGAATATTATTGGCAGTATCAAAAACAAGATGACGAATGCAGGGAGGGATCTCTACACTAAAGTCGTCTCGGTGAGGAAAAACCATTTTGGACTCAATATTTAACGATTTCTCGTTAGGCACCTACAGAATCTAAGTTTTTCGAGAAAGGAGTCCTAACACCAAAAGAATTTGTTCTTGCGGGCGATCAGCTTGTCACAATGTGTCCCAGTTGGGAGTGGAAGCCTGCATCAAACGACAAATACATGAAATCAGAGCTTCCTCGAGACAAGCAATATCTATACTCAAAAGTCCCTTGCCCAAGGAGAATTAAGGATATTTTTCAAGGTCAACCAACTGAGAAAGATGTAAAATCCCTTTATTTAAAAGGAAGCTAGCTTGAACTGAACATCTCTAGTCTGGCGATGGGTGGATGGTCGCAGATGGCGTTGGAGATCAGGAAAATGGAAAGAAGACCCAGGTAAATTTAGTTTTTGTATGTCTAGAGAGCTTAACGTGTATTGCAGGTAGTGAAAGTAGATGTTGATGACATTGAAAAAGAAATGGCTCAAGGCCAAGGCAATGACGAATACGAAGAAGAAGAAATGGATGGCATCAAAATCAGAGTTTTGAAGAAGAAACCTGCTGAAAGCGATGAAAAAAGTACAGAACATATAGAAGTTGTAGTTTATCCATTATTTGCAATAGAAAAACCTCAGGAAGAAAATAAAGAAGATTTTGAAACCATTATGGCTTCTGAGAGTCAGATGCGATACTATGAGCTTTCGATCACTTATGATTTTTACTACAACACACCAAAACTTTGGCTGAGCGGGTACACCGAAGACAACTTGCCCTTGAACGAGACAGATATGTTTGAAGACATCATGGATGAATATGCCAAGAAAACTGTCACCTATGAAACACATCCTCATTTAGGGCTCAAGCAGCTGAGTATCCATCCTTGCAAGCACTCTGAAGTGATGAAGCAGCTACTGGATGTTGCGAGAGAGAATAACTCAAATATTGAAGTGCACCATGCTCTTTTTGTGTTCTTGAAATTTATTTCTTCTGTGGTGCCTACAATGGAGTACGATTTTACAGTTGATATTGAGCTTGGTGCTTAGAATAGCTCTTACTATATTGTTCACGAACGTGATAAATATTTCTCATTCTTACGTAGCATAAATTGATTTCCAAAAGATTTCACATTTGGTTCGTTCAAGCAGTCATAAGTGAGCTTAACGAAAATAATAGGTTCAAAGCAAAATATTGAGTGTGTATTGATTACAGATTTCAACAGAGATGAAAAAAATAATTATTTAGTTAAATAAAGAGCTTAGGGATTTTTGAGTTGATCAATCTCATTTTGAATGATCTCGCGTATATGGTACTTAAGTGATTGAGGATCTTTCAGTAAATTTGGGTTACCTTGAGCTAATGGGAATAATGATGATGAGCTGCAAGAAAAAAAATGATTTATTACTCTTCTTCAGCAGCGCGTTTTCAATCTCTAGGATTCTTCTTTCTCTTTTATTTTGCTCGATCTGCAAATTTAATGTCTTGATGATAGCTTTGGTATCTCTAAGCGTCAACAAAAGTATATTAGCACACACATACACACAAAATCAAGACGGATACTCTTTCTTATCATTTTTTCTTGGAATTTGTCTCATATAATCCTCCAAACCCTCCTATTCTCACAGAAATTTAAGAATCTTCTCAAGGTAATTGTTACGTTGAGCACTGCTGACTTCATATTTTCAATATATTTCTTCGTGTCCTGAATCGCAGCTAGCAGCTTATGGGCTGTATTTGCAGAAGGAGTGTCATTCTCGGTTTTAGGAGCAACGTTTTCTTTCTATTAGTAAAGAGTCAATTGAAAATATAGCCACATTATTTCTCACAAAATCTGTATTTCCTCTGTTTATCGTTTTTGACAATGCTTCCACATCAGTTATTAAATCTTCCATGAGTCCTCTCACTGTATTAAACTGGTTTTTCACTTCAATCATCGCTCTCCCAGCATCATTCTGCTTCAAAATTTTATTATCAGTCGGGGTCAACCATTCTGTCACATCACTCTCGTGCCATCCTATCCCAGCAAGTTCAAAACTCTCTTGATTTTTATTATTGTTACCCAGATCATCATATTCTAAGTTAATTTTCCCAGTACGCCACTTTTTCTCTTTATCAAGTGTGTCCGAGATTTGTGAAGAAAGCTCATTCAAAGCATACACAATCATCTTCTCGCCCTCTTCTGATCGACCGTCAGGCTTACTATAATTGCTTCCACTGTTAACATACCCTGTCATGCTTATACTAGCAGACCTTTCTCCTAAGCTGCTGTTACTCTTCTCAAAGCCACCTATGATCAACATTCGGTAAGTCAAATATTTCTTCTAAAAGGTTCACTGTTTCTGCGAGCATTTAAATTATAACTCAGATCCTTCTCTTCAGTAATGTTTTGAGGCGTGTAACTTCTTCCTGATTTGCTAAGCAATCGATCGCTGCAATCGTAATTGGGATTATTATTTGAGTTTTCCGCATTGGTCTCAAGAAAAGCTTTGAAGCCTGGATCTGCATTTGAATAATTGAAGAGATTCTTATTCTGTACAGCAGCATCAACTGCCCCGTAATTTGGCTTTGAAAAAGGAGAAGAATATCTCTCTTCTCTAGGTTTATAGTCTGGTTGCATTGTTCCAGACTTTTTCTCATTGGCCTGTGCAAGAAAGGTTCAGCATGTCAATTAAATTAGTGCAATACGTTTCTGTAATAGTTATCTCTGAGAGGAGATTTCGACTTTGAACTGGTTCTGCTGAGATTTTCGTTGCTGATTTCCCTCTTTAAGGCTTCAATACGTCCATCTAATCTATTCAATGTATCCAAAATGAGCTTTTCTATGGTAAGTATTAGCCTACAATGGTGATGGGGAATAGGATCGGTTCTTTTTGTTATCTTCTTTCGTATATTCATACATTGTTAGGAGCCTGTAATTATTTTACTATTGTGAAAAATTTGAATTTGGGTCAGTCTGTTAGTGATGATATTAATTCATATGTCAATTCCGTCATTCGTCTTTCTAATCTTATTGGAGATTAGCAATTATCCTTCTGACCCTTACTATTGTCTCTCCACCTGTAATACAAATTTAAAGAAAACACTCGAAAAAATCAGATGTAGGCTCTTCTCTATAAGCCATTATGACAATTTGACAGCGTGACTAGCAGGGGATTTTTGTTGCGAATGCCCAATAAACGCGGATTCATACCATAACACAGTGATATAGCATGCCTTATCCTCTTTTTTTCCAGTGGTACATGTCTAATGTCATGATAATTTGTTGAAGAGTGATGCTCTTTATTGATTCATCAAAAATTTATATATTCAGGCTTTTAACTCTTACTAACACTGGTGTTACAATAGCTTAGTTTTCTACTTATGCTGCAAATTAACCCCATCAAAGTAAATGATGCTCGCTATATCATGACCTGAACTCTCTCTTCAGAATAGAATGCTTTTTTTGTCCCCAGTCGTCCAAGCGGGCTGGGAAAGGGAAGCAACGATTGACGATTTTGAGAAAACTGGTGATCTTGGATCAGGTAAATTCTTCCAAACAAAATAAGAGCCTCATTACGTTGGTCAGGTGCATTTGGAACTGTTGGTCGCTACAAGCACAAAAAATCAGGAGTCGTTTACGCTCTTAAGCAGATGACGAAATCAAAATTGAAAGCGTCTGGCATGATTGACCAAATAAAGACTGAAATCAAGATCATGTATTCCTTGCAACATGAACACATCATCAAACTGTTCAATCACTTCGAAGACGACGAGCATATTTACCTTATCATTGAATATGCGTCAGGAGTAATAAATCTGCGTTACTATTACAGATATAAAATTTCACCTTTCCTATAGGGACAACTATGGCAAAAACTCCACACTATGGAAGGAAAGAGGTTTCCTGAAAAGATGGTTGCGCAGGTACTTGAGAGTCAACAACCTATCAAATTAAGTTTTTTTCTTATCTGTATTAGTATATCAAAGATCTTGCCTCCGTTCTGGAGTTTCTTCACGGAAAGGGTATCATCCACAGAGATATTAAGCCTGAAAACATCTTGCTTGATAAAACGGGAAGAATCAAACTTGCTGACTTCGGTTGGTCCAACTTCTTGAAGCCAAATGTTCCTCGAACTACTTTTTGTGGCACTTTGGATTACTTACCACCTGAAATGCTTACTTCTACACACAGTCATGATCACATGGTGGATATCTGGTCTATTGGAATTTTAACCTACGAATTACTAACCGGCCGTGCTCCTTTCATGCCTCTCGATACTAAAAATCTTAAAGATATTGAGCGTCAAACACAAGAAAATATTGCTAATGTGAAATATGAGTTCCCTAAAGATTTCCCTTCTCTTGCGAAAGATTTAGTGTCCAAGATTCTGAAAAAGAATCCAAAAACTAGAATTGGTCTTTCGGAAATAAAGAGTCATCCGTGGGTTAAATGTAACCAACAATCGCTTGAGACCATTATTTCTAATCCTTGAGTAGTGAACGCCCAGACATCGAAATTGGCGAAAGAAACGGCTGCCGAAAAAATGATTGAAAATATAAATTTCGGAAAAAATATGGCTGAGAAAAAGAATATTGTGAAGATCGTAAAGAAAGATGGAGAGCTCGATCCCGCTTTCACTGAAGACGAAATCATTGAAATTGCACGTCCTGACAGTGTAATATGCAAATTTGGAAAGTTCCTTTGTTTCTAATCTTATCATTTCTTGTTCAGCTTCTGGAGAAAGATAATCTACCTGAGTTCACGAACCCATTCAGCAAGCTCGATTCCAAAATCCAAAAGTAAGAGCAGGTCGGTAGCACTGTTTTTTAATCTTTAAATTTTAAGTTTCAAGTCAAAACAAATTGGACTAAAATCGGGCGAAGACTACGTAGATAGTCCATTTAACACGGATAAGACTCATAAGTTCGATGCCGAATTAAAACGAGTAATTCTTTTGCTTCAATAGCACATTAATCAGCAACGTAATTCAAAATCATCAGAAAGATGACGAAATTAGAGCTCTTAAGGAAGAAATTGAACACCTAAAAGCACAATCCAAATTTGGAGGTGATGAATTAAGAGTGAAGCAACTACAGAATGAGAATAAATCCTTAAAGAAAGAAATTGATGAAGTCTACCGTCTGCTAGGAGAGAAAGACCTTCTTCTTCACGAATGCAAGACTAAGGTATGAATTTACCTTATTTAAAAAAATAATAACTTGACAATTTTTTCATAGCTCCATGATCTTGAGGACAGATTTAAAAAGCAGACTGAGAAGAATAAGAACGATAAGACATTATCGAAAGATGACTCTCAGAAACTCAAAGAGACTAATTTCCTTCTAGAGAATAAACTGATCGATCTTATCCAAGCTCATAAAGAGGAGAAGAACTACTATGAGAAAAAAATCCGTACTTTGGAAGCTGGACTTGCAGGAGTAATTTGAGCTATTTCCTTCAGATATATTCTAACTATATTAATCAAGTCAAAGATTGCATTTAATCCAGATGCTGATTTGGTCGAGCAAAATAGAAAGCTGAATGAACAAGTCAGCCAACTCGAAAATATTATAAAATCAAAATATGGAGATCCATCCCCAATCAAAGGAAAAATTTTTTCATAATCGATCTGTACTAAGCCTTTGGGTCCGGTAGATCAACTGAAAATGAGAATAAAGAAGTTGGGTTTAATTATTTGAAAAATTCATTTTCTTAGGATCTTTTTCATATACTTCTATTTGAAAGACAAATATTGGATTGTTTGAGACATCGATCATTAAGAGACGATGTGAAAAAAAAAAGTTGTGTTTATCTTTGAAACTTAGGCCCTTAATCGTGTAAATATCACACAATAAGTAAAAAAAAACGCGAATCGATTTTTTGAAAAAGAGTCACAAGCAAAGACCAGTGAGAGATCAATAATATTTATTTGCATAAAAGACCTCGAACCAGGAATTTATTTATTTTTCGCAAGAGATGAATAAACCCCAGGTGGCCAAAACCCAAGGGACTTACGAAGGAACCGTGACAAATGCACTTCGGCCAAATAATTTTAGAATCACCCGCAAGAGTCCCACAATGCCGAAGCAGACTTTCGCAAAAACATCGAATGTATGATTTGTTCTAAAGTACAGGAATTATCCTCAAAATTTAGCATGAAACTCCTCATTTAACTCCAACCCCATTCCAGATGGAGACCTCCGCACCGTACCCAAAGAACACTACTTCTAAGCAGCCTGCGTTAATGAAACTGGAGTCTCAGGGTTCTCAAAATGATGTTGAAACAAACACTGTGCCAAAATCCATGTATGATTCTCTTGTCAAGGAACACAGAATGCAGATGATGAAAGCAGAGATGGTGATAATCGATTTTTTTGTTACTGGACTAGACTGATATTATTTATTTTCTTATATGATTGCAGGAAATTAAAAGCAAAGATGATCGAATCAAGAATCTTGAGCAGCAATTAAGAGAAGTTGGACAGTTGGCTTCAAAATTAGAGGAGAAAAACAAGGTTCTAGCTCAAGAAAATGCGGAATTGAAGCGTCAGGACCAAGAGATGAAATTAAAAAAGCCTTCTTCGCAAACTAGAGAGAATACCAGTAACCAAAACGGCCACCAAACTACTGGAGGACCAAATCGAAATGCAAACAACAGAAAACGAAATATCCCAGATTTTGAAGAACTATTTGAGGAAGATAGTAATCAAAATAGATAAGTCTTTATCATCATTCTTTTACGAGCAGAGCAGGAGGAGAAGCCGCCAGACATGCCTTTGGAAGAGTGGCAGAGCTTGCAATTGGCTATACAACTCCAAAGGGAAGAGGCTCGTGCTCATATGAGACAACGTGCGAGGATGATGATGGCTCTGAATGAAATTCATATGATGAGAGCGCTTCATGAGGCACAAATGCAAAGCGGGTTTGATCCGAATCGTTCTCTGAGCTCGATCAATACTAATCAAATCAACCCAGATAATATGAGTTATGAGGTAGTCTTATAATGCTGAGCTCCTCTTTTCCTAATTAGTTTATCTCCAGCAACTACTCCAACTAGGAGAAAAAATCGGTCACGTGAGTAAAGGACTGAAAGCTGAAGAGATCAAAAAGATTCCGAAGACAATATATAGAAAAGTTATAGGCAAGGCACAAGATGAAAAACAGTAAATACTGCACTAAAATTTGTTATTCCAAAACTTGCCAATCTAGATGTTCGATATGCTTTTGCGAATTTGAGGATGGAGACAAGCTCAGAAAACTCGGCTGCAAACACGATTTTCATTCCAAATGCATTAAAAAATGGTTAGTCGACAACAAAACCTGCCCGGTCTGCAAGAAGGAAGTCGTATAATTCTATTATAACTATAATAGTGTAGTGTTTTTACCCGCTTATTAAATGCGTATTACTAATCAAATAGCTTATGGTCAAGAGATTGATCTTAATATATCTATATATGCATACATACTAGAGCTGCACCGCTGGAAAAAATCATTAATAATCTGCCCACTCACCCGATTTTCTATACAAATAAATTAAAAGCTCATCTGAGCCATAGCTCCTTGCAAATGATCCAATTCTTTTACAATATGTTATATTCACGCTCAATAATTTATTGAACTCGTATCTTCGAGATTTGAAGGCCGAACAACAAAATAAAGATTTAATTGAGATATACATGAAGTCTGAATTTTTTAACGTTCGCCTCACTCCAGAAACAGAAGTTGTTATCCAAATCATCCATCTTCTGGACAGCGCTTTCGTTTATGTTGGAGGTGAAGATGGCAAACTCAGCAACGCAACGGTAGCAATCCAAACTAAATTCGTAAAACACCATAAATGCAACATTCTGATTAATACTACTACTTCTACTGATATAGGATAAGATTCCGACTACTTTTACTTATTTGGCTGAATTGGATGAAGGAAAAGAAGACGCTACAATTGAAAATATGACTAAAATATTATGTAAGTTGCCTTATCCATCGAAATCGTGTAAATTAACCTGAAATGAATACCAATATAGGCAAGAAAACTGGAAAAGTTATTCATTTGAGTGTCAATTTCCTGCCGAACAGTGAAAACGATTTCCCAGCCCTTCAAACGTTTTTGTTGGAGAAATTAACTACGAAAACAGAAAGCACTAAATGATTATGATGAGGAAAGTAAGTGTCTAATGCAATGGGAGATTAACAAGAACTGGAGAAGCTTTTGCCTAAGAAATTACGTTGGAAAAAGATATTAAATGTTCTTGAGGATCTTGTTGGTATTTGTTATTTCACACTATGCATTTGCTTTTGTATAGTGATCTCAAAATAAGTTCAAGAAGATGCAAAAAATTGAAACGCTGTTCAAAGCAAACTCAGGTTCTCAGAGCATAAGTATATAATATGGTGACAGAACTAATCGAGAGATCAGACCTGGAGAACCTTTTCGAAATGGAACTAAAATCTATTGGTTGATGAAAACGATATTTTGCATTTTTTTAATAGGAATTCTGAACTATTTTGACTTTTGAACGAGTTTTACTAGATTCAGCAATTCTCAAGAATAATTAAGAGATAAAGTTTATTGACTAGTTCATATCAGTTTTAACGAGGAAATTGGTCTCATCGAACTTGGCATCGCCGTAGAATGGTGCAGTCCAATTTTTCGATCCTGCCATGAATCTTCTCAACATTTCAGTTGTCGCTTCAATCTGATCACCAGGCGCCATATGGCCAGCTTTATTGACAGTAACATAGGTAAGAGGACCATAATTTTTGTAGAATCCAGCATGAGTTCCGTTATTAAGTATCCAAGGCTGGGAATTGGCATTGTAGAATCCATCCTGGCCGACCCAAGAGAGCTTGGACATCCATGTCTGAGTGCTAGGAGAGTTGCAAATGATATCATCTTGACCGTTGTAGAACATCATGGGAAGTGAGCCAGAGTTGAGGACGTTGCTGACATTTTGAGCTACGGTGTCCATAAAGTCATAGCGGGACATATTATTGTAGACCATTCCGCTGCTTTTGCTCCAGGTTCTATCACCAAATCTTGTTCCTCTGGTGCAATACTTTGCCTGAACTTCAGGATAGTTGAAATATGTGTTAAGGTTAGTCCGATCATAAGAGCCAAAGATTCTATAGTTGTAGACGTTAACACCGCCGCCACCATTGACGATAGTGTCAGTTATGACACCAAAATCATCTTGGGCACTTGTCATATAAGGGCTAGCAGCATCATAATTTCCTTGCTTCAAGAATTCTCTTCCCTTTGCAATTTTGAAGACAGCATTGAGTTGTGCTCCCTCAACGGTAGCTCTCTCATCTTCGTCCAGAAGGCCAAGAGCATATCCATAAAGTCCGAACTCACTCAGTTGATTTGGAGGGTCAACCCAACCGTTTCCAATAGCAGAACCTAAAATTATCAGCTTAGCTGAATGACAACAGCAATGGGATCTTTACCTTTGAGTGGGAGCTTGAATCCAGTGGTTTCAGCATTATATCTGAGAATTCTGTCAGTCATTGATGGAATGTAATGGCCAGCATAGCTCTCACCCAGAAGATAAAGTGGAGTGTTTTTGAGGCTTGAGAAGCTGGAGAAGACAGGATTTGTATAGAAATTGAGCAGTGCGTTGAGCATATGTTCAGCCACTCTGGTTTCGTTCTGAGTGATGTCCTGAAAGAATGAAAATAGGAGATATATAAAGTGGAAAAATGATTTGTATCGCTTTACATTAGCATCTTCAATGTTTCCAAATCCAACGCCAACAGGATTTTCAATAACGAGAACATTGTAAAAGTCATTCCATGATTTAGGAACAGGACGCTCTTCGTATTGTTGTGTGGTTTCATTCAAAACAATTGTGTTTGGACCGATATTAGAAGAGAAAGCACCAAGAAGAGAGCTGCTACCAGGACCTATAAGTAAATAATATCAAGGGACTTATCCATGATAACATATTATACCTCCTTGGAGCCAAATCACAACGGGGACACTGGTGAAATCAGCTGTAGAGTTTGGATTAACACTTGATGCCAAGTTTCGGCACTTATAGAAGACAAAGAACAATGCTGTGGAGGTTCCAGAACCAACGTTGAGATACCCAGAGGTAACATTTTCGCTGACGGTGCGAGCAAATGATTCACCTGGGACGAGAGGAGTGGTGCACTCGTCATTATTAGATGGATCAGTATCTATTTGGTTAACGAAATTTGAACTGAACTCTTCGAGCTCTTTCATCAGTGTTGATTTGATGTGAAGCTGAGCATGGGCTGCAAAAACCAACACCAAGAGAATTAGAGAGGCAACTCGTATGGTTGAACTCATGGATTTACTATGTATTTTTGTAATATACAAAAATTAATCTTGAATCTTAATTTCATAAATATAGAACCTTAAATTGGGCTTTTTCTCTGAAAGAATCATGAAGTAAGTTTAATAATTGAAAACCTTGCAGATGGTTAACTAATGTTGCTGAAAAAAATTAATTACATTAAAGAAGCAGTTTCAAACTGTTCTCTCGTTAGTAATGTTTGCCAAGTGGAGTGAAGCTGTTGATCTCTTAGAAAAGCACTCTTTCTTGAAAAATATGGAAAATAATGATCAATCTCATCGAAATAAAATTAGGTTGAAAATAGAGCTCAATACTTGGTTGTTTTAAAGTGCTTTCTGTGGTATTCTCTATCTCAATCCAAAAAAAAAAAACCCCACAAAACCACAAAACCAAATATGATTATTATTTAACTCAGGAGTTTCTGAGAAAATATTAAAGTATCTAAGTATCTCTCTATCTATTAACAAAATTGGATGTGCGCAGTCCTGAAATGAGTGATGCTAAAACAACAAGAAGAATAGAATTCTCCTAGCACAAATGAATATAAACTCTTCTCAGCAGATCTCTCGATTTTTACCTCATGACTTCATGGTACGCTCGTTAACTAAAATTTTTTTGATTTGAGGTGTAGTCAAGAGGACTAAACTCACGATTTTTGGGCACATCTATTATCCAATTCAATTTTCTTATTTCTGCAAGAGATTGCCACTACCAAAATTTTCTTATTGAGCGCTGATATTTCAGAAGATTCAAATTCGTTTATTAATGTATTACTAGAAAGCTAATAAAAATTCTCTGATGAAAGCGACAAGGAAAACAGCTACGAAATTGAAGAATGCAAACACCTTTCAGAGCATTCGATCCTTACGCTATGAGCATAGGATTCACCTGGACTAAGAGGAGTAGAGCAAATATCATCATTAGATCGATTAGCAACCGATTGGTTGGTTGACAAAGTGTAAGGTATAGTCATCCTTCATTGAATTGAATGATAGTGTTATCAGTTCAAGTTTAGCCTGACTGGAAGGAAACGATAATACAAGGATCAGAGAAACAACTCGCATTGTCGTATTCATTGATTTGTAAAATAATTGTGAAGGATACAAATTT
>ENA-UOUE01000570-UOUE01000570.1-compost-metagenome-genome-assembly--contig:-NODE-570-length-28942-cov-5.355309_pt1 | contig 28942 bp, 25 predicted proteins | sample MGYA00238146_ERZ747223 | MGnify/ENA primary metagenome ERZ747223 (study PRJEB28781, sample SAMN06268865) | compost metagenome | isolation source: single cell | place: USA: California, Emeryville, Joint...
CTCGTTGGCAATCCAACCAGGATATCATCGTCTTGTTCGGAGAGCTCATCCTCACTCATTTCAACATCTAGAGAGAGTCGTTAGACAAAGTAACATTAGGGATTTCATTACTTCCAAATATAAGAAAAATGCCATTCACTTTCTCTTCATCCAACAGATGATCCTGATTATCTCTTCGCTTAGGCAGCTGTCTGTACATCGGCGTCACTATGTGAAGTAACGCCGCTGTGACGACCTTCAAATTCTGTTTGGCTGTGTCCGTCAGTTGCTGGTCTGCGGCCTGCTTCTTTGAGAGTAGAATGCCTCTGAGTATGAGACCTCTCACGAATAAAGTGATGGCAAGCACCATTTCTCTTGTTTCTGGAGTAAACCTATGAGAAAGAGCAACAATTACTATTGAATCGCAAATCAAGGCTCTTACATAGCTCTTCCGATTGAATTGAAGCTGATACGTCTTAATTCGAAAAGAGTTAAGAAACTATCTGGAAGAAAGGTCCCATGGCCGGTTAGCAACACTTTTATTATATGTTATGAGCTGTAGAGAAGTTGAATGATACCGAAAAACTCGAAGATAGGGCCAGAGACTAGTTCGTCGATAGCAGTTAGGTAAATCTTGAGTGCTTCATCGACTTTGCTCTAAGTTACTTAAGACGACGCCTTTACTGAGTCGGTAGCTACCTTTACGAATTCAACTCTGGCTTTGGTATCTTTTGGCAGATCGCCCTTGGGAGATTTGGTGAAATCAGAAGGTTTTGGATGCTTTTTAATCTGGAGAAATTATGTTGATATCAATAAATGAGATCTAATAAGATATCTTACAGCAAGTACGAAGTCTCCGAGTTTATTATCCAGCCAAGTCTGCATTTCCTGAAAAGAAAAAAGTTTAGTGACATTCAAGAAAAAATATTCGCTCACTTCTTCGACGCTAGGAACCAATTTTTCATAGATGTCCAAGAACCTTGCTGTCCGCAGTGCCGCAAGTTCCACGCCGTACTCAAAAATCATCGAAGGTGACACTAGTGCCCACATCAGCGAGACGAATCTGCGTCTTTGAATGGGTTATTTGGATTGTTCAGAGGCTATAAGGAACTGTGAGATAGTGTCTTGTGTGTAGTTGACAAAATATATATGAATAACTATGCACAATAATCACAACAACTAAAAAACGCATCGCGAAGACGCGCTGTTTCTTTGTTAAAACGCTGATCCTGTAACTTGAGATTTTCATTGGAGGCAATATTGGAGGTTCTCGTTTCTATTAATATAATGTCAATGTACTGATAAACAAGCCAAGATGCGCCTTCAATTCCGATCTTCATTTCAATTTACTGATTTTTAGTCAAGGCGTAAATAGGAAGAGTTTTTTTGATGTCGTTGATTCCAATAGTTATAAAACTAGTATTCAATTAGACAAGCGAAAAAATGGGTTTTTTTAACCTATGGACGATATTTAGAGTTGATAATTTCGGCAAACTTGATATTTGCTGAGCGAAGAGCTTCATACCTCCTTCCGTGATTGTCTTGCATCTGAAATGGGTTAGATAGAGAAAGGAAAAGATATTACCCGATAAGATTGAGATTCAAAATTTTCAGCTCTGGCAATTGCTGGATTGTCTTGCCAATTAACTGAAGCCCTTCATCCGAAACCTTGCAGCTGTAATGAGGGAAAAACATATGATTAATAAGAAAACAACAGAAGATTTACTTTGCAAAGTCGAGATTGATAGTTGCGAGGTTCGAGCACTTCCCGAGAGCCTCCGCAAAGCCCCCAATTGGACCATCAGAAATTTTTTTACAGCTAAATAATGCAATGTTAAGGTGAGGTCGGCGAGCATTAAACTTACCCGCTGAATCCGATACTAATTCCCAACAAATTTGTCAACCCTTTTATTGCTTGAGCAAGTTTCTCGACGCTTTTATTCGTAATGTCAAAGCATCTTAGAAGAAAATTATGGCTTCTTTTCTCCAGCTAACTAGTTACTTTGTCAAATCCAAAGCGAAGGTCGTCAGATTTGTAAACTGTCCGAGTGCATCGAACAGTTTTTCCAGAGCTGCATCATTCAAAACAGGACATCTATTAAATGTGTTATTATCTCCTTTCTCAGCCTTTTACCTTGCGAGAATCAGATGCAATATTGTGAGATTTCTTTGGTTGTTTAACGATCTGAACAATACTTCGAAACCCTTATTCGTAAGTTTACGACAGCTGATGATGGTCATATTAATAAAGTCATTAACGCTGAATTTACCTGCTGAAATCTAAAATCAGGCTTTTCATTTTCGTTTTTGAGTCTAAAACTTGTGTGATCATCGGTAAAATATCATCTTTCAGATCCAGTTGCCTTCAAATAAAATTAGTAAAGTTCTCTTTTCCATTAAATAGACTTACTCTGCAAAATCAAGGTGGAAAGCCGTAAGCGACTTAAGTGACTCGCAGCGCGACGAAAACTGCTGAATCTCTTCAGAATTGATCTTTTTAAACCTATTCATCAAAGGTTAAATTTTTCTCTCCCTCTCTCTTTGCATGAGCCTTACTTAACAGAGAGTTTAGAGCAATCCTTTTGCAATTCTTCAATCAGCCTTCGATAATCCTCTTCATTATCAAGCTCCGTAGAAATCTCAGATCTAATGTTTAATTCTTATCAGGCTGAGTGAAATGATATTATTGCACCTGATTTCGCTTAAATCTAATGTCTCATCGAATTTCTCTTCCTCGTCATTGTTGCTTTTGGATTTCTTAGGCGCCAGATTCGTCATCTTATGCTGTCCAAATATTTTATGGCAAATCGCTTCTCTGTTCGAAAATAAGTGGTCAAACTCTTCAATCTTCTTCTTTAGCTCTTCTTTCAACGATTTCATCTTCGTAGATAATTCATGAAGGTTTTGATCACAAAATCCTCTGAACTGTTCGGTTTTTGCATTGTTCTCTGTCAGCTCCTGGTAAGTCTGAATGTACTTCTCCAAGTACTTCCCATCCTCGATTTTCCCATTTGTCCAAAAGGTCTTGAGGATCGAATTAAGCGTTTCGATCCTGCGTTTTGTTTTTTCTTTGAGCTCCTCTTCGATGAGGATCTGGTATTGCTTTTTCAAGACATACCGAAATTTATTGAGAGCATCATTGAAATGATCGATGACCTTGTCGATTTCGTGAGTTAAAAGGCCGTTTACGTGATTAGACACGTTTAATATATCGGCTTCAGTCTTCTGAGCCATTACGTTTGTTGTCTGCTTTGAAATTATCTCATCGATTTCTTTTAAAGAAGTTAATGTTGAAGGCACAGTGCAATCTGAGCAGAAAATTCGCTTGTCTGCTTTGGTGTCCAAGTTCACGTGTTTGATTTTTTTGTTGTGACGCACGCATTTGAAGTCTGAAGCTTTGAAGAGGTCGAAATTTTGCAGCATTTAAGGTATTTAGTGTACTTTTTTTTTTTGAAAGTATCCTATGATTACTCAATAAAGGTTTATTTCGCATCAAATAAACGAAGCTTAATTCTGTTGAGAGATTTGAAAATCAGATTCGACTCCAATTATACTGCTGAATGATTGGAGGATCAAAATTAAACTGATTCAGGCATCTCCTGGATTCTCTTGACTGAGAAAAACGGGAGTTCTTGCCTTGAGGGAAAAGTTCCATTGGAACTATTGATATTTTGAATTCACAAAGAGAAGAGGAGAAAGAGGCGAAGGAAATGGATAGTAATGTCTTTGATTTTTCGAAAAGAATCTTAAAGAGAAACATGTAGGTGTGGGGATATCTGAAAATTGATTTCAAAGACTTGAGTTCGTCACTCTTGCTATAATAGTAAAGTGTTCTTAAAGAGAAAGGAGAACAAGTCAATTCTTTGAGAAGACAAAAAGTTTTCTCGAGAGACGGATTCGATTTCAACAAGCATGTGTGAGGTGAGTCGAAAATTGCCTAGGATTTGGCTCTTCAAGAAAGGAAGTGATATTAAAGGCTAATCCTCAGAAATTTGCAGGAAATCCAAAGAACACCCCATGTTTCTCCAGACGGCATCTCAATAGGAGATACCTTCTGTTTTTTCTTTCTGTTTACAAATTTATATCAACAAAAAGCTGGAATTTTCAAATATCTATTTCTTCTTTATTTCAGATATATCAGAGAAATTAATTTACTCCCAGATAATTCATAGTTGCCGCTTGCTTGTCGCTTACGAAAAATAAAATATATTCCTTTCAGAAATTGTTTCTACTTTGGATTTGTATTTATGCTCTCACGAACTCAACCGGAGAATTGCTCGTGAATTGTTCTCTAAGATTCCAAAAAGCTCTTCCTCTTACTCCAACGTCTCACTCTCTCTATCTATTCACTGAGAGAGGCAGTAACTCTTGTTCTTCCAGAAAAAGGAAAGAATTATCAGAATTTTAGTGTAATGAGCCTACTACCTTCTCCTCTTACTGTTCCATAAATTAAACATAGAAAAAAGAAAAACGAACAGCACCAGAGAACAATCTTGAAATTAGATTTTTCCAAACAAAACGGATACCTTAACAGAGACCAAAATGCACCAGTTCTTCAAGCCTGCTGTCCCTGAGAGTTATATCTCTTTCAAACCATTGTACATGATGAAATATGTCTGTTTCATATACATGAGATATCCTGTCTTGCCTAACTCAAGCTAACTAAGCCGTTATTACAGCTACTCGCAATATCTCACATTCAAAAGCAATATAAAAAATCATAATTTTATTTCAGAATATCACACATGTCCGAAGACAGCCACCTTCTTGTCTTACAAAAATTTACCCACGATGAAGAACGTGCCCCTGGAAGTAACCAACAGACTTTCAACCTATTTTACCTTGTTTCTTCACTCACAGCCACAGAACCTGAACCAATGGAAGAAGAAACTAGTTCCGTAGCCTATGGACAAAGTAAGAACTCTCAAAAAACAACCAATTAACTCCTATAACAGAAAAAAGGAAGGGGGAACTTGGTTTCTTCAGCAGCCTTTTCGAAGGTCCAAAGGAAGGATCGAAGAAAGCTGCGATCATCGGTGAGATGGCAGCAATATTCGGAGCAGCTATCCTTGGATTACCCTACAATCTCAAGCAAACAGGACTGATCTTAGGAAGCGCGTTCATCATATTTGGAGGGTTTATTAACTACCTCAGCGTGAGATGCCTGATGCACGTTTCCTTCCGTAAGAAAGCAGACAGCTTCGCTGACTGTGTTTACCAATCACTTGGCGGTTTCGCTGGAAGATTTTTTGAATACTCGATGATCTTGCATATTTACTGCAGCACAATCACCTATCAAATGCTAGGTAAACCATACTTGCTTGTTCGTCCGTTAATCTTTGTTTGAAAACAGGCCAGAATTTCGCTCATCAGATTTGCAAAACCATGGGATGGTTCAGTAGTACTCTCGATAGCCAGAGTTTCAAAACATATCAAATTCTGTTGTTTGCGGTCATAATTTTCCCTTGGGCATGCAAAAAAGATCTGTATGAGCTCCGACACGCTTCTACCTTTACCTTGGGCATAATCGCCTACATTTTATTGGTAATGTGATCTCATTTTCTTTACTAATACGATCGTTATCAGATAATTACGATAGAATTCCCCTCTTATTTCCGTGAGAACTTCCATAATGCAAAAACTCCAATCAACTACGCTTCCTTCGACTGGAGCGTTCCAGACACCTTTGCAGTCACTTCATTCGCGTATCTGTGTACGGTGAACATTTTCCAAGTCCGAAACGAGCTCCGCAAGACATCTGAGAAGAAAATGGAATATGTATTGATCCTTTGTCTTTCTACGGCCTCTGAAATTATTTTTTTATAGGTTAATTCACGATCGAATTTCTACGTCATGGGGTTCTATTTATTTGCTGGGATTATTGGCTACGTTTCTTTCCTGGACAAAACTCCCCAGTTTGTGAACCTGAGACCTCCTCTGCATCCAGGCGATCACGATTTTCTGATGAAAATTGGACAAATCGCCATGACGATCTCAATCGCGATATTCGCGCCAGCGATTCGAGTCGTTCCTTGCCGAGATCTCATGATTTCGACATGGAAAATGGAAAAATATAAAGATGATGCTTTGATCCGCTATTTACTCACAGGATTAGTGATTTTCCCTTGTGCTGCAGTCGCAATTTGGTACCCAGATGCTTATTCTTATATCTGCCTCGCTGGAGGCACTGTAGGCACGCTCATCGGAATCTTATTCCCCTGTAAATGAATATATTCGTTTTCTTTTTGCTAACTTCATCATTAGGCGCTTGCTATATCGCAGTTACGAAAGGGTGGCACTGTCAACGGATCTTGGCCGTTTTCGCTTTATTTGTGGGCTTTGTGCTTGGGTTTACAGCAGGCTACCTTAATATACTCAAAATCAAGGCTTAGATTAGTGCTAGGTAGGTCTAAGTTCCCTTTTTTTGGGTTTTTTGTTTGTTTATACAATACCATGTAATGGAAATTTCTGTAGCCAATCTATCCATGTTTTCTGCAGATATCATGAGATTGCATAAACTTTAATAAAGTAATGATTTTTTGCTTAAGACGAGTTTGGATTAGTAATTTTTAAAAAGTCATCACAGAGCAAAAGCTAATTTCATACATAATTTTAAGAATGACGCCAAACATGTAACCTAAACCAAAAGCTATATTTTATTATTAACACTCACATTGAAATTCTTTATTATCAATACAACCTACCAATCTCCCACTGAGAAAAAAAAATATAGTGTAAATTCCTGCGCATTTGGTCATTAGATCAAGTCTTCTTTCAAATCTCTATGTCCAGGCCACTTCAAAGGACTCAAAAATGAGTACCTACTCAAATAATTATACAGCGCTTTGCATGGTTCATCATGCGGCCTGAGCGCTTGACATTCTCCAAGCAATCGCTTCGTTCGAAGCCACTCTCCTTTCAAATATGCTTCCATAGTCTCGTTCCACGTCGCCGTGAATTGCCCTTCTCCAGAGTCCTTCGTTATCTCGTATAAATCAGTATCCGAGTTCAATATGGTCTCAATCCTTCCTTTTCCATCAGCGATTCTCTTAATGAGATCCTCGCGAAGTTTCTTCCTTCCTGCTTTCTGAGCTTCAGTCTCCTCGTTCTCTCTTTTTGGAGGTAATTTCGTAAGATCCATATCGATTGTATATAAATCGATGATCTCAGTTGTGCCTTTGAGGGCAACTCTATCGATTCTTCTCAGCAACTTCTTCAAACTATCAGAGCATTTGCTGTGGAGTCTACCGCTTAAGAGCAGCGGAACTCCGTATATTTTCGTTGCTGCTTCTAGCTGAAAAGCGACGTTGATATGCGGGGAGAGGTAGCAAGGGTCAATTTTGTACTCCGAGCCGACCACTCCTTCGATTGCCCAACCAAAATGCAGGCCCATGCCGATATTGACTTTCAACTTCTGAGGTTTCTCCTGGGGAGCGGATTGAGTAGAGCGTTTTTGGAATTCAATGCCTCGAAGGAGCCTTATGTAAATTTTCAAGAAAGCAATAACGGCGAGGTTGCAAGTGTTAATGGCCCTCCTGGACATCTTAAGCGCCAAATTACCCTCCTTCATTATTACGTGATCATTCTCTAAGAAGTTCCAGACAACCGAGAAGGCCTCTCGGAACAGTGAGCCTGGAGAGCCTTTATATTTGACGGTTTTTCCATGGATTATCTTCGCAAGTACGTTTACAAAAGAAACGACGTCCTCATCCAAAGAAGCAGTCAACTCAGAGAAATTTCTCAACCCACAGTAGCCGAAGAGACCCAGACGCTTGCTTCCTTGTTTAAACACATCGATTTCGTCCATCTGTTGGACGTTTCTTAGCAAAATTTCTGTGCCGACTTTTCCAAAACTAAGGGATAGAAGAGCACTCATTTTTACAATTGAGTTCGTGACAGTGACAGTTTCCAAAGTGTCCTGCCTGTCTTCCTCGAGCATGTTCTTCCAACTCAGTGGGTTTTGAGCCAACGCGTTCACTTTCTGGATCATTGCGTCCAGTGGGCGCAAAAGAAGGTCATTAATGACGCCCGAGAACGAAACCTGAGCCAAAAAGAAGACGATACAGATGAAGGTAGTCCACGCCATGCGTAATCCAGCGTCGAATCGAATAAATATCCTTTGATCAGTAATGATAAGGACGTCTGGGGTCTTGTCATCGTCCTTAGACCAAGAAAATATATTCAATTCGGAGTTTCTCAAGCTAGATGGGTCGACATCGCTCTCCCAAGCAGGTTCGAATTGAGGCACTTTGAAATAGATAAGCGGATTTTGCCTGCTGGCAAGGTCGGCGATAGATGCATCATAAATTTTTCTAAGTTGGGTCTTATCTACGTCGCCTGTGGAAGCTTGAGCGAAAACGTCCGTGGCAAACGTTCCAGCGCTTTGGTAATGAATGTAATAATCTCTCTCAAAGGCAGGCGATAGCATCAGCATAAGGATGACCATAAAAATCAATCGTTTGGTTGTCAAGTCGCTCAATTTCCCTCCGACTTTCATATGTTTTAACGGATGATCCGATTTCAAGTATTGAAACTTCGAGGCGGATCCTTCAGGAGAATACACAACGTCCGACGATATCGAATTTCGCGCCGGTGAACTCAATGAGGTAGAACCACCAGAACCAGCGTCGATGGACGATCCCCCTGACTTGTTGCTGAGAATCGAGCTCGCGCGGTTTTGTATCAATCCATTCAATGAATCTCGGCGTCCGCCTGCCGCTTGTTCTTTCTGACGAATAATACTCAATGAGTCACGCTTTCTTATGTTGTTTAAGAAACCAGAAGGAAGTTCGATTTTCCCTTCATAAATCGATTGCATTTGAGCCATGGTCAATGGCGCGACTCTTCTTCTGCGATTACCGAATTTTCTGAACGTTTCCAGGACTCTTTGTTTATATTCTCTTTGTTTCTGTTCCTCTATCCTCTTTTTTTCTTTTTTAATTGCTCGATTTATGTCATATTGATGCTTGAGTCTCAGCAGCTCCTTGTAGATCTTTCCGACTCTGAAAAATCGAACTAAACGGAACACTCTTAACGCAGTAGCAGCTCTGAAATTTCAAAATTAGCTTGAGAAATAAATGGTTTTATTACTTTTGACCAGCTTTGCCGAGGTCAGCTAATGCTGTTTGCGTATTCTTCCTTGGACTAAGAAAATATTTTATCAATAAAAATACAAGAGGATTTTAATTACTCAGGGTAAAAGACAGCTTCGTTAATCCAAGGGATATCGAATATTAGCGAGAGAGTTGACACGATCTCGAGGAAGAAGAAAAATGACCATCTGTATTTGGGTATGCTGATGAGATTCAAGGTAATCTCTGCTAAAAAAAAGGCAATAGTGATAATCGTGAGTGCTCCAAACGCTGGATCAGCGGATTTCCTGAACAGAAGGAGCCTCAAATCATCGCCGTAGAGGGCATAGAGGTTAAAAATGGCAATGACTGCCGTAATCCATCTATTTTTTAAAAATTTTTGAATTTTATTGACTTTTTTAATTGCAGAGGTTTTTTCCTGTACTACAGGATGTACAATAATTTTATTTGACTCTTCTTGATGAGGTGACTTCTCTTCTTCTTTCTCCTCTTCATCATCTTGCTGCATCACTATCATCCCCATAAAGTCGTTCTCAATTGAGTGTCGTTTCTTCGAGTCAAGCTCGATTCGTCTACCTGACTTCGCAATACGTATAGTCGGACTGCAATCTGGACTGCCGTCACAGAAACTTTTCGCTGGAGATGAAATCTCCGTTGTCATTGGCTTCGACAATATTTCTGACTTAGAATCTTGTATTACGCTCGTAGAAAGGAGATCAAGAGGTACAGTTAATGGTACAGTTAATTGGAGTTGCTCTCGCTCACCCGATCTGCGCGGTCGGTTATTAGGTTTGGTGATAATAAAATTTAGACTCGGCTTTGGATTGCTCCTTGCCGAATCAAAGCCTGAATTCCGACTCGGGCTGCTGAGTTCGTCTTGGATATGGCTGACATTAAGCTCAAGCATGTTGAGGTCGCTAAATTAAGGCACAATTTTGATTTGTGAAATTTAAATGTTTTATTAAAATTTTCCAGTGCTAAATTAAGTGACTCGATTTTCCGAGTTCTTTGATCTTTTTAGAAAATGAGGAAAAATGAAGACAAACAAATCGAAAGCAAGTTTTTCTGGGCTAATTCAAGTTAGGGCCTCTGAAAAGAAGCGTTCTGTCGATTTTTTATTGCAGACTTTGACACTCAAGAACTTGGTTATGAAAAACAACATAGGTGGCCTTACCTTGAATTGAGGGTAATTTTTTCGAAACTATATTTATGAGAAGGCATCTAACAGAGAGAACACAGACTAATATTGATTATAGAACCTTGAGACTCATTGGCTCAGCGAAGCTGGTGTGGATTTTTAATAATTTGCAATTTATTGAAGATTCTAAGCGAGAAATTGGGAATTTGTTTTCGAAAGCTCTGTGCCGAAGAAGAATCTCTATGAAAGTAGGCCTTAGGAGAGGAAATACTTTGTTGGTGTGTCCATAATAATGCGTGACACTTTTGCAATTTTAATGTAGCTCTAAGGAATTCAAATTCATTCTAATGAGAGGTAATACAGCATTCCAGACCAACAAATGAAAATCAAGAACCTGTGGTTGGAATTCAGACTCCGTTGTAAATACAGCACGGGTTCAATGTTAATTAGCCTAACTAATTTTATTCAACGTTATAAAATTGCAATATGAATTAAAATGTAAAGAAACAGACAAGTACTAACAACGGATTACATTCTGATACGCTTTGACTGGCTTCTACCTCTGAGTAGAGGCCATTTTTTGTTGAACGCTGATTTTCGCTGTAAGGCCTAGAGTGCCAGTTACTTGTAGATGCGAACCCTAAATAGATACAATCCAACTTTAAAATGAAGGTATATTCTTTAAATCAGAGCGTTTTAAAAACTGCTCGACTCTTATCTGCTTGATTATCCGCAATTAAATTTCATACCCATAGTAGACAACCTGCCTCAGATTAAGCTAGCTCGCTTGGATTTTCTTTTGATGGTTCCACCTGGCATGAGTTTTTTTATGGCTAATTCCTCAATCATCCTACTCATGATTTATCATTTCCAAATGATCTTCTGGTAAAAGCTGTCTCTTTTTCGGGTCCTCTAGCTTGATATCAGTCTTTGTTCACTCTTGGTGGCATCTACATGGAGTAATTCATCCAGAAATCTGAGTATTTAGCTCCACTCTATTGCGTTCGAAAAAAGTGCTGGGTGACCTGAGATTTCATTCATTGATCCACAGAATAACTCCTTGGTGGTGATCGATCCGTAGCAACCTCTGGAAATCATTTATCCTACTTCCTGTTTCGGATGTACCAACTCTGTAAAAAAAAAAATTGTTTTATTATCAAAGAACGGCACCTTCCAGTATCCTCTGCTGGCTTGGATGGATATCACCCAGATCTGAGAGAAAAAATCAGTTTTGCCAATTCTATCCAATTTTTTTCCCTTTCTATAGTTCTTGGATAATAATCTTTTAGTATCTACCTTCTCTTCATTGTTCGAAATCAATGCTTATTACAATAATGGCTTCGAAAGTAGTTTCCTCAGTGTTTTATAGATTTTTTGTATCTAGTTAATCCATAAAAAACATGTAGAGAGTCTTTCATAAATCAGCTACAACCATCTTTTTCTCATGCATATACCCAAAAAAATCGGAATATAGAGCTGCCAATGAGCTCTTGGCTCAAGCATAGTTTATTCAGTTTTGAAGTTCGAAAGCAAGAAACCGGCTAAGGAGAATAATTCGGTATCATTTTAGCATTGCAAGAAAAATGCTTTCTTCTAGACAGAGAAAGGAGCGCCTTTCATCAGCATTGGAGGATGGCTATGATTTAAAGTTTTCATGCAAAGGCTATTCAATTCCAAAATCAACACTGAATAAATATAGAAAATTACTATACAAATTACTTTCTATCTTATCTCCTCTCTTTCTTTAGGAAAAAATTCCCCTACACGAAATGATAATGATGACATTTTTATAACACGCTATTTTCTCGTATAAAACTCCGAAAATTGAAAGCATCGATCCATTCATTTATTCTTTCTTCACTTTCTTGTTCGGATCCGCTCCTCGCATCTCTCCGACTGCGAAATCTCCCAGCTGCGAAAGATCATACCTCATATTCTCTCCAAAAGTGTCATCGAACATAAACGGGGCCTGATTATAGCCTCCGCCATTAAAATTAAGGAAATTTCCAATACCATGACCTCCCATCAGTGGGAACTGCGGCGGACGGTACTTCAAGCTATTAGCCGCATCCATCTTCTTCCACATGCTGTTGGGGTCCTCACCTGTGTTCGGGAGATAAGGGAAATAATTCTCAAACGAACTCTTGCGGTTTCTCGGCGCAGCGAACGCGTCCTGGGCCTCATTCAACGAGAAATTATTATGCAGCGGAGGCGAGGCTCCAAACTCTTCTTTAAGCGGATTCAATCTTTGCTGGATCATCTGCGGCTTCATGAACTGCTCGTTCAAAAACCCGAAGTTCGGAGACCGCATATCCAACGCAAAGTCCGAGTTCATGAGATTAGGAAGTCCCAGTGGCGGTTTGTCATGCAACCCAAACATCTGAGGCGTCCTAAAGAAATTCTCGGGCATATCGAATTTCACTCTATCGCTAGTTAAATACTGCTCATTGGAGACGCCTTCAGGAACAATGGTTTGCTTGTTGCTGGCATTACTCACTGTATTTACATTTTGGTTAAGATTCCCGGCTCTTTTCATGTCCTCCTTTGGAGCAACTTGCTCGGCGTTTTTGTTTGATTCATTTGTCGATGCTTTCGAGCTCATGGCAGTACGCTTGGGTTTATAAGCAGGCTTCTCATTATGTTCTGGAGAGTCCCTATCATTTGTTAATTCATTTAGATGTTTGAATGAAGTTTGAGCATACTCTTCTTCGTCTGATTCGTCAGAGTTCTCTTCTTTTGAAGCCTCGCCGAGCTCGGCCTAAAAAAGAGTGAATTCCTAATCAAGAAACGTGGAAAATTCACCTTTCGCTTTTCTCTTCTCTCCAACACTTTCTTATACTGCTTGACTTTAAAAAAATCAGGGTACTACATTAGAAGTCGCCAAAGGTGAGCTGGGTGAAAAAAATTTTGAAATTACGTCCTTTGAGGTAAAAGAACGCTCAGTATGGTGCCAAGCGTCTTTGAAATACTCCTCTGGGTCATAGATTCCATGTGTTGAATAGCGGATGAGTTCTCCGTTGAGGTCTTCAAAAACCAAAAGCATTTTCACATCACATAGCATTGATAGTTCCGCTGCTTTTTTAACCAGGCCATTTTTTCTTTTGTTATAGGTGCTCTAGAGTTGTGTAAGAAGAAGAGGATTAACGGTGGATGTGGAAGATAGGAGTACGTATTTGACTTTCTTGTCGTTGATAGCTTTGATGGTAATTTTCCTCCTTCCCATGACGTTTAGTGCGCACAAATATGAATTTTAAATTCTCCCGATTTGATGCGTCTTAATATTTATTCTGATAAAAAGTAGAGGGATAATCATCAGTGATTGATTAGAGAGAGGGAATACGCTAGAGTTTGATGGATTATGTGCCGAGGATTGGCTGGAAGATATTTTCCTTCATGCGTTGTTGTTCGGAGAAAAAAAATCCGAGGTTTCATTTATTGTCTCAGGATGTCGCTATGACTAATTATCTTGGCATGATATAAAATGTTGCTTTTATGAGAGTGATGTTCGCTTAGGTTGCTCAAACTTCTTCCTCTGCAAATAAAAGTTAGTTATTAGAGCGTCTAAAACTTGGAGGACTTCTGTATCCGAATTGGGTATTTGGTTTCTCAATTATTCCTTTTCTACAAGCAACCTCCTTCCCACATTGAGTTGGCAGCAATAAACTCCCACCGAAGATTTTCAGCTGTAAAAAAGAATAACACAAAACGAAAAATCATGTCTTATCGGTGTTCAAATTAAAGTTCAAAACCTTTCTCAGCATAACTAGCAAGAAAATTATTAGATTGCATATGACATCGATATTTCTTCATCCATACTATATTTCCAATAAAAATGGGGGATTAGAGCAAGTTCTTTCAAAAAATGATTATCATATATAACATCTTCAAAAGTTTCCAAAATTACAACCAAGAATAATAATGATGATAAGGTCTCTGTTTTAAGAGTTTCTAGTCGAATGCAAAGTTTGTTGGAAGCATTTTCTCACTTTTTTATTGTAGTCTGAGAAATTTACCATCTCGAACCAACGATAATACTAGAGCAATTTTGAATATATCTGAAAAATAAACTCAGATTCAATAAATCTAAGCGTTTTCGAAAAAAATTCCCTTTCTTCATGGAACCTGCGTCAGAAAACCATCTCAAATACATAAGTTTCCTTCCAAATTATCAGTTTGACGGCATCAACGAAAACATGATGATTTCCAAGCAGCTTGTGGCCGTTATTAAATGCGCAATTTGTTTCACGATGATGAACCATCCGGTTACCCTGAGCTGTGGGCATTCTTTCTGCAAAAACTGCAGTTCACAGTGCATTCAATGTCCTCTTTGCAAGAAATCTTTCTCTAAGCAATCCTTGCCCACAAAGAACATAACATTAGCAGAAATCATTGACATGCAAGAGGTGATTTGTCCAGCTAATCTGAACGATTACACTTTTCCTTGCAAAGCGACAGGCTTGACTATTCGAAATATTGAGTCACATGTCAAAGTGTGTGACTTCATCCCTCTAAAATGCAAATGTGGGACTTCAATTCCTAGAAATTCGTTTCTTGCAAGCAATTCAAAATGCGAGTGCGAGCTGTACCCATGCGAATTTTGCTCATGGTACACACAAGAGAGGCTATTACCATATCATTCTGAGATTTGTCGAAAAACAGAACTCCTTTGTGACTCTTGTGGAGTTAAATACACTAGAGAGAATAAGATGAAGCATTTGAATGAGGACTGTTTCGTTAGTTGTCCTTTTTTTCAAATGGGTTGTAAGAACAAAATCAAAAGGAATGACCTTGATAAACATCTTAACGAAAATGCTGATTTGCATACAATTTTGACATTCAAACGTCAGTTTCCTCTTGTGTTCGGGAAAGTCAGGAAAATTACTGAAGATATTCTCAGCAAAGCCCGTCCAAAGAAAATTGAACCAAGTAACAACACTTGAAATATTTTGATTAATATTTTGCAAATTAGAGGATATTATCAGGGTTTTCTTTCATTTTGGTCCTCTACGCATTGAAAGGCATGTTGGAGTTGAAGAAATAATTGGTGATGTGGTTGAAAGCGTATTGGATGAGGCTGGCAAGAAAGATGCAAAAGAGATGAAGCAACTCTGTCGGAGAAACCCAAGCAGGGCCCTGAGAAAGGATGTGACTTTTAAGGACTACGATATTCAAAATAATGAGGATTTAGAACTGATGTTAGTACTTCAGAAATAGTGTAAGATCTATCGACATAAGAGTAGGTCGTTCATAGTCTCTCTTTCATTTTGATATTGTACGACGATTTCTTCTTGCGTTTGGTTATTTGAAATTTCAAATAAGTATTGTAAATTGTTTATTCGAAGTGTCTAGAATAATCAAAAACATAATTTTGTGGACAAACTTGAGAAGAGCAGATAGAAGAGCTCTCCGCATCGCAATGCCTTTCAGTTATGCGTTCGATTGCTACTAAATAATCAATGTGATGTTTATTATTTCTCAAATCATACTGCTAAAAGGTTGAAAGATTTGATTAATAGAGGAGAGAAGAGAATTGTTACGGTACCAAAGTAGCTTAATCTTGCATCTGAACGAAGGTATTTAGTTGAGACTGACCATTGGTCAAGACATATGTATAATTTCTGTCTTAGGATTTTTAAATGTTAGAGCAACTCTCTACAAGGTTGAAATAGAGAAAGAAAGTCATTTGTTTTAAATGCCGCTACTTTTAAAACCCTTTTCAAAACAATGAAAAGATCACTTTTCTGAAATGTTAAAAGTTCGACTAGAGTAGCCTGTCATTCACATTTTTCGTTCTGGCTCGAAAAGCTATGAATCTCAAGGCAATTCTCTCTGTCCAATAAAATTAAAAAAAACACTGCAACAAAATAATCTTTTCAAATAACGACTTTACAAATTGGTTAATCCAGAGTTTGCAATAAATTAGCACAGAAATAAAAGCTAAACTATAAATTTGGCTCAATCCAACTTGTATTAGAAAAGGACATATAAAAACATTTTATGAACATCAGAGCTTTTCTATCGTTGGCCGTGGCTGTTCTCTTGTCTCTTGAGAGTGCACTTCCGAGTAAAATTTCCTGAGATTCCCACCAATTTATCTATTTTTTACTTCATAGTGAAAATACTCTATGTGCAAGAAACCAAACTGGACGCAACCTCAGCAGATGCTACTACTCCACAAGGAGAAGCGACAATATCTGCCTTATGCCCGACTTGTTCAAATACCACTCAATATGGAGTTAGCGTCTGGGTCTACAAGACTAGTTTCCCAGTTGGCTGGAGTTGTTTGTTTAGAATTGCGAATAATCCAACGTAAGTGCTGAAATCACTTCATCTCATTTGCTTAAGGCTTGATGGTTTTAATGGAAGAACGTTTTTACCTTGTTCCTCTTCTGGTTCATATAATCTTTTTTGGATGGGTACCTTGACTGACGGTGTCGGAGCTTGGGGGACTTGGAGAGATGTAAACAATACTTTCCTAAAGGAACCTAATCGATTTACCTAGCCAACTGAATCAGATGCGTTGATTTTGAATCAATGGATCTTCATCAGTATGTTTGTGGACCAAACGGCTGATAAACAATTTGGATTTCGATACTACCTCGACTTGGATGGTCGTTCAGATCGTGTGATCTATAACACCAGAACTATCGGTCAAACCACTGATCTGGGACCTTCTTCAAAAGTGACATGGGGTGGAAAAGATATATACTATGATGCGAGCACGTGCTATCTTCAGTATTTGAGAATATACTGGGATTATTTGGCAGATTCACAAAATCACATGATAAATCTTGCTATTATGGACACTGACGGCGGAGGTATGATTTCTTTCTGATTGAGTGCCATTTATTAATACTCTGCAAAGGCAAACTCTACCGTTTCTATTTCGCGTCCGATCCGCTTGTAAATCAGAATCAAACGTTTATTGTTGACAAAAGGACGAATATAACTGAGTCAAATACAATCGGCTTTAGAGGTGATTAATTTTTTCAGGAGTAAACGGAACACCTTATGTGTTGCCTTTATTAATAGGATATTCTGCATCTCAGTCGACACAGGATCCATCATTTGGGCCCTATAATATGCTGATGTGTCGGCCTGGTCAAATAGCCTCGTTTCCTCTCAATTCGTCGATTTCAAAGAGTGGACTGATCGTTGCCATGGATATTTATCCTCATCCTAGTGGCTCCTCGACTCAAACAATATTCAGCATTCGTAACACTGAAACTAACTACATTTCTCTTCGTTGTGACTACTTCCGGGACTCTGGAGCTTTGAATATTTGGATAAATCCTGTGGGTGGCACTCCATACTATGTGTATAGTAGCTCTCCTCCGATCATTAACAAAGGTAAACACAGTAAGGAGATCATTTTACGCATTGCCGAAATTGTTTAAGTTGAATTAGATAGCAAATTCATTTGATGAAATTGTAATAATAAATTGTAATAGAGGGCTGGAATCATGTTATTTTAGAAATCGTGCAAGCGCAACCTCAAGATTTCGGCCTTGGTTTCTCTTCTATCAGAATAGGAATCAATAGCACGAGCACCTCAAAACGCTTCTTTGGGAACTTTGCCGCTGGAGACACGACAATTGCGAATGGGAACAACGCTGCTTTCGAGATTTGTGGAGTTTATGATCCTACAAGCCCCAATTTGGTAAGTTCCTCCAAGGGAGGATACTTTGATGTGTTAAATTTTGTGTGGTTTCAAGGAGCTCAATACATATTCCAACCTAACACAGGTACCTTTGTCAATCTTGCAAAAATCAACTTAACTGGGATTTATTTGTTGCTTTCTAAAAAGTAACAAACTGTAAGTATCAAGGGCTGCTACAGGCCGATCAATCGAGTTGCTTGCTGTGTGCAACCGGATACTATCGGCAGGATAGTATCAATTGTGTACCAAGTTCATCAGACGACACTTACGTTTTGCATAGTCAAACAAATTCCTATCAGAGTAATACTCAATATTTAAAACCAAACTAATAACTTGTGATTTTTAGGGTGTTTCTACGGGCAATATTATGTAACAAAAAACTGGTTTGGTCAAGAATTCATAAAATAAATAGAACATATCCAGCATGTTGTGCTCACCTTGCACTGGAGACGGGCAGCTAATTGTGCCACCTCATTGCGTGAGCTGCGATCCGAGCTGCAGAAAATGCATTGGAACAAATTCCAATCAATGCACAGCCTGCTATCCAGGTAGAATCCTCTATTTGAAGCATTGCTCACTCTTTAATAGGATATTATCTAAACACTACAGATTCCAAATGCTATGGTATTTCCAACTTCTTTTTATTTTACATTATCTCTCTCTCTAAATCTTCAAAAGAATGCCCTCAAACTTGCCCAACTTGTAATGGTGCCAATGCGAACGAATGTACAAGCTGTAACAGTGGTTTCTTCCTCGACGATTTCTCTTGTGTAGCAAACTGCCCTCTATCTAAGTTTGCCGATATAACGATTAGGACTTGTGAAAGTAAATAGATTTTCAATTCATCTAAACTCATTAATTACAAAGAATGCCAAGTCGGGTGCCAAACTTGTTCCGGATCAGGTGGATCAGAATGTTTGAGTTGCATTCCAGGATACTTCCTTTTCACTAACTCTACAGGCTCCTACTGTCTCTCATTTTGCCCTTCAGCCTACAAACCTGATCGTATCTCAAACAAATGTGTCACCTCCCTGGTCAATATCTCACCAGCAGAATCAGCTGCTCTAGTAGCCGCTCCGGTTGCTACATCAACTGCACTTACGGCTTCGAGCCTTGTCTCTGGGGGTTTCTCCATAAACATGATGATGTGTCTCGTTGCGACCGAGTCTCTCGCAAACATGCAATACCTCAACATCAATCACTCTGATATAGCATCCACCATCTACGCTGGAATGGCAAGCTCTTATCTCCCCAACTGGATTGCTTCTTTCAATACTTTAGATAAGGGCTCAATTATCTTTAATTGGGGAATTTTCGAAACTGATCAGATTAGTGCTCTCTTTCTCGATAACTTTGGAGACGCCTTGACAGAATTGATGATATACTTAGGCCTATTTCTCCTCGCACTACTCTTTAAACTCTTCTCTAAAATCAAAAAGAGACTTCATTCCTTTGCTAGAAAAGTATATGTCACAACATTTAGTTTTTTTATGGCAAATATACTTGGAAAAGTTCAGAGCCAAGTATTATTTGCCTTGGTGCAGATAGTCAAGTTAAATTTATTCTTCGACACTTACTCTCGGCTGAGCCTCATTACTGGAATTGCCACGATCTCTATTCTCATAGGAGTGCTTACCTATTGCTTTTTCCAAGTCCTAAGTGTGTTCAAAAACCGAAAAGCTTCGAAAAACGCAGTCTCCAGGAAGAATCATGATCAATGCATATGGTTAGAGAAGAAATACGAGTTTATGATCGGCGATTTCAAAGATTGGAACAAAAATCAGTTCTTCTTTGCGTATTGGATGACGGCTTTTAACGCAATCTACATCCTTCTAATATTATGTCTCCAAAGTGCTCCAGTACTACAATGTCTCTCCATCGTTGTCCTAATTATCGCGTTTTTGCTGTTCCCGTTCATCGCAAACCCGTTCAAGACAAAAAGCTCGGCCTTTTCGCACTACTTCAATTTCTCATGCATTCTCGCTGCAGCGGTCTTAAACTTATCTGTGGCAATCACCAACACTGTAAATCCTGATTTTTCAAAAAGAGAGGAACTCGGGTGGGCTATTGTGTCCGTTATAGGCATTAATACTGCGACGAATACTCTATTCTCTATTGGAGGGATGATCTACGAAATCGTTATGAAAATCCGATTATCTCTCAGCAAACAAATGAAGAAGCCATCAAAATTGAATAGGTTGCAACTCGAAGTAGGATCTGCCCCAATTCAATCAAATCAAACGCAGCCTCCTACAATTTTGGCGGCTTTGAAATCTTCGACAGAAGTAGGACTCAACATTTCAGGAACCGATTTATTAAATGAATCGAATATTCCAGTTCGGAACGGCAGTATTCGATTAAATAACTTTTTAACCACAGGAGGAAGTAGTTCCAAGTTTACGATCCAAAATAGTACCACTCTATCGTAACATGATAAAGGATAAGTATATAGTTTGAATGCATGCTTATATTTTTCATAATTAGAAAGTATTATGAATCTCTGAAAATATTTCTTAGCAATTCTACATATGAGTAAAGGTTCGATTTCTTGTGTAAAGATTCTCTTTTTTTCAAAGGTTTGAAATGAAGCATCCCTAAAATCGGTTTTTATTTGGATTTCCATCAGGTTTCTGATTTCCATTATTTTCGTTTATTTTTTCCACGTGGAACAGTGTCACAAATTCGGTACCGGTGTTGCTGACGGCTCTTAAGCAAGAAGTGGATATGGTCCATCATGTCATTTATAACAATCCAACTGACATTGAGCTAGCTCAATCGTAGACTCTAACTGACCATTTCTATGATACAAGTTCAGCATTTGATTTGATACATGATGTGATAATCGATATGCATCGAATTTCATCTAATAGCGTTACGAATACGATTAATGCGCAGAAGTAATCTGAAGTAATTGTGTTGGTTGTTGGTTTGGTGATATGTCTGCTGCTGCTAGCACTGGCGTGGGTTCCGTTCATTAATCGCATGAAGAGAGAGCTGCATGCCGTCAAAGAGCTCTTTTTGATAATTCCAATAGGGCTCGTGTCGAAGAATACTCTTGTTAAAACTTTCTTAAAGAAAAATCAAAAAATTTAACATTTTTTCCACAACAAACTTTTTCTCACTTGATTTTTCATTTGTTTGTTTATTTCCGATAAAGGACTCGAGATAGCTGCGCATTTAATATAGCCAGAGCTTCATGTAAATTTACGTCAGGAAGGAAAGATGCCCCAATAAATTAAAGCTTGCTTGGAGCTTCGATTTCTTTATAGACCAGAATTAGAGAGGATTATATAAAGAAAGTTTAAAAAAATAAATAAAAGGAAGCAGAAATTTGCTTTTCTTAGTGAAATGAGTCTCTTTGTTTGCACTACAAATTCAGAGTTTAATTCAATAAGTGGCTTTGAGGGGTGGTCCGCCAACAGGTTCCTTTGCAGTACATATTAGCATAAACTGAACCAAAAAATTTGAAATATGTAAGGATTTACAAGAAATACTTGGCTTCTCGCATATTTTACAGAAGCATCAGATAAATTACAATGGCACTCGCCTTGAAAGCTAGAATATTTAGTTAAATATGTATCAAAGTTCGATGATAATCCGTACTTAAGAAGATTGCTTATGAAAAGTTGCAACTTTTGATTACCAGAATCCAAATGCTCCGAATTTAAATGTAAAATGATGCGTTGCTGAGATATCTTTCAGAAACAAAATATTATTTGGAAAGTTTCGTGGTAACAAACTGATTTACCATTCTATGATCTTAATTTTTTCGTGTATGTTACTTTCAATTTTTTCAATGAGGTTGAGACCCTTTTGGATATCAATTGCTTTGGAAGATATACTACTCGAGCACAAGCATAGCCAAGCTTCAGCAACTTCTTAAGAATTGTGTTCTGGAAGCCATGATGAGCTTGATTTTACATTTATTTAAGCAGATTTTATCAATAGCTCTACAATAAATATAAAAGTTCTCAAATTCGGATAGCTATGGAACCAGTATCAGAAGAATCATTCCTAAAATACGACAAATATCTACCAACGTACAACTTTGAGGGTGTTACTGAAGACATGGTCTGTTTTAAGCAGTTTAGATCCCAAATTAAATGCTCAGTCTGCTTATTAATTATGAATCATCCCATAACGTTGAGCTGCGGACATTCTTTTTGCAAAAATTGTGCTGTTCAATGCACCAAATGCCCGCTTTGCAAAACTTCGTTCTCAAGAAATCCTTTTCCTTCAAAAAATATAGCTCTGGCCGAGATTATTGATAATCAAGAGATTGTTTGTCCTTCAGTTTTTTATGATGTTAGTTATCTCTCATGTGGAGTAACTGGGCTAACTATCAAAGATATTGAATCTCATGTCAAAAAATGTGGGTTTATTCTTCTGAAATGCCAATGTGGGATCTTACTTCCTCGAAATTCGTTTCTTAAGACTGATTCCAAATGCAAGTGCGCGCTGATCCCTTGTGAATTTTGTTCACAGTCCTACCAAAAGAGGCTCTTAAGCTTTCATTCAGATATCTGCAGAAAATCAAAGGTACTTTGTGAGAAGTGTGGAATTAAATACACTCGAGAAAATAAGACCAGGCATATAGAAAAAGAATGCTTTATTAGTTGTCCTTTTGCTCAGACAGGTTGCACGAATAAAGTGAAGCCTCAAGAGCTCGAACAGCATCTGAAAAATGCTGATGATTATCATGGCATGATGATATTGAAAAACCAGTTTCCAGAAGTGTTTACTAAACTAATTAGTATACGCGAAGAGATGAAAAACAAAGTGACGAAACTGAATTCTGGAGCAAAAAGTGTACTTCCAAGTGAAAATAAGTTGATGATGAACAGTTCAATTAACACTGTAGTGAATGAAATAAGAATTTTCATTTATTACAAAGGTTTGTACATCGAAAAAAGCGTGGCACTCAATCAAACTATTGGTAACATACTCGAAGAAGTAGTGAAGGAAGTTAAGATCGAAAATTCATCCAGCGTTGCTTACCTGTGTAGGAGGAGTCCTAAAATACGGCTTAAGGAAGATGTTAAGTTCCTAGACTATAATATTCAGAATAATGAAATTTTTGATTTGCTTGTGATTGTTGAGCAATAAAACGAAAGCAAATGAATCGTATAATTGCTCCATCATTGTATGAAAAAGTTATTGAAAATGTTTGCCTATCTGAAATTCTGGAACTTTGCATATTAATCATAATAACAAATATTATTTATCGCATTTACAAGACACTTCTGGAATTGCAAGAAACCTATCAATTTTTCATTCCATTAATGAAAAACAAGGATTTAGAATTTATCATTTGCAGTTTTGGGATAATGGCTTCAAGTATCATTTCCATGAAGTCAAAAGCAAACTATTCACGAGGTTGGGCAAAAAGGGTTGCAATATTTTCTGATCGCAACTTTACCGAGTCTCTGAAAATATATATTCTCTTTGAAATTTCTGAAATATTTTGGATCCTAAGAATTATTAATTGTTTCTGGATCGATCATTTGCTTTCTCACATCTACATCGTTTTGTTTGACTTTAAAGCACTTACTTTAGCATCAGTGTACCATAAATAAAAAGAACATGCAATCCTTTTGTCTCGAAAAATATAAGTTCCCAACAACTTTGACCTCCTCCTGTAATAAACAATAACAATAGTCCCAAAAAATATGTCAAATTCATGTTAGTTTATGGAATGTGAGATAAGTTGAAGAGTTGTATCTAAAATATAGAAAATCTCTTTTAGAATACGGCTTTAAAGTCTCTCTGAAGAAGTTGTGCGCTCTCAAGAGATTGATGAACTACCCAGTTACACTGAGTTGCCAATATTCTTTCTGCAAGGACTACATATCATAGTGCACCCAATGCTCTCTCTAAAACATGAAAAAAAGATTTATTATTTCGGTTTTTTTCATGAATATTCGTCAAGGAACGCAGAAACAATCGAGGAAAGATGAGTGCTAAACTAAAAACTCGATATTGGTTGTACAGAATTTATATATAATGGGAGATTGGAGAACCATACTGAAATCTCTATTTGCAATGAAATTTTTTCATTTGATTTCAGTCGCTCAATAAATTTAAATTCAAATAAATCCATTTTAGCAATGAAGTCAAAAACTACTCTTTCAAATAATAAATGGGTGAAATACATAACGATCGGAGGGATAGGACTCGCTTTTATTGGAGCCGCATACTCTCTCATAAAAATTTGGACACAGAAGCGACAGCTGCCAAAAGAACTTGTTATCAAGATCCTTCAAGAGCTAAGATATGAAGCATTTCCTATCTTCTTCGAGTTGGTTAGTATTTGCAAAAAGACTGAAAAGAAGCTCGATGTTCTCGAAAACGGGCTAAAAAATGGTGGTAAGTCAAACCGAGTATTAATAGCGCTCATCCATGTGAAAAATATATAGTATTAGCTGACCTTGGAATACTCGAACACCAGATTCTAAGGAAAAATGGGGTGAGAATTTCAGATTATGAATATTCCATTAATGAGGTGTACAAGGATGATAAGTACCGATATTGTTTAATAATGATATCATTAACTTTTGTAGGGATGTGAGAGATGCAATGAGTGTACTCTAACAAGAGTTAAACGATGCAATGAAAATGAGAGTAGATCTTAATGCACCGATTCCTTGGGATCTGACGCCAGAGAGAACAATTTTTATCTATACAAAGGCGATTAAGGCTCATTTAAAGAAATTGAACGAACTCGCTCAGAACGCATTTCAGGATGGTTATGATGAATCAGAAGTTATGAAGAAGTCTGAGAGGTGGGAAACGATTTCTGCAAAGTAATTAATAAGGATTTTGTGAGACTTACTAATACTCGATCATCTTCGAGTGAGAGTGGAATATGTCAAAAAAGCCCTTGGGGATTGCGAAGATCATCCTTATAAAATTCTCATGAGTGCGGTAGCAAAATATTCGAAGTGGGACCCTATCTATTGCGCAGTGGATGCTGAGGCTTGGCTACTGTGTTGCAAAATAAAAACGCAGCATCCAAGCTTAGAGCAAGCGCTCGATGAATTTGGGGGAAATGCTGATGAGTAGGTTAGTACAATTCTACTGAGTCAAAGCAATGAGGTCTAAATCGTCGAAAGGTTTTCATACCATGTAATTGCTCAAATAAACTCTCCAAACAGATCACACGCAAAAACAAAAATTGCATTAGAAATTAGTTCCCAGCTGTATTGTAATTGTTTTGTATTGAGCCGTTTTCTGGAAAAAGAATGGATGAATTCCTTTACAAATAGATATTTTTCCAACGATTCAACCCACAATAGAGGAATTGAGATTGGGAGTTTGATTTCGTAAATGATCCCCACTCATCTATTTTTTCCCTTGAAAAGTGCTTTCCAATTGGAAACATCAAAAATAGGAATCAGTACAGAGTTTGATCTCAGAATAATAATTCAAAGAAAAAGCTATAATTCAAAAAATTCATAAACCGAAAATCAAATGAGCAGAAATGCATTGGAAATTTGTTAAACCTCTCCAAATTGAACCTGGGAGCTAAAGAAAATTAAAGAAATATTGTATTCATACATATCTCTTAGCAAAAAGTCGGATAGAGCAATCCGGAAAAATACAAGAGGTTCAAGTTGCTATGTAGTTAGTTAGTAAATTGAATTTTAGAAAATAGAGATAGAGAGAGTAACTAACGAATAATTAAAGTAGTAGGAGTTAATAAAAGAACTGCTGTTTTGTATTTTTCAGAGATATTCGTCTAAAAAATTACACAGCCTTAACAAGTTATCATTTCTATCTGACAGAGAAGGCAAATTAGGATCGAACCGAAACCCCAAGGAGACTTATTACACTTTGTTCCTTCTCTTTTATGCATTTTTAAAAAATAATAATTCCTTATCAGAGTTAAATAAATCCTTCGATCAACCTGACACTCGCGGATTAAAATTAGCAGTCAGAGTTCAATGACGGTTCATTAGTTAAGACCAGTCATCTAATTAGTAGGTGAGTGGGATCAGATCTTCAACAACGGCCGTTTCAATTTTAGCACTTCAGTTAACCTGAGACTACTCCAGTTAGGAAAAAAAGAGAGCCCGAAACTAGCTTAAGCGCTCAAAGCTAAGGATAGAACTAAGATCGAGAGACTAACGATTTAGTTTTCCTCTAGTTTCAAAACTTTGAAGAAGTTAGCAGGCATTAAATGCCTCGAATTTCAAGGAAAAAACATTTTTAATGCTCCAAGCACAGAACACCAATTTCTAAGGAAACTTTGGAAGAGAAGGCAAAAGAAAGCTGCTATTCGCTTCGCGTAACTTAATAAAATTGTAGGCGAGTTGCAGAATGACCTTCTTTAAAGAGAGTCCATAATCACATTGTATTTAGGGATAACATATTATTTCAGCCTGGATCTCTAGCGTTTTTCGCGACTGGCTCAAAGTCTGTCCTTTGATTTCATAACTTTCGTCTCACAAAAATATTCGTTTTCTTAAAAATTGTGGATTTCAAAAATTTGCAAGGTAATAAAAATTCATGAATTTATACAAAGTAAAAACACGATTAGAGATTTTGTGTAAATACCTTAATTGATCTCTAAGAGTTAAATTTCTACCGTTCGGTAAACGCAAATGATGACAGCTTTCCTTCTTCTTTACTTGATTATGAGGGTTATCGCATCCTTGTAGCTTGAGTGCTTAACCCTAGAAGGTTGAGAGCTCAATTTTTTGTCAGTATTACACCCAAAGTAGATTTATTTCTGCACGATTAAAAACGATCAAAAGCGCATGGAAGAAATTTGCAAGTTGCAGAAGGATTTCAAAACAATTAATACCTTACTGATCAGGGTTCGATCAGTTAATTAATTCGTAGAACGAGTGACTCAGTTCGCAAAACAGCCAATCAAAATTGATTTTAAAAATCCGTAGGTTAAGTAAAACGACAAATGGAATATGACTGATACAACAGTTGACGTTTGTGAGTTCTAAGAATCAAGTGGTAGGGCTATTGGTCAGTTTTCCTGAGCCAGTAGAAATTCATATTTACTTGAACAACATTTCTCTTCATATTCATTATTAAAACGAACTTGAATTTCTGATTACACGGCTATTTAATTTAAGTAGACCAGAGAGAAATAAAATCAAACTTCTCCAAATTCCAAAATAGCAACACATAACAACAAATGAATTCCGAAAACATTATAAAAGACAATAAAGGTCTAAGAGAAGAGAGTATGAAGTCAGCACCTAATAAAGAAGCGGTTTCTACCCAAATAGCTGAGCCTTTCATAGGAAAAATCCCCAAACCTCATCAAAACTATTCCGAAAGCCTTGCAAGTGATAAAGATTCCAGTTTAGGCGTCATTATCTCTCAGATACTTGCCAAATTCCAGCAATACCAAGAAAAAATCTTGAATGACACAAACCTCGAATTAAAGTTAAATCTGTTTGTGGAACCTTTGACAAGTTACCGCGACAGCACAACTGGCGAAAACCGGCTGCTGGAATTGTCATATGAAATAGCAAGACAATTCTTAACCTCTCTAAGCTCGAAAGACCCAAGAATCCTATTATTGACTGGGCAAGCTGGCGCAGGGAAAAGTTTCTTCTGTCAACATCTTCAAAGAGAAATACTCTCTAAGTGGCACAAGAATCCAGAGTCAGACGACGATGAAAATTGGTTCCCTATCTATGTCGAGCTCTCAAGTCTCAAGAACCCGAAATCAGAAGCTATTACTGAAACCTTTGCGAGAGAACTCTCGCTCACAGAAGAAGAAATCTCTTTTCTAAGGACCACAGACCAAACCACTCTCAAGTTACCTCGCTTGCTATTCATCTTCGACGGATATGATGAGATTGAAGACATTCATGCTTTCCACTCTCTGGATAGCAAGGAAGGGCTCGTGAAGCATAATTTCTTTGAGCTCAACAAAGTTCAGGAGGAGTCTTGGAAGAACGCGAAGTTTATCATTACCTGCAGAGAAGAGAATCTTCAAAAAGTTCAAAGAAAGGACCTTCTCTTTGGACCTGTTAGTGCTGATCCAGGATCATTTTTGCAACGAAGCATTGAACCTTTTTCCGACGAGCAGATAAGATACTACTTGAAAAAGTACTACATTTTTGAACAATTTAGTCTACTTCCAGCTCTTTTAAATTGTATGCCCTCTGATTCGACTCAAAAATCAAGATCATGGGAAGAAGTCCAATTGCTTGAGCAATTGATCGATCGCTTCACCCTCAGAGAGATTGCAAGAGTACCTTCAATGCTTCGGATAATTTGTCAAATCTTACCGAATATTACGTCGAAAGATCTTGGGCGCAAGAGTGCAGAGGATCCAACCCAATCGGAAGTACTCAGCAATCGGTTTCTCCTAGATTTCTTTGTATCTGAGATTATCAAAACAAATTTGAAGAGGACCTTGGAGGCCATGAATAGCTCACCAAATCAAGAAGAAAGCAAAGGTGAACTTGAAGAAGTAGAAAACCAAAAAGTTGACACTTATATTAAGGCGATAAACAGACAAATCCAGAACTTCGCTTTAAGGTCAGGCGGATACTCAGTGAATGAGGTGAAGACCGAAAATGAAGCCATTGATGATTCCTCTTTAATCTTGAAATCGCATCCCTTTGTGAAGTGGGACAGCAGCCATTCTCGAGTCAAATTTTACTATCCATGGATTCGTGAATTTCTTATCGCAAAACGTATTGAAGAAGAGATTAGAGAAAAGGTTCCTTCTTCTGCTCTTCAAGACGGAAAGTTAGAAACTCCAAGAGATTTGCTTATCAATCAAAGACTCCTTACATATGGTGCATCGAATACAATTGTACTTCTTCTCCTTCGAGATGCTGTGAACGATAAGAGACTTACAACAGAACAACTGATGAAGCTAATTGACCTTTCTCGTGAGAAAGGAGTTGAGCTGGATAGCGATTTTGCAGTTGCCGCTGCAAACGCAATTACCGTTCTCAATGTTGCTGGATTTGATTTTAGTTATCAAGATTTGAGCAGTATCAGCATTCCTGGTGCCAACTTAAGTTATGGAATATTTGAAGGGACTAATTTCAGGAATGCGAATTTACGAGGAGTTAATTTTACTTGCTC
>ENA-UOUE01000571-UOUE01000571.1-compost-metagenome-genome-assembly--contig:-NODE-571-length-28925-cov-9.201123_pt1 | contig 28925 bp, 25 predicted proteins | sample MGYA00238146_ERZ747223 | MGnify/ENA primary metagenome ERZ747223 (study PRJEB28781, sample SAMN06268865) | compost metagenome | isolation source: single cell | place: USA: California, Emeryville, Joint...
GTATCATTTAATTAATAACTGAAATGATTCAATGTGATTATTGTAAAAAAGACGTTAAAATATAGATCCCAATACGAATTCCTGTTAACAATAAATAAATCATAGAAACTGTTTACATACGATCATTCACACCATCATTTCATCATAACATCAGTGTCAAGTAGATTCGTATTGTTTGCTTTTCATTATTCCTAAGAAATTAGATTGTTTCCGAATTATTAAGGAGAAAGTTAATACTGCCGAAATAGCTGCACTCGTTTGACTCAATAATTCCTCATATTTTCCTCTTAAACGATCCACCTCCTCAAGCTTGATAATGAGCTCTTTGTTTTTACGCGCTAAATCGGTATTACTTTGCTCCCACTGTTTTTTGTACGTATCTTTGATTCTTTTACTAATTATTCATGAGAAGAGCTGAATTATCAATATCGTTTACATTTCCTCAAGCTCTTTAAACAGCTGCTTATATTTTTCGTTCAACGTTGTGTACTCAGTTTCAAGATCTTTAAAGTCCCTCATATATTTAGCAGCTTCTTGTCTTGACTCGCTTAGCTATTTGTTAACTCATATTGAAAATTTGCAAAAAAGAAATTGTCAATACATCCTGTGCCAGGCTCTCATTTTCTCTCTTCCTTGAGTCCAGTAGTTCATATAACTTTTCTGCTTCATTCTTAGTTTGTTGGAGAAGCTCATTTTGTTGTTGAATTTCAGTACTCATAAATGCTTTCTCAGCATCTGCTTTAGCTTTGCTTTCAATAGCATCCTATATGACAGGGTAGGTATTAATTTCATCTTTTAACCAAAAAAACTTAACATACTCGATTTAACTTTTTGTAGTGATCCAATTGCTTCTTTAGTTCATTTAGCTGATTATTAAGATCTGCAGAGATTTGGTCCGCCTGATCTCGTTGCTTTTCTATTTCATTATCTTTAGTTTTGAGATCATTATGTAGACTCTTGTTCTCATGTGATAGCTCATCATTGTATTTTTGAACCTCACTCAACTTCTGTTTTAGTTGCAGTATTTGTGTTTCTAAGGCTGCTTTCTGGGCAGAAAACCTCACTTCGAGATCTCTTGGATCGACATAATGTCTTCGAGCTTCTAGTTGTTCAGTTAGCAGATTTATTTCTTTCTGTCGTCTATCATTATCCTCCTGTCTTGCCTTATCGTATGCTGCTTTTTGCTGCTCCAATCCATTTTTGAATTCAATTCCCAACCCTACTCGTAGCTGCTCGAATTCTTGCATTTTCTCTTGTTGTTTCTCCTGAATTACTTTTTCCTAATGGTGTTTAAGCAACTGACATTCAATGCTGATTTTACAATCTCCTGAGCTTTGATTTTGTCCATAGATTGAACTAGCTGATTCATATCTGTCTGAAAGGCTTTCTCCATATCTTGAATTTGACCTTTCAGATTCTTGATTTCTTGAGCCTTTTGGTCTTCTGCTTGGCGTGATTTTTGTAGTTCTTGGCTAAGAGCCTTGATCTCGCTATCTTTGCTTCTTGCAAAGTTTACTGCTTCATTGTGAGAGTCTTTGAGGGCATTGATCTCGTTGTCTTTAATTTTTAACATCTTGTCGGCCTCATCACGGGCTTGCTTGAGTACTTGACTAACCTCGTTATCTTTTGATTGTCTGAGTTTTTCTACCATCTCTGTATATTCCTTTTCCGCATTTTTTTGATTGTTGATAAGCTGGTCTTGCAGATTCTGGAGTTGATTTTTAAGCTGAGTATTCTCTTGCGCTGATGCATTTCGGTCGGAGTTGCTTTGACCAAGTTCATAATTCAGGTTTCTGATAGTTTCTTCTAGCTTCCTCATCTGATCCTTAAGAGATTCCTCTCTTTTCGTTACTGCTTGCTCGTCCAAAGATTGTTGATGCTTCTTGATAAAAAATCTAAGCAGAAATAAAGGATCTACAGCTTACAAACGCTTCTTGCATTTGAGCCTTTAATTCGGAACAGGCAGAGCTAAGACGATGATCAAAATTATTCTTTTGTTCCTCAATCAAGCTCTTGAGTCTAGCTACTTCTTGATTAGCTGTTTTCAAATCGAAAACTAAATCGCGGTTCTCTTGCTCGAGCTGCTTAATTTTTTCAGTTTCAGCATTTAGTTTCTGATTAAGCAGATTCTCAGAATTCTTCATATCAGTTTCCTAGAGCATATAAGATAACAAATCTTCAAGAGAGTGTTGAAAAAAACCTTTGCCTTCAATAGGTTCTCATATACGTCTTTCATATTTTGCATGGCTGTCTGGTTTTCATATTGAGTTTGTTTTAATGCCTGATCGAGCTGATTGAAAGCTGCCTCTTGTTGTATCTGTTGTTCTGCGAGCCGATTCAATTCGATGCACAAGAGGACAATCTTCAATTTATCATTTGTTCTGTCAGTCTCCAAAGACTTTATTAGCTCCCTTAGTTGCTGATTTTCGGATGAATTATCTTGAATTAGCTTTTTCTAAACCAACCATAGGCGATGAAGATTGCTTCAAATAAAAAAACTGCTTACCGTATCCTCCAGTGCATTTCTAAGATCTCGATTTTCCTGTAAACTTATTGTATGCTCGCTTCTGATTCGATCCCAATCATTGAGAGTACTATCTTTTTGCTTGTAAAGTGCTTGTATATGATCATCTTGGCTTGCAAGACGCTCTTCCAAATCTCTCACAGTTTGCTGTAGTGCTTTTAAAGTTTGTGTAAGAATTTCGTTTGAAGATTTTTCATCCAGGAGTGCTTTGCCCAAATTCTCAAGACTTTTTTGACTGATTTCAAAATCAGCAGATAAAGAGTTGTTTTGTTTTTTTAGTTGATCAATAATTTGAACTTTATCTTCTAGTTCTCTTTCAAGATGATTATTTTTCTCAGTCAGTTGCCTCTGAGCATCTCTTATCACGGACTGTTGTCGTTGAATTTCGCTAGTTAATTTCTGGTTGTCTTCGTTCAATTCTTTCAATGTTTGTTCTTGACCTCGGGCAATTCCTTCCAATTTATCAATATTCTTTTTGAGTTGCTCATTCTCATGATAGAGTGAATCTCTTTGACCTTCCAGCACTGATAGAGCCTCACTCAAGTTCTTCAATTCCTGACTTTGCAGAGCATCTTGAGCTTGTTGATTTAGTTTATGCTGTTCGATTTCACCAGACAGTGCCGAATTCTTTTCAATCAATTCTTTGATATACTCGCTGTGTTGATGAATTTTAGTTTTCAAATCACTGTTCTCTTCAACCAAAGAATTTATTCCCTCATCTTTATCAAAGAGTTCTTTTTTAACTGTGCAAAGTTCTTCACTAAGGGCTTGAGCTAAAGATTGGTTCTCAAATTGGAGCTTTTCAATTGTCTGTTTGAGATAGCTATTATCAGCTTTAATAGCAGTTATCTCATTTTCTTGCTCCTGATGCATCGCTTCCAACTGTCTATTTCTTTCTATCAGCTGAGTTTTCTCCTCGTCTAATTTCCTTGCTACATTTTCTTGTCGAGCAATGATTTCTTTCAGCTGGTCTAGAGTTTGACTGAGATGAGTGTTTTCTGATTTTATGGCTTTCATCTCATTGTACTTCACTTCTAACTCTTGCATGTCCGCTAGCAGCTGAGTTTTCTCATCAGAAAGCAACTTTGTTTGCTCTTCTTGCCTGAGAGTGAGTTCCTTTAATTGTTCAAGAGTCTCCGAAAGTTGTCTCTTCTTTTCAGTCAAATCATTCATTTGGTTCTCTTGAAGATGTATAACTTGTTTGAGATTTTCTAGAGTCTCTGTAAGTTGTTGCTTTTCAACTTCTAAGGTTTCAATACGTCTCTCTTGTGTTCCGACGACTTGTTTTAGATGCTCAAGAACTATTTGCAACTGATTTCTCTCAGCTGAAAGGCTATTAATTTGTTCATCTTGGCCATTTTGTGCCTTCTTCAGAGAGCTGAGTTTTTCTTCAAGAGACTTCACTTCAGTAAACCATTCATTAATAATTTTCTCTTTGTCTTCCCCTAAGAGTGCTCTTTCATTCTTAAGGGCGTCGATTCCATCCTTGTATTCTCGAAGACGTTCCGCTAATTCTGAATTCTGGTCTGTCAAATTCTGAATTTTGAGTTTCTGTTTTGCTATTTCATCGTCTTTTGCTTTGAAAAGGTGTTGGAGCTCTTTCTTCTGGCTCACTAAGCTATCGAGTTCATGTAGAGTGTCTCGAATCTTTGCTGCTAGTACAGAGTTTTCTTCGTTTGCTGTTTTGAGAGCGTCGCTCAACTTTGTGTTTTCATTATCAATAAAGTGGATAGCCACTTCCATCTTGGAAATTCTATCCACTAGAATCACATTTTCATCTTCCAACTGTTTTCTTTGAGCATCCATTTGTTCTGTGATTGCTTTTACATCATTCTCCTAAATTGCAGCAATTACTTAGACCATTTCTCACTAATTTCTTACAAATTTTGCACTAAAGGCAAATTGCAGCTCAGATTGCAGTTCTTGCTTTTCAATTTGATGATTTTTTTCTCTAGCATCTATTTCCCTCTGAAGGTTTTGTATTTCTTGATTTCTGGCACTAAGTTCTTGGAGTAATTGAGGAACAATTTGTTGATCTAACAAATTAAAAATTTGAGTTTTTGAGTTCTAAAGTGAGCAAATACTATCATCTTCTTGACTTCTTTTTGGCACCTGATTATAATCCTGTTACAAATAAATGAGATGATCTTAATGCAGTAACAGATAGGAGTAAACCTCTGAATCATCATCATTGCCGGGGAATCCACTCCGCTTTACCCCTCGCTCGGGAACTATCCTTCTGATCGTAGCCGTCTAAATGATATTTCTTCATTCGTTTCTGCAAAATAGCAATGTGATACCTGATCAGTTGGTTCCTGACCTTGATCATGGCTGGTCATTTCTCCCATATCCTCTCTAGTTGACCTCTAACATCCAGATTATGTTTGGTTAAGGCAATCTGAGTTTAAAGCTACTTTCAAGGTGTCCGATTTTTTCTGGCCTTGTTGTGTTCGTCCCTCTTGATCACCAAAATTGAACTCCTAGGAATTGAATAGCTTTAGTTCACCAATAAAACATTTGGCAAATTTTACTTCTGTTTCAATAATCCTTTGCTCATCAAGCTGATTCTGATCGCTATCTCTCAGGTTCGAAACTGGTCGCCCATGAGCCTATGATAAAGTGGATCATTTTGCGTTATCGACGAAGTTATAGATACAGATGGAGCTAATTTGTCGATAGTTGCAACCAACATCACATTATCTTGATTCACTGCCTCCAATTCTTGGCTTAGCACCTGAATGATGCTGCCAAGTCTTTCCAATTCTGTCATAAACAATATATTTTTAATGTTTAACTCCATGATCAATTCATCTTTCAGATCTCCTTGTACCTTATTTTTCTCTTCAAGTTGAGAGTTCAAAGCCTTTTCGAGTTCTTTTATCTTTTTATTCTGCTCTTCCTGCTGTTTTTTAAGAGCTTTTCTCTCTTTTTTCCAACTTAAGTGCTGTACTTCAAGTTCCTTTTCTACTCTCCCTTTTAGCGCAATCTCAAAGTCCTGCTTGAGAGTGATAAGCGCGTTCTCATGTTGCTCTTGTAATTCTTTTCTTATTTTCTCAGTCTCATTCGATGTGTCTTGATTTGTTGTCTGTAATCTCTCAATTTCGATTGATAATAAAACAAACCGGCGTTCATAATCCTGACACTTATTATTAAGCCCTGAAACCATATTTTCCAATGCAATTTTTTCTTGGGCAAACTTCAAACTTAATTCATGCTTCTCCTTCTCTGCTTTCTCATTCGAGCGATATTCGAATTCTCGCACAAAGCCTTCTCTTTCTTTTTGGAAATCCTCCTCAAGTACTTGGTACTTCTTTTTCCAAGTTTCAACCTCAATCCCTTTCTCAAGGCTCTCTTTTCGGAATTTTGCTGCCTCAATTCTGAACTCATTTTCTTTCTTGCTGAGGTCCTCGATTCTTGCTTTCAGGTTATTGCACTCAAACTCGAGTCCTGATTTTTCAGCATTCAGTTTTGCGTTCAAATTGCTTATTTCATCCGTTAATTTTGAATCTGCCTGCCCCATTAGATCAGACTTCATATTTTCTATCTGCATAAGATGCCGTTTTTCCAGATTTATTTTCTCATTCTCCAACTGATTGATCTTCGCACTAAGGTTTTGATTTTCTTGTTGAAGACGCTCGATCTCGGCAAACAGTGATGTCAAACGACTTTCTTGTTCGTCTTTGTTCGATTTTAATATATCTTCAAAATTGCGTTCTCTAGCTTTGATAGCTTTTTTGGAGTGCTCGAAGGCTTCTTGTGTTTCATTCAAATCGTTCTTTATTTTTGCTAATGTTTCATTTAGAAAATCGATTTCTTTATTTTTCTCTGCTAGTGTCTCTTTCAACTTTTGTATTTCAATTTTTGACCCATCATTCAAGGTCACTTCTTCTTTCAAAGCCTCTATTTCTGAAATCTTTGATTGAAGGACTTTTTTGTAATCTATTGTGAATATTAAAAATTACACCTTTACCTCAAAAAAAATATTCTGGGCTTACTGGACTCATTCAAGGCGAGCTCTTCAGTTTTTTTCTCAACTAACGCATTGAGTCTTTCAAGATGAGAGTGAAGGTCTTTATTGTCAGCTTCTGCATTGGCTAATTTTAAACGGTAATTTTCTGTTTCTACATTTCCTTTTGCAAGAAATTGTAGATGGTTCTCTAAACTGCTGTTTTTGGCTTTCAAAATTTCTATTTCATCCTGCAGCCGCTCCACAAGATTAGGATCGATTCTGGTGCCTTCAATTTGGTCTTGCAATTGAGCAATTCGATTTTCATAATTATTTTCTAACCGTTGTACATAGTCTCGGGATCGCAGTAATTCATCTTTGAGGTCATCATTTTCTTGTTGCAATCTTCTCAGGTTCATCGCTAATTCCTGGGCCTTCTGATTGTCTTCTTGAGTTGGTAGAGTCTCAGCTTCACTAAAACCTCGATTTGCAGAACTCATCATTTGGTCCTTAAGTTGCTCATTCTCCATTTTTATCTCTTTTAGCTCACTAATCAGAGCTTTATTGACGAACTGAAGCTCTTGAATAATTTCATGTGGAGTTTGCTTCTGTGGTTGTCCCCTGTCAATACTTGAGTAAATTTGTGTTCGGCTTGGATCATCATTAGATCTGCCAATCTGCGTAAGGGGTTCTCTTCGTTGACTATTTGGTGTTCTTATCTTGAATTTCTGCTGGTCATGTTCTCTGGGTTCATTTTCGAAAATGGCTGGCTTGTTGTGATCATATTGAGAACTTAAACCGGGTTCTTCTTCATTTCTGCTGTTGAAGTTGCTAAAAAAGAATATTCACATGAAATTTGATCAAAATGAATACGTTCTTAAGGGGCTTTTCTTGGGAGCGATCGAATTTTTTGAATTTTCATTAAACACTTGTTTGAGTGCAGTTGAGTCAGGAATCTTCTTCGGAATTGAGTAATCATTCTCGGGTGGTGATCGTAATCGTGTGTTTGATATATCACGGAAGAGCATTGTGACACTCAATGTAAAATTTGTTTGAATAGATATTGACTATGAGAGTCCAATTATTCGAGTGAAACTCAAATTTTTAAAATATGATCAGAGATAATTAGCTGTTTTAAAATATTATGAGTACATGGGATTTGTATTGTCATTGATTCCAAAGATAAAAGGCACCTGTAAAATTTCCGAAAATTTATAAAAACATTATGGTGTGTAAAATATGTAAAACTATAAGGCATACCACCGCTACTCCAAAAGGAATATAGTATTTTTTGGGAAAACACTAAATTTATGAAATCGCATAGATAGATTCCAATACAATTTTACAATAGATAAGTTGCTTTGACACCTATATATAATTTTCTCTTTAATTTATAGGAAAGCAGGAAAGTTTTGGGAACCTGAAGGTGAGTTATCCAATAATCCACTCATTTATATATATCGATTGTAACAAGATTTCACAAGTACGAATGAATTCTATCAAAGGATGTTGAGCGAGATTCATAATTCGATGATGAGCATCTCACAAAGTCCGACACGAGCAAATAATGATGGTTTTTCTATTGTACTGGGATTTCGGATAATTAAAGATCTCTTAGCAACTCGAATAGAGAGCTCCCAGAGATAGAATTAATCAGGAGGTTTAACACATAACTACTAAATGAAAGTTTGGGACTGAAATGAAAAAACTGGTTTTTGAACACTTATATGATGGTTCGCTTGCTGAATGGAAAGCTGACGAAAAGCATTCGAGTATCTCTTTCTCTTGTCTCGATGATGGCAATCGACTAAATGATCCAATCTCCATTGCAAATCAAAAGAACACTGAAAAAGAGAGCACATTGAGAACTTTAAACTCTCCTCCAAAGAAGTCAAACCACTCGGCAAAGCCAACTCATCAAACCATATTTGGGAGACCCTCCGTTCAACCTCGCGCAAAATCCTTGGAGAGCAAGGGAATATATAATTCAGGAGAAAAGTTGTTCATCCAGCCCCTTCCAATTCCAAGAGCATCCTTGCTTAGTTCAAGTCTTACTACTCCGATTGACCTCAAATGCCTCGAAAACTCGAAGTCGAAACATTCTCCAAAAAGTTCTCGTTCACAAAGAGACAGAATTCAAAGTCTAACATCTTCAAGAATGCCACTCTCAGATATTTGTAGTCCTCACACACATCAGGCAATCGTAAATGGAAAGTCTTTTTTCGTTTCACTACCTTTAGCGAAATTGGAACAAGAACCACCTTATCCCGGATACCTGAGTTCAAAGAGGCGTCATTCAGGCGGTGAAGATGCAAAAGGCATTGCCGAAGAAGCTCCAATGCAAATTTGTACCACGTTTCGCCCAATAGGGAGAATATCAACACCACAAAATTGGACTCAACGCATCAGCACTATATCTCATCCATCTCAACAAACTATTTGCCACTATCCAGTTGTCACGCTCAACAGAAAGATTTCTATCAAGAAGAAAGCAGCTCGCCCCGGAGAAGAGGAAAAGAAAGGTCCATCTCCGAAAAAGTATTCTCGTTTCCGAGCCAAGAGTGCTGCAAGTGTGCAGACCTCGTTAGCAAAAATGCTCAGCCAACCATCAACTTCAATTGCAGAGGAGATCATGAATTTCCAAGAAAGAAATACTGCACAAATGAAAAACTTGGAGGAAAAGCATAATTTAACTGACAAAAAATCGTTAACTGGATTTTCCACGAGCTTCCTTCAAAAAGGGATGGCCTCGAATAAAAGCTATCGAAATTTTACTCCAACCAACACCTTCAAAACAAAATTTCCTTTCAAACAATTTAGCACTTCGAAGTTGCGAAAGAACTCTAATTTTGCTTTGACTTCACGGACAACGGATAAAGCACAAGAAGGGACTGAGTTTATTGAAAATTCAGTTAAAACCATTAATTCACTACTAAAGAGGCGTATTAGTGTCAGTAACCTCTCTCATGACAATCCCATTTGCTCTTACCGTGCAGATAAGCAGCGACTTGAAAAATATCTTTCAGATTCTCCATTTGTTAATATAGAAAATTCGAGTCTGAGTCATACTTTGAAAATTCCTAGCTTTATGAAAAAAGTTCCTCCTAACTCTCAACAGTTTTCTACTTGAAGACGTTCAAGGTCTGTTCCCTCCATCTTAAGTAAAGATCAATGTCTATCGATTTTGTGCAAATTATTTATAAGTAATGTTATTATGAAAAAAATATTGATAATTTTTGCATTTTATAGAGAAATTATTGAGAACCTACAACAACACACATAGCCTCTCTTCTCCGAAAACCGAGTCAAGCCACGAAATACACAGTTATCATCGAGTCCTGAATCTCATAATTCGTTACTGAAAAAATTAATAATGTAGATTGTTTTATTTTTGCGATTTAAACTGGTATCAATATTACTCTATTGACAATCTGAGCTTCCTCACTAGGTGTTTCAGCTATTATAAACATGCATACATAGAAAAGCATAAAATTCCAAACATATAAGAGATATATAATAACTTTGTAAGAAAAATGTCCTAAAATTCCGTATGACTGATGTCGTTTTGGCGTTTCATGTTATATTTTACACAGCTAGCCATGCCGTTAGGCTCATTCACACAAGAGCCATTACACATGTTATTGGTTTTAGAACAGCATACTGACACTATAGAAATACTACAATTAAATACGAGAGGAGGTTGAGTTTTTTGTCCACAGAGAGTATAGATTTGGTTTATGAATCCAGAGTGAGTCAGAACCAAGATTTTCTTAGCTTGTTTTGATTCATTTTCTTTCGGCTTCTGGCAAATCTTTATCTCTACATCTTTGGAATCAGTATTTATAACCCACTTGATTTCTTCTCTACTTTTTTCCCTTTGTCTATACTCATCTATTGCTCTCCTTTCAAGTATAGAGTAATCCTCAAAGTTCTTTTTTGCGATTGCAGCCTTCGGTTTCATCTTAAGATGAGCTTCAAAATAATTGCTCAAGATGTTTTCAATTGCATTTCTCTCTTTCAAATAGCCTGGATGAAAAAGATGCCTGTAGGTAAGGTAGTTTAAAAAATTTTCTGCTCTGCGATGCAGCTCTTCAACACTTTCGCCAGAAGTTTGAGCTTTTGGCTCTGAGTCAGAATCAGATGAATCTGTTTTCAAATTTAGGATTTTTGATTTCACATTTTCTTCAGGACCGAACTCTCTCTCACGAATCAGAGGAGTTACATAAATGGACTGTTTAAGGATATCAGGATGGGTATGGGCCATATTTGCAACAGTTTCTTCCGTACGAATAGTATCCGAGATATAGATTTCGTTAAAATGCTCTTTCGCAAGTCTTTTTCCAGTTTGAAGTGATTGCTTTATTCCAAGTGGCGAAAGTTTTTCGGTGAAAATCTTTTCAATTGATCGTAAGTCGTTTGCCAATGTTCGGGCATGACGCAAGAACCATAGTTCCATTTTGTTTAATTCCTGATTGAGTTTTAAATAATTTATTTACGGCTCATAGTTGATGTGAGACTATTGAATAGTAGCAATCATAATTAGCTTCTATTAATTTGCATATCAAGCAAATCAATTTTTTTTTTGTAACGAGGACTAAATGTAGAAAAAGAGACTAATAGAGTTGCTAGCGTCGAGATTTCGCGTCAACAAATTTTCAGATATCTATACATTAATCTAACTTGACATTTTTTAGAGATGAAATGCATCTATGGCCAAATTAAGTGATGAAAATTCCCTGGAATAATTGAGAACAAAAACCAATTCAAATAAGCGAATAAGACTTCTGCTATTAATAATAACTAGCATTGCTATTTTTTCTTTGATGTTTTAGATTGTTTTCCTTTGGAATCTGTGGGAGTCGGATCTTTTCGTTTGACTACAACAGGTTTTCCGAAAAATGAGTCAAGGCGGGATTGATGACCTTTAGTGTCCACAGTCTGTATCATATTTTATTTTGCTAATGAAATATCAAGAATTTCGTTACCTTCATTTTATTGAGAGCATTATCGACTCGAGTATCAGAAAATCCCTTTTCTTCAACCAGAAACTGTTTTAAAGCATCTGAATCAGGTTTATTCCATTTGATCTAAAAGTTCATAAGTAACTAGGTTTTTCAAATAGATTTGAGCCACCTCTAACGAGTTGGTATCTTTTATGGCGAGAGGGTTTTTAAAGAGTTCTCTCGCATCTTCATAATTGAAAGGATCCGGAATGATATATTTCTTCTTTCGTTTCGGATCTTCATTGTCTTTCTTAAGTCTCTCAATCACCTTTTCTATTGTTTTATGCTCTTTAATCAGTTTAAATGCTGTAATTGGTCCCACTCCTTCACGAAAAGTGCTATGAGCAATCCCTGTTTAAAATAATCTGTATACCATCGACAGTCTCAGTATAGTCACAACCGCACAGAATACAGAGGTCAACGAACTCATCATGAGTCATATCGAATCCTTTAATCATTTCATCATAAGAGATTTCGTAAATGGGTTCTTTTTTGTTGTTAAATCCTCTCAGAAGAAATTTGGTTCCTTGAAATGTTTTAGTTACCACCATCGCAGAAGCAGAAGAATTACCAAATGTCAGAGCATCCATATCTTCTGTTGCTGTTGCATAAGCCTTTCCAGCTTTTACTAATCCTGCGCATTGAGCTTCTGCTTCGCAAGGGGCCTTTGACAATTTATCGTCATTTGATGCGGAAGCACTTCACTTTACCTCGATAACAGGGACACCAAGCAAGCGAAGCATTTTTTTCGCATCTTCAATCATAGTTTTAGTTACTAATGTTGATCTAACTTTCTGCTTAAGCGCTTCTTCGAAATCGCCGATATCTTTGGCCTCTTCCATCTTTTCCTTTGCTTCATCCTTGGCTTTTTTTCTTTTTGCAAGCTAAGGTTGATTCCATTCAAATAAGCACTCAAAATAAGAATTATCCCGAGGGTACCTCTCCACTCTTGAGAAGTGGTGGCTTTCCATCGAAAACCCAAATGGGCTTGACACCATTTTCCATAAACATAATTGTTCTATTCATCAAGCCTATAAGATGCCTTCATACAATTGATAAAAAAATCTGAATCTTCCAAAAATATATATAGATACCCTGTCTTATTCCCATCTTTGTCTGTAAGTTCTGTGAGGCCGCTTGCCTGATTATATCCTTGCGTTGCGATAATGAATTGATAAATTGCCTAGCATAATGGTCTCATCAGAAATTTGAGCTATCACTCTTCATTACCATCGAAGCATCACAAGCTACAACCTTCCCTGAAAAAAGATCCAATTGTGCTTGTCGAATAGCATCAGGAGCTTTCTCCTTGATGAGGTCCATCAATTTGTAGATTCCCATTCTTCGTTCTACCTTTTATTTTCCTTGAAGTAAATGAATTTTTTTTGATCTCAATCAGAATTTAAGCGCGAAATTCGATTTTCGCGTATGTACTATTATAATCGGACTTTCTTTCAATCCTTGCAAAATCAAATATTTGCGCTTGACAGAGGTAAATTAGTAGAGAATATTTAGTACTTTTTTTGAGTAGAAAGGAGTATTCTCGTTTCGAATCTCTAAAATTGAGAATAAAATTCCGATATCAGGCATACCTATGCTGCAACCCGGGAGGATTCTTTATATTGTTTAATTTCAATTTAAGATAGTCTCATTAAGGATAATTATTTCATTGAAAATGTGATTGGTCTGTTGAGAGAGGAAGAGGAAGTGCATTCAACACTCTTCCAAAACTTCCTACCACATATATAAGATAAAACCTGTTTTCATCTAAGATCGCCCAAAATCACTAAACATAAAAATGAGAAGAGCATATGATAAGATTGATTCATTTCTGAAAGCAATAAATAAGTTTTCCACAAGCAAAGAAAATGTAGCCAGACAAATAAACAATGAACTAGATATCACCATGATTTAGTTTTAAAAAAGCATCCTGGATTTGCATTGAAATTTGGATAATATCACCTGCACTCTCTTTTTGAGCATCGTCTCTCTCTCTGAGAGTTGTATTCTCACGATTTATCTTTAGAAGAAAAAAAAACTACTAAGAAAAGGGAGCCTGGTCAAATTTGAAACTATTGAAAATATCCACTCCCTGCACTTTCAAAAGAGATAAGCCAAGCGCAAATAATGCAATTGGCAGAAAAATCAGATAAATCTTGTTACTGGTACTGATACTTTCTTTGCTGTCTCGAGCTGATGTAAGTTCGTCTGGAGACGATGGATTAGCAGTGTTTTCAATAGTACCTTGCATCACTTCTTTTGAACTTGAAATTTCTGCAGGAGTTTCTTCTCCTTCTCCCCCAAGACTGGCATTTTTTTTAGAAGAATCAGTTTCTTTTATTGCAGTCATTCTTGTTTCTTTCTCACTGTCATCTAACTTCACTTTCGTACTAAAATCTTGATTTCTTTCGACTCCTCCCTTATCCTTGCTCTCTGTAGAATTGTCTGTTTTGTTTTCCTTGAGAACTAAATCATCTTCTTTACTCTTGGCTTGCTTTTCCTGAGCGATCTTTGATGTTCTTCCAGCTTCAAGATCTTGTTTCGATTTGTCTAATACCAGGACATTCTTTTGACACATATCTTCAAGGGAATTCAATCTTGCACCTCTAACCGACCTGTCTAAGGACAACCCAATCGCATGAAAGAAGAGCACTACCCACAGTCTTTGATTCATCAAATTTTGTTCAGTTGATTTTTATTAAGGTGTCTCATTTATTAATATGGAAATTTTTTCAAAGAAATAACTCTTCAAAATTACAATGGTTGAAGGAACAACTACTCTCCAAGCCAATTTTTCGATAACTATTTCTTACCTAGATAACATTCGGCCTGCTTTCATTCTGGTGAATGTTGCTAGACCATTAAAGGCGCGAGATACTGATAGTCAAACTCCAATCACATACGAAAGGAAGAAAAATAGAAGCACAGCCAAATAAAAAAAAAAAATGATAGAAAGCATTTGCATTTGGTAAGTAACATATTTTCTAATCCAGCAAAATTGAGAGCGGGTCAAGAAAAGAGCTAGCATTCTTTAAAGTCTTCCAGCGATAGAAATTCGTTAAATTAAACACTGTTATGTGAGCTTTACAGTTGTGCCAAGTAGAGTAGAGGGTCTTTTAATACAAAATTAGCACTATAAAGATTAATAATATATGGAATTAGTGTATATAGTGCGCAAGTTACAGGGCAGTGTCGTGTTCTTAGATACATGAGCTCCCCTGCCTAAAGTAATCTAATGATGAAGGTAGTTTCTATTAACAAACCCTTGCAAATTTAAAACGCAGGGGTATAAGTAAAGGAATTAGGAGATCTATTTGTCTGAGTAATTAGATTTGCGGAGGTCTGAAGAACTGTCGCTTAAGTTATTCCGAGCTAATTCAGATTCCATCAAGTTTTCCCTTTTAATCTGACTAATAAACGAGTCGTTGTTGGTTGAAGCCCCATCGCTTTTGATTTCTTCCATCATCTGGAAGGGAGATGATTTTTTTGTCTTGACGAACCTTCCCTGCACTCGTTCGCGCTTATCAGCTAAAACCTTTCGAACGTTATAGCGAATATTTTTCCAAAGACGGTTTTTTTTCTTCTCGAGGTAGCGGTCAATTCTTTCTTTGCGTTCCTCTTTTGTAAGAGGTCCAATATATAAAGTTTCTGCTTGATCTTGATTGAAATTATTTTTCATGATTGAACCGAAACTAGTTGTGTTCGTCCTGCTAATTTGCATCAAGCTACTATTGATGAGCGGATTCATATACGCAGCCAACGTTGTCGAGTAAGGAGAATTAAAGAAGCTTGTGATTATACTTGATGATAATTTTTTATGCTCGGGCTTTACAGTTCGATCCCATGATTCCAACTTGCTATTAAGGTCGAGGTCTAAGTATTTTGAGATTCCAACAGGGTCTGTTTGGCTGATTTTGAGTAAATTTTCGATAAATTGGTCCTTATTATGCATGGGATTGGGTAATTCGCCAGATTTTTTTAAGCTATTGGTGTCAGAAAACGCTGAATTCAACTTGATTGGCTTCGGGATTTTTATAACTAAGTCTTGCTGTGAGAGGTTGAACGTTGCATTCGAGCTCTGTAAGCTTGTTGATGCAGTCTGTTCACTTTTTGATGACAAAGTCAGTGCTGAAAAGCTCTCATCCAATGAATCCTTCCGAACTGAGGGTATGGACTCCGACTCGGAACCATCTAAGGAGAGTTTGCGTTTTTTGAAAAATCCCGGCCCTGTAAAGCGTTGATTTTCTCGAAATTCTGCCTCTGACTGAGTGAGTTTTGCGCTTGGGTTTGAATTCAGGTTCATTTTATATTGATCTCGTGATTTGTATTCGAAATTAAATTTTGCTTTGCGGTAATTACAGTACATTTCCAAAGGATTAAGGTGAATATAATGTTTAATCGCACTTATTTATTTTTTTTTGTTACAACCTAAGAAAAACTCATCATTTTCAGGAAGAAGATAATGAAATTGTTCTGACAATGAGCGAGTGCTGGGGTTTAGCTTTCGTGCTTGAGTGCTCCAACGAACTTTTGGAGAATTTTCCCTTTAAGAAATCATGCGTTAGACCAATGATATCAGAAGCAAAAAAATTTTGAAGAATTAACTATGATTTTTCAAAATCTCACCAAAGACCCCATCACCAATAGTTGGTAAATAGGCCAAATCCGAAATTCTTTGAAAAGGAGAAAGGTTGAGTGTTGATTGGAATATAAAGGTATCTGTTTAATTTGTTTTATTTATATTTGCAAATCAAATTAAGATTCCTTATTTGGTAAGAGAGAGCAATGGAGATCGAAGATCAGATTCAAGAAATGGAGAGCTTAGCTCGAAATATTCCAAACGAAATATTCTTCCAGTTCAAGACAAGCCTGCCAGAAAAATTCAGACTTGACGACGAACAAGTTAATCAGATAAGCTCAGGCATGAATGATCGTGACCTTAACGAGGTTAGCCTATTGCTGAAGATTTGTTTTTCTCATTTTTTCGCTTAGTTATTGAACAGTCTACTTCGTCAAGAGCACGACCTCGATGAAAACACTTCATTTAATTTCGAGTTTCTTCTCAATGATGACTTTATTAAGGGAACACTCAAATCGTAATCTAGAAACTCGTCCAATATCTCTAACTAGTACGTTCCAGCCATATCTTGAAACACAAGCTCAATCCTGAGCAAACACAAGTCATCCATTACACATTCGCCTTAGAGAAACCGAAACTAGCTTCCACAATTGAAGAAGAAGATTGGATTATTACCGTAGCGAAGAGCGAGAGAAGCAGCCGTAATATTTGATGTTAATTGTAAGCGTAACGCGAAACTTTCCTAGTGAAAAAATCAAGCTACGGTATTGGATTCTTTGATGGATCAATAGCTTTGTATACCGAAGATAACAAGCTTGTTGGGAAGAAGAAGGTGGCAAATAAAGCCATTAAATGCATGAGATTTATTGAAAAGTAAGTTTTTTTTCCGACGAAAATAACTGTAATCTCGAAATGCTCAGAGCCTCGACAGATAAGGTTAACATCGTTGCGACGGGATCCGCGGATGAAATTATTAGAATTTCAAGAATCACACAGAAAAAAGACGGTATGAACGTCGAAGACCTCGCGCTTTGCGAAGGGTAATTGAACCCTGGCTAGAAACTTATGTTTAAACTCATTCTCATAATAGACACGAAGATTCAGTTGAATCATTAGATACGAATCCTTTGGATGATTATATGCTCTGCTCAGGAGGATATGATCGCACTCTTAAGATTTGGAAACTCGAAGACAAGCATTTCGGCGCTTATTCGAACAATGCCAGTGGTGGAGCTGAGAATCCTAGAAAAAAAGTCAAGCTATCAAGCAGTGCTATTGAACCAAGAACAAGCTCGACACTACATCTGGATGCTATCACTAAAGCTGTTTGGGCAAAACCACAATCTATCGTCACAGGATCGCTTGATCACACAATAAAGTTCTATGACACTGTTGAACTGACTGAATCGATATCGGTTAACTGCAAGGAAAATGTTCCTACTGCTCTGTCTTATCAAGGCAACCTTTTGCTGGCTGGACAAGAGGACGGAATCATAAAGTAAATTACTGGTTTTTCCAAAAATAATAATAATATTTCTTTCAGACTTTGGGACGAAAGAGTCGATCCTAAGCAACCTCTTAAAATCATTAAAGCACATTCAAAGTGGATACCGGATGTGAAATTCCATCCTAATAACAGCAACCTGTTTCTTTCAGTAAATAGCAAATACAGTTGTTATAATCTTAACGTATCATCCATCCTAGGTATCTTATGATAACCTGATTAAACTCTGGGACATGAGAAGCACTTTCCCTCTCGTTACATTGAAAGACCCGAAAGAAAAACTTTTTGCAGCTGAATGGAATGGTATCTTTATTAGCGAAAAGATCATCGATTGAACTAACTATTCTCTTTTTTAAAGGTGAAAATGATTTCCTTGTAGGAGGAGCAGATTCGAAGATAATAGCTTACAAGTTTGATGTCAAGCAAGCAAAGATTTAAAATTTTCAAGTAGGTCATTAGAGTAGAAACTGTTTATATTTTTCTTGGCTATTGTTGATTCATATACAAGCATGTGTATCTCCAGATCTCGAATCGGTGTGAAGGTCTCTTGGATTGTTTGAAAAGATAAAATAAAATAACACTCAAAACAATATAAAAGATTCTATTAACTCTGACCAAATAAATGATACGAGCTCACCTCAAGCCCCCAAAAAATGAGCCATGAACAACACTCGTATGCACCTCTAAAACATTCAATAAATAAATTCCTGCTATTTTGACATTAACAATCATCTCTAACAGAACAGAAAGACACGCAATGCTTCAATTATACATTGGTGTTTATAACAATTCCAGCGAAGTTAGGAATTCTTCTGCTTTGAAATTTCTCGAATCATCCTATCTATAGTTCTTGTTGGAAAAATATTTGCTCTCAGGGTTGGAGAGAGAAAGTGAGAATCTTTTCTACTAACACGAACTCAATAAAGATTAACTTTCAAAGGTTAGACTCAGTTTATATTTTCTTTAGTTTTGTGGTCCTATGACAAAAAAGCTTGAAAAATAGGCTGATTCATTTCCCAGGACAAACCATTCTCCTGGATAGCGCATTCGAACTCTGTGAAGAGGGATGGATCGGTTTGAATCTAAGAAGAGACTATCAAATCATGGCGTTTAGCAATCAGATTCATTTAATTCTCATGTGTTTCTGACTCACAAATTCATTGAAAGATTCACAGATCACAAACATCCATGGAAATTCTCACCCTTAGAACAATATTATTCAATTATTGATGAATAGATATAGATGGTGATAGATGATAAAGATGATTAGAGTTCACCGCAGTCAGTAATCTCAATGGTCTTCGATGGTTTACCAGATGAAGAGCCAACCTTGTGCATCTTTTCAACAACGTCCTCACCTGTTATTAATATTAATATTTGTAGTCAATTTAAGAAATTACCTTTGGTGACTTTTCCGAAGACGACATGCTTGCCATCAAGCCATGGGCATTCAACGAATGTAATGAAGAATTGGGAGCCATTGGTGTTCTTTCCGGCGTTGGCCATGGACAGAAGGTAAGGCTTGTCGTGCTTGTATTTGAAGTTCTCATCAGCGAATTTTTCTCCGTAGATGGACTCTCCACCTCTTCCGTCTCCTGTGGTGAAGTCACCTCCTTGAGCCATGAAGTCAGTGATAACTCTGTGGAACTTGCTTCCCTTGTAGTGAAGAGGAGCACCACTTTTTCCTGGTCCTTTCTCTCCAGTGCAAAGAGCTCTGAAGTTCTCAGCGGTTTTTGGCACATCCTTGGTGAAGAGTTCGAACTCAATTCTGCCAGCTGCCTCGCTGCCAATTTTGATGTCGAAGAAGACTTTCTTGTTAGTTTCAACCATTTGCTATTCTGTTCTTAGATATCTTTTTTTTTTCTTAAAAGAATTTGATTATTAATTCAAAAGTTTGAATTATTAAAAAGGGTTCGTATTTCGTTCAATTTCTAAAAAAGGACTACGTGTAAAGTCATTTGTTCGAATTAATTAATCTAATGGGTTTGTAAACAATTTTAGTAAGAGATGTGTCAAAGTTAGAAAGAGAATCTTCTACCTAATCTGTATGGAGCTGAAAGTTCTCCTTGTTTATTTTGAAAAAGTTTTTACTCCATGAAAAGAATTTATCTAACCTTTAGAGAACTCACAGCGCAGCTAGAAATGTAGAGTTAATGTGGAGGTTTGCTAAGTTTTTCAACAGACTGAGATATGGCTGCGATTTTCCTCAGTAATCAACTCCTTTATCAATCATCGTTAAATTTGCGATTTGCGATTGGAATTGCCTTTTGATGAAAGCAAGAATTCAAGATCTACGACGATTATATAGAAGTTACAATATACGGAGAGAGGGATATTTAAATGCTTTAGGAGAGCACACTTAAAGAAAATGTGTGAAATAAAGAATTGCAGCATGAAAAGCTGACGATATGACGTTTGGGAAAAAATTATATTGGTGCAACTTACTGAAATTCAATCAAAAATTCGAAATATTGCGTATCAATTCAGGTTAACATTTATCTACTTTGGAAAGAAAAGAAGTCTGTGAGCCTTCAAGGGAGTATATATCATTGAAATACTGACAATCTTCGAAACATTTACACTCGGCACTTTTTTTCTTGTATATCTCACATGAGTTTGAATGAATATTTTCTTAATAAGAATTTCGATCTCAGAATAAAGAGATAGCTGCCTCCAAAAAAAAGTGGAGGTATATGCCAATGCGAAAATATTCGAAAAATATTCAAAGAATTTTGCGTAAGAATAAAATCCCATAATTTACATCGAAATCTTTTTGAAATTCAAATACGGTTCAGTAATTCGATAGCTTCTTCTTGTTTTAGTTTTAAGTCTTTTATTGGAATCAAATTGAAATTAGGTGCAAGAAACAGTAACTTCACTGATCGAGATACCTAGATAGTTTACTGAATAGCAACAACTGGAGGAAAATTTAAGAAACTGCACTCATTCTTCTCTTTGGGAAACTAAGGCACTTTGCAAGTTCGCATCCTAGCAAGAGCTCGAAGAAATTGCATTTGAATAATCTAAAGGCCACTGCTGACGTATAATCATTGTGCTGATTGTTGATTAAGTTCATACAAGTAATCCTCAGGAAACTGAGGTGGTGTTTCTTTTCTAGTAAGTTGAGTTCTTCGATATTCGCCTTGCTAAAATTTATTGATTTTTGATAGCACCAAGAATTTTTCAATATATATTTTTTTCCCCACTCAGAAAGATTCAACTTGCTCAAGCTTCTCAATTTCAACTTTCGATTGAAATATTGATGAATCATGAATTGACTCAATTAATTCTTCGAAGAAGACTTGTAGGTAAGTCACTCGCCAGATTATAAAGAATAATCTTTTTATTTGATCTCATCTGTAAGTTTACTATGTTTATATATTTTAATAATTGTTAGACATATATATTTTAGTTAATGATAGATTGGAATAACAAAATAAATTGTGTTACGTCTCATTGAAACAGCATGTAAATTTGGTGTTTATATTGTTTCCTGCACCCAAAAATCCCTTTAATGCAACTTTTTAGTTTCAAGTCAAAAAAAATTGCTATATCTTGTACCTCAGAGAGAAAAGATCGCCTAATCCAGAAAAACAATAGTGCACTTCAAGTCGATTGACAATTAATTTTCTGACTAAAAGAGAGGAACTTTACACTGAGTACTCATCAACACAAATGATACAAATGATGAGAATATCTGCTGATGAATCATTATTTGAAAGAATATCATTTGAGAAATATTTATTTATTTTTATTACAACAACTACTTATTACTGGAGATGTTTAGATTTCATTTTTCGTTTCACTTCCATTCATCATTTAACAGCTCTCAGAGACTATTAATTTTATTATTATATTATATATGAGCTTTCCTGCGAGATCAGACAACTCTTTGAGAATATCATCAACCTTAATGCTTTTCTTCCATTTCATCTCATTGGATAGAATTTGAGTATGATAGTACCGGGATATATTAATTCTTCTAACAGGCTACCGCTCATAGAATTCAATTAATATGTGTTATAGGCTATGCTGTTTCGCTGTCCTCTCTTCGGATAAAATATTAATGAATTCCAATATGTTTATTGATGATTCAATCCTATTTAATCATGATATCCACCTTTGTTTTACCGGTTTTGATTTTACTACTTTATTGTATTATTTTGTACGTTAATATTGCGGTCTCAGAGACGTACCTGCAGTAAGTGATGTAGCGTATAGTCTCAGTCATTCTTGATTGCGCAAAGAGGTAATGCGAAGTTTTGCTTATTGCAACTTGAAGCAACTTGCAGAAAAGAACCAGATTAATTCAGTTGACTTCCAACACATGTGATCTTTGGTTTGGAGAAACCATTTCAATGATGATTCACAATTAGAGAAAGGATGACCGTCAGAGTTCCGACTTTGAAGACAATGAAGATCTATATTTTTTACAAAGCACAAAAGAAGTCGTCACGAGCTGGGGAGTACTCAAATCAAAGAATATGTTGAGAATCATTTTGAATTCTCAAATGTCTCTCGTTATACGTTAATTACTTTGATCTGCTTGACTGCGTTCAAGAGCAAGGATCAAATTGAGTGATTGATTGGAGTGCATTGTTTGAAATACATGAATTCATTATATTAACGGAAAATTTGTTACATGAGCAAAGTGGATCCCTGGCGAACGAAATGAATAGTAAGAAATCACGATTTAACCCTGAGGAGAATAGATGAGTAATCGGTTTTAAATTCAATTTGAATGAAGGAATGGTTATCTCAACAGAAAAAAACTCCTCTCAAGTCTTATTTCTCATTTTAACAGATAACTCAGATCGATCAATGCTCTTATTTCAGAAAAAGAACCACTGATGATATGTAAGCGTCCTTATTGTTGCTGCTGAGCTCATCTCATTCTAAGAGAATTAAACTAGAGAATGAACAAATTTCAATTTGTTCATTTTTTTGGTTTTGAGTTGTTTGTTAGTGTTTTTTATTTTCACTTCTATTGTGCTACTCAAAATGTGTGTTTTTTTGTAACTCTCGATGACATAAAGCTCGTGAATTAGATTTAGAGAATCAACTTTACACAAAATTTGTAATCATTGAGAGGGTAGTTTCAAATTCTTGAAGCTCTCTCTCGTGTCGATTAAAATTTTACATTCAAATGCCGGTAATTGAATAACTACGCTGCACTAAGAGAAAAACCGTTTTAATAATCTTCTATTCTTTCTTTAGCTACTTTAGTTACTATATTCATCATGTTTTATAATATCAGTATATCAATGATTTATAAGTGCACTAAGAAGCAACTTACTTCTTCTCAATGATAATTATGAACTTTTAAGATTTTCAGCAAATCGAGAAATTTTACCTTCAAAGCCACAGTTTTTCGTTTGTGGCTTCATCCCGAGAATTTTTATATTGTCCCGAAAGTCTCCCATAAAGTCACTTTGATGAGAAAGAATGAAATAAAGTTACTCTTGAGTCCTTTTGAAAATCTCAATGAATTCGATTTAATTAAGGTTTTCATGAGCCAATTTTTAGCGGTCTCTGAGTATTTAACCAATTCAATTTTAATTAATATATTTACGGTTTTCATTGACAAACTCCAACAACAACGACAACTGCTAGACCTCAGAAATGAGACTTCTTCTTGCTTTGCTATTCACCATCTGCCTCTGCTGTATGGTTTCTTGTGAAAATATTGAAACTACTGGCTCAACTATGGTTTTCAATTCCCAAAAAGTTGTCAAGTCTTTTCAAATTCGAGATTCAACAGATGTTTATGGATCAACCTATGTGAAAAATTCCATGGAAGTGAAAAAACTCAGACATAATTTCGGATTCGCAAAAAGTTTTCAATTCGAAGAACGTTGAACTTTCAACAAACGTACGTTCGTCTAGAAGAGTGTTTGATTCAAGTACGCCTTATACTCACGATTAACTGGTTATAACTAAAACATTATTAGGTGACATAATTGACTCCTTTGATATTAAAGGATCTATTGCTGTCAAAAACTCATGTAAAACTGATGAGTATTCATTTGCTTATGATTAAATTTAGCTTCTGTTGAAAATTCAAGAAAAGTAACTAACAGCGATCATGTATACGACTCTGAAGATGTTCAAAACTCATCGTACGTTTACAAATGCATCAGGGTGAAAAATTGCAAGAATGTCAAAAACCTTGTCGATGTTGACTGCCTTAAAAATAATACTAGTTCTGATTTGAATTCTTTTATATCAATTTGATTAAATATGAAGTTCATGGTATCTCTTACTTTATTTTTTCACTGTGTAATCAACAAACATCATCGTCATTATCAATAATCTTGGATTCGAAGTGTCAAACAAAACGCTCTAAGAAGTACTTGTATGTAGGGTTACAAAAGCTGATTTAAAAATTATTCAATAAATTGTGCAGAAAAAAAGATGTTAACTAGATTAGAGGAATGAGAAAAGGGAATACTGAAGCTATGAATCAATTTAGTCACTTGGCTACATTTCCATGCCTCTTCAATAATGGAACCTAACCTATCCCTCTACTTTCGAGATTGCTTGTTAATAGTTATTTCTACGTGGCTTGATAGTTATTGATTGAGGAGAATAACTGAAAACGAATTATAATGTTTACTAAGCGATTCTAGGTTTTTCAAGTGAATTCAAATAAACCAAGAAGAAAATTTGATGCATTTTGATATTTGTAACTTCATTCAAGAGAAACAATGCTATGTATTTTGTAAAAAATTTGAGTGTGCTGGCGTGAAAGGACAGTTTATTTCTAAGAGATAATATCAAAATGAGTTTAGTGCTTAGAATAGCCAGGAATGAAAAAATCAATAAAGTCTGTTTACACCTCTGATATTGGCAGTCATTGGGTTGAAGAAAGGTCTAAGTAATAGCTTTTACTTATCTTTTTATGCAAATGTAATACTAAAAATTTATCGCAGTCACCAAAATTTCTCTCAAGTTTTTGTTTGTGAGTTGTGAATGAATTAACTGGATTTTTTCTATGAATTTCATTAGTTAACGGAACGTAATCTTGTATGATCAGATAAATCTATAAATCAGACACACATTACATAACTAAAACAAATTCAACCAATGTGACTAGCAAGAATCCTTTATCCAAGCCTTATTTGAGAAACACTAGCCCAACATTAACAAAAATAAAATGATATATTCTATCTTAATGTCATCAGCTCTTGTGGTGACAACATATTTAACATTGAAAATGACTCAAAATGCTTCTCACTTCTATTGTAAGGGTCGAATTTTTTAGTTTATTTTTCGAAGAATTATTTTTTGCAAATCCATAAATGAGATAAGAAAGTAGAAAAGTTTAAGCAGTTAGATCTCACGGATTACTCGGTCATGGGACTGCTCCAAATTATTTATTTCTTTTATTCGTGTTTATAGAATATTCCCTTGTTTGTGGAGCCGAACAGTATGCAAATATTAAGCTGTATTGTGACGGATTGACAGATTCTGCGTGCTCATGATGCTTGGTTATTTGACGCATTTCTATTCTTGACAGAGATGATTGATTTAACTTGCTTCAGGTAGTCTTTCGCAATAAAACACAAAATTTGGATTTGATTTATTCATGTTAGTAGTTTTTTCATAGTGCTTGATTCATAAGTTCACTCCCAAAACTCCCTTTGATCTCCTTTACGTACTGTTGATGGCATCTTGTTGAAATGATGCAAAATTCAAAGATTGTGGAGATAATCTTATGAACAGAAGAACAGAAGTTCGCAATTTGAAATTCTAGAAAAAGTACTTCAAACTAGCCGAATCATATTCACATCCACAGAAAAGGGCAACTTCCTCTGATTTGAGAGTCACAAAATCATAATGTAAAAGGGAAGATTGACATTCATCAGAGATATGACTTGCCAACTTGTTGCTTAATGCCGCAGTTTTATCACCTTAATGACGCTGCCGAGAATATTGGCCTTTCTTCAAGTTCTAGCCTCGTGTTGGAATTGATTGATACTGAATATTACATCTTCATATTTTCAGAAGTTAAGATGTTATTTACTACTGCTAAGTGTATAATTTATCGTTATCAGGGCTACATTTTGTTAATCAAAGGTTTCCTCTTTGTATCAATAATTTTCTCTTATGATTATCATGGAGAAAGATTGACCTCCAAATAACAAAAAATCTAAAAGCAAATGCTCTGGTGCCAGAGTTTGATAAATTTTGTGGCTTTAACCAAGGACGGCCTAATCATGGTTTGTTTTCTCTAAAAGACACAGTATAATATGAAATTATTATCGCTGTCTGTTAACAATAGGGATGAAATATTGAAGAGAGGAAAGCATCGGAAATACAAACAAGCATTCGAAGAACTCGACGAAAATCTAAAACTTGCATTGATCTTTAAATTTCGCAAACTCAATAGTTAATCTTATCTTGCCTGCAGCAATCATAAAACAATTGAATTGTTGTCTATTGCTGTGAACCAAGGCCAAAATATCCACTGCTTTCCCATTAATATTATTTTTCAATTATCAATCTCTCTTCTCTTTCCGCCAGATAAAAATAATGAATCTTAAGACGAATAGACCGAAGCTTCGTATACAATTTTTGGTTATGATCTTGAATTTCATTCGAAGGCAGTAATATTTCTCCCCCATAGTGATAGTAGAATGACGAGTTATTAAATATCATCCCATAGGTGCGAGGTCTCGCCTTCACTATTCAAAAAGTGATGTGTATGAAAGCACAGATTGAGTCTGTAGCTCATCCTTGTCTTCTTAAGGAAATATTATAGGATATCTTGCATTCTATCAAGCCGATGAGACTGAGATGGTGTCGTGGGAAGAAATACGGAAATAATGTCTGGAAAGTATAAAATATTTCTCATTTCTCATTCAGGTAATAATTGGTTTTTTGGGAAGATCTTTTAGCTTGCATCTCTTAGTATTTTGTAGTCTTCTTATTTTTACAAACACCTCTCATTGGGTGTGTGCTAAATGCTAGTGATATATTTGAATCGAGTGAGAAGCAATCACCTGCTCTATCATCTAGGAAAATCACATTCAGCACTAAATATTAGTGTTGTACAATTCGTTAATTTTGTGCTATGTTGTTTAACAGATCTAGCTTACTTTTATTATTTCATAAAAAAGAGGAGAATATTATGTGAACTGCCATGAAATAATAAGATATAATTTTTTGAAGCCATATCAATGAGCAAAAAATAAAGAAATATTACCTATTGTAATTTGGTGATGGGACAAAGAAGCGCATTAGATTTAGAAGTGATTCTCTGTGTGATATGTTGATGGAATTGCATGTGTTGCCTTCGTGTACGAAAGCCTGCATCATTGGTCATTTATCACACAACGAAGAAAAGATGTCAGCAGGACTATTTAGTTCTATAAGAGTTTCAGCTGATTAAAATCGTTAGATTTGAAAAATAACCAAAGAAGCTGTGAATAAAATTTATTTAATTATTGAATTCTTTCTAAAATTTTCTAACATGACAATTTATGGCAGAACAAATTTTGAAAGTGAATATGGAGAAATAAAACCGCCAACAGACATTGAAAATGTTAGTGTATATAATTAAGCGGCTTTTTTTGAACTCAGTCAAACTGTTGGTAGAAGATGAAAATTAGAACAGTAGGACATTTTATCTGAAGGGGTAGCCCACTACGAAGTATTTTGGCATGATATTCGCATTCCGGTAGCATTCTGGGTCGACTTGAAGAGATATTCTAATCACCATTGTTGCTTTATCAACTTTTTAATAAATATCCGAATGAATGACATTTTTTGCATTTTTTCTTTGCAAGTTGATTTGAGCTTGCGATCTTGGATTACAAAATAGCTCACCGGCATAACTTCTGTCTTTCATTCTCACTTTCGCACTCAAACTTTTATCCAAACAATAGTCCAAGAAATTGCAGTGTTATCAGTAATCTTCACAGCGTAATTGTTAGGAAGAATCTTCTGCTATTTTGTGGCTCTCCCAATAATACTTCGATGACATCTCAGGATCAAATGCAATCGAAGCTGCGAAACCACTCTGTTTACGCATATAGATTTCAGTCCTCCATTTTGGACTGCGTGATTCAATTGATTGTTCGGACAGACAAATTGATTGGAATACTGTTGAGGCTAAGCCGAGAGATAACTTTTGAACTGATCGCCACAGTTCCTTGGATCTAATGTGTCTTTTGGTATTCATCATACCATCGGATTGTTGATTTCGTGGGGGTTGTTTTCAGAGTGATCAGAGAATCATAATGGATTATGTGTAAAATACATAAGCGTTCTGGAGACAATTTTCACTTGAGTAGCGCTACTAGTCGCACTGTGTGGCCCTTGAATTCTCAACGACTTCTTCTCAATTACTGATATTAAGTTTATCTTTTGCCGTTGAAGTTATTCAAATACCTTTACTTTAATGTAAGTCTGATGAATGTGAAATTTAACAACGCAAAAGAAGAATTGACTATTTATTTCACAATATTTATTCCAAGAGAAGATCCTAAACTAACAGAGTTGACCTGGAAATTACCAGGTATAAACAGTTTAATAATTGATTCTACTTCCATATAAGGGCCATATCCAAGTCATCTTAAAAAATTTTGCTTCACTTTTTCTTTATAAATGTGAAGAACTTGCTGAAAGTCTGCTCTCCTAATCAGCAAGAGTCTATCCATATTCCAATTTGTACATCAATACTGAAAGTAAGAAAGAGCTATAACATGAACGCTTGCATATTGTAATCTATATCCCTGAAATACAGAATTGAAGCAAGGCAACCCAATCAGAAAAATATCTATTAATATGTTGTCAAACAAAATTAACAAATTTGCAGTTTTTGTTAGCACTTTAAGGACCATGTACTAAATACTGAATCTATCGTTATTTTCGTCGTTCGATATCATTATCTTAACTCTAATTAAATTCTTTTCGGGTAATGAAAAGGGATTTTGTTCTGAGAGTACATAAAATTATATGAATTGCTTTCGTCTTTCGATTTATCAATTGCACAGCTTAATGAGCTATCTCATTGAAGAGGACAAGTCAGATTTGTTTTTTGTGTCTCATAATATGTTAATAAAGCCCATTTAACTGCTTTGAAAATAGAAGATTCGAGTTTTTCAGATGTTAAGGAAAAGCAAGATCGCTAAAGTTTGCACATTTCAATAACTTTAATTTAAAAGGAAACTGGCAATGACTTGAGTGAATCACGATTCCTCACAAAGGAGCAGCCACTCACAACAACAATTTTCAAATAATGTATCTTTAAGGCGACTCCACTCATGCAGAAATAATAAATATCTTCTCAAGAAAGTTTTGATTCTTTTTGTTTCAACTTTTCATTTATATGTTTTCTGAGCCTGAATATTTGTTAATTTGAA
>ENA-UOUE01000572-UOUE01000572.1-compost-metagenome-genome-assembly--contig:-NODE-572-length-28900-cov-12.838011_pt1 | contig 28900 bp, 17 predicted proteins | sample MGYA00238146_ERZ747223 | MGnify/ENA primary metagenome ERZ747223 (study PRJEB28781, sample SAMN06268865) | compost metagenome | isolation source: single cell | place: USA: California, Emeryville, Joint...
CTTCGTGTCCTTGAGAACTGGCTTGAGTCCCGTGTTTCAGAAGGCAACCAGACCCCTTCTATCCACAACGCTCTTGCAAAGATCTATATTGACACCAATAAGGACCCACAAACTTTCTTGGCTAACAATCCTTACTATGACAGTAAGATTATTGGTCAATACTGCGAGGAGCGTGATCCTCATCTGGCCCTCACAGCTTACAAGAGAGCTTGGGGCAGCTGCGACAACGAACTAGTCGAATTGACCAACAAAAACGGTCTCTATAGACTCCAAGCCAAATACCTGGTCGAAAGACAAAGTAAAGAACTTTGGGCGAGCGTCCTCAGTCCTGATAATCCTCATAGAAAATGGATCATCGAGCAAGTTGTTTCGTCAGCTCTTCCTGACAGCAAGAATGTCGAAGAGGTTTCTACCACCGTCCAAGCTTTCATGGCTGCTGAACTCCCACTCGAACTTATTGGTCTCCTCGAGAAAATTGTCCTCCACAACTCTACCTTCTCGAGCTACAAGAAACTTCAAAATCTTCTTATTATCACTGCAATGAAGGCTGATAAGACTAAAGTCATGGACTTTATTAACAGACTCGACAACTATGATGGACCAGAAATCGCAAAGGTTGCTTTGGGTGAAGAGTACCAACTCTATGAAGAAGCATTCACCATCTACAACAGAAACAAGATGTACGTCGAGGCTATCGAGGTCCTCCTTAACAATATCGAAAGCATTCCTCGGTCTGCTGAATTCGCTGAGAAGATCAACCAACCTGAAGTTTGGACAAAGTTGGCTAAAGCCTACCTCGACAACAACCAGGTTGTTGAGAGTATTGAAGCTTATTTGAAGGCAAATGACCCATCTATGTACCTTCCAGTTATCCAAGCCGCCGAGAGAGAAGAGAAATACGAGCATTTGATCAAATTCCTCCTTATGGCCAGACAAACAATCAAGGACGCCAAAATCGACACTGAGCTTTGCTACTGCTATGCAAAGGCCGGAAAGAACAGCGATCTCGAAGTTTTCATCGCTGGAAACAACAGCGCAGATATCGCTAAGGTCGGAGATAGATGCTACGACGAGAAATTATACGAGGCTGCTAAGATTCTTTTCGTTAACATTAAGAATAACACCAAGATTGCTTCCTGCTTGATTCAACTCAAGCAATTCCAGCAAGCTATTGACGCTGCAAACAAAGCCAATAACCCAAAAACTTGGAAAGAGCTTTGCAAGGCCGCCGTTGCCGCTGGTGATTTCAAGATTGCCAACAGCGCTGGTCTTAACGTCATCGTTCACTCCGATCTCTTGGATGAAATCATTCTCCACTACGAGAAATATGGATGCCCTGAAGAGGCCATTGCTCTCCTTGAAACCGGAAAAGGAATTAAAGGAAAAGGAGCTATTAAGAGCATCATCACCGAACTTGGTGTTTTGTATGCGAAGTACATGCCTGAAAAGGTTATGGAACTCATCAAGAACTACTCTGAGGTAATCCTTTCATTTTTTTGTGGCTAAAGTCGTTAATATATTATTGTTCTATAGGATATCATCGAAACTAAATTAATGAGAGTCTGCGAGAGATTCCTCCTATGGTCCGAAGTTGCTTATCTCTACTCCAGATACAACGAGTACGATAACGCCATCAACGTCATGATCGAGCACTCTCCTTTCGCCTGGAATCACGAGCAATTCGTGAGCTTGATCCAAAAGATCAGAAACATCGATCTTCATTACAAGGCTGTGCTTTTCTACTTGGATGAGCAACCACTCCTCCTTAACGACCTTCTTAAGAGCATCGCTACTACTATCGATCTCACAAGACTTGTCACCACGGTATATTCAATTTCTCAATATAACAGTAGGTGATCTGTTTCAATCATATAGATGAAGAAAACCGCCTACCTTTCATTGATTGCTCCTTTCTTGAAATCTGTCCAAAGCGCAAACAACCAAGCTGTGAATGAAGCTCTCAACCAAATCCATCTTCAAAATGAAGACTACGAAGAGCTCAGACGCTCCGTGACTCAATATGAAAACTTCGATATGTTGAGCCTCGCTAAAGAAACCGAAGGCCACGAAATCATGGAGTTCAGAAGAATCGCAGCTTATCTCTACAGAAAAATCGGTAAATACGCAGAGTCTATTGTGCTTTCAAAGCAAGACGAGATGTACAGAGTAATTTCATTGCTTATTATCAGCAGCCAATTAACCATTGGAATTATTAGGATTGCGTTGAAACAGCTCTGGAAAGTGGAAACTATGAGCTGATTGAAGATTTACTCAAATTTTTCATCAAAAAGAAAGACAACGAATTCTTCTTGGTCACCCTTTACACTTGCTACGAGCATATCAGACCTGACGCCGTTCTTGAGCTTGCTTGGAGATTTAACCTTATGGAATACGCTATGCCATACTTCGTCCAAATTTCAAGAGAGCTCACTCATCGTGTTGAACACGTCCAGAAGAAACACGAAGAACGTGAAAAGAAGGAAGAAAAGGCCGCTCAGCAACAAATGAACCAACCTCTTGATATCGTAGGTGATATGATTATGCCAGGCCTGAACACCGGAATGCCAATGCTTACTATGGATGGATACGGTGGCCAACCTGGCTTCGGCGGTCAGCCTGGCTTCGGAGGTCAACCTGGATTTGTTGGTCAACCAGGTGGATTTGGCGGTCAACCAGGCGGCTTCGGAGGTCCTGGGTTCGGTGGTCAACCTGGAGGTTTCCGATAACTATCTCAATTGAACTTAACTTCATAATTTCGTCGAAATACATTTTCTACATCTGGGACTTAAATAAAAAAGGAGTAGTGAGGATTTTCACAATGTAGAATTATCTTTTCACAAAAAAAGCAAAATTTAAGAAAACTGCTCTTGATCTTATCATAAAAAAAATAAACTCAATCCCCTCTATTGGCTATGACCATTAAAAAAATTCAGCAAATCAATCATTCCCTCGAAAAGTTGAGACAAAGATATAGTTTTGCGTTGACAGGATCTCTGTATATACATATAACTATTGCAATTTTCCGATCGAAAAACCACCTAATGATTTAAATATAAAGCTCTGGATTTTTATTGCAACAGTTATACGAGTTTTTTTAATCTGTAGCTTGATTGCAGAACCATCACGTAACTTAACTCATCAGAGAATACATCGACACTCTCAGAAATGGCAACGAAAGGGAACAATACTATGAACCCGAACTTTAAAGTATGTGTTAGAGTTCGACCAATAGAATTCCAATCTCGCATGATTGAAACGATAAATGAGACAAGTCTATCCATAAAAGATGCCACCAACAAAACGAACATTGAGAAGCAAATGTACAATTTTAATATGGTGTGGGACCAATTCGCAGGCCAGGATTCCATCTTCCAATACACTTATGAGCACGCTGTTCAAAAGGTTATTGAAGGAAATAATGCCTGCGTGCTGAGCTATGGTCAAACTGGAGGCGGAAAGACTTATTCTATCTTTGGAGAAGATGAGCGCTACACCGTTGATAATATCAAGACGTACGGCGAGAGTCGGAAAGATCGTCGAGGGCTTGTGCCACGAACCGTAGAACTTCTATTGCAGAAAAATAAGGAGTTTCAGGGCCAAAAAGAATTCGTTTTGACTTGCAACTTTGCTGAAATTTACCTTGATCAAGTGCGCGACCTTGGAAAGTTTATCCATGAAACGGACCGAAGCAAAAATTCTTCGAGAGGCAAAACTTCTAATGCACGTAATTTTTTGCAGAGGTGTAATGAGAATCGCTTACATATGTTGTTTTAGTAAGCATGTCGAGCTATGAAAACGAGAATCTGGAGATCTACGAGCACACTAATGGACAAATCATGATCAGAAACATCACGAATGTGGTGATAAGAAGCATGGATGACCTCTATGCGCTGTTGAATGCTGGGGTAAGACCTGATTGTTGAATTCAATGGCTATATTTGTGTTTAACTAACTCATAGTTCACGTTGAGAGACAAGTATGAAAGCAAAGGCAACACGCAAATATCAGCGAGAGCTCACACGATATTCACGATAAACGTCGTTCAGAAAGACAAAGAAAACGAGGATCTCCCCCTTTCGAACTCAACCTTGCAATTTATTGACCTTGCTGGCTCTGAGCGTATCGCTAAGAGTCTTACTGAAGGACAGAAGTTCAACGAAGCAATCTTGATTAACAGTAGCTTAACTGCTCTTGGGAGAGTACTGCTCGCGTTGGCACTCACATCCAAAAGCATTCCTTACAGAGAATCAAAGCTTACAAAGGCACTACAAAATACTCTTACACCCTACAGTCACATCGTTTTAATTGGCTCTTTGCATCCTAACGAAACTAACTTTGAAGAGTGCATCAACACATTGCAATTCTTGGACCGCTGCCGCAACGTTGACTTTAGAGACAAACGAGGTCCAAGCAACATCGGCGGTAGCGACGATCAAGCAATGCTACAGTTCGGAGGGTTTGGAGGTGCGAATGATAAAATGCTTAAGCGTCTCCACGACGAGCTCGATGAAGCTAAGCGCAGAATAGAATTCCTGCAGAAAGACCACAAATCCAAACTCGAGAAATTGAAAAAAGTGCTTGAGTTAGACATTGACTGGGACAAATTCGATGAGAAATCCAAAGAAGCTGGACTCCTTGCACAGCAAAGAGACGCGCTCAAAGAAAATGAGAATTTAAAAATCACAATTTACGAGCTAGAGCGCAAAATCGACGAATTAGAGAGGGATAATAAAATACAGAACCAGGAGTTCCACCGAGTACAGGAGAAAAATGTAACCGAAATTACAGAACTTCGAGAGCAGTTGCGCCGTGCAAAAGAGGCAAGGGATGGGAAGGAACTTGTGAGGATACAGAATTTGGTTGCTCAGAATAATCAACTTGAAAATGAAATGAAGCAACTTCGGAGTCACAACAAAACGATCGTGGAAGAAAAAACCGAAGCAATTATGAATTTCCACGCGAATCTCAGCGTAAGCTATTCTCTCCATTCAATGCTTCATTCAAAATTATAGGTAAAAATGCAAGAACTCAACAAAATAGGAGACCAAAAGGCTCGTGAGAAGAGAGAGCTCGAATCAAAATTCAACGAGGATTTGAGACATTTGAAAGAAGAGTACCAAAAATTGTTTGAAGCTTTAAAACAGCAGGTTTTTGTTCCAAGAGATATGTGAAAAACTAATTATGAATTTTTGAAATAGTATGAGCTCTTTTTGAAGAACAAGAACGATGATTTTGACCACTTTGCAAATGATGCCAAGTTCATATTAAACAAAAAGAAGTAATTTCGTTTGCTGTGTTATCTGGGTCTAACCACATTCCCTACGAATAGAGCTCAAATCAGATCGATGAGACAGGAACTGGTAGAGCTTTACGACATTTGCAGTAAGCAAGCAAAAGTTATTGAGAAAATAGAAGTAAAATGATTCGGTTCTTTTACATACTAATTTCATTCCATTTAAACTAAAGAGTGGTACTTACTCAGGTGGCATCCGTTCTTTCAACATTCCCGCGAAAGATAAGCCAGTCGCACCAACACGAATCAAATTTCCTAAGTAATAATGGCCTCGCATAAACCCCAATCATCTCATCATGATCTGTTTAGTCTCTATAAGTACCTGGATAGAGTCAAAATGAACTCAACTGCCAAGAAATTCGAAAAGGAAGAAAAACCAGAAGAACTGACTGCCACTCGCAAATCTGGACTAATTGATCTTAAGAAATCAATCGGACCGGGATCAGGCTCTTTGGTACTAACTACTTTCAATCACATACATAATTAATCATCTTCTTATCTCTTAGCGCCCAGATGAAACCAGCAAAAGCAAAAATCTTAGTCTCGTATCAAACAAATCCAAAAAAGAGCTCGGGACCCAACAGTTTAAAGACCAAGGAGAGGAGCAGAACTACGATCTGAGTGTTAACGTCAGTAAAATGAAGGATGAAGAACTTCGTATCTATGCTGATAACCTTAGAATCGCTTACAGGTAATCGCAGTGCTCCCCTTTAGTTTTGCTCAGACTATGAATATATAGAAAGTTGAAAGACAAAAATAAAGAATCGGAAGCTATGGCCAATAAATACATGGAATTAAATATTTATGGCGATGTCACTGAAATCATCAAAGAAAGAGACCAATTGAAGAAAATGTACAAAGAACAAGTCAAAATCGCCAATGATATTAAAGTGGCTATGGAATCTCAAAAGCGGCTGTTACAGAACACAACGAAGTTTACTCAAAGCGGATTTATACGTCCAGCAACATCAGGAAAATTCTAAATGCTTTATCTGTTTTTGTCTGGTTTCATTGAATGTTTATGAAGGCTACGATTTACATGTTCGCTTTACTCGAAAAGTAGTCGATGAACTTCATATTTTGATCGTAATTTGATCTGACCCTCTGATAAAGTATAGAAGCAAATCCCTCTGCAATTCTCACTCAAGGTGGGAGTTTTTTAACACTGCCGACGTCTCATCCAAATGTTGAATTTAAACAAATTCTGACTAATCTGAGTTTGAAAAATTCTAAATTGTTACCTGATGAAACAGGAGGCGCCAGGATTCATAACAAATTGAATAATAAAATTTATTAGTAATCGTCTCAAGATATTAATCTCAAGGTATCAGACCGAAATTCTCAGTGGCTTGGTTAAAGATGTTATAGATAATTACCGGTAGATTCATTATCATTCAACTTTCAGATAGAAAAACAGTTTACTCCAAAGGAATACTTTGAATTGAAAATTAAAAAAAATAACTCATGAGTGGCAATATTTGACTGCCAGGACTCTCAACTCTTAGACTCGGATCATTTCATTTAGTAATCTTATGATTTACGACACTTATCTCAAATCATTCATTGAAGGGAACAATATTGATTTCTTCTTCGTTTCTTTCGGTGGGAAAACATTCCAGAACTTCAGTGTTTCATCACTGGACCCAGTAACGATGTTTTCCCCATTAGGTGATTCCGATACATAGAGAACTCGATCTGAGTGACTATTAGGTCCATCGATAACAGCGATTTTCGCGAGGTCTGGGTATTTCCATACGATGATCTGATTACCATATAGCCCATGGGTGCTGACAAATTCATTTGAGTTCTTCGAAAATAGAATGTTGCAGACTTGAGATTCTGTAACAACTTCAGAAATCATCGTCATAGACAACGTATTCCAAACTTTGATAGTTTTATCAGTGTAGCCTCCTCCTGTAAGCAGGAGATTCTGTTGATGAGGAGACCATGCGAGTGCTTTGACAGCAGAATTGTGCTGGTCGATTTGCGCTTCGGCCTCTTGCTTTCTTATATTCCACAAGAAGACTTTGTTATCATTGCCTCCGGAAGCCAGAGTGCTTCCGTTCGGCGACCATTTCAGCCCACAGACTTCATCCGTATGTCCTAAGAATTTCATTACCGGCTCATTTTTCACTCTCAAGTCGTAGGTTAAGATACTTGAATCTCGAGAACCAGTCGAAAATACGTTTAAACTGCTCCAAGAGATACAGTCAATGCGGTCAATGTTGTTTTTACACTGAAAAATCATTTTCGCGCTTTCGAAATCCCAGAGTTCGACACCTCCTGTGCTGTCACCCGCAGTAAGTATGTTTCCTTTCGGATCCCATTGCACTGAGGTATAGTCGACTCGAGTGTCCTTTTTAGCACAAAATTTGGAGACATTGCCAGTGTCTCCAGACCACAGCCAAACAGCGTTTCCTAAAGAAACAGCGAGCTGATTGCGTGCCGACCAATGGATAAGCTCCAAGTAAAAGTCTCCAACAAGACATGGAGCGTCCAGGATTTTATAAGGGACCTTGGGGATCTTTCGGTAAGTTTTGAAAGTCTCCAGCACGCTTTCCTCTTCTTCTTTCTCAATGTCCATGAAAGGGCTGATCTGAATATGCTCTCTGCGGGTACTTTCGCGAAGTGGTGTCTTGAATAGCAGGACTTTAGGTTTCGAGGTGAGTGGTTGAGCGCTTTCTTGCTGCATACTCGTACTCATGGTAGCCTGTGGCTGCGCGTCTTCGGGAGACCCATTTTTCATGATGAGAGGAGATTTACGCTGAGAGTTTTTAAATTTTGAGAAGAAATCAGCGTGTTTCACGTCAAGGAGCTGATTTTCTAGCAATGAGTTGTATTTCATTTGGTTTCTTGACTCATCGGAAAACGCGTCCATCTTCTCGGGTGGAGTCATCAGTTGATCTGAGAGCTCAAACAGATTTTTTGCGGCGTTCTTCGATCGAATTGGGATGAATCGGTCACTCAAAATGTCTTTGTTCGGTGAGACCGTATGAGATGAATAGAAAGAACTATTGAGGTTCTTTGAGGGTAAAATGTCCGTCTGGGCTTGATGCAAGAATTTATTGTCAGGAGTACTGAAAAGCTCTCTCTTAGTGGGAAATGTGGATTGCATTTGGTAGCCCCCTTGAAAGTCCTTATGAGGACCAGGACTGAAGAACATCGGGGCCTTCAGAAAATTGTTGCTATCGAGATTCATTTTCAAATTTTTATTCGAATTGTCTTTGTTCACGTTTTGGGGTTTAAAAGTACAATGCGATTCAAAATTCAAAAAAGTTACTATGCAAAAGTGTTTAGTCTGGGCTCTTTTTAGAAAAACATGAAAAATTGAGAAAGCAAGAGCAGCTTAACCCTTCTTAGAAGGAGCCGCGAGCCTCTATGGATGCTTGAAAAAGAGGAATTTGGGGTAATTCTGGCTTGTTTCTCGATAACGGATCTAATTTCGTGGAGCCATCCGCCCAAATTTTATAAAATTATCCGATAATATGGTATTAATTTAAATTCAAATTTATCAGAATAATGATTAAATCACAGCTTCTCATTCCTCCTAAGAGACTATATCAAAAAATTCGTTGGCCAGCATGAGTCTAGGCTGGATGAGTTGTTATTTCTTTCGCGAAATAAAATCTTCCGGCTCTTTTTTGATAGAATAAAAAACTTTTTTATCTAATTAGTTCCATTAGATCGCTTATTTATATTAAAGAACAATGTAAACTCATACTCACTCGATAGCCCTAATACTCTTTCCATTGAATAAAAATTTTTTAAAGGAGGAAAAAAATGGGTGGAGGCAACTCGATGACTTCTTCCTTACAATAACTTCTCCATTATAACGGGAAACGAATCGCATGCCAGACATTTTCTAAATATGTTCCTGTGTGTATGGTAGCCTAACTCTGAGCTGTCCCACGCTTCAAAGGCTCTTCTACTGCCGCGACTGGTTCTTGAACCATGAGTGCATACATGTAGCCCATCATTCTCATCCCCAAACTTCACCGACTTCCCTCCAAATTTGTGAATTCCTTTGTTTTGGGCATCGCGTTCAGCTTTCGACAGCATTTTCCATTCCTCGAAATGATTTTTTTTCTCGTAATACAATCTCTCATCAAGTTTATTTAATAAGTTGCTCAGAGCTCCACGTTTTTGAGCTATCACTTTTAGTATCGAGCAGATCGATTTCAGATATAAGTTTTTCTTGTAGAATTCATCTGCCATTTTGTATGTAAATTTACATTTCGATTTTAGAGCGTCGAAAAATTCTCTCTTCTTTCTCAATTGCTGAGCTAGAAGAAGATCCTGAATTTTCTTTATTCTCGCCTTTTTCTCCTCGGCGGACTGCTTCTTTGTTAGCTTCATAATCCGTGAGGGTCCAGAGAGCTGCTTTAGTCTTTTCCAAACTTGAGACTTTAGCTCATTTGCTTTATCGCTTAATTTAACAAATAGTAAAAGCGGCAGGACGGATTTCTCTTCGGGCAATGATCCTATCCAATACTTTGAACCTCTTTTGGAGGCTCGTTGCCGTTGACGCTCCTCTTCGTCTACTACAAAGCCAGAATCTCTTGTTGAAAAGCCTGTTTGGCCTTCTTTGGGGTGGACTCGCAAAGACCCGAGCGTCATGGCTTCTAATTCATTGTTTGGTACGTCAAAAACTTTCTGAAAGGTTTCAAAGAACTCGGTGCAAGTCGATTCCAAGCGAAAAACATGTGAGCGTAATACAGCATAAAGATTCGCTAAATATTGCTTATTTAATGGAAATATAGGGAAATGTGCAAGCCACACTGTCTTTAGATAATCAGGGTCTGTCGTTGTGATATCGAGCGGCGATATCTTCTTTCCCTCTTCTTTGGAGTATCTGGAGCTGACTTTTCGCTTCTCGGAAGCTTTGCTATCTGCTATTATATTTTCTGTGAAGAACGCTTGTGAGGGCATCAGCTTATAAAACTCGAGGAGGATGCACTCAAAAGCATACGCTGAATCGTTTGAAAACCGCTCAAGGTCGTAATTTGAGTTTTGTAGTACTTGGTTTGTTAGAAAGATATCTAACGAGTTGTCACCTTGCTCGTGATATTGAAGCATGATTTCACTGAAAATCGCTCTATATGCCTCATAGAGTGTGTTTGATTCTTCCTCTTCAATATGATCGAAGTTGGGATACAAGCTACTGATGAGTGCGACAATATTTCTCAAAATAAATATCGGGCCTCTATCGGTAGTGAGACGAATTGCTGTATTTAGATCAACTTTCTGACTCAGATTCAGCGCTGAGAGAAGCTCTGGGTGAGATAGATTATTTTTCAGCGTTTCTAATAACTTCGCACCGTTTGGGTCGATTTCAAAAGCATCTCCTCGCCAGAAGGTACTCTGGGTCGCTCTTTCATCCTTGCTGCGTTGTATCTCGTTGAGTCGATTTAAACACCGCGTTGCGGTCTCGATATCTCTCTGTATCGAAAGATAAAAAGGTATAATAAATCCGCAAATCCTTTCGTAATCTCTTAAATATTTCCGGTCCCTTGCCTCTATTATGAGATCATCTATTCGGTACACAGTAGGAAATATCTCTATCAGCCGTATGAGATAATCAGGGTGGCTTGTCAAAGGATTTCCTCGCACGCTTAGCTCTTTTATTCGATGGCGGTTGCTGACCTTATAGAATTCGCTCAAATCCTCTATTCGATTATAACTAAGTGAGAGTTGCTCTAGAAGTTGAAATTGCTCTATCCCATCCAGCGTTGATATCTTATTATGACTGATGTGGAGCTTGGTGACTTTATTGTAAGGGTAGGGCACGCGATCAATCCTTGTGATGTTGCAAAAGGAAAGCGAAATTTTGTCTTTCGAAATATACTCCACCTTTTTCTCATTGCGCATTGCCACACTGAGTGGCATATCCTCAGTTTCCATAATTTCTGGTTCTTTTCCGCGTATTTCAATAAATTTTAATCGAGAGAGATCTTTGGATAACAAAGTTAGCAAAATACAATGCAAATTTTTTTATTCATAAAAAAATTCGTTAAATAACAAACTGAGAGTTCGGATATAAAAGAGAATATAAATAAAATTTTTGCGAAAATACTTGTTGGTGGGTACTGAACCAAGATAACCAAAGTTTTCACTTCGCTACTCTAACAATCCGACAAACACTTCAAATGGAAGAGAAATTGAACATTAATCAAGAGACTGAGGCGCTTCTTGAAACAGCAGAAACGCACGAACCCTGCGAAGATAATGGTAAGTTCACAGAATGCAAGATCGAGATTACTGAACTTGCGGAGTGTCCAGAAGAATACCATGCTCTTTCTTCTAACACATCTTGTCAGCATGAGAGAGTGCTTCGATCGAAAGACCTAAGTCATCTATTCAGATGTGGCACATTCGTGCCTAAGGTAATCGTCTTGAATTTGTCTCTCTTTTAAAAGCGAAATTCGTAGTCAGGAGCAAGGGCGTACAAATCTCCCAGTTTAAATTACACAACGTTTTTCTCTCCTCAAACTATCTACGAAGCTATGAAGGCAAGGTACCTCCCTCAGGAGAAGAGCACGAATCTCGAATACCTCCAGGTTTCATTTGATATACAAGCTTCCTTCTGATCACTATTTGATATAGCTCCGACGCACATACGTTGAGTGGATTTTTGAGCTCGCTGAAAAACTCAGAATGTCAGACAACTCATGCCACCTGGCAGTGCTCTTAATGGACTTGCTCTACCTAAGAGATAATTCTCACAACGGAAAACTACAGCTCTTCGCTCCAACCTGCTTACTTTTGGCTGGTAGTTAATTTTTTCAAACCTCTGTATTAACTCATATAACTAGCCAAAACTATTGAACTCGATGAAAGAATTCCTTTTATTCCCAAGCTCAGAAGAGCAGCAAACCCGACATTTAGCGTCGATGACTACAAGAAAGCTGAGATCACTCTGCTTGAGAATGTCGATTGGAATCCACAATTTACCTCTGTGCTTGAATTCTTGGAGTTCTTCGTGTCTCAAGGATCAGTCTATTCAAACGACTCGATAATCCAAGAAGAAGAGGATCACTCAGATGTACTCCGAGAGAAAACCCAATTTCATAATAGGATTTCTGAAGAGAGCACTCCTTCAACGAGCAAGGACAATCAAGAAAAGTCTTGGACTCCTAAAACTCTCTCGGAGCCTCAGCAAGGAGAATCCACAACTGCGGATCCAAAAAGCCCAAATGAAAACGATGAGAACAAGTTTGAAGGCTGTGAGCAACCTTTGAACTCTTCCACGAAATTACAACAAATTGAGAACCTTCCTGAGGGAGGAAAAATTTCCCTGAATCCAACTAAAATACAACCCGCTGCTAAAATTGTTTCAATCGCAAAAGTGTCCTCGCTGAAAGAAGAAGAAATTCTCCAACTTGCTTCAAGTATTGAAAAAGATGTAGCAAAAATATGCTATCGCGTCGCAAGAGGTAAGATGATAATTTTATGAGGTAGTTACTGAACTCTAACCTATAGAGGGTGAATTTGCTCAAGTCGAACCACTCATCCTAGCCTGTGCCTGCTTAGCGTTCCTCCGAAAAACCCAGAGATTGGAGCCAGCCTGGTACATTAAATCTTTTATTTCTTTAATCATTACCTTATAAACCCAGGAATCCAGAACTCATTGAGCTAACAAAAGTGAAATTCGAAGATATTTCTCACACTTTAGAACTCATCGAATCAAAAGTGTCCTTGGGAAGGGTTAACAACCACTCAGACATTCATCCCCAGCACAATAACGAAAACGCCATGGGTCGTGTAGCACTGCAAGAATCCAACACAAACGAGGCACCTTGCCAGGAGCTCAAATTGTTCAGCAAGTCAAATTCAAACTCAAAGCAAGCGCCAGTCAACTGCGAAAATACGGATTATGCTAAACAGATCCATCTCTTTTCCGCTTCGAATAGCAATAATAAATACTCAGACCCACTCTCACGTAACAGAATTACTAGCTTTGTAAGTTAAACCTAACTTCATTAGTCTCAAAGGATTACTCTGTTCCCAGCAGAGTTGATTCTTCCAAATCCGAAAGAGAAAGAACGAGATACTCAACCACTCGAGCTTTAGGCAGTCACAATTATTCTGGTTCTACCAGCCAGAACCAAGGAGGATACCACCGCCAGAACTATCATCACTACACGACAAATTACTATCCAAGCCAACAGCAATCCACCTATAACAATTCCACCTACGTCGACAGAGAGTATCGATCCCGAAACACACTTGGAACTTACCAGACTGATAATTACTCATACAAATCTTATGGAAGGACAAGTGGCTCATCCTACCTGAGATATGATTCGACAAATACCAGCACGAGTTATCAACCATCTACTTCATACTCAAATAGCGTGAATACAGGTATCACCACGACTACTACTTCAACAACAAACCCAACAAGAGATTACGGAGGTTCGTATATCAGACACACTGATTTGTTTGCTGGACGAAACCGCGGAGCAGGTGTCTTGAGTGCGAGATTAAACACTTCTGTTGATAGCGGATTGGGTCTGCAATCTCGACTTGGATTTAGCAGGAAATAATGAGGAAAAGCGGTATCCTTCTAATTTCTTAAATAAATACTGGTTTCAATAGATTACTAAGCAATCTTGCAATTGATTGTTTGTTTTGCATTGGTTTGTGAATTGTTTGAATATATCTTTTCAAAGCTTTGACGAATTTGTGGGTATAATTTTTAAGAAGATTTTACTAAATTTTAACAAGAGAATATTGCCAAAAGAAGATGCTTTCTAATTGTCACTCACCGATTAGCTGCTTTTTTTTTAATATCATCACGAATTGTCTTTAAAATACAATTCTCATATCGTCCCCCCCCCCTTCAAACAGAAAATGTGTCTGGAAGCGTTAGGTCCTTCTCTAAGGGCTGCTAGTTATCAGATAAGGCTACCAATCTAGGATTTTATAATGAAATCTTAGGCAATATAATTCTTTCCTGTATCGTTCTACAGGAATAATCAATACTAAAGTACGACGAAAATTTAAACTGAAGTCCTCGGACACTTATAAATAAATATACAAATAAACTATACAATCAAGATGAGATTTGAACCGGGCAGTAAAATGGCAGATCTGCTCGAAAAGGTGACTAGAATCGCCCAAAACGAGTATGAGAAAGTACAAAGCATGCCTCCGCATCAAAAGGAAAAGATTCTTCGCATGATTATGGGAATTGCTGTCGCCAATTTGCTATACGCAGTATTAGGTTTCTATGTGCTCTTCAGTATCAGTGCTACTCTCGCTTGTGCTTATGTGCTTGTGAAGCTACGCGTTGATGCGATCCTAGAGCGAGGATTAATTACTTATCTGCCCGAGGAAACTCAGAAAAAACTACTCGAGCGCTCATTATTCGATATGCTATGTGACACCTGGTTCATTCCTCGTTTTAGTTTGATCGTAAAAGCTATAATGAGACCCTTCTTTGTTGCTATCAACCCAGAAGAAGCAGCCTATCAACTTGACGACCTTCCAGAAGCTACAAAGAGGTTGTTTTTACAAAAGGTATAACTACACCACTACCGCCTCGTTTAACACTCATTTCTCCATTAAACTCAATAGGGTATCGTGAATCTCTTCCCGGACAATCTGAAGAAAATTATGATTCCAAAATCTCCCGCAATATGTCTCGAGGCGAAGCAAGAGGAAGCGGAAGCAGAAGCGGCAGCTGAAGAAAAGCAGTTGCAGCTTGCCAAAATTGAAAAAAGATACGAACTGAACTTCTCCTCGGACTATTCTCCGTTCCAATCACACTACGATAGTTGTAGGGAAAGCGACATTCTAAGTTCTCGAGACAGAAACTCTGTTATCTCTACAGATGATGAGCCAGAGTATACTTTTAAAGATAAGCTAACGAGCGTTAAGACCTGGCTCACGATCCCTAAGCCAATTGGCTTTGGTCCTTTCGAATCTGTCCGCAGGTTCATCAATCCGAAGATCGCAAAACTGAGAAAGCCGATTGAATTAAAATTCCCAAAGAAATTTGAAAAATCATACTCATTAGATCCTCCTATGTATCGCTCAGAGGTTATCGCATCCAGTAAATTGGCCCTGATGAGATCTCAATCCCAGCAAGACACGATCCCAAAGTGGGATAAGTTGGATACCTACATCAAAATGAAACGTGAAAAGTCTAAACAACCTCCTCGCAAAGCAACAGCTCCATTGGTAATGAATTTATGAATTTGGCGCCGTGTATTTACCTTTTGATTAGAAGGGGCCTCTACATATGGTACAAAAGCTTATGGAGATTGTCCACGTGGGCAAGCAAGGAGTGTTTAATCGCGTTGATGATAAAAAGCTACTCAAAATTTTCGGACTGTCGACTCTGGCATTACTTCTTCAGTTTACCATCTCTAAAAGGTAAATCAGTTTTAACTAATCAGCAATGGCTCAAATATTCGGTTTCTATGCTAGGACTCGAAGCTGGCTTTTGAATACGTTCCATTTATTAATGTACGTGACCGGCATACTGCTATCTTCAGGTATTTTACAATTTCAGATGCACATTTTCTAATACCTCTGCAGGTTCCTTTGCTTTATATATACTGAAGTTAAAGAAGGGAAAGGCTGCGCCTAAAGTAATTCAGCAAGCTTCCGAGCAAAACGAGATGAGAGAAACTGAAATTCGGTCTTCAAAGTAGGCCAAATCTGGTCCTACAAATTGTGCAGAAATTCGTGTTTTTACGAATAACAGCGGATGCAGCAGTTAGACTTGCAAATATTTATTATTCTGTCACATCATGCCCTTAAGAATTGAGTTATTTTCCAGATCCGTTGGATAGACTTACATAAATGTTTCTTTTCAAAATTTATTATTAAAGAAATGAAAACAGAGGGAAGCAACACATAGTAAAAGTCCTATTTAACATTCTCCGATTATTTGTATAAAATGTATATTTTCAACAATGAACGAGTATGTAAGAAGCTCTAGAGCTTAACTCATATAATTTCTGCTCAAATGTAAAGTGAAAGTGTGTTTGATGTTTCCTTTTTTTATCAAAAGCTTACAAAGCGTTCAAAAAACTAAATTTTATTTAAGTTAAACCGAGCATTGCGATCATGATCAAACTTCCTTATCCAGGGACCCTACTTTTCTACCGCAGATTACTTAAGACAATGATGATGACATTCGACGGAGATTTTGAAATGTTTCACCGAGTGCGATTGGAAGCAAGAAAGGAAATTTTAAAAAATAAAGATGAAACAGATGAGGTCCAGATTCAAAACCATATTTTTTATGGCGAGGAGATTAGAGATTTCTTATCAGTCAACCTTATCCAAGTAACTCGCTCGAACTATTACGGAAATTTTAACCATTTATCTTTTAAAACAGGGCAATATTCAACCTAATGGCCATTATAGACTCAAAGTTCGCAAGGAGCATGGATTGGGTGCCACAATCAAGCCTCCAATAGATTTCTCAAGCATTAACATCGATAATGAACCGAAAAATTAAATAGTGAGCTAGTTTCATCTTGAGAAGTTATTGCTCTCAGCATTTTCGAAATATGGGAGGAACCCTTTGTGTGCAAATATATTTCGCTGTAATTACTTATGTCAGGCGGCAATGGAGTTGAAAACACACTAAAGAAATATCACCTAAAGGATTTTTCTTGAGGATAGTTCAATGGTTTTTAATTGTTCGGAGCATACTGAATTTTTACAAATAACAAATAAATTCTGCTGGCTTTTTGCTAGTGCATACGATTTTAGAATGCAATTGGAGCTATTATGAAAAGTGATATAGTTCAAAACGGTCAGTCATCGCAAATAAACATACCATTAATTATAGAGTATAGAATGTTGGATTCTGATATTTCTATTGTTAGCGAAGTATTATTTTTGACCTAAAACCCTATAGATAACGAGGAGCTATTAATACATCTGGAGCTCAGAATAAGCCACGCTTATGATTTTGCTGTTTTTGGTGGATTGTATTTTTCTGACCGGGCAAGTTTCTCAAAATTTTACACTGCCCTATTGTATCACTTGCCTTAAAATATTCTTTACTGTGATTGAACCTAGCAGAATATCAAGGCTAAATCAAAGGCGAATTCGGTCTCTCCCTCTCTGCTAATATTTGAGCTCTCTATATTAAACCGTTTTTTTTTAATTTATTTTTTTTTTTAGTTTTTCGAGGTCCAGTGATTCAGTTTATGAGATAGCTCATCTGAGAGATGTTTGCACTTTTCATACAAAGCTAATTCACTCTCGAAGATCAACAGAGAATCTTATATTACATTGTCACTACATGTAGACATCTATGTTCCAACCAAAGCTTGAGCCTATATCACCTATTATCCTCGAGACTGGGAATTATACCGAATTTTTTTTTTTAAAGGTTTCATGTACAATGGGAAAAATAAACCACTAAATTCTTCATATCTCATATAAATGCGCGAATGAGATTTTTTTTCCAAAGCAAAAAATTTATTCCCACTACTTTCGCTTCCATAGATATCGGTTGCGATAAAGAGGCAAGTTTTCTATACTCGTTCGATGAGGAACAATTAGAATAAAGTCCATTATTTTCAGAAAAAGGGAAATTCCTTGATTGCAAAATCTTATTCGAGTCAGTACGCGAATAGGTCTGCTTAAGAAAACTTCTGAATTGCAAACCTCTGGAATAAATTTAAAAGTTTAACGCCCTTTGGCTCGTATTATAGACACAAACACTGATCATCCAATATTACACATGATGAATTACACAGGAAAAATAGCACCTGATAGCGCACCGAAAAGGTCGTTATCTCTACCAAAACGACAAGGAGACCCCAGAAGGAAAAATTTGTGGTTCAAAGCCCACAAGAGTCCCTCGAATACTGAGATAATCAAACAATCGCTTCGAAAGCGTCAAAATACCAACAAGGATAAAAAAGTAATCAACTTCATGAATCTCTAGCCTCTAACTAATTATCTCGACCAATAGAAACTTGAAGATCTCAGCTTCCAACAAGAAAATTCACCGTTAAAGATATCTTTTGGAAACATATTCGAGAAGCAACCAGCGACTCCCCACAACACAACTCAGTTTATCACGCAAGCTGCCCATCTTCCCACTGAGTCTTGTGTTTTTAACGGCTGTAACGATCGATTTTCTCAGCAAATCCACTGCCATTCGATGCTCGGATCGATGAGGAATCTAATCCTCGGAGACACTAGCTTTTTTGGAGCAAACCCCGAGTCTCCATCGAAAGAGATGCGAAGCTGCTTCTCTGAGAATGCTTATGATTTAACGAAAATCAGAAGCGAGAGCGACTCGCAGATCTCGAGCAATTGCAAGTATTTCGACCAAAGCTCTGGAGAGACCAACTGTCGTCCAGCTCATAAAGCCTCCCAGATCGATATTAAACAGCTTCTTGAAGAAATTAACAACGGGAGGAATAAGCTCGAAAATGTCATCCAAGTTTTAGTAAAGCAGATTCAAGACAAGGAAGACATTATAGCAAGCTTGCAGAAGTGATGGTTGGGTTCAATGAACTACTAATTTATCCTATACTTTTAAACAATCAAATAATTTCTTGCGACATATTATTTTTTTGCAATTCTAAATTATGGTGCCGAGTGTTTTGGGTCCAAAACACCTGGCTGCTGAATATCGCCTATCGCCTGGACTAGACACCCAGGTAGGGAGTAATTAATGATTAAGTTGCTCAGTCTGTCTTGCTTGAGCGAACTTCAATAGTTTTATTCCTAGTAATATGCATATATATATTGCTTGTCGTGAGAAGTCCAACATGTATTTTTTTGTAATTTAATGGACACTTACTCCATATTTAATCATTTCCATTCGTTGATAGCCTTACCACTCAATAACTTCTTCAGTTTAAGGTTGTTCGACATACCCAAACTACCGATGATATATGTATCCGGCTAACTTCATCAGCCAAACCACTCTCTACCAAGAAACTGACATTTTAGATAAAACTTGTTGTTAAGAAGCGTAACAATTCGTTGTTAAAATGACATATAGAAGCTAAGGATATATTTGTTAGAGGTCATATGCTTATGATGTAAAATTGAGCAGGGTAGCTACATATCGAACGTGATTCCGACTCTTTCAAGAGCCTTGATAACGATTGTTTCAAATTCCACCAATGAAATTTTGCCATCGCTGTTCGCATCGATCATTCCAAGGTAACTGCTCACATCTTCTTTTTTTATTTTACGATCTACGCCGATAGCTCGGTATGTATCTTCTAACATCGGGATCAATTCCTCCTCATCAATAAAACCACTGTTATCGCTGTCGTATTTGCGGAAGATACGGCGAGCCTGCTCGAGCTGTCTGTAAACAAACCCTTTATTATAATCCTCTTGCGTGGATCGCTTGGGTAGCTCTTCTGCATAAACGGATTTTTTAAGGGGCTCGGTTCTAACGATGGTTGAAGCAGGTTTGTCAAGATATCCAAGATCACGGGATCCCACACGAGATGTATCTCTTGCACCACAAAAATATTTGATAATCAGAGCTTCAAAGTCACTCAAAGTGATACGCCCATCACCGTTCTGATCCAATACCTTTTGATAACTCTCAAGATCGTATTTTGTTGGAGTAATTGTGCGATTCATGTTCAAATAAGTGTCTTGCATCATTGGACTTGCTTCAAACGGGTCTATGACGCCGTTTTTGTCTTTGTCATACATTTCAAAAAGTCTGCGTGCGACTATTTTTGCATATTCAACGTCGTTGAGCTGGCCGATTGTGTTGCTTAGGCCCAGAGATTTGTGCATTCCACTACTTTTCATGTTGTAATATTTTGAAAAATAAATTAAATTTGAGAAGAGAAATTATTGATCAAACGAACTTATTGGATTCTTAGTGAGGAAAAAAAAAACTTAAATGGCCGCAAAGTTCAGAAAAAAGCGAAGCTCTTCTGTGAAAAACTGAAGATAGTGGGCTTCAAGCATGTTCCGAACGCTAAAATATTCAACAGTGCCAATTCTCTGATTAGTTAGGGGAGTCCCGTCCCTAACGTGTTGGATGCTTAATTTAAGGTAGGATGGGACAAATCCGGTACAAGTATTGTATTATTGTTAATGCGGGCCGTTTCTTCTTATAAATCGATGCTTTCTGATAGAGTTCTGATGTGATATAAATCTCTACTAAAAACGCCATATGGAACGAAATCACCTACCGATAAGGGGGGCTAATCTTGACTTTTTTCGAATCTAAATAACTGACGGATAAAATATCAAAGAAAGATATAACAGAGTGAAGAAGTACTCTCGAGCTTTAATGAGGCCATTGTTGATATGTAAGCAAACGAGTAGCTTATTTTCAGCAGATACTCATTTAATATTTCCTAACTGATTGAGAAAGAAAGGACGTTCTTGAAATATTCCTTTGTCGTTCCTATATTATTCTTAATCAGCGATATCTGAGATCTAAATGGCACACACGAGAATTACCAGGAAGTGATGGCATTTCATGATAAAATAGTCGGATAAAAAGAAATGGAGTAATTTCTTTCATCAGGCATTTAAAGGCAGTGGTAACCTCTATAGCACCCTTTAATGGGGAACTTCCTAGTTTCTCTGATCGAAACTATTCTGAAAGAGCGAATGTTTCTCACAAAATTAGCAGAGAGAGCGGGTGCATTAAATAAACCTCTAAAAATTGATAGAAAAAATCATAATAAGCCAAACCACAATTCACAAAAAGTGGTCTTCCAATGAGAACATATAGTCTTCATTCTTCGATACCTCAGAAATAGAGAGTGGACCATCACCATTCTGCAAAAGAGGAGGGGAAAAAAACTTGTTGGAATCAAATTGAGAGCTTCGACATTTATGGCTGCAAAACTTTCTCTATTAGCAGATATTCATATCTAATTAGCACAATAACGAACATCTATAGTGAGATCTCTTTCTTTTGCTTAGATAAGAAGATCTAAACTTGGATGCATGGAGGACTAACTCTGATCAGCAGCACCGAGCACTATCAACCAGTCTCTTCATGGCAATCCTGAATAAATCAGAGGAAGCAACTTAGTTTTTTACTTTTTCAATGCGTGGTCTCTGCGAAAGTGTTTTTTCGTGGGCTTTATTAAAATTCATCAAGCTTAATAAAAGAAGGGCTAGGCTCAGTTCGCTGATTTTCTCTCAAAAAAACCGATTTCTCTGATAAACATCGAGCCATCGTAAGTCCCACCTACGTTTAAATTGTTATCCCATCTAATTCTGGAATAGCCTTCATTCATTCTTCCTTTTTTCCATGGTCTTCTTTTCGAGATTTCTGGAGGAAATCAAACAAAAAAGTTTGATAGAATAACAGTTAATGCCTCAGTCCACATCGACTATTAGATTTATTAGGGAGTCGGTGAGTTTCAGACGGCCTATCCAGCATTCCAGAGCGGTAAATTAGCCAGAAATCTGACAAAGCTCTCTTTTCTCCCAACAGAATTAGAATTGCTGCTCAATATTATCGCCCAGAGAAGAAAGACCAAACTCTACGTAATCTTCCTAGAATTCATGATCATTGATTCATAAAGATAGTCCTTCTGTAGGTGTTTGCGACTAAGAATAAAAACCAGAAGACAATTACAGGTCACACTTATACCCGAGCTTTCTGATCGAGCGCCAAGTTGAAGCTCTGGTCTCCCTGTTTTCAACTGCCAGATACTTACAACCTTACCTCGACGCGCTTATACGATGCTTATAATTAGTATCTATTAAGTTTCCATGAATAAAATCTCTTCCTTAAGTCTAGTAAGCTCTTCCGATGTACAAATATCGCTCCCCTTCCTCTCCATTCAAAGCTACTGTACATTTGATGCTCTACCAATGATTTGAGCCTGATCAGATTTTCGTTCACCATTTAGCATTTTTCCATAGTCTCTCGAATAAAAAATCGATAAAATAGGACTTCTAGTGTCGAGTCGGCTCTCCCATCGTGAAGCCAAGCATACTACCATTGAGAAAGATTAAAAACGGTTACTAAAATTCATTAAAAGGCAATTAAATCTTGTTTTGAATTTTTTCATTCAATTTAGCGGTCTTTTTTACAAAACAAATTTTATTTCTTCTACTTCCGCGCAGGTAATGTATCCAAAACCATCGAAAATAATAATATTTACTTAGAAATTATACACCAAATCATTCCTAAGGATAATATGAACGAGTCAGTAGCAACACGAGACAAAAGCGCGCTTTCTCAGAGCAAGGAGCAAGCGAATCCCCTCTCTGGCGAACCAATCTCATTCAACAACGCACAGTGGTATATACGCGACAACGAGCACAAATCTCACAAGAAGGGGAAAGGAGGGCCAGCCAAAAGGTGGGGACACTCAAGCGTTCTCAAAGACAGCCGAATTTTTATTTATGGAGGAAATGGGAGGCACCCAAGGAACATTCGTCATTGGCAATGCTTTTTCGAATTGGATCTATACGAGTGGGATTGGACGAAATATGAAGCTACGAATAAACCTCCACCAGTACGTGATGCTCACTCAGGGCTTTTGGTAGGAAATGATGTTTATATCTATGGAGGGGCAGATGGAATTTCGCCCAAAAACGACAACTTCTTTCGCTATGATCTCACCTCCCACACATGGGAAACCATCCGCGCGACAGGAGATATTCCTGAAGGAAGAGAGGGCCACACTGCTTGCATCATCTATGGGAGGTATATGGTGATTTATGGGGGCTGGAGTTCCAATGAAGTCGTCTTGGGAGATACACATTGTTTCGATATTGAGAAGAAAAAGTGGATGCCAGTCATTAAGAAGAGCGGCACGGAACCCAAACCTCGTGAGAGTCAAGCGTCCTGTACTGTGCGAGATAATATATATATCTTTGGAGGGCAAGGAAAAGAAGAAAAAATAGGAGATGTGGATTATGAGGTGTTTTTCAATGATCTTTTTAAGCTGAAAATCGAAATTGAAGGAGAAAAGGCGTATGCTGTGTGGGAAGAGCTCAAGCCCTCTGGTCCTAAGCCTCCAAAACGAGGATCTCATTCAATGAGTGCTTACAAAGACCGATATTTGTTCATCATTGGTGGTGAAGGGTACCCTAAAGAGTTCGATGAAGAGTCGCCATTGGGATCAAATCCGAAAAAACAAGCAGACGTTCTTAAGAAGCATCAGAGAAATGAAGACGAGGATGAGCTGGCAGTGTTTTCAAAATCAGACGTGTGGTACTATGATATCGAATTAAATGTTTGGAACAATCTAAAAATCAAAAACGCGAAGGATTTTTTCCCTCATATGGCTCACACTGCAAATGCTTGGGAGGATTTTATTATTATCTTTGGAGGCTTTTCAACCGACAACCAGAACCCTCACGACGAAATTTGTATACTCTCTCTGACCGGTGCCGATCCCATGAAACAGTCTCGAGTTAAAAGGAGAAGAAGAGAACCTGAAGAGAGCCAAGCGATAGTAAAGCCTGAAATCAAAGCGCCTGCTCCAATGATAGCGCAGCAGAAAATCCGTACAGACATCTGCTTAGTCTGTAAGAATAAACTTACTAATACCTATAAAATTGCTGATCCCGTACAAAAATCGCCTAAGAAATCTGAGTCAAAAGACGAAGATGAGCTTCCAAAACCTAAAATATTAGCCAATCTGATGGCAAAATCTGGACCTATTATCACGGGAGCATATTTGCATACATTGTCGCAGTTGATAGGTTGGCCGTTTGCGGCTATTGGGCTGCTAATTGATAATAGTTTGATCCGCGAGTCAAGTACCCTTATGATTGATCTGATCATTAAAAAGCCAATGCAACAGTCCACTACTATGAGAGCTCTTCCAACAAGCGGTGGTGCTATTGTTGAGGAAATCGTCACTGTGAAAGATGAGGCTAAAACGCTGAGTACTGAGGCACTTAAGCAAGAAAGTTCTGACTCCAAAGAGCAAGACGACACTCCGCTGATATATCTACAGTGTATAGACAACGGAAAAATATGGAATCCTGAGGAGTTTGTTGATTTAATCGCTGATCACGATGCTTTCCCTGATGATGAGCAATCACTCGTTGGGAAAACTTCTACAGTCACGACCACAGGAAAGAGAGACCAGCAACAGCAAGAAGAGGAAAAACAATCGAACTTACTAAATAAGCAATATGCTTACAATCTGAAGATTGGATGTCTAAGACTCGGCAATACCGTCGTGATTATTTCGAGGAGCATCACATACACATGTCTCGGTTTTATATGTGTACAGAGAATGACTAACATCCATGTTCCAAGCAGTAACTCCTTCTTGTATGTCTGCTGGGAAAATTCTAGCGGAGCCTACAGAACTTTGAATGGGGACAAAACCAAGCAGCTCATTTTCTCAGCCATTAAAGATTTCGTAACAGAATCGGAATTGACTGACATGAATACACTAATTGGAACAAAAGTCCTCGTGATGAATCTGAAGAAAGTGCCTATTTACAAGAAGGAGATGAATAAAATCGTACAGGAGTACGAGCTGATTGCCGTGAAAAATAGAATGGGAGGCATTGAAGATATTCGAGTTAGAACTCTTGATTCGGAGTTGAAAAAGCGATTGCAGCCTGAAGCTCTCTCCCAAATGCTCGAATTCTCATTTACAACTTACTTAAAGCTATTCTTCCTTGAGCCGATCGCTGAATTGGCCACGAAACCTAAGAGGTCTTATGAAATACAGTTCAATAGGAAGAAAATCGAGTTTATCAATTTCAAGAAGTTGGTCGAAAGCAAACGGGATCAGCATAAAGGAGCATTTATTGAGATCGACAAGCCAAATATGTTTCAAGGTGTCGTCGGGCTGCTCGAGAACTTTAATGGTATTTTTATTTTATTTTTTTAGCAAGACTGTTCTCAATTATATCACTAGAACCACAAAAGCATTCTCATAAAACCGCTGGAGCCAGCCACTCCACTTCCCTTGCAAGTAACCTTTTGTATTTTCTTTTTGAGCTCTAATCAACGGTATTTCTTATCGTTCATTAGTTGAGGAAGCCGTCGACTCAGGAGTGCTGATCTATTACAATAATCGATTGATTGGAAGGCTAGAAAGCAACAAACTGGGAGCAACAGAGTATCTCTCCAAATTTCTGAGGTCTGAAAGCAAGGTGCAACATGAGCACATTGGTTATATAAAACTTGGCAAACTATTTAGGCCAAATATACTCATGACAGTAAATTTCCCCTTACTTTGCCTTCTCAACTAAATTCGTTAGGAAATACCAAACACCTACCATGCGAGTTATGTATACAGCTGTATACTCGAGAAATTAGAAGAAATTCGCAATCAAAAAGGGCGTAATGAAAGCAAAGAAATCGTTGCTGCACCCGAAACTACATCAAAAAGAGTGAAAAAAACTTAGCTTAGAAGAATCAGGGTGGTCGAAAACACTTCATTGAGTCATAGTTTGTTATTATGCCTTCTGTATCTTGCAGTATCTTAGAGAAACAAACTGATTCTTTTGTTCATTCGAGTGTAATAGTCTTATTGAAAATAAAATCCAAATTCTCTCTTCCTTACAACAAAAGACAAGGGATAATTTCAATTCAGGAAAGGATAGTCTACCGCAAGAATTATTGAGGTTAACCATATCTTGTGAATATTTAAATGAGTTTACTTTTGCTTTAATTTAGTCTGGATATTTATTCTCCAAAAATTTCAAAATTTGAACGATGAACCTGATCTGCTTAACATGTTATGTATCCGAGCTTGTCTGAAAAATAAATTCACCGCAAAATATCTTAGACAATACATTAAATTCAATTTTTTAAAGTCACAGATTTGAATTGCAAACTTGAAAATGAAAAGAAAAGTCTACAATGAATGCTATGAAAAGGTCGATATCCTTGGCAAAGGATCCTTTGGCTCGATTTTTAAAGCGAGAGTCCTCGATTTTGATCCGGAGAAAAAGAATAAAGCTACAGAGTCCACAAACGGTTTTCTATATCATAAAAACTTCAAACTCACTCATGATTAATAGCCGGAGAAGAACTCAAGAGTGATGAAATAGCAAAGAAACCTCAGAAGAACTATGAATTTGTTGCCATCAAGAAAATTGAATCTATCTCGCAGAAGGGAGTTGATTACTCGTTCCTCAGAGAAGTCAAAGTACTGAAAGAGCTGGGCGAGCATCCAAACATCATCAAGGTATCGCCTATTAACTGCATTGGATCTCTAATATCAATTGGTGGCAGGTTATCGATGTTTTCGTGTCCAAAAAGAAGACTTACATGGCTATGGAGGTGATGAAGATGTCTCTCCATGACCTCGCGTATGATGAGCGCTATCAATTAACTGAGTCTGATATCAAATGCATCGCTTTTGAACTTCTCACCGGCCTCGAATTTCTTCATAGAAATTCAGTTATGCATAGAGTAATGATGAACCACATCTCATACAGTTACTCAAAGATCATGCTTAGGATATGAAACCTTCTAACATGCTAATTTCGGAAGACGGACAGATTAAATTATCTGACTTCGGTCTCGCGAGATACTATGAGAAACCAGCAAAAGAGATGACGGGAAGAGTAACAACCAGGTGAGCTATTATTCTGTGAGAGGTTTGTTATTGATTGGGCATATGTTGCTAGAGGTTACAAGCCACCAGAATTATTGTATGGTTCAAAGCTTTACGGACCTTCAATTGATATTTGGTCTACGGCGTGTATTATAGTGGAAATGTACCTCAAGAAGCCGATTTTCTACGCGGATAATGACATAGGACAGCTCTCTAAAATATTCTCGATAAGAGGCTCTCCTAATGAAGAGAACTGGCCTGAAGTTAATGATCTGCCTTCATATTTGCCTTTCGAGCATTCAGACAAAGTGCCATTCACTAAGGTATTATCAGATCACTATATCAATCGAACACTGACAAATTTCCTGCAAATAGGTCATTCCTGACATCACTGCTGAAGGAGCTGACTTGCTGGACAAAATGCTTGATATTAATCCAAATAGAAGAATCACTGCTGAAAAAGTACATCATCCTTAGAGGATTCTCTAATGCTTGCTTTGATAAAATAGGCTCTGAAGCATCCATTCTTTGAGACAAAACCCAGCAAAAGTGAAGCTACCTACCAGAAGTACGTGAAAGAATACCAAAAGCCGAAGAGGTATTGAGGATAAAAGCATACTGGCAGGAAGTTAACAAAATAACTCTCTGATATAAATAAAAGTTCGCGTCTTCTCATTATTTATTTGATTCAAAATAGAGTTGGTTGGTGAGGCTAATTGTCCACGATTTACATATTTCAAATGTCGAGATTGCCTACGTAAATTTATTTTTAAAAAAGATTGGTTGGTATTCAAATAAATGATGGGCTTAGCATGCCAAATATTCAAGAAGTTTGACAGAACAACAGTGTTGTAATATGACATGATAAAGCATTCCTTCAGAGGTAATTTGATAAAACATCTCAGAGACGGGCTTTGACCCTATGGACCTGAATTGAATGACAGCAGTATCCGCTTTCCGTTGAGAAATTAATGTTGCATATTTGGTGCTACCAACTGAATAATTTTAGAAATGAATACACATTTGTTGCAAAAAAATCAAACTGAAAACGATTGTTCATGGCGATTTTTTTTTGAAATCTTTAATCTTCCCACTCTCAGTGATTAACGTGCACCAGATCCTTTTTAGACTGAGATTAAGTTTTTTCATTTCTGTCTTCTGTCCCAAGTAAAATAATAATTAGACCAATTTTTTTGAGCTTATAGATACACTATTTTAATTCACAGCTTGGTTTTGTATCGTTCTATGTGGTTGGAACAATTGATGCTCTTTTTTTTGTAATCAGCACATCAAAACACATACATAAATAAGTAATTTGTCGCTAGAGAACAACATCAAGAAACACTACTAATCTTAGCCAAATCTAGAAAACTATTCCACCAAAATTCTTCATTCGCGAATAGAGGTAGAAATTATCTATATTATAATCCATTTGAAAACCGATCGTCTTTATGGCTGCGAACTATATCACACTACTCGCTCATGAAAACCTCCTCCGCTTCAACTTTCGTTTTTACCTTTTGCACGTCTTCTTTCTTCTTCTCAGCCTCCTCTTTCTTCTTTTCGCCTTCTTCCTTCTTATCGCCTCCTTCCTTCCTATCACCTCCAAGCGGTCCATGCAGACTCTGTAGTCTCATAATCTGAGTATTTAAGACCTCTAGACGATTGCTCAATTGCTTTTCGAGGAAATCTATCCGATCCTTCTTTTTAGGGTCTTTCCCAGGCGGTATTTTGTGATGAGGAATCTTTGGCCGATTAGGCTGAGGGACTCGACACTCGCTGATGTGAGGACAAACTGAGTACCCATCTTTTGATAAGCAATTTAAGAAAAGGTCGAGAATGAATAGCTTTACCCACTTTGGTGGTTCGCGCTTCTATGGTTGCTTGCACTGCCGCAAAGATTTCATGATTTGGGTTCAGAGAGTAGAGGACGTTTAAAAGCCAAAGTCTATCAGGAGGTTTTTCTGGGGTGATTCCGAGCTCTTTATCAGGTGGGATCTCGTTTTGCACTGCTGTTACTAGAGTCCCGATGTCAGTTTTGATGTTCTCTTTTCGAAGGGGGAAGGGATGGTAGTGTGATATAGTTCGCAGCCATAAAGACGATCGGTTTTCAAATGGATTATAATAT